>Ga0075418_10000132_pt1 | contig 66194 bp, 54 predicted proteins | sample SoiMetdeltSBSDD2_FD_81776 | JGI IMG/M metagenome (GOLD analysis project Ga0075418, IMG submission 81776) | Bulk soil microbial communities from a Populus tree surrounding site in Tennessee, USA - Soil MetaG P. deltoides SBSDD2 | ecosystem: Environmental > Terrestrial > Soil > Tree plantation...
ATCCAGGCGCCCACATCGGAATCCTTTGCCACCCGGCCGATCTGAATCGCGGCCATCTGTCCGAGGAGCGGTCCACCATCGATCCCGCTCAAAGCTGCAGCGATCGCAGGATGCTTCTCCAGCGTCTCGTGCAGGCGCACCAAGTCCTGCAGCCAGCGCTGGTCTCGGTCGAGCCGCTCACGCGCGAAGTCGAAGACGTTCCGGTATCCGCAGGCGGTCCAAGCTTCGCGCTTCGTGATCGCGAATGCAGCGCGCGCCATGGGGACGGCGATGGAGTCGCGAAGGGCGGCGAGACGACAGAGCAGGCGATCGCCGGAGAGCACCGTGAGCGGGATCGAGGGCTGCTTCATCGCAGTCTGAATGCCGGTCCTATGAACGGTGCCGGCTGCGCTCGGCCCACGCGGAGGGAGCCCAGAAGAAACGAAGGCTTCTCGGCGCTCGACAGGAGGAGCCGCAGAGCGCAGAGCCTGTCGGCGCGGCATGGCCGCGGCGGTTTCTGGCATCGCGATCTCCACACTCATGGTGACCCCACCTCGAGGAGAAGCAAATTCTTTTGGGAGGAGGGCGAACTGAATATAGAAAAACGTGAGTCAAATGTCAAGTGCTCGAGTGAAAGTGAACGCTAACAATTGCGCAATCGGGACTCGATGCGAACAACATCCGTGCCATCGGTCATGCGAACGCGTCGCTGTGAACAGCGTTGACAGCGCGGAATCCGCCTGTGCGATGGGCTCGCGCGATGCAGTCGTCTCACACGTCGGCGTGCGAGTGTGAACAAAGTTCACACTGCGACTGGCCTCCTTGCAGATCGATGCTGCAGCCCACGCCTGTGTGCGCGAGCGACGTGTCTCGCCGCAGCCCACGCCTGTGTGCGCGAGCGACGTGTCTCGCCGCAGCCCGCGCCTGTGTGCGCGAGCGACGTGTCTCGCCGCAGCCCACGCCTGTGTGCGCGAGCGACGTGTCTCGCCGCAGCCCACACCTGTGTGCGCGAGCGACGTGTCTCGCCGCAGCCCACACCTGTGTGCGCGAGCGATGTGTCTCGTGCTAGACTCCTGCGTTTATGGCCTGACGCCGTGGTGGCGTTGGTCGCGATGGAGGAAAAGCATGCGACGAGTCATCCAAACGACGCAGGCTCCGGGAGCGATCGGCCCATACAGTCAGGCCATCGCCGTCGAGCCATTCTTGTTCACGGCGGGACAGGTCGGACTCGATCCCGAAACCAAGAAACTGGTGCCCGGCGGCATCGAGGCCGAGACTCGACAGGCACTGCAGAACGTGCGTGCGATCGTCGAGGCCGCGGGAGGCCGTCTCGACGACGTGGTGAAAACGACGGTGTTTCTCGCCACGATGGATGATTTCGCGGCGATGAATCGTGTCTACGCGGAGTTCTTCCCCCAGCGGCCGCCAGCGCGCAGCACGGTGGCGGTGGCGGGGTTGCCGGTTGGCGCGTGCGTCGAGATCGAAGCCCTCGCGCGCTGGAGCTGAAGCGTCGCTTGCCCGAGCGGTCCTAGGTTCCCTAACATGGCCCGTCGGTATGCGGGTGGTTCGCAGACCGACGACGTGGCCTGCACGCGGGAGTGGATAGGTCCTGGTGGGCCTCGAGGGCTTCAAACCCTTTGTCGGGTGCTAAAACCATCCGAGGTGGGTTCGATTCCCACACATTCCCGCCATATTCCGAGCACGTGAGTGGGGTCACCCGCACGCTGCGAGGGCGCGGAATCGGTGCGGTTGGCTGAGGTGGGAGTGGCTGCGGTGAGGCGACTGGCAGTCGGTGTACTCCTCGGGTTGGTGTCGGCGTCGTCGGCCGCGACGGCTGGAACGGCGCTCATGCCGCAGGCACGCCAGCCGGTGGAACAGTTGGCGCTGCGCGATTGGTTCGGCAGGCCGGAGGTGGAACGCGGGCCGCTGCCGTGGCAGCGTGAGAAAAACCCGACGGTGGCGATGGTGAGCTCGTTCCTCGTTCCGGGACTCGGGCAGCTGTACAACGAACGCGAGTTTTGGTCGTTGGTGGCCGCGGGCGTGCACTTCTATTTCATCGGCGACATCATCGTGCAGGCGAGGCTGGCGAACCACTATCGAACCTTGGCGAACGTGCCCGTGGACCCTGCAGACGACGTGGCAGTTGCAGAACAAAAGGAGGCCGAAGCGTTGTTCTTGCTCTACCGTGACAACCGGATCCAGAGCACCTGGTTGTTGGGGTTGACGCTGTTACTGAGCGGTCTGCAGTCCTTCGTCGACGCGCACCTTTTCGACTTCGACGCCGACGCACCGCTGCAACTCGAGCCGAGCTTCGGTTCGGTCCAAGGGGGCGCACTGCGCCTGCACTTCTGATCGATGGAGAGGGTCGCGTTGCGTTTCTGATCGCGAGAGGGTTGCGTTGCGCATTTGATCGAGCGAGAACGCTGTGTTTTTTGTCCCGGACCTGGAGATTCGAGCGGCCGCATGGATCAACAGCACATCCGCAACTTCTGCATCATCGCGCACATCGATCACGGCAAGTCGACGCTCGCCGATCGACTGTTGGAAAGTACGCGCACGCTGACCTCGAAACAGATGCAGGCGCAGGTCCTCGATTCCATGGACCTGGAGCGCGAACGCGGCATCACGATCAAGAGCCACGCCGTGCGCATGCAGTATCGCGCTCAGGACGGCACGGATCTGGTGCTGAACTTGATCGACACCCCGGGCCACGTGGATTTCTCGTATGAAGTTTCGCGCAGCCTGGCGGCGTGTGAAGGCGCCGTCCTGCTCGTCGACGCGTCGCAGGGGGTCGAGGCGCAAACGCTCGCCAACCTCTATCTGGCCCTGGATCAAGGCCTCGCGCTCGTGCCCGTCGTGAACAAGGTCGACCTGCCGGGTGCCCGCACCGAGGAAGTCATCCATCAGATCGTCGAAGTGCTGGGCTGCCTGCCGGAAGAGGTGCTGCGCGTTTCGGCCAAGAGCGGCCTCGGCGTCGATTCGCTGCTCGAGGCCATCGTCGCGCGCGTGCCGCCGCCGCAAGGCGAGCTGGAGGCGCCGTTGCGCGCTCTGATCTTCGATTCGCTCTTCGACCAGTTCGTCGGCGCCATCGCCTACGTGCGCGTGCGACACGGCGTCTTGCGTCAGGGGGACAAGATCCGCTTCATGTCGTCGGGGCTCGAGTTCGAGGCGCTGGAAGTGGGCCATTTGCGGCTCGATCGCATCCCGTCCTCGATGCTCGCGGCCGGCGAGGTCGGTTACGTCGTCCCCGGAGCAAAAAACGTCGCCGATACGCGTGTCGGCGACACGATCACCACGACGTCTCGAGGTGCGGCAGAGCCCCTGCCGGGATATCGCGAAGTCAAACCCATGGTGTACAGCGGACTCTATCCCATGGATTCCGAGAACTACGTCGAGCTGCGCGAGTCGCTGGAGAAATTGAAGCTGAACGACTCCGCCTTGCATTTCGAAGCCGAGTCCTCGGCGGCGCTGGGGTTCGGCTTCCGCTGTGGCTTCTTGGGATTGCTGCACATGGAAATCGTGCAGGAACGCCTGGAACGCGAGTACGGCATGCGTTTGATCTGCACCACTCCCAACGTGGAATATGACGTCGTCAACACCAAGGGCGAGCGGGTCAGTGTGGACAACCCGGCGCGCATGCCGCCGACGCAGGAGATCGAGCGCGTCGAGGAGCCGTTCGTCCGCGCCGAGATCATCCTGCCCGCCGGCTTCCTGGGGCCGGTGATGCAGCTGGCGCAGGAACGCCGCGGGGTGCACCGGGGTATGCACTACCTGGATCGGGAGCGGGTCGAGCTGGTTTACGAGCTGCCTCTCGCCGAGATCCTGTTCGACTTCTACGACAAGCTGAAGTCGCTGAGCCGAGGCTACGCCAGCTTCGACTACACGTTTCTGGAGCACCGTCCAGGCGACCTGGTGAAGCTGGACATCGTGCTCAATGGGGACCGTGTGGACGCCCTTTCGGTCATCTTGCACCGCGACAACGCCTACAATTGGGGACGGGAAATGGCGCAGAAACTGAAAGAGCTGATCCCGCGCCAGCTGTTCGAGGTGGTCGTCCAGGCCTGCATCGGGTCACGGGCCATCGCGCGCACGTCGATTCCGGCGCTGCGCAAGAACGTCACGGCGAAATGCTACGGCGGCGACGTCAGCCGCAAGCGCAAGCTGCTGGAGAAACAGCGCGAGGGTAAACGGCGTATGAAGCGCGTGGGCAATGTCGAGGTACCCCAAGAGGCCTTCCTCGCGGTGCTTCGCGTGCGGTAATCTTGAGCCTCGGGCCGGGACGTTCCCGGAAGAAGCGGAGCCGACGTGGCGCGATCCGACAAGTCGATCAAGACCATCCAGCCGCAACCGGCGGCGCTCACGCCTGGAGCGACGGCGACTGCACGGCGCGCGCCGCACACGCGCTCCAAGTGGCGCGAAGGCATCGAGGCCATCGTCGTGGCGTTCGCGCTGGCGCTCTTCTTTCGCCAGTTCTTGGTGCAAGCCTTCCGCATCCCGTCGAGCTCGATGGAAAGCACGCTGCTCGTCGGCGATTTCCTCTTCGTCAACAAATTCCTCTACGGGGCGCAGGTGCCGTTCACTTCCTGGCGCCTGCCGGCCCTGCGGCAGCCCAAGGCCGGCGACATCATCGTGTTCAAGTCGCCGACCGACGGGCGCGATTTCATCAAACGCTGCGTCGCGGTGGCAGGGGACACGCTCGAGATCCGCGGCAAAGTGCTGTACGTCAACGGCCGCAAACGCGAGGAGCCCTTTACCCAGCACACCGATCGCGGCGTGCTGCTGCCTTCTCAGGCCCCACGCGACTACATGGGGCCCCTCGTCATCCCGGAAGGCCACATCTTCATGATGGGGGACAATCGCGACAACTCGCACGACAGCCGCTTCTGGGGCCCGCTCGAGGTGTCGCGAGTGCGCGGCAAGGCCATGTTCATCTACTTCTCGGTCGACATGCACGAGGCTCCATTCCTCCGCGCCACGCGCATCGGCGATCTCATCCGCTGAGGACTCATGGCCATTGTCGCCAAGAGCGGCTGCGACTTCGGCGTCTATGTCCACGTGCCGTTCTGTCACGTTCAATGTCCCTATTGCACCTTCTTCACCGTGCCACGGCCGGAACGCGCCGCGGCGTTCACGCGCTTTCTCGAGGCCGTGCGGCGTGAATGGCGCCTGCGGGTCACCCCGAGGCTGCAAGGCGGCGATCGATTGCGCACTCTTTACCTCGGCGGCGGCACGCCGAGCGATGTGCCGGCGCCGCTGCTCGAATCCTTCCTCGGCGACGTGGCTGTGGACTTGGCGCAGGGCCTCGCGTCTCTCGACGAGGTCACGGTCGAATGCAATCCCGAAACGGCCGATGTCGAGACCCTGGAGGCATTGCACACCCGCGGCGTCGATCGGATCAGCCTCGGCGTGCAGGCGCTCGATGCAAGCGATCTGCGCCGGCTGGGCCGGGCGTCGACATTGAGCCAAGTGGAGGACGCCCTCGTCCGGGTCGCGCGAAGGTTCGACAACTGGAGCGCCGACTTGATCCTTGGAATCCCGGATTCGAATCGCCGCCGGCTCGTGCAAGCGCTCGAATCGCTGCACGCACACGGGGCGCCGCACGTCTCGTTCTACTGTCTCGAAATGCCCGCCGAGCGCGCGCGAGCGCTGGGCGGGGTGCCCTGGTCGGAGCGGCGCGTCGCAGCGGCCTACGAGTTCGTGTCGGCCTGGCTGGAGCAAAAGGGGTACGAGCACTACGAGATCTCGAGCGCGGCGCTGCCGGGGCGGAGAGCACGGCACAACGCCGCCTACTGGGAGCGGCGCGAATACGTCGGCCTCGGGCCCGGGGCGCATTCGCAGTGGGGGGGAGGGCGTCGAGCCAACCGGCCGGATCTGGAAGCCTACCTGCAGGCGCTCGAGTCCGGGCAAGAGCCGCCCGCCTGGCGAGAAACGCTGACCCCCGACTCGATTCGCCGCGAGGAGCTGATGCTGGGGTTGCGGCGGCGCGAAGGGGTCGAGCTCGAGGATTGGGACCTCGGTCGGGCCCGCCCCCTCCTCGAGCTTCTCGCGCGCCAGGGGCTCGGTACCCTGGTGGGGACCCGCTTCGGGCTCACCCCCAAGGGGTGGATGGTCTCGGATTCTATTGTTTTGCAATTACTTACAGAATTCGAGCCAGCCCAGACGCGAGTTGACAAGATTCGGCCCACGCCGCTACATTCGGTCTAGCAGTCGCCACACGAGAGTGCTAAATCGAGGAATCCAGATGCAACTCAACGATCGAGAACGTTTCGTCCTGACCGCCCTGGTCGAGCTCTTCGTCCGCGATGCCGGCGCCGTGAGCTCGGGCCACATTCAGGACGAGCTCGGGCTCGGGGTCTCGAGCGCCACGATTCGCAGCGTGCTGCAGCGGCTGGAAGAGAAGGGCCTCGTGCACCAGCCGCACACGTCAGCCGGACGCGTACCGACGCGCGATGGCTATCGCTTGTACGTCGAGACGCATTGCCGACCCGCGCGCTTGCCCGGAAGCATGGTTCGCCGCATTCACGACGAGCTGGCACTCGACCGGGCCGGGTTCTCGGTGCAGGAGGTTCTGACGCGCGTCTCGCATCTGTTGGCGGCGTTGTCGAGCAACGTCGGCATCGGCATCGCGGTGGAGGAACATCCGAGTGCCCAGGTGCAGCGCATCGAGATGGTGCAGCTCGAGCACGATCGGCTGCTCGTCGTCGTCACCCTCGATGACGGGTTGGTCCGGACCTGCATGTTGCCGCTGGCGCAGCGCTATCCCGTGCTGACCTTGGATCGAGCGGCGCACATGTTGAACGAAATCGTGGTCGGCTGCACGCTCGCCGATGCGCGCCGGCGCTTGGACGCGGCGCTGGCCCAGCGCACCGGTGATGCCGGCGAGATCGCGCGCGCCGTGGCGCGGGAAAAGGACCGGGTCTTCGAAGAGCGAGCGACGCCGACGGTGCGCCTCGAAGGAGCCACCCAGATCATTGGCCAACCCGAGTTCCAGGATCCAGAGAACCTGCGCCTGCTGGTGAAGATCCTCGATCACCCGGAGAACCTCGGCACGATGCTGCGCGAGCATCGCGTGGGCGGCACGACGATCACCATCGGGGTCGCGACAGGTCAGGAGGAGCTGCCGTTCAGCTTGGTCTCTGCGGATTGCCAGATCGGCGGCTGGGACGGGCACGTGGGCATCCTGGGGCCGATGCGGATGCGCTACGCTGTCGCGCTGGCGCTGGTGAAGAGCGTGGCGGAGGCGTTGCGCGCTCCCGAAGAGCCGCGACCCGAGGCGAAACTGTCTGCAGACGCCACACCGCCGCCCGCCGACGGAGGTGCGAGTGAGCGAGGTTGAGCCAGCGCGCGTGGTGCCCTCTGCGGCAGACGAAGTCAGGGATGGGCAAAGCGCGGCGCAGGCCGAAGATTTGCCGCCGGCCGACGAAGCGACGGAGCTGCAGCGCCTGGAGCAGGAGCACGCTGCATTGGTGCGCGAACGTCAGGAGTTGTACGAACGCCACCTGCGTCTCGCGGCGGAGTTCGACAACTTCCGCAAGCGCAACGAACGCGAGTGGCAGGATCAGCGCCGACGATCGGCATCGGAGGTGCTGCGCGCCGTGCTCGAAATTGCCGACAACCTCGAGCGCGCGCTGCAATCGGGTGTCGAAGAAGGCCAGGGCCTGAGAGCCGGCGTCGAGCTCATCGGCCAGCAGCTGCAGGCGCTACTGCAGCGCTTCGGTCTCGAACGGATCGAAGCCAAGGGGCTGCCCTTCGACCCGACACGGCACGAGGCCGTGCTGGTCGTCGACGCCGAAAGCTGCGAATCGCAGCACGTGGTGGACGTGGTGCAGAACGGTTACACCCTGCATGGGGAGATCTTGCGGCCGGCGCGCGTCACCGTGTCACGCTGAGCCGCAGCACACAGGGCGCGAATGCCCGCGGAGAGAACGAGTGGTTCGCCGTGGCGATGGGAAATGCCGCGGAGGAGGAGAACATGGGACGAGTCATTGGAATCGATCTCGGGACGACGAATTCGTGTGTCGCCGTCATGGAAGGCGGACAGCCGGTCGTCATCCCCAACCCCGAAGGCATGCGGACGACGCCGTCCGTGGTCGGCTTCACCAAGACCGGCGAACGCCTCGTCGGCCTGGTGGCGAAGCGGCAAGCGATCACCAACCCGGAGAACACGGTGTTCTCGATCAAACGCCTCATGGGACGGCGTCTCGACGAGGTGCAGGACGAAATCCGGCGTCTGCCGTACAAAACGGTGGCCGGCGAAGGCAACAATGCCGCCGTCGAAATCCACGGCCAGGTGTACACGCCACAACAGATTTCCGCCTTCATCCTGCAATCGATGCGTGACGCGGCCGAAGCCTATCTGGGCGAGAAAGTGACCGAGGCCGTCATCACCGTGCCGGCGTACTTCAACGATCAGCAGCGCCAGGCCACGCGCGATGCCGGCCGCATCGCCGGTCTCGAGGTCAAGCGCATCGTCAACGAACCGACGGCGGCCGCGCTCGCCTACGGGCTCGACAAGAAGAAGGAGCAGACGATCGCCGTGTTCGACTTGGGCGGCGGCACCTTCGACATTTCCATTCTCGATCTCGGCGAGGGCGTCTTCGAGGTCAAGTCCACCAACGGCGACACGCATTTGGGCGGCGACGATTTCGACCAACGCCTGATGGAGTACATCGCCGACGAGTTCCGCAAGCAGAACGGCATCGATCTGCGCCAGGACAAGATGGCATTGCAGCGCCTGAAGGAGGCGGCGGAGAAGGCCAAGATGGAGCTGTCGACCCTGCTCGAGACCAACATCAACCTGCCCTTCATCACCGCCGACGGAACAGGGGCCAAGCACCTGGATCTCACGCTCACGCGCTCGAAGCTGGAGCAGCTGACCGCCGAGCTGGTGGAGCGCACGATCCGGCCGTGCCGGCAAGCTCTGTCCGATGCCAAGATCGAGACCAAGGACATCCACGAGGTGATCCTGGTGGGTGGCGCGACGCGCATGCCCGCGGTGCAGGAAGCGGTGCGGCGATTGTTCGGGCGTGAACCGCACAAAGGCGTCAACCCCGACGAGGTCGTGGCGCTCGGGGCCGCGATCCAGGCCGCGGTGCTCACCGGCGAGACGAAGGAAGTCCTGCTGCTCGACGTGACGCCGCTGTCGCTCGGGATCGAGACCTTGGGCGGCGTGATGACGCCGCTCATCCCGCGCAATACCACCATCCCGACGCGCAAGAGCGAGATGTTCTCGACCGCCGCCGACAGTCAGCCAGCGGTGACGGTGCACGTGCTGCAAGGCGAGCGGCCGATGTCGGGCGACAATCGCACGCTCGGCAAGTTCGATCTCACCGACATTCCGGCGGCGCCGCGCGGCGTGCCACGCATCGAGGTCACCTTCGACATCGACGCCAACGGCATCGTGCACGTCTCGGCCAAGGATCTCGGTACCGGCAAGGAGCAGCGCATCCTGATCCAGAACCCCGGTGGGCTGAGCGAGGTCGAGATCCAGCGCATGGTCAAGGACGCCGAAGCGCACAAGGACGCCGACCAGCGCCGGCGCGAGGTCGTCGAAGCGCGCAACGAGGCCGACGCACGCATTCACGAGACCGAGAAGTCGTTGCGCGAACACGGCGAGCGCTTGTCCGCCGACACGCGGCGCGACATCGAGACCAGCTTGGAAGACCTGAAACGCGTACGCGGCGGCGAGGATGCGGCCGCCATTCGGGCCGCGATCGAGAAGCTCATGCAGCAGGCGCACAAGCTGGCCGAAGAGGTCTACAAGGCGAGCGCGCAAACTGGTGGCGCAGGCGCTGCCCCTGGCGCTGGCCCCGGGCCGGAGCGCCAAGGTCCCGCAGGTGCTCCAGGCGACGATGGCACGGTCGAGGCCGAATACGAGGTGGTCGACGAGGACAAGGATCGTCGCAAGGATCGATGACCAAACCCGATTACTACGAGCAGCTCGGCGTGCAGAAGGATGCAGGTGCCGAGGACATCAAGAAGGCCTATCGGCGCCTGGCGTTGAAGTACCACCCGGATCGCAATCCGGGTGATGCGGCTGCGGAGGCTCAGTTCAAGTCCGTGACCGAGGCCTACCAAGTCCTCTCGGACGAGGAAAAACGCGCCGCCTACGATCGCTACGGCGAAGCCGGCCTCAAGGGACCGCACGGCTACGCCGACGTCAGTGATGCGTTGCGCGACTTCATGCGCAACTTCGGCGGCTTCGGCAACGCCTTCGAGGATCTGTTCGAGTTCGGTTCGGCGCAGACGACGCGCCGCGGTGCGCGGCAAGGCCGCAACCTGCAGGCGCACGTGAGTCTCACCTTGCAGGAGATCGCGCACGGCACGACCAAGAAGCTGCGCATTCGGCACCAGGTGCGCTGCAGCACTTGCGACGGGTCGGGCGCGCGCGAGGGCGGATCCATGAGCCAGTGCCGCGACTGCGGCGGTCGCGGCCAGGTGCAGCGCGTCACTCGCAGCTTCCTCGGCAACATGATGACGGTGACCGAGTGCTCGACCTGCGGCGGGCGCGGCCAGGTCATCGCCGACCCTTGCCCCCAGTGCCGCGGCGAAGGCCTCGAGAACACGGACGAGACGTTCTCGGTGCGCGTTCCCGCTGGGGTCGCCACCGGCAACTACATTCCGCTGCGCGGGCAGGGCGATGCCGGGCCGAACGGCGGCCCGCCGGGGGATGTCTACGTCGTCATCGAGGAAAAGGAAGATCCGTTGTTCCAGCGCCTCGGCGACGACGTCATCACCGATGTGTTCGTCACTTACTCGCAGGCCGTGCTCGGCGCCAAGATCGAAGTGCCGACCTTGGATGGCAAGGCCATGCTCACCATCCCCCCCGGCACGCAATCGCACCGCATCTTCCGCTTGCGCGACAAAGGCATCGGCCACCTGCACGGATCCGGCCGCGGCGACCAGCTCGTGCGCGTCATCGTGCATACGCCGGAAACTTTGTCGAAGGAAGAGCGCAAGCTTCTCGAACAGCTCCAGGCCCTGCAAGGCACCAGCGTTCCCGCGCCACGCAAAGGCAGCTACGGCCTCGAGCAGTAAGCTCGACGCGTATCAGCCCTCTCTTTCGTCGCCCCCTCGAGCGCTCCAAAGCGACGGAGAAGGATGCACTCGCTGCGCCTTGCGTCAGCGCTCGTGTCTCAGCAATTCATGGATGTAAACTGGTCCGCGCAAAGTCATCGTTGGGGGGGGACGATGCGGGCGAAGAGCTTCTTCGAGGCTTCAACTCAACGCGCTCCTCGCTCAGTTGGAACAAAACGAGGTTCGAATTGCCAATGCGTTATGGTCCGAACGGACTTTGATCGGATGTTCCGGGCGGATCGACCATTCGTGTTCATGATCCAAGATCGCCCTACGGGTGCCATTCTGTTCATTGGACGAATGCTGAGGCCCGACAGGGTATGACTCACGCGACCAGCAGGCAGACCCAGTCGATGTGAATACAGATACGGATCGGAGCGCAACGTCAGACTCGCTCTAGGGAGGACCTGGCCCTGTGAAGAGCGACTCGCAGATCCGAGAGGCTTCCAGACCCGATGCAGTGCGGGCGCGCGCGACGCCGCGGCTCGTGCTTGACGCTTGCTGGGGTGCGACCTAGGGTTGATGGTTCTTGGCCGCCCTGAGGGGGATCGAGTGCTTGCTCTGCTCGAACGCTTGAACGCCGATCTCAAGGACGCGATGCGTGCGCGCGATGCCGAGCGCACCAGCGTGTTGCGCATGTTGCTGGCGCGCGTCAAGGAGAAGCAGGTGGCGGGCGAAGCGCGCGCTGCGCTCAGCGAAGAGCAGGTCGAACAGGTGTTCACCACGTTCGCCAAGCAGCGCCGCGAATCGGCCGAAGCTTTCGCGCAGGCCGGACGCACGGATCTGCACGACAAGGAGACGCGCGAGCTGAAGATCGTCCTGGCTTATCTGCCCGAGCGCATGGGCGAAGCCGAGATGCGGGCAATCGTGCAAGGGATCATTGCCGAGACCGGCGCCAGCACGGCGCGCGATCTGGGGCGTGTGATGGGGGCGGCGATGCAACGCCTGCGCGGCCGCGCCGACGGCGCGCAAGTGCAGGCGTTGGTGCGCGAGCTCTTGGGCGCCTGACAAGCGCGGGAGCCACGGCACGAGCTGCGAGAACGGACGAAATCAGGGGAGGTGCGGGGTGGTCTGGGTGGATTATGTGATTCTCGGCGCCTTCTTGCTCGCGGCCGTCATCGGCTTTCGCCGCGGGTTGTTGCGGCAGGTCGTCGAGCTCGCCGGACTGTTCTTCGGCGTCCTGTTGGCGCTCTACTTGACCGGTGGTTTGGTGCAGGATTACGCCGGCCCGGCGGCGGAGTGGAAAATCACGCCGCCGCTCGTGTTCCTGCTCATCGTCGTCGTCAGCATGCTCGTCGCTTCGGTGGTGGGCAGAGTGGCGAGCGAGGTCGTGCAGGTCACGTTCTTCGGCTGGTTCGATCAAATCGGCGGCGCACTCGCAGGTGTCGGGAAAGGCGCGCTGTGGCTGAGCATCTTGATCACGACGATGCTGCACCTCGGCGTGAGCCCGGCGCTCGACACCAAGCTGAGGGAGTCGAAGCTGGGTCCGCCGCTCGTGGATCTTCTGCCGGCGGCATTCGAGATCGTGCAGAACTACGCCAAGGACGTGGAGCTGGAGGAGCCCTTCCAGGCGGCGAGGCGCTGACGGCCGACGCCGCGGCTGCAGATTCCGGCGATGGAACCGCGCGGGCGTTCGCGCCCTCTGCCCTCGATCCCGACGGCCACGCCCGTCGCGTCCTCGAATTCGACAAGCTGGTCGAGCTCATCGTGCGCGAGGCGCGGACGCCGGGCGGCGCCGAGCTCTTGCGCGCCCTCGTTCCGAGCGCCGATTCGCAAGAGGTCGCGCGCCGTCAGCAATTGCTCGGCGAAGTCCACGGCGCGCGCACCGAAGGCATCCAAGCCTGGCCGCTCGACGGCGTGCACGATCTGCGTCCGTGGCTGGACCGCTCCCGCGTCACGGGCAGTCACCTCGAGCCGCTCGAGCTGCGCCGCGTGGCGCAGACGTTGGCCGCGTGCACGGCCATGCGCCGTTTCCTCGACACGCATGCGGCACGCTTGCCGCTTCTGCACGCGCGCACAAAGCCTCTCGTCGCGCACACAGGGCTCGCATCGGCCATCGAGCACGCCGTGCTCGAGAACGGCGAGATCGCGGATCATGCGTCGCCGGAGCTGGCACGCATCCGGCGCCGGCTCGTGACGCAGCGGCAAGCGGTGTTGCGCACCTTGGAGGCGCATCTCGCGCGCGGCAAGCCCGATGCCGAGACCTACGTGACGATGCGCGGCGAGCGTTATGTCATCCCCGTGCGCGCCGATGCGGCGGCGGCACGCGGCATCGTCCACGATCGTTCGGCCACGGGTGCGACGCTGTTCGTCGAACCGCTCGACGTCGTCGAAGGCAACAATGAATTGCAGGGCTTGCGCGACGGCGAAGGTCGCGAAGTGCTGCGCATCCTGCAGGATCTGACGCATCGCCTCGCCGCCGAGAGCGACGCAGTGGAACGCAGTCTCGAAGCGGTGGAGTTCGTCGACGCACAGCACGCCGCCGCCTGCGCCGCGGCAACGATGCGCGCCGCGTCGCCGCGACTGGGCACCACGCTGCAGTTACGCGCAGCGCGCCATCCATTGTTGGAATCGCGCCTAGCGGCACAGGGTCGCGCGGTCGTGCCTCTCGATCTCGCGCTCGGCGAGGCCCGTGCGCTGGTCATCACCGGTCCCAACACGGGCGGCAAGACAGTTGCGCTCAAGACCGTCGGGTTGCTGGCGCTCATGCACCAAGCGGGATTGCAAGTGCCGCTGCATGCGGATTCGGAGTTGCCGGTTTTCGCACGCATCGTGGCCGACATCGGCGACGAGCAATCGATCGAAGCCGCCGAAAGCACCTTCAGCTCGCATTTGCGGCATGTGCGCGGTGCCATCGAGGCCGCGGGCCCAGGGCTCCTGGCGCTGCTCGACGAGTTCATGGCCGGCACCGATCCGGAGGAAGGCGCGGCAATGGCGAAGGTGGTGCTGCGCCGGCTGGTGCAACGCGGGGCGACGACCTTGGTCACGACGCACCTCGGTGCGCTCAAGCTGTTCGCGCACGCGGAGCCCGGCGTCGGCAACGCGTCGATGGTCTTCGATGCGACGAGCGGCACGCCGCTCTTTCGCCTGCAACCGGGTGTCCCCGGGAGCAGCAATGCGCTGGCGACTGCGGAGCGGCTGGGTTTCGATCCCGACCTCGTCGCCGCCGCGCGCGCGGAGCGCGGCGACAGCGCCGCGCGCATCGAGGCTGTTTTGCAGAGCCTCGAGGCCGAGCGCTTGGCGTTCGAGACCGCCCGCGCGGCGGCGGAAACCGAGGCGGCGGAGGCACGCCGGGTGCGCGAGGAAGCGGCAACGCAGTTGGCGGAGCTGGCGCATTTGCGCGCCACGCATCAGGCGCAAGCACGGAGAGACGTGGCCAAGATCCTCGACGATGCGCGTGCCCGGATCGAAGCCACGATTCGGTCGCTGCGCGAAGCGCAAGCGAGTCGCGAAGCCATTCGCTCCGCCAAGGACGAGCTCGATGCCGTGGCGGCAAGCGTGCAAGCGATCGAGGCGGGACCCGTCCCGATCCCGGAGGGCGAGCCCCGGCCAGGTGATCTGGTGTGGATTCGGCCCCTCGGCCGCGAGGGTCGGATGGAGGAGATGCAAGGCGACGATCGGGCGCGCGTGCGCTACGGGTTCGCTGTCGTCACGGTGCCGCTGCGCGATCTCGAGTTGCGCGTCCGCGGCGTCGAGACTCCGCCAGAACCCACTCGCGGCGGCTACCAGGTGCAAGACACGACCGAAAAGGCAGCCGTCGAGATCGACCTGCGCGGCTTCGATCGGCCCGAGGCGATCAGCGCCATGGATCAGTTCCTCGACCGGGCCGTGCTCCAGGGACTCCCCTCGGTGCGAATCGTGCACGGCAAGGGCACCGGTGTGCTGCGCCGCACCATCCAGGAGTACCTGACCTCCCATCCTTCCGTCGCCTCCCACCGCCTCGGCGACCACGGCGAGGGTGGCAGCGGTGTTACCATCGCCAAGCTGCATTAGATTCGGACTGGGCCTGCAAGCCGCCGCGATGACGTCGCTTCGGCGGCGTCACGTGGCCGAGCGTAGGCAGGATGCCGGAGCCGGCCAAGTGCCGAGCGCACCGGAGCACAGGATGTGCGGAGGCGAGCGTCCGCCGAAGCGAAGTCATCGCGGCGGTGGGTGGCGGGGTTCTGACGAAAGGGATCGATGTCCAACATGAGACGAGGGCGGCTTTCGAGCGACGTCATCGAGAGCGTGCGCGTGGCGACGGACATCGTCGAGCTCGTGAGCCAGTACGTCAACCTGAAGCGGTCCGGCAGCAGTCTCAAGGGTCTGTGCCCGTTCCATGGCGAGAAGACACCGAGCTTCTACGTTCGCCAAGACCGTCAGATGTATTACTGCTTCGGCTGCCAGCGCGGTGGCGATCCGTTTCGCTTCGTAATGGAGCACGACGGCGTGAGCTTCACCGAGGCGGTGCGGCTCCTGGGACAGCGCGCCGGGATCGTGGTCGAGACCAGCAGCGAGGACAGCGGTCACGATGGTCTTTACGCCGTGGCCGAGGCCGCAGCCAAGTTTTTCACCGAAGCTCTGCACGGCAGCGAGGGGGAGAGGGTCCGAGCCTACCTGGCGCAGCGCGGGATCACGCGCTCGACCGCCGAACGCTTCCGGCTCGGCGCGGCCCCTGCCGCCTGGGACCGCCTGAGCCTGGCGCTCCGCGACGATGGGGTGGCCGAGGAGACCCTGGTGCAGCTCGGGCTCGCGGCACGAAGAAAAGGTGGGGACGGCGTCTACGACGTCTTTCGCGACCGGCTCATGTTTCCGATCCAGTCGCTCTCGGGGCGGGTCATCGGCTTCGGCGGCCGGATCCTGCCTGGGCCCGAGACGGGTGACGCCCCCAAGTACCTGAACTCGGTGGATTCGCCGATCTACCACAAGGGGAAGGTCCTGTACGGCCTCGCCGAGGCCAGGGCCGCCATCCGGCGTGCCGATTCGGCCATCATCACCGAGGGGTACATGGACGCGCTCAGCCTCACCCAGGCCGGGGTGGAGCACGTGGTCGCTGCCTGTGGCACCGCCTTTGGCCCCGCTCAAGCTGCTCTCTTGCACCGATATAGCCACCGGGCTTATATACTGGGGGACAGCGACTCTGCGGGTCGTCGGGCGTCAGTACGGGCGGCAGGGCTTCTCCTCGAACACGGGTTTTTGGTGCACATCGTCGAGCTCCCTTCGGGGTACGACCCCGATGCATTCGTGCGCGAGCACGGCGGAGCTGCCATGGCCACACGTGTCCGCGAGGCGCCAGGCTACATCGCTCACATGAAATTGCTCGTCGATCGGCGTGCGGGCGCGCTGGCAGTCAAGGAGCGCGTGGTGCGGCATCTTCTCGCGGATCTGGGCCGCATCTCCGATCCCGTGTTGCAAGAGCTCTACGCCAAGGAATTGGCTCGCAGCTTCGGTCTCTCGGAAACGACGGTTGCGGCCGGATTGACGCAGAGGAAGACACCCAGCGCGACCGTTCAAGATGTGTCGACACGGAGCGCCGACACCGAGCCGGCGTCCGTCGCCGTGCGAGCGGCCCGGCGCGGACTGTTGCGGATCGGTTTGGCAAACCGCGCCGATGCGGCACGTGTCACGAGTGAACTGGAAGCACCGGATTTCGGCGGGGGGTTGGAGCGCAGGCTGTTCGAGGCAATCGAAACCGCCGGCGCGGACGGCCACTGGCGCGACCATGCGGCCGACCGCGACACCGATTCACTCGGCAGCGAACTGGAATTCGAGGGAGCTCCACCGGGAGATCCCGAACAACTGTTGCGTGATTATCGAGCCACGCTCCTCGCGGCGCGTCTCGACAAGACCGGAGCGGATCTGAGTCGTCGCCTGGCGGAAGCCGAGGCGCGCGACGACGCGGAAGCCGCCGATCGTTTACTGGCGGAAAAGAGCATCCTGGCCCGCGACCGCAGCGAGCTGCGACGTCCGCCGAGTTCGTCCTGACGCTTGGAGAGAGAATTGACCACGCGCAAAACGAGCGAGCAAAAAACGGTGCGCGAGCCGAAAGTGGAAAAGTCCGCGAAGGCCTCGAAGAGCACGAAGACGACGAAGAAGGATCGCAAGGCCGATGTGATCCTCGACCCGAAGCTGGCGAAGATCGTCGGTGAGCTCCGGCGCCGGCACACCGACCGCGGCTACGTGCTGCACGACGACATCAACGAGCTTCTCGAAGACGACTTCGACCTGGAGAACCTCGACTCCATCTACACCGAGCTGACCCGACTGTCGATCAGCTTCTACGATTCCGAAGAAGTCGCGCGCGAGAAGATGAAGCTGCAGGACCGGCGCAAGGAGAAGCTGAAGAAGGAACAACAGGTCAAGGCCACGATTCGTTACGACGACCCCATTCGCATGTACTTGCGCGAGATGGGGCGCGTGCCGCTGCTGGATCGGCAGGGCGAGATCGACATCGCCAAGCGCATCGAGAGCGGCCAGCATCAGGTGCTGGAGACCGTGTTCTCCACCACCGCGTCGCTGCGCAAGCTGCGCGACCTGGTGAAGTCGCTGGAGAACCAGGAACTGCGCCTGGACGAGTTCCTGCAGCTCGAGATCCGCAACGCCACGACACCCGGTTCGATCCGCAAGGAAGTCCTGCGCCTCAACCGACAGGCCAAGAGCATCGAGTCGCTGCGCGGCGAGATCCTGGCTTTGCGCGGCAAGGTCGGGACGCGCGAGTACGAGGAAAAGCACAAGATCGTCGACAAGCAGATCGCCTTGCGCGCGGAGAAGTTGAAGCGCGAGATCCACGGGCTCAAGCTGCATCCGAACCAGGTCGATGCTCTGGTGCAGAACCTGCGCGACATCCAGACGACCTTCGACAGCGTCGATCGCGACGTGCGCACGCTGGAAGGGGAGTACGGGCTCACGGTCGAGCAGATGAACGAGGCGCTCAACGAGATCCGCCGGCGCAACACGCGCTCGTACAAGCTGCAGAATCGCATGTACAGCAAGGAAGTGCTGATCAGCTACCGCAAGCGCGTGCTCGAATGCCGCAAGGTGCAGGAAGTGTTCGAGGCCGAGTACGAGGTGTCGACGACGCGCCTGCGCGAGCTGTTGCGCAGCATCGAGATCGGGCTGACGCGCGTGCAGCAGGCCAAGAAGGAAATGATCGAGGCCAACGTGCGTCTGGTGATTTCCATCGCCAAGCGTTACACCAACCGCGGCCTCGAGTTCCTCGACCTGATCCAGGAGGGGAACTCGGGGCTCATGCGCGCCGTCGACAAATTCGATTACCGCAAGGGCTACAAGTTCTCCACTTACGCCACCTGGTGGATTCGCCAGGCCATCACCCGTGCCATCGCCGACCAGGCGCGCACCATTCGTGTGCCCGTGCACATGATCGAGGCGATCAACAAGGTGTCGCGGGCGTCGCGGGCGCTGGTGCAGGAGTACGGCCGCGAGCCGACGGCGGAAGAGGTGGCGCGCAAGCTGCAAATGCCGGTGGACAAGGTCAAGGCGGTCATGAAGGCCAGCCTCGAACCGATCTCGCTCGACCGCCCAATCGGCGAGGACGAAGATTCCAACCTCGGCGATTTCATCGAGGACACCTCGGCAGATTCGCCGGCGCAATCGGCGGCGCATGCGATGCTGTCCGATCAAATGTCCAAGGTGCTGTCGACCTTGACGCGACGCGAGGAGAAGGTGATTCGGCTGCGCTTCGGTCTCGGCGACGGCACGCCGCGCACCTTGGAGGAAGTCGGCTCAATCTTCCAGGTGACGCGCGAGCGCGTGCGGCAGATCGAAGCCAAGGCGTTGCGCAAGCTCATGCATCCGAGCCGCGCGCGCAAGCTCAAGGGTTACACCGACGTGGTGTAGCGGGCTGGCCGGCGCCAGGAGCTTGTGTTACCCTGCCGCCGCCTGGGGCCCATAGCACAACTGGTCAGTGCAACCCGCTCATAACGGGCTGGTTCCAGGTTCGAGTCCTGGTGGGCCCACCAGGACGCGCACTGCGGATACCGTGGGCGAATAGCTCAGCTGGACAGAGCGCTCGCCTCACACGCGAGAGGTCACAGGTTCGAACCCTGTTTCGCCCACCAACTCCGCGCAGTCGAACTGGAGGAGCGTGAGCGCTCTCACCGTGCTCGTCGAGCTGGCTCGTGAAGACGCGAAACTGTACCAGTTGCGGCAGCAGATCGCGTCGCTGCCGCGACGATTGCAGGATCTCGAGGCCCAGCGCCGCGACGTCGAGCGGCAATTGCAAGACTGCGAATCCGTCTATCAGCGCGCCGAGCGTGAACGCCGCAAGCTGGAGCTCGAGCTGCAGGAATTGCGACAGAAGCGCGCCAAGAGCGAAGCCCGCCAATCCGCACTCACCAGCACCGAGCAGTACCAGGCCTCGCTGCGCGAGATCCAGCAGCAAGAAACGCGCATCGACGAGATCGAATCCTCGGTGCTCGAGGCCATGGACCGCAGCACCCAATCGCTGGCGCGACGCGACGCCGAGAACCTCCGGCTGGCGAACGAAGCGACGCAAGTCGATGCATTGCAACGCCAGCTCCAGGCCGATCTGGCGCAGGCGCGGGCCGGCGTCGAGGCGCAGCGCCAGAAGCGCGACGGCTTGATCGGGATGCTCGAAGCGCGGACGCGCGCGCTGTACGAACGCGTGCTGCGCGCCAAGGGCGATGCCGCCATCGCGCTCGTCGCAGAGCGCAAGTGCGGAATATGCTCGGCCGTGCAGCCGCCGCAACTGCTGCAGGAGCTGCGCAGCCTCACCGGGGATTTGCGCACGTGTCAGAGTTGCGGCCGCATCCTCATCTGGGACCCCGCCGCCGCGCCGACCGCATGAGCCGCCACGACCTTGGACCGGCGCCGGCGGACGAGTACGTCTTGCATTGCGACGGCGCCTCGCGCGGCAACCCGGGTCTCGCCAGCATCGGCTTCGCACTCTTCGACGCGCAGGGCACCGAAGTCTTGGGGCGCGGCGAAGTCCTGGGTGACGGCATCACCAACAACGTCGCAGAGTACACGGCGCTCCTGCGTGGTCTCGAGGCCGCGCTGGCGCACGGTGTGCGCCGGATACGCGCCCGGCTGGACAGCGAGCTCGTCGTGCGTCAAGTGCTCGGCGATTACCGCGTACGCCATGCCGGATTGCAGCCGCTGCATGCGGCAGTGTGCACGCGCATCCGAGCGTTCGAGAGCTTCGCCATCGAGCACGTGCCACGTGCAGAGAACCAGCGCGCTGATGCACTTGCCAATGCCGCGCTCGACGACCTAGTATCCCCGTAGAGACAGAACGATGTGTTCGTTGTTGGGATGATGGATCCAACCACGGGGATGGTGTCTCCGGGATCTGAAGCCGTTCAGGTGACCGCGAGCTGCGCAAGCGGTTCGAGGAAAGTCCGAGCTCCGCAGGGCAGGGTGCTGGGTAACGCCCAGGGGAAGCGATTCCACGGCCAGTGCCACAGAAAACAAACCGCCTCGGCACCTTCGGGTGTCGCGGTAAGGGTGAAACGGTGAGGTAAGAGCTCACCAGCATCTCCGGTGACGGAGGTGGCTAGGTAAACCCCACCCGGAGCAAGACCAAATAGGAGGGGATGAGGTGGCCCGCCTCGCTCGACTCTCGGGTTGGTCGCTCGAGGGCCACGGCAACGTGGCTCCCAGATAAATGGTCACCACCCGCGCTTCGGCACGGGGACAGAACTCGGCTTACGAGCGACTTCGGTTCCGGAGCACCTCCGTGCTGCGGCGTCATCGGCACCGGGTGCGCGGAGGTACCCCCTTTGGAACCACGCAATCGGTGGATTCTGCCGCCGCAGGACGACGGGTTGGAAGAGGATGCCGCGCGTCTCGCCGCGGCGCTGGATCTGCATCCCACCGTGGCGCGATTGCTCTGCCGTCGCGGCCATCGCGACGCTGCCGCCGCCGCGCGCATTCTATCGCCGTGCGCTGACGATCTGCTCGATCCATTGCGCATGCGCGACATGGACGTCGCCTCCGCGCGTGTGGCGCGCGCCGTGCGCGACGGCGAGCACATCGTCGTCAATGGCGACTACGACACCGACGGCATCACCGGCACTGCGTTGCTGGTGTCGGAACTGCGTCGCCTGCAGGGCCACGTCGACTTCTTCATCCCCGACCGCGAGCGCGACGGCTATGGCATGACGCCGCGATTGGTGCAGCGCGCCGGCGAGGTCGGCGTGCGCGTGCTCGTGTCCGTCGATTGTGGCTCTTCCGATCACGACACCATCGAGCTCGCACGCAGCCTCGGAATCGACGTCGTGGTGGTGGACCATCACGAGATCCCGCGTGTGCCGCAGGCTGCGCACGCGGTCCTGAACCCGAAGCGCGCCGACTGTGGTTATCCTTTCAAGGGCCTCTCTGCCGTCGGCGTCGGATACAAGCTGTTGCAAGCCGTGTGCATGCAGCTTCGCCAGGTAAAGATGCCGGAGGATGGCTTGGATCTCGTCACCCTCGGCACCATGGCGGACGTGCAACCACTGGTGGGCGAGAACCGCGTGCTGACATCGCTCGGGTTGCAGCGGCTGCGAAGCAGCACCTTGCGCCCTGGCATGCGCGCGCTGCTCGGCGCCGCAGGCGTGCGCAGCGAGGACGTCTCGAGTCGCCCCGTGGGCTTTCGCATGGTGCCGCGTCTCAATGCCGCCGGACGGGTGGCGCGCGGCAAGCTCGCTGTGGACCTGCTCTTGGCGGGCGAGGAGGCGACGGCGACGCGTCTCGCCGCTGACCTCGAGGGCCAGAACATGAAGCGACGGGTGCTCTCCGACCTTGCCGAGGCCGAGGCGCGCGAGCTGGCGGCCCAAATGTGGCGCGAGTCGCCGCGGCCGGCGCTGGCGCTGCTCTCCAGGACGTGGCACCCCGGCGTGATCGGCATCGCCGCGGCGCGGCTGGCCAAGGAATACGGCGTGCCGGTGGCGCTGGTGGCGGTGCAAAATGGCATGGGGAGAGGCTCGGTGCGCACGAGCGGCGGCGTAGATGTGCGTGCGGCCCTGGCCGCGGCCGCCGGCGTCCTGGTCAAGTTCGGGGGCCACCGGGAGGCCTGCGGGCTCACGATCGAGCCCGACAATTTCCCGTCCTTCCGCGAGCTGTTCGAAGCTGGCGTGGCGCGCCAAGCCCAAGACGGCACGAGCCGAGCCCTGTTGATCGATGCCGAGCTGGGGCCTGGGGAGGTCGATCGGGCGTTGGTGGACGCGCTCGAGAGTCTGGAGCCTTTCGGTCCCGGCAATCCTGAGCCATTCTTTTTGGTACGGGGGGTGCGGGTGGGCGAGCGGACCCGTCTCGTGGGCAAGGGGCATCTGAAGCTCGACCTGGAGATGGCCGACGGCAGGCCCTTGGATGGCATCGCTTTCGGCTGGGGCCAGGACTTGAGCCCGGCCGACGTCATGGGAGGCCGCATCGACGCTGTCGGCCAGCTGCGCCGGCAGGACCCGCGCTTCGGGCAGGATTGTCAGCTGGTGGTGCTGGACCTTTGCCCGCACACGGGCGGTGCCGCCGAGGCGTAGGCCGCAAGCAAGAAAGCGCGCGCCAGAGAGAACGATCATGAACGCGGACGGTGCATCGGAAGCCAACACCCTGTCGCAGGCGCAAGCCGAGCAGGACGAGCTGCGCGCGTTGCTCGTGCCGTACATGCCCGAGCCCGAACGCGAGCTCGTCGACGAGGCCTTCGACTTCGCCAAAACCGCCCATCTCGGGCAGATGCGCCACTCGGGGTTGCCCTACTTCTCGCACGTGGTCGAGGTCGCCAAGACCCTGGCGCGAATGCGCCTCGATCACGAAGCGGTGGCGGCGGGACTGTTGCACGACGTCCTCGAGGACACGCAAACGACCGCGGCGCAGCTGGAAGAGCGCTTCGGTGCCGGTGTTTCGCGTCTCGTGGATGGCGTCACCAAGATCGGCCGGGTGCACTTCGAGAGCGCCGAGCAGGCGCAGGCAGAAAACTTCCGCAAGATGCTGCTGTCGATGATCCAGGATGTGCGCATCATCCTGGTCAAGCTCGCCGATCGCTTGCACAACATGAAAACGCTCGAGTTCGTGCCGGAGCCGCGGCGGCGTCTCATCGCCCAGGAAACGCTGGACATCTACGCACCGCTGGCACACCGCATGGGGATCGGATTCCTCAAGTGGCAGCTCGAAGACCTGGCGTTCAAACATCTGGAACCGGAAGCCTACCGCGACATCGAAAACGAGATTGGCCTCAAGCGCCAGGAGCGCGAAGGGTACCTCGAGCAGGTGAGCCGGCCGATCCGGGACAAGCTCACCGAGGCCGGCATTCATTCCGAGGTCAGCGGGCGCGCCAAGCATTTCTATTCGATCCACAAGAAGATGCGCGGGCGCAACAAGGCCATGGACGAGCTCTATGACCTGCTGGCGCTGCGCGTGGTCGTGCCGAGCCTGCGCGATTGCTACAGCACGCTCGGGATCCTGCACACGCTCTACACTCCCATCCACGATCGCTTCAAGGACTACATCGCCACTCCCAAGAGCAACATGTACCGCTCGCTGCACACGACGGTGATGGGGCCGGGCGGGCACTACATCGAGATCCAGATCCGCACCGACGAGATGCATCGCACCAACGAATACGGCATCGCCGCGCACTGGAAGTACAAGGAAGAAGGCCGTACCGACGAGGAGCTCGACACGCAGCTGCAATGGCTGCGGCAGATGCTGGAGGAGAAGCAGGAGCTGCGCGATCCGCGCGAGTTCCTGGACGCGCTCAAGATCGACCTGTTCCAGCACGAGGTGTTCGTGTTCACCCCGCGCGGCGACTTGAAGCAGCTGCCCAGCGGCTCGACCCCGATCGACTTCGCCTTCGCCGTGCACACGCAAGTCGGAACCCATGCCACCGGGGCGCGTGTCAACGGGCGCATGGTGCCGTTGCACACCGAGCTGCACAGCGGCGACACGGTGGACATCCTGACCGCACCAACAGGGCACCCGAGCCTCGGCTGGCTGCAGATCGCACGCACGGCGCGGGCGCGTTCCAAGGTCCGTCACTGGCTGAACACGCAGCGCTATGCCGAGAGCGTCGCTCTCGGGCGCGAGATGCTGGAACGCGAGATCAAGGGCATGAAGGCCAAGTTCGATCTCGAGCACGACCTCACCGATTTGGCCATGAGCATCGGCTTCGAGGATGCCGAAAAGCTGCTGGCGGCGCTGGGCCAAGGCACGCAGTCGCTGAAGGCGGTGGTGAACCGCATCCTGCCGCGCGAGACCAAGGGCCGGCTGTCACGGCTGCTGCCGACGGAGAAGGTGCAACGCCTGGTGCGCGGATCCACCGAGGGAATTCGCGTGCAGGGCGTCGGCAACTTGATGGTGCGCTTCGCCCATTGCTGTGGGCCCGTGCCGGGGGACCGCATCCAAGGCGTCGTCACCCGCGGCCGCGGCATCTCGGTCCACCGCCAGGATTGCGTCAACCTCGATGCGGTGGAAGCCGACCGGCGCATCGACGTGTCCTGGGACGTGGGCGAGAAGACGTCCTTCCTGGCTCGGCTGTGCGTCACCGGTGAGGATCGCAAGAATCTGCTCGCCGACATCAGCAAGAAGATCTCCGCGACCGGCACCAACATCCAGAGCGGCGACTTCGCTTCCGTCGATGGCCTGGTGCGCGTGTCCTTCATCATCGAAGTCAACAACCTGCGGCAATTGAACGAGGTCATGCGCACGGTGAAAACGGTGCAGAACGTGCGGCGTGTGACCCGCGGCGAGGACCACTGACTTGCGCGTCGTCGTGCAACGCGTCTCGCGCGCGGCAGTGCATCGGCTCGACGTCGAGCCCGTGGAGGTGCGCTGCATCGAGCTCGGGCTGGTATTGCTCTGTGGCTTCCAGGCCGCCGACGATCCTGCGACCTTGCGCTGGATAGCGGAGAAATGTCTCGGCTTGCGCATCTTCGCCGATGACACGGGCGCGATGAATCGCGACGTCGGCGAATGCGGCGGCGAGGTCCTCGTCGTGCCGAACTTCACACTCTATGGCGATGCGCGCAAAGGCCGGCGGCCGAGCTTCACGCAGGCGGCGCCGGCGGAGGTCGCGGGGCGGCACTTCGAAGCGTTTGTGGAGATGCTCCGCGCGGGGCGGGTGCCGGTCGAAGCCGGATGGTTTCAGGCGCACATGTCGGTCGAGATCGCGAACGATGGGCCGGTGACGCTGGTGCTCGAGCGCGACCCCGAACCCGCTACCTGAGAGTTTTTGCCGCGGTCGTCGTCAGGTCCGTCGAGGCGGACGCTCCTCGCGCGCTTCCTGCGCGCTCGTCGCTCGGCACGAGCGCTGCTCGCGCATCCTGCGCTCGCGGGCGCGCTCGTGACGCCGCCTCGACGGACCTGACGACGACGGCTTCGCGTCGCAGGAGGCGGAGAAGGCGTGGAGTCTCGGCGGGTCGCGTCTCACGCGGACTCGCGACGCTCGCAGACGCGTGAACCTCGCCAGCCGCGACGCTTGCGGACTTGCGACGGGCGCGGGCTTAGGGGGCGGGGGGCATGGAGGTGCGGCCGGTGTCTTCGAAGTAGTCGGGGCGAAGGGGCTCGGGGGGGATTTTTTCGATGCCGCGGCGGGCGAGGGCGGAATCGAGTTGGGAGAGCAGGCCCTCGGGGTCGGGGTTGTGGTCGAAGTAGAAGCGCAGGAATCGATTGTAGTCGGCGGCGACGCGTGCGGGCAGCAAGTCACTGATGCGTGGCAGATAGTCGTGCTGCAGCCACAGCGGGAAGTCGAGGAAGCGAATGCCGCCGCAGCTCTTGAGGCGTTCCATCAGCGCGCGGTCGTACAGGACGATTTCACCGAAGACCATGCCATTCGTCCAGGGAATCCCCATCTGGGCATACTGCGGCACGGAGCGCACCGGACGTCCGTGGAAGCGGAAGTTGACCCCACGATCGAAGATGTACTGGGCGTCGGCGAGCTTCTCGTGTCCCGGGCGGCCGCGAATCGGTGGCATCGGTCCGTGCGCGATGTGCACATCGGTCAACCCGTAGCGCTCGATCGCGACGGGGAAACGGGCGTAGTAGGCCAGGCTCGCCTGGCCACCCTGGACCATGATCACGGCCGGCGTCGACGCAAGACAGCGTTCGAGCGCTACGGCCTGCGCGCGGACCTCCACGAGGCGGATATCTGGATAGTACTGCGGTTCGTCGACGATGCTTTTCACGTGGCGCTTGTCCGAGAACCACGCTTGCTTGCGCACGGCGGCGAAGAGCACGAGTGCGATGACGGCGAGAGCTGCGGCCAGACGCAGCGCTCGTCGGGGCACGAGATGCACCAGCCACTCGATGGCGAGGAGCAGAAACGGCGTTGCCGGTAAGTAGAAACGCGCGTACATGAAGTCGCCGCCCATGCGGGTCACGAACACGACGCAAGCGCTCGCCGAAACTAGCGCCAGCGCCATTGCAGCTTCGACGTCGGGCGCCGCGCCGCCGGCCTCCGTCGCGGGCATGTGGCGCCGGCGGAGGCCACGCCACAACGGCCAGACGGCGAGAAGCGCGGCGATCAGCACGAAATAGGCGCCGAAGTACGTCCACAAATACGCCCAGCCTTGTGACCAATTGGCGGCCGACGCCGACTTCGCGTAGTACGGATTCGGGAACGGATACCCGTAGTAGAGCAAGCGGAAGGCGAAGAGAGGGACGACGAGGACGGACCAGACCAGGGCGAACTCGCGCACCTTGCGCTCGCGCCACCACGTGCGCACGCTGCCCTCGCGCCACAGCACGAAGGCGAAGGCCAGGCCGGAGAAGAGCATGCCGTCCGGTCGAATCAACGTCGCCATCGCATAGGCCCAGCCGGCGATCGCATGGCGCCGTGCGTGCGACGACGCGCACAGCATGGTGAAACCGAGCAACAGCGCGAAGAGATAGAAGGACGTTTCGAGACCGCTGGTGGCGTACAAGCGCGCGTCTTCGTGCGCCGCCCATGCGAGCGCGGCGAGCGGCACACCCACGAGGCCGCCGCGGGGTGCGAAGAGTCGCTGCGACAGCAGGACGAGCAAGGCCAAGCAGCCGGCGTAGAACGGCAGCGGCAAGAACTTGCCGAGCATTTCCGCCGGCACGTGCAAGGCCCTGCCGATCGTGAGGATGACGAACCAGAGGAAGTGGGTGTAGCCCTCGCTCCGCTCCCCGGGGTTGTAGACGGGGCCGTGGCCAGCCAACACGTTGTCGCAGTAACGGAACGTGATGTAGATGTCGTCGCCGATCCAGGCATGCATTGCGGCCCACACACAGGCTCCGGTCAGTGCCACGAGCCAAATGCCGGACCACGGATGCAGAGGGAGCGGGCCGAGATTCCCTTTTCGCCGCGCGGTGTTGTTCATCGACTCCGCTCGCGCTGTTTGCCGGCCGGAAGCATCCGACAACATTAGCCGATGCACATTGGCCGCGGCGAGTAGTTCCCTGCCCATCGGCGCTTCGATAGAGACGGTGAGCCCATCGGCGCTTCGACAGGGACGGTGCGCGCACCGGCGTCATCGGGGCATGGACCCATGCGACACAGAGGGTTGGTTGCGCCGGCGCGAGCGGCGATGATAGCCTCCATTGCACTCCGAACGTTGGAGCGGTCGTGAATCCAATCTTGCCCGCTGCATGGCAGAAGGACCTGATCCTGGCCTCGGCGAGCCCGCGCCGGGCGGAGATCCTCGCCATGCTCGGATTCGAGTTCGAAATCGTGATCACGGCGGTCGAGGACGAACCTCTGGACGAGCCAGATCCGGTCGCACATGCACGTGCACAAGCCCGGCGCAAGGTCGCGGCAGTGGCGAGCTTGCGCCCCAGTGGAACCTGCATCGGCGCCGACACGATCGTCGTCATCGACGGTGCCATCTTGGGAAAGCCGCCCTCGCGCGCGGCAGCGCTCACGATGCAGCGGCAATTGCGCGGCCGCTGGCACGAGGTGCACACCGGTTTGGCGTTGCAAGATGCGCGCAGCGGCCGCGTGTTCGATGCGGTCGAAACCACCGCGGTTCGCTTCCACGACTGGGACGACGCGGTGCTGCAGCGTTACGTCGACACCGGGGAATGCGACGACAAAGCGGGCGCCTACGCCATTCAGGGCTTCGGTGCCATGCTCGTCGAAGAGATCCGCGGCTGTTACTTCAATGTCATGGGGCTGCCTGTGCAGCGACTCGTGCAGCTCCTGCGCGCGCTGCACGACGTGGAGGTGTCGAGTGAGCGTTGAGACGATCGCGTATCGCGGCGGCAATATCGTGATCATCGATCAAACGCGTCTGCCCGGCGAATACGTCGTGCTGCAGATCGGCACGTTGGACGCCTTGTGCGAAGCGATCCGCATGCTGCGCGTGCGCGGCGCGCCGGCGATCGGGGTCGCGGCCGCCTACGGTTTCCGTTTGGCGGCGGAAGCATTCGTCGCCGCGGGTGGAAAGGATGCCGACGCCCTGCGCCAGCACTTGTTCCAGACGGGGCAAGCCTTGGCCGCGACGCGGCCGACGGCGCGCAACCTCTTCGGCGCCGTGGAGCACATGGCGCAGGTCGCCTCGACACCGGCGGCGACCGCGGCGGATCTCTTGGCGCACGTGGTGCGCGCAGCGGACGCGGTTCACGCTCGAGACCACGACCTGTGCCAGGCGATCGCGACGCACGGCGCGGAGTTGCTGCCGCAGCGCGCGCGGGTGCTCACGCACTGCAATGCGGGGGCGCTGGCGACGGGCGGCATCGGCACCGCGCTCGGCGTCGTGTACGAAGCGGTGCGGCAGGGCAAGTCCATCGAGGTCTTCGCCGACGAGACCCGGCCTTTGCTCCAAGGGGCGCGGCTCACGGCGTGGGAGCTGCAGCAGGCCGGCATCCCGGTGACGCTCTTGGTCGACAACGCGGCTGCGACGTTGTTGTCCTCCGGGCGGATCGATTGCGTCGTCGTCGGAGCGGATCGCATCGCCCGCAATGGCGACACAGCCAACAAGATCGGCACGCTCGGCGTCGCCATCGCGGCGGCGCGATGCGGCGTCCCGTTCTATGTCGCCGCGCCGTCCACGACCTTCGACCTGTCGCTCGACGACGGGACCGAGATCCCGATCGAGGAGCGTGCCGCTACCGAGGTCACCAGCGGGTTCGGCCCGCGGACGGCGCCGGAGGGCGTTCCGGTCTTCAATCCGGCGTTCGACGTCACGCCAGCCGACCTCATCGCGGCGATCATTCACGAAGGGGGCGTGGTCCGCCCTCCCTTTGCCGTGACCATTCCGGAAAGCTTGGCGGCCCTGGCGGCCAGCCTGGCGCGGTAAAACGGTGCGCGGAGGGAAGAGTGGCCTCGATCCAGCCCCGGGTATTGCGGAGGAGGCGAGACCACACCGGTCGGTTCTCGGCGGCCCCCTGGAGCGCCGGGAATGGCTGGGTCGAACCGGATCGCCAAGCCGGAGCCCCAGCTTGACTGCCTCCCGAGCGCCTGTTAGCCTGACCGGCTGCTAATGTCCAAGTCGGAGGACTGGAATGAAGACCCATCAGGTCCGGGCGAAAGAAATCGAGCGCAAGTGGGTGCTCATCGATGCGGAGGGCAGACCCCTCGGCCGCGTCGCGACCGAAGTCGTCGGGTTGCTGCGTGGCAAGCACAAGCCGACTTACACGACGCATCTGGACGTCGGTGACCATGTGGTCGTCACCAACGCCGCCAAGGTCCGGATTACCGGCAACAAGCTGCAGCAGAACAAGTACTACAAGCACTCGGGCTATCCCGGGGGCTTGCACGTGCGCAGCATGCGCGAGCTGATGGAGACCAAGCCACAGGATGTCGTCATGCGCGCGGTGAAGGGGATGCTGCCGCCCACGGTGCTGGGGCGGGCGCAACTGCGCCGCTTGCGTGTCTACGCCGGGGCCGAGCATCGCCAGCAAGCGCAGCTGGCACAGAAGGAAGCGTCGTAAACAGATCGTTCGCGTGCAGCGGCACGCGAGTTCGTGTCTCGATCGAGGGTGGGAGTTCGAATGGCGAAGGCACTGTATGCAACGGGACGGCGCAAGGAAGCCATCGCGCGCGTGCGCATGCTTCCCGGGAGCGGCGCCCTGCTGGTGAATGGCCGTTCGCTGCGTGATTATCTGCACCGCGAGTCGCTCGTGCGCTTGGTCATGCAACCTTTCGAGGTTGCACAGGCCGCCACGACGTTCGACGTCGTGGCGCGGGTGCGCGGCGGCGGCTCGTCCGGTCAAGCGGGTGCGTTGCGCCTCGGCGTCGCGCGCTGTTTGCTGAAGCACGATCCGGAGCTCCGCAAGCCGTTACGCAAGATTGGCCTGCTGACCCGCGATCCACGCATGAAGGAGCGCAAGAAGTACGGGCTGCGCGGCGCCCGGCGCGCCTTCCAGTTCTCCAAGCGTTAGTCACCGCCCGACCGCGCCGGTGGCGATGACGCCGCCGGATGCGGCCAGCGGAATTCACACGGCGAGCCGCCCCTGGCTCCCCCGCGGTGCCGCCTCGTGCGGTCGGGGTCCAGGTCGCCGGAGGATCAACCCGAAAGGACAGCGATGGCTCAGGCCCCATCGATCAAGGATCTGCTCGAGTCCGGCGCTCACTTCGGCCATCAGACGCGTCGATGGAACCCGAAGATGCGCCAGTTCATCTTCATCGAGCGCAATGGCATCCACATCATCGATCTGCAGAAGACCGTGGCGTGCGCGCAACGCGCCTACGCGGCGGTCAAAGGCGCTTCGGAGCGCGGCGAGCCCGTGCTGTTCGTCGGCACCAAGAAGCAAGCCAAGAGCGTGGTCGAAGAAGCCGCGCTGCGCTGCGGCCAGCACTTCATCAGCGAACGCTGGCTCGGCGGCATGCTCACCAACTTCCAGACCGTGCGCCGCGGCATCGCGCGCTACCTCGAGCTGCAGAAGCTGTCCACCGAAGGCGGCATGGAGCAGCTGAGCAAGAAGGAACGCAGCCGCATGCAGAAGGAAAAGGCGCGCCTCGAGAAGGTACTGCGCGGCATCGCGCGGCTCGACCGGCTGCCGGGCATCATCTTCGTCGTCGACACCATCAAAGAAGAGATCGCGGTCAAGGAAGCCAATCGTCTGAGGATTCCCATCGTCGGCGTCGTCGACACCAACAGCGATCCGGATCGCATCGACTATCCGATCCCCGGCAATGACGATGCCATCCGCGCCATCGCGCTGTTCACCGATTACATGGCCGCAGCGGTCAACGAAGGCCGCGAACGCGCGCTGGAAGGCCGCGAAGCGGGACGGCTCGGCGATGTGCCGGTACCCGTGCCGGTAGCCGCCGGGTGGGGCGACGAGTCGGGAGCACCCGCGGCGCACGCCGGGCGTACCGCCGAGACCGCGTGAAGTGTCGCGATCGCGGGCTGCACGCGACGCGACTCCATGCCAGGAGGACATGATGCCCGAGATACGAGCGGCGGACGTGCGCGAGCTGCGCGACAAGACCGGCGCCGGCATGATGGATTGCAAGAACGCGCTGGCCGAAACCAGAGGCGACGTCGAGAAGGCGGTCGACTACCTGCGCACCAAGGGTCTGGCCGGGGCGGCGAAGAAGGCCGGGCGCGCGACGCAGGAGGGCCTGATCTACGCCTACATCCATCCGGGAGCCAAGGTCGGCGTGCTGTTGGAAATCAATTGCGAATCCGATTTCGTGGCGCGCACACCGGATTTCGTCGAGCTGTGCAAGGATCTGGCGATGCAGGTGGCCGCCGCCAACCCAACCGCGGTGCGGCGCGAGGAATTCGATGCCGAGACCTTGGAGCGCGAGCTGGCCATCTATCGCGCGCAGGCGGCGGAGACGGGCAAGCCAGCCCCGATCATCGACAAGATGGTGCAGGGGCGGGTGGAGAAGCTCTACAAGGAGCGCGTGCTGCTCGAGCAGCCTTTCGTCAAGGATCCGGACACGAACGTCGAGGAGCGGGTCAAGGCGACGATCTCCAAACTCGGCGAGAACATCCACGTACGCCGTTTCGCGCGCTTCCAGCTCGGCGAAGGCGCATGAGCGGCGACTCCGACGCACGTGCGGCGCGTGCGCTCGACAAGCCATGAAACTCAAGTACCGGCGCATCTTGCTCAAGACGAGCGGCGAGGTCCTGGCTGGCGCTCGCGGCATCGGCCTGGATGGCGACCGCATCGACGCCTTGGCGGGTGAGGTGGCCGGGCTGCACGCGCACGGTGTGCAGATCGGCCTCGTGCTCGGCGGCGGCAACATCTTCCGTGGCCAAACCGGCAGCACACGCGGCATCGATCGCGTCACCGGTGATCACATGGGGATGCTGGCCACGGTGATCAACTCGCTGGCGGTGCAGGATGCGCTCGCACGCCGCGCCGTTCCCGCGCGCGTGATGACCGCCATTCGCATGACGCAAATCGCCGAACCCTTCGCCGGTCGCACGGCCATCGAGCAACTCGAGAGCGGCAACATCGTCATCATGGCCGGCGGCACCGGCAATCCGTTCTTCACCACCGACACCGCCGGCGTCCTGCGCGCCATGGAGATCGGCGCCGAGGTCCTGCTCAAGGGCACGAAGGTCGACGGCATCTACGATTCCGATCCGTTGAAGAATCCGGCGGCCGTGCGCTACGAACGGTTGACCTATGACGAAGCGCTGAGCCGCGACCTGCGTGTCATGGACTCGACGGCGTTCTCCTTGTCGCGGGACAACGATTTGCCCATCATCGTCTTCGATCTCAATGCCGCGGGCGCCTTGCTGCGGATCGTGAGCGGCGAGGAAGTCGGTACGCTGGTCGGAAAGGGGTGATCGCGATGTCGGCAGAGGCGCTGATCCGAGAGGCCGAAGATCACATGAAGAAGTCCATCGACGCGGCCAAGCGCGAGATGGGGACGGTGCGCACCGGAAAGGCGACGCCGGCGCTCCTGGACGGGGTCAAGGTCGAGTACTACGGCTCGCAAGTGCCGCTCAAGCAAGTGGCCGGTGTGTCGGCGCCGGAAGCGCGGTTGCTGACCGTGCAGCCGTACGACCGCAGCTCGATCGGCGACATCGAAAAAGCCATCCGCGCCGCCGACCTGGGACTCAATCCCGCCAACGACGGCGTGGTCATTCGCGTCCCGGTACCGCAGCTGACGGAGGAGCGCCGCAAGGAGCTGGTGAAAGTCGTGCGCACGATGGTCGAGCACGGGCGCGTCGCCATCCGCAACGTGCGCCATCACACCAACGAGCGTCTGGCGCGGATGGAAAAGGCGCACGAGCTGACCGAGGACGACCACAAGCGCCTCGCGAAGAAAGTGCAGGAGCTGACCGACGGCTACGTGAAGAAGCTGGAAGAAATGTTGAAGGTGAAGGAAGCCGAGGTCATGGAGGTTTGAGGCCCGCGCGGCGGGTGGATCCCCGCGCGCTCAGACAACTCCGGGCGGAACTTGCGGTCACTTTGATCGCGCGACGCTCGGCCGCCCGTCGTAACTCGCGCGCGGGGATCCACCCGCCGCGCGGAGGCGAAGGGACGCACGTCCAGGCTGCGGTGCCTGCGTTTCTTGACTTCGCGGGGTGACCGAGTAGTATTAGCGCGAGCCAGTTTGAGAAAAATTTCTCAAACTCACGCAACTTGAAGTGAATGAATGGATTGCGAGGTCTCCTTGGGTTTCGCCCCCCTCGCCATCTTGATCCCCCTGGCCATTCTGGTGCCGTTGGCCATGCTGGGAGTGCAGCGCCTGCTCGCTCCCCGCCGTCCCGATGCCACCAAGGCAGCGCCCTACGAATGCGGCGCGCCGATTCTCGGCACGGCGCACCCGCGCATGCCGATCAAGTTCTACGTCGTGGCCGTGCTCTTCCTCCTCTTCGATGTCGAGGTCGTGTTCCTGTTCCCGTGGTCGGTTCTCGCGCGCGACCTCGGTTGGATGGGGTTGGCGCAGATGCTCCTGTTCCTTGGCGTGCTCGAGGTGGGTTTGCTCTACGTCTGGCGAAAGCGGGCGTTGGAATGGGAATGAGACGCAGCCCGATCGCGCACGAACCTTTCATCACCACGCGTCTCGGCCCGGCAATCGATTGGGCGCGCAAGAACTCGCTGTTTCCTCTCCCCTTCGGCACCGCCTGTTGCGCCATCGAGTTCATGGGCGTGGTGAGCTCACAGTTCGATGTCTCGCGCTTCGGCGCCGAGGTGGTGCGGTTCTCGCCGCGACAGGCCGACCTCATGATCGTGGCCGGCACCGTGGTCTACAAGATGGCGCCGATCCTGCGCACGATCTACGCCCAGATGGCCGAACCCCGCTGGGTGATCTCGATGGGGGTTTGCGCCAGCTCGGGCGGTTTTTACGACGACTACTGCACGTTGCAAGGAATCGATCAGATCGTCCCGGTGGATGTGTACGTGCCGGGCTGTCCTCCGAGTCCGGAGCTCCTGCTCGACGGTCTGCTCAAGCTGCAGAAGAAGATCGACGAGCAGCGACTGCTCGAAAAACCCTGAAGGAACTGGCGCCGATGCCGAACCCGAATCCGGACCGCGTGCGCGGCCATCTCGGCGAGGATTTCCTCGCCGATTGCTCGTCCCACGGGGATCTGGTGTACGCGGTGCACCGGCGCGGGCACCGCCGGGTGCTGCGCGCGCTGCGCGACGATCCCGAGCTGCGTTTCGACATGCTGATGGACTTGACCGCGGCCGATCGCATGCACCTGCCGCAGCGTTTCGAACGATTCGAGGTCGTGTACGAGCTGTACTCACTGTGGAACGGCTGGCGACTGCGTCTCAAGGTGCCGGTGCCCGCGGACGATCCGCACCTCGACAGCATCCACGACGTTTGGAAGGCGGCGAACTGGGCGGAGCGGGAAGCCTTCGACATGTTCGGCATCCGCTTCGACGGCCATCCCAACCTCAAGCGCATCCTCTGCCATCACGAATTCGTCGGCCATCCGCTGCGCAAGGACTACGACCGCAGACGTGGCCAATGGTGCGCCACCACCGAGACGCTAGAAGACGAGCTGCAGCTGCGGCGCGCCGCCGAGCACCGGGCCCACAACGGCCAAGCGGAGCCGGCCGAAGCGCTGACGAGCGAACGCATGCTGGTCAACATCGGCCCGAGCCATCCGGTGTCGCACGGCACGCTCCGCGTCCTGGTCGAGCTGGAAGGCGAGACCATCAAACACGCCATTCCGGAGATCGGCTATTTGCACCGCGGCTTCGAGAAGAGCGCCGAGAAGGGCGTGTGGAACAACGTCATCCCGTACGCCGACCGCCTCAACTACGTGTCGGCGTTGTCCAACAACGTCGCCTATGTCAAGGCGGTCGAGAAGCTCGCCGGCGTCGAGGTGCCCGATCGCTGCAAGTTCATCCGCGTCATCCTGAACGAGCTGTCGCGCATCATGGACCATTGCGTTTGCAATGCCGCCAACATCGTCGATGTCGGCGCGCTGACGAACTTCTGGTACCTGTTCTCGGTGCGCGAGAACATCTACAAGGTGCTGGAGAAGCTCACCGGCGCCCGCCTCACCAACAGCTACACGCGCGTCGGCGGCTTGGCGCGCGATCTCTACCCGGGGTTCGCCGACGACGTGCGCGCGGTGCTGAAGGAGAGCCTGCCCTACGTGCACGACGTGCTCACCTTGGTGAAGAACAATCGCATCTTCCAGGAGCGCACGGTCGGCGTGTCGGCGTTCTCCGCCACCGAGGCCTTGAGCTACGGCTGGACCGGGCCGTGCCTGCGCGCCTGCGGTGTGCCGCTCGACGCGCGCAAGCGCGATGGCTACTACTTCTACGACCAGTTCAATTTCGACGTGCCGGTGGGCGAGAAGGGCGACGCCTACGATCGCATCCTGGTGCGCTTCGAGGAGATCTTCCAGAGCGTGCGCATCATCGAGCAGGCGCTGGACAAGCTCCCGGGCGGTCCGGTGGACACCGACCGCAACCGTTTCGTCCTGCCGCCGAAGCAGGAGGTCTACCGCGACATCGAGCCGTTGATGAACCACTTCATGCTGGTCATGTTCGGCACGCCGGTGCCGCCGGGCGAGACCTACGATTCCTTCGAGGTCCCGAACGGCGAGCTCGGCTTCTACATCATCAGCGACGGCAGCGGCAAGCCGTATCGCGTGCGCGTGCGGCCGCCGTGTTTCTACCTGTATCAGGCCTACCCGGAGATCATCGAGGGCAGCATGGTGGCGGACATGGCGGCGGTGCTCGGCAGTCTGAACGTGGTGGCCGGCGAGCTGGACCGTTAGGAGAGACGAATGCCCGAGACGAGCACGAAACCGGAGCTGCTGCCACCGGCGGCACTCGCCCGGCTCGAGGAGCTGGCGCGGCGTTACCCGACGCGCGAGGCTCTGATGTTGCCGGCGCTGTGGATGGTGCAGCGCGAGCACGGCTGGATCTCGACCGAGGCCATGCAGTACGTGGCCAAGCTCCTCGATGTGTCGCCGGTGCGCGTCTACGGTGTGGTCAGCTTCTATCACATGTTCCACGAGCGCGCTCCCGGCAAGTACAACATCCAGGTGTGCCAAACCCTATCGTGCTCTTTGCTCGGGGCGGAGAAGCTGCTGCAGCACCTGCAGGACACCCTCGGCATCGCGCATGGCGAGGTGTGCCCCAACGGGCGCTTCATGGTGCAGCGCGTCGAATGTCTGGGCGCGTGCGAACACGCGCCGGTTTGCCAGATCAACGACGATTTCGTCTTCGACCTCACGCCTGCAGCGCTGGACGCCAAGCTGGCGGAGCTGCCATGACCTCCGGCACCAAGGAATCTCCCGCCGTGCAGCGCATCCTGAGCCTCCACTTCGACACGCCCGAATCGGAGCGGCTGGCGACGTACACGGCGTCGGGCGGCTACAGCGCCTGCCGGCGTGCGTTCGCCAGGCCTCCGGAAGATGTGACCGAAGAGGTGAAGAAATCGGGATTGCGCGGCCGCGGCGGCGCCGGCTTTCCCGCCGGGGTCAAGTGGGGCTTCATCCCCAAGAACACCGAGCGCCCGATGTACCTGTGCATCAATGCGGACGAGAGCGAGCCCGGCACGTTCAAGGATCGCTACATCATGGAACGCGATCCGCACATGCTCCTCGAGGGCATCCTCATCACGTGCTGGGCGATCCGCTCCCACGATGCATACATCTATATTCGCGGTGAATTCGAGGACGCGCGGCGCGTGCTGCAGGCTGCCATCGACGAAGCGTACGCCGCCGGGCACTTGGGAGCGAACCCGTGCGGTTCGGGCTGGAGAATCGACGTCACCATTCACCGCGGCGCCGGCGCCTACATCTGCGGCGAGGAAACCGGTCTTCTCGAGTCGCTCGAGGGCAAGAAGGGCTATCCGCGCATCAAGCCGCCGTTCCCCGCCGTGGTCGGTCTGTTCCAGAGCCCGACGATCATCAACAACGTCGAGACCATCGCCTGCGTGCCGTGGATCCTGGAACACGGCGGCGAAGCTTACGCACGCATCGGCGTCGGCAAGAGCACCGGCACCAAGCTGTGGTGCATCAGTGGTCACGTGGCGCGCCCGGGTGTGTACGAAACGCCGCTCGGCGTGCCGTTCCGCACCCTGTTGGAGGAGTATGCCGGCGGCATGCGCCATCCCGATCGCCCGCTCAAGGCGGTGATTCCCGGCGGATCCTCTGTGCCCGTGCTCACCGCGAGCGAGGCGCTCGGCGTCAACATGGATTACGAATCCCTGGGACAGCTCGGCACGATGCTCGGTTCCGCCGGCGTCATGGTGATCGAGGAAGGCACCTGCATGGTGTGGGCTCTGGCGGTCATCACGCGCTTCTACGCCGAGGAGTCCTGCGGCCAGTGCACGCCGTGCCGCGAGGGAACGAGCTGGGTCAACGACATCATGTGGCGGCTCGAACGCGGTGGTGCCACGCCGGAGGACATCGCGCTGGTGCACAACCTGTGCGACAACATGATCGGCAAGACGATCTGCGTCCTGGCCGACGCCATGGTCATGCCGGCCAAGAGTTTCATGAAGAAGTTCAAGCCGGAGTTCGACGCTCACATCGCCGCCGGGCGCTGCCCCTTGCCGCAGCCCGTGCGCGACTGAGCCACCGCGACGCCCAGGGGGGCGAAGACAGAGACGCCCACGGGACGAAGACAGAGGACGCGAGCATGCCGAAGATCCACATCGACGAGCGCGAAATCGAGGCCGGGGCCAACGAGAACCTCATCGCGACCGCGGCGCGCGCCGGCGTGCACATCCCGCATTTCTGCTGGCACCCGGCGCTCTCCGTCGCCGGCAACTGCCGCCAGTGCCTGGTCGAGATCGAGGGCGTGCCGAAGCCGCAGATCGCCTGCAACACGCCGCTCAAGGACGGCATGGTGGTGCGGACGAAATCGCCGGCCATACAGGAAGCCCGCCGCGGCGTGCTCGAGTTCCTGCTGCTCAATCATCCCATCGACTGCCCGATCTGCGATCAGGCGGGGGAGTGCCGCTTGCAGGAGTACTACATGTCGCACGGGCTGTACGACGCGCGGCGCAACGTCGACAAGGTGCACAAGCCGAAGGTGGTCGATCTGGGACCGCACGTCCTCCTCGACGCCGAACGCTGCGTGCTGTGCACGCGCTGCGTGCGCTTCTGCAGCGAGGTGGCCCGAAGCGACGAACTCTACGTCGCCGAACGTGGCAGTCACTCGGAGATCGCCACTTTCCCTGGCCAGCCACTGGTCAACGCCTACTCTGGCAACGTCGTCGACATCTGCCCGGTGGGCGCGCTGCTGAGCAAGGAGTTCCGGTTCAAGAGCCGCGTCTGGTGGCTCAAGAAGGCCGATTCGGTGTGCACGAGCTGCGCGCGTGGTTGCAACGTGCGCATCGATCATCATTGGAATCAGGTGCAGCGACAGGTGCCGCGCTACAACCCCGAGGTGAACTCCTACTGGATGTGCGATCGCGGCCGCACCCACATCGATTGGATCAACGAGCAACGGGTGACTGCGGCGCAGCACGGCGAGCAGACTCTGGTGCTGCGCGAGGCGTTCGAACTCCTGGCAGCGCGACTCGCAGCCGCGGGGTCCGCGGTCACGGTCGTGCTCTCGCCCAAGCTCGCCAACGAAGACCTGCTGGCCTGGCGCCACCTGTTCACTGCGGTACTCCCGGCAGCGCATCTGGGCGCGGGGTCGCTCGAGCCGGCGCAACCCGAGGACGACATCCTGCGCCGCGCCGACCCGCATCCGAACACCTGGTCGGTGCAGGCGCTGGAGTTGGCGGCCGACGTGCGCGCGCTCTGGCAGGCACCAGCCAAGCTGCTGCTCCTCGTCGGCGACGATCCCGTCGGCTGGGATCCGGCGCTCGCCGCCGGTCTCGCCCGCTTCGATTTCGTCGCCGCGGCGCTCACCAATCACAACGCCACGGCGACGAGTGTGCTCGCCGCCGGCGGACTGTTGCTGCCGCTCGCGACGCATGCGGAGTACGCCGGCACCTTCAACAATTACGCCGGCCGCGTGCAGCGCTTCGAAGCGGCGCTCGCACCTTTCGGTTCGGCGCTCGCGGCGCACGAGATGGCAGTGGAGCTGGCGCTCGTACTGCGGCGCGAGTTTTGGCCCGCGGGCAAGCCACGGACGAGCGTGCAACAGGGGATTTGGCAACAGCTGGCGCCCGCGATCCCGGCGATGCCGCGCATCGACTGGGAGCATGTGCCGCCGGAGGGGCTGAACCCGACTTGGAAGCCGACGGCACGGCCGCGTTCGGTGCTCACGGGAGAAGACGCCACCGACGCCTACAGCTGGGGTGCGGCACCCGAAGCCGCGCGCGCAGGTGAGCATGGATAGTTTGAATCAGCATCCCGCGATCATCGCCGGCCGGCTGCTGCTCGGTTGGATGGTGCCGCTCGCTTTCTTGCCGCTCATGATCTGGTTCGAGCGCAAGATGAGCGCCTTCATGCAGGATCGCACCGGTCCCAACCGCGCCGCGATCCTCGGCATGCGACTGGGTGGCGTCATCCACACCTTGGCCGACGTGCTCAAGCTGCTGTCCAAGGAAGACGTGGTGCCAACACAGGTGCATCCGCTCTATTACCGGCTCGGACCGTTCGTGGCCATCTTCGTCGCGCAGCTGTTGTTCGTCATCGTGCCGCTGACGGACACCTTGCGCTTGGGGCAGGACGAGATCGCCATGCAGGGACTGCAGCTCGACATCGGCATCCTCTGGCCATTGGCAGTCGGCGCCTTGATGGTGTACTCGATCGTGCTCGCCGGCTGGGCCTCGAACAACAAGTTCGGGACCTTGGGCGGATTGCGCGCCGCGGCGCAAATGGTGAGCTATGAAGTCGCGCTCGGCCTGTCGATCATGGGTGCGGTGATGATCTACGGCACGCTCGATCTCAACACGATCGTGCGCGAACAAGGCCAGCTGCTGTGGGGCTTCCTGCCGCGCTGGGGCATCGTCATGCAGCCGCTCGGGTTCCTGCTGTTCTTGGTCGCGGCGTTCGCCGAGACCAACCGCACGCCTTTCGACTTGCCCGAACGCGACTCCGAAATCGTCGCCGGCTATCACACCGAGTATTCCGCCGTGCGCTTCGCTTTCTTCTTCATGGCCGAATACATCCACATCGTGGTGGCTTCCGGCCTGGTGGTGACGCTCTTCCTCGGGGGCTGGCAAGTGCCGTGGCTGGATACGGCGGCGTTGCGTGCACAGGCGAAACCGGTGCTCGCGGTCATGCTCGGCGGTCTGGTGCTGGCCGGTATCGTCATCGTGCCGGCAGCGCTGCGGTGGTCGCGAACGTTGCGCCAGCACTACACCGACGCGCGCCGGCACGAAGGCCGCGTCTGGGTGGTGCTGATGGGCGGCGCGGCGACGATCGGCGCGGCCGGTCTGGCGCTGTTGCCGGGCCTCGCGCTTCCCGAATGGGCACCGGTGGCGGTGGCGGCGCTGGCACAGATCTCCGCCTTCATCGCCAAGGTGCTCCTGGTGGCGCTCACGTTCATCTGGGTGCGCTGGACGCTGCCAAGCTTCCGCTACGACCAACTCATGCGCTTGGGATGGAAGCAACTCATGCCCTTGGCACTGGTGAACATCACGGTCACCGGCTTCTGGCTCCTCCTGTTCGGGAAGGGATCGTGATGGCAGTCGACCCCGCGCTGTTGGCGCGACTCAACGTCAAGCCCGAGGAGTTGCGCGTCGTGCGCGCGCAGACGAGCTTCTTGCAGAGCTTGTACATCCTCGAGGTGGTGCGCGGTCTCGCCGTCACGTTGCGGCATTTGCTGTGCAATTTGGTGCGCCAGAGCGCCATGCCGACCAGCCAGTTTCCGGAGGTGCAGCGCGTCCTTCCCGAAGGTTTCCGTGGCCGCCACCGCCTGACGGTGAAGGATGACGGCACGCCGCGCTGCGTCGCGTGCATGATGTGTCCGACGGCGTGCCCGGCGGACTGCATTCACATCGAGGCGGCGGAAAGCCCCGACCCGAGCGTCGAGAAGGTTCCGGTGCGCTTCGAGATCGACCTCATGCGTTGCATTTTCTGCGGGTTCTGCGTCGAGGCGTGTCCGAAGGATGCCATCCGCATGGACACCGGCCGCTTTTTCGACCTGGCGGGCACGCATCGCGAGGACTTCGTGCTGACGATGGACCGGTTGCTGAACGATTGAAGGGACCGCCGTGGAGCGAGTGTTGTTCTACGCCCTGAGTGGCATCTCCGTGCTCGCGGCGCTGTGGATGATCACGCGCCGCAGCCCGTTGTCGAGCGCACTGTCGCTCGTCGTCACCTTCCTGGGTCTGGCAGCGCTGTACGCCATGCTCGACGCCCAGCTGCTGTTCGTGGTGCAGATCTGGGTCTATGCCGGAGCCGTGATGGTCCTCGTCCTGTTCGTCATCATGCTGCTCAACCTGCGCGAGGAAGAATCGCGCATGGCCGCTGCTAGCTGGGGCCGCTTCGCGCTCTGCGGCATCCTCGCTCTCGGGCTGGCGTGGAAGGCCTTCGGTGTTCTCGCCGGCGTGCGCGGCATCGCGCCGCCGGTGTCGAGCGAATTCGGCGGCGTGGCGTCCGTGGCCGAGATCCTGTTCACGCGTTATCTGGTGCAGTTCCAGCTCGTCGGCTTGTTGCTGCTGGCCGTGGTCGTGGGCGTCGTGGTCCTGGCGAAACGCGCGAGGTGAGCATGGTCGGATTGCACGAATACCTGGTGGTGAGCGGTCTCTTGTTCCTGATCGGCGCCGTCGGCGTCCTCACCCGCACCAACGGGCTCATCCTGTTCATGTCTCTCGAGCTGATGCTGAACGCGGTGAACCTGACGTTCGTGGCACTGGCGCGTTATACCGGCAGTCTCGATGGGCATGTGTTCGTGTTCCTGGTGACGGCGGTCGCGGCGGCCGAAGCCGCGGTGGGGCTCGCGATCTTCGTCAGCCTCTTCCGGCTGCACCGCTCGGTCAACGTCGACCAGATGAACGCGATGGGGGAGTGACGTGGAAGCGACGTGGCTGTGGCTGATCCCGATCGCGCCGCTCGTGACCAGCGTGCTCTGCGGTGCGATCGCGCTCGCGACGCGCAACGCGGAGGCGCCGCCACGGCGGCTCGTGGGTTGGCTCGCCTGTCTCGGGCCGGGGCTCAGCTTCGCCTTGTCTCTGCTGGCGTGGACGGAGCTGCGCGGGCTCATGCCCGTGGGCCGCATGCTGTCGCAGACGGCGTATCGCTGGATCGATTCGGGCGTGCTGCAGCTGGATGTCGGGTTCGTCGTCGACCCGCTGTCGTCGCTGATGCTGCTGTTCGTGACCGGTGTCGGCACGCTCATCCATATCTATTCGACCGGCTACATGCACGCCGAGCGCGGCTTCGCCCGCTACTTCGCTTATCTCAATCTGTTCATGTTTTCCATGCTGATCCTGGTGCTGGCCGACAGCCTGCCGTTGCTGTTCGTCGGCTGGGAAGGAGTGGGGCTGTGCTCCTACCTCCTCATCGGCTATTGGTTCGAGGACCCGGCCAAGGCCGCAGCCGGCAAGAAGGCGTTCGTGGTCAATCGCATCGGCGACTTCGGTGTGCTGATCGCGATGTTCCTGGTGCTGTGGACCTTGCAGGGGGTGGGCTCCGCCAGCCTGTCGTTCGCCGACTTGCGCCGGCACACCGAAGCCTTCACGCCGGCGCTCGCGACCGCGGTGTGCCTGCTGCTCTTCCTCGGGGCGACGGGGAAGTCGGCGCAGATCCCACTCTATGTTTGGCTCCCGGACGCCATGGCGGGACCGACACCGGTCTCCGCCCTCATTCATGCGGCGACGATGGTGACCGCCGGTGTGTATCTGGTGGCGCGCATGCACTTCCTCTTCGCGCTGTCGCCGGTCGCGAGCACGATCGTGGCGGTGGTGGGTGCCGCGACTGCGCTGCTGGCGGCGACGATCGCCGTGGCGCAGAACGACTTCAAGAAGGTGCTGGCGTATTCGACCGTGAGCCAGCTGGGCTACATGTTCGTCGGCGTCGGCGTGGGCGCCTATGGTGCCGGGATTTTCCATGTCTTCACGCACGCGTTCTTCAAGGCGTGCTTGTTCTTGGGCTCGGGAGCCGTCATTCACGCGCTGCATGACGAACAGGACATTCGGCGCATGGGTGGACTGCGCCACAAGATGCCGCTCACGTTCTGGACGTTCGTCATCGCGACCTTGGCGCTGGCTGGCATCCCGCCGCTGGCTGGATTCTTCAGCAAGGACCACATTCTGTGGGAGGCGCTGTCGAAGCCGAACGTCGTCGCTCCATGGCTGCCGCCGGTGCTGTGGGTCGTGTTGGTCGCTGCGGCACTGTGCACCGCTTTCTACATGTGGCGGCTCGTCGCGCTGGTGTTCTTGGGTTCTTTCCGCGGCGACGCCCACACGTACGAGCATGCGCACGAAGCGCCGCCGAGCATGGCCATGCCGCTGGTGCTGCTCGCGACCGGCAGCGTGCTGGTCGGCCTCCTCGGGGTGCCGCACCTTCTCGGCGGTTCCAATCGTCTCGAGTCGTGGCTGCACCCGAGCTTCACCTTGGCGCAGGACACACACCTCGAGTCGCCGCCACACGAAGGTGAAGAGAGCGGCGGTTCTGCCGCGGAGACAGAGGCGAGCGTCGGGCACGAACCCGTGTCCGCGCACGCGACGTCCGCGGCGTTGCCGGAATCCGCGGCCATGGCGGTGGCGCTCGCGGCCGGGCTCCTCGGCCTCGGACTCGGGCATCAGTTGTATGTGCGCCGACCGCAGGCGGCCTCGGCACTGGCGATGCGTTTGCCCGCGGTGCGCAGACTGCTCGCCGGCAAGTACTTCATCGACGAGCTCTACGCCGCCGCCATCGTTCGGCCGCTGCGGCTGTTCTCGGATCGCGTGCTGTGGCGGATCGTCGACATGCGGCTCATCGACGGCAGCGTCCGCCTGCTGGGTTGGCTGACGTGGGCGCTGTCGGTGGCCTTCCGTTTCGCCCAGAGCGGGTATGTACAGACCTACGTTCTCGTCGTCGTCCTGGGTGTGTTCGCTCTGTTGTGGCGCGTGCTGTGAAGCGCGGAGGTCGACTGTGCCGTTGTTGAGCGCCATCGTGTTCGTGCCGATGCTCACGGCCGTGGCGTTGCTGCTGTTGCCGCGCGGCAACGAGCGCCTGGTGCGTAGCGTGGCCTTGCTGGGCATGCTGCTCGATCTCGTGTTGACCCTGATGGCGGTGCAGCAATCCAACAACGGCGCGGGTTTCCAGCTCGTCGAGCGCGCGGCGTGGATCCCGCGCTGGGGCATCGAGTATCACTTGGGAATGGACGGCATCAGCCTGTGGCTGGTGGCGCTCACCGGGCTGCTCGGTCCGATCGCCGTGCTCGGGTCGTGGACGGGCATCACGCAGCGAGTGCGCGAGTTCCACGTGCTGCTGCTCCTGTTGCAGACCGGCATGCAGGGAACGTTCCTGAGCCTCGATCTCTTCCTGTTCTACGTCTTCTGGGAAGTTTCGCTGGTGCCGATGTATTTCCTCATCGGCATTTGGGGGCACGAGCGCCGCCTGTACGCCGCGATCAAGTTCGTTTTGTTCACGCTCGCGGGCTCTCTGCTGATGCTGGTGGCGATTCTGTCGCTGGTGGTGGAGCACGCACGCGAGACCGGCACCTATACCTTCGATCTGCTCACGTTGTACGGCACCGACATCGACCCCGCGCATCAGATTTGGTATTTCGCCGCCTTCGCACTCGCCTTCGCCATCAAGGTGCCGCTGTGGCCACTGCACACCTGGCTGCCCGACGCGCACGTCGAGGCGCCCACCGCCGGTTCGGTCATCCTCGCCGGCATCCTGCTCAAGATGGGTGGCTACGGTTTCTTGCGCTTCGCGATGCCACTGTTCCCGCATGGGCTCGCGGCCGCGACACCGTTGCTCATGGCGGTCTCCGTCATCGGCATCGTCTACGGCGCCTTGGTGTCGATGGTGCAGCCCGACATGAAGAAGCTGGTGGCTTACTCCTCCGTGAGCCATCTGGGGTTCGTCATGCTCGGGATTCTGAGCGCCAATACGCAAGGGCTCGAGGGCGGCATCTACCAGATGCTGAACCATGGGTTGTCGACGGGAGCGCTCTTCCTCTTGGTGGGCATGCTCTACGAGCGCCGGCACTCGCGCGCGATCGCGGATTTCGGCGGCCTTGCCAAGAGCATGCCGATCTATGCCGTCGTCCTGGTGTTCGTGACCTTGTCCTCCATCGGTCTGCCGGGGTTGAACGGCTTCGTCGGTGAGTTCCTCATCCTTCTCGGCGCCTTCAAGGAGAGCCGTTTGCACGCCGTGATCGCCACCACGGGCGTGGTGTTGGGGGCCGTCTACATGTTGTGGATGGTCGAGCGCGTGCTGTTCGGTCCGATCCGCCAAGAGGCGAACCGGCGCGTGCACGACCTGTCGCGCCGCGAGATCCTCACCTTCGCGCCGCTTCTCGTTCTCATCGTCGTCATGGGGGTCTATCCCAAGCCGTTCCTGGATCGGATGCACGGCTCGGTCGGCACGTTGATCCGCCGCGTGCAGCTCGACGAACGGCTGGCCGCCGACAAAGCGGGCGCACCCAGGCTGCAGGCCGACGATGACGTGCGCTTGCCCGCTGCGACGGCAGCGGCCGAGTCGACGGCGTCGCGGGAGGGAGCGCGATGAGCTTCGAGTTCGCCTGGCATCCAGATGCGTGGCTCTTGGTCGCGCCCATGCTGGTGGTGTGCGGCACGGCGCTCGTCATCCTGGTCGGCGATCTGTTCCTGCCGAACGTGCGGTGGACGATTCCCGCTCTCGCAGGGCTCGCGCTCGCGGCGGCGCTGGCGCTCGCGCGCTGGAATCAGCCGTTGGCCGCGGCCGAAGCCGCATTGAACGGTGCCTTGCGCCTCGACGCATTCGCTATTTTCCTGCAGGTCGCCATCCTCGCGTGCGCGGGCTTGTCGCTGCTCGGTGCCCAGGCCTATCACGAGCGCGCCGGCACGGGCCGCGCCGAATTCTTCGTTCTCGTGCTCTTCGCCACTGTCGGGATGATGGTGCTGGTGGCGAGCAGCGATCTCATCACGATGTTCCTCGGGCTCGAGCTGCTGTCGTTTCCGACCTATGTTCTCTGCGGTTTCCTGCGCCAGCAGATCAAATCCAACGAGGCCGCGCTCAAGTACTTCGTGCTCGGCTCCTTCGCTTCGTCGGTGTTTCTCTATGGCATCGCGCTCGTCTGGGGTGCGAGCGGCAGCACGCAGCTCGCGGAAATCGCCCAAGCGCCCGAGAGCCCGCTGCTCTACCTCGGCGCCCTCCTGGTGGCGACGGGCTTCCTGTTCAAGATCGGCGCCGTGCCCTTCCACATGTGGGTGCCGGACGTGTACGAAGGCGCGCCGACGCCGGTCACCATGCTCATGGCGACTGCGGTGAAGATCGCCGCGTTCGGTGCCCTGGTGCGCACCTTGCTCGTCACGACCTTGTACCAAACCCTGCCGCTCGGCACCATCTTGTGGTGGTGCGCGATTCTCACCATGACGGTCGGCAACATGTCGGCGCTCACTCAGCCCAACATCAAGCGCATGCTGGCGTTCTCCTCCGTCGCGCATGCGGGCTACATGCTGGTCGGTCTCGCGGCTGTCGCGACCACCGGTTGGCCCGCCGGCGCGTCCGCCGTGCTCTATTACCTGCTCGCCTACGCGGCGATGAACATCGGCGCTTTCACGGTCGTGACCTTGCTCGGTCGGCGCGCCGAGGGCGAGCTCCAGTTCGATCGTGACTGGAGTGGCGTGGCGCGCCGCCATCCCGGGCTGGGCGTGGCGATGGCGTTGTTCATGATCGCGCTCGGCGGCTTGCCGCCGACCGCGGGCTTCTTCGGCAAGTACTCGTTGTTCCGCGCCGCCCTCGATGCCGGGCTCGTGAGCTTGGTCGTCATCGCGGTGCTCAACAGCCTGGTCTCGGTCTATTACTATTTGCGCGTCATCGTCGCCATGTACATGAAGGCGGAACGTGAAGCGCCACCGGTGTTGCTCGACGCACTGGCACCTCGCGTCCACGCGTTCGACGGACCGGGTGCCATGGCCGCGCCGGATGTCGTGGCCCCGCCGCCCGCGCCGCGACTGGCCGAAGCGCGGCCCTGGGGGGCGTTCCTGGCTGTCGCCGTCTGTGCCGTCCTCACGCTGTGGCTCGGAATCGGGCCGAGTCTCGGCGGCCTGCCGGGTCTCAGCCAGGTCATGGCCTGGGCCGAAGCGGCCGTGGAGTCGCTGCGCTAGACTCGGGTCCGCGACGATCCACACCCTCGCCACGGAGGCACCGCATGGCCGACGATCGCGACCGTCGGGATCCATCGACTGCCTCGCGCGCAGCGTGGGAACGCGACGTCTTGCAGCCATTCCTGCAGGAGGCGCCCGAACGCAGCGCCGACTTCACCACGGTCTCCGGCACGTCCGTGCAGCGCTTGTACACGCCGGAGGACATCGCGGGATCCGATCCGGAGCAGGATCTCGGCTATCCAGGCAGCTTCCCGTACACGCGCGGCGTCTACCCAACGATGTATCGCGGGCGGCTGTGGACGATGCGGCAGTACGCTGGCTTCGGCACCGCTGCGGCATCGAATCAGCGCTATCGCTATCTCCTCGCGCGCGGACAGACGGGCCTCTCGGTCGCTTTCGACCTGTGCACTCAGATCGGCTACGACTCCGATCACGCGCTCGCGCGCGGCGAGGTCGGCAAGGTCGGCGTCGCCATCGACAGCATCGAGGACATGGAAACGTTGCTCGACGGCATCCCGCTCGAGCGCGTGTCCACCTCGATGACGATCAACTCCACCGCTGCGATCCTGTTGGCGATGGTCTTGGTCGTGGCGCGGCGGCGCGGCATCGCCTGGAGTACTCTGCGCGGCACGGTACAGAACGACATCCTCAAGGAGTACATCGCCCGCGGCACCTATATCTATCCGCCGGGCCCGTCGATGCGCCTCGTGACCGACATGTTCGCCTTCTGTGCGCGCGAGGTTCCGGAATGGAACCCGATTTCGATCTCCGGCTATCACATCCGGGAAGCCGGATCGACGGCGGTGCAAGAGCTGGCCTTCACCCTGGCCAACGGCATCGCCTATGTGCAAGCTGCGCTCGATTCCGGTCTCGATGTCGATCGCTTCGCCGGGCGTTTGAGCTTCTTCTTCAACGCGCACAACGATCTGCTGGAGGAAGTGGCGAAGTTCCGCGCCGCGCGGCGCATGTGGGCACGGCTGATGCGCACGCGCTTCGGTGCCCGCAAGGCGGAGTCCTGCCAGTTGCGCTTCCACGCCCAGACATCCGGGGCGTCGCTCACGGCGCAACAGCCGGAGAACAACGTCGTGCGTGTCACCGTGCAGGCGCTGGCGGCGGTGCTGGGAGGCGCTCAGAGTCTGCACACCAACGGCATGGACGAGGCGCTGGCACTCCCGACCGAGGACGCCGCGCGCATCGCGCTGCGCACGCAACAAATCCTGGCGTACGAGTCCGGTGTCGCCAACACCGTGGACGCACTCGGCGGTTCGTATGCCGTCGAGTGCCTGACCGCGAACATGGAGCGCGAGGCCAACGCATTGATCGGGCGTGTCGACGCGCTGGGCGGCATGGTGAAGGCGATCGAAACCGGGTTCGTCCAGCGCGAGATCCAGGAAGCGGCCTACACCTTGCAGCGAGAGATCGAGAAAGAGGAGCGCGTGGTGGTCGGCGTCAACCGCTTTCGGGAGGACCAGCCGTCACGCATCCCGATTCTGCGTGTCGATCCGGCGCTCGAACGCGAGCAAGTGCAGCGCCTGCAGGCGTTCCGCGCGCGTCGGGCGCAAGCCGTGGCGGATGCGGCCTTGGCCGCAGTCCGCGCCGCCGCTCGAGGCCGGGACAACTTGATGCCACCCATCGTCGAAGCCGTGGATCGAGGCGCGACCTTGGGCGAGATGAGCGACGTGCTGCGCACCGAGTTCGGCGAGCATCGCGCCGACGTCACGATCTGATCGGGAACCCCCGAGGGGCGTGGAAGCATGAGCGACACCGACACGCGACGCCTGCGCATCCTCATCGCCAAGCCGGGCCTGGACGGCCACGACCGCGGTGCGAAGTACGTGGCGCGCGCGCTGCAGGAGGCGGGGATGGAGGTCATCTACACCGGCATCCGCCAGACTCCCGAGGCGATCGTGAATGCGGCGATCCAAGAAGATGTCGCCGCCATCGGAATCTCCATTCTCTCGGGCGCCCATCGCGAGCTGTTCGCGGACATCATGCAACGTCTGCGCGAGCAGGGCGGCGGCGACATCCTCGTGTTCGCCGGGGGCATCATCCCCGACGAAGACCTGGAATTCTGCCGCGAGGTCGGCATCCGTGCGGTGTTCACACCCGGAACGCCGATCGAGACTGCGATTCAATTCTTGCAGGAAAACGTGCGTCGCTGAGTCGGCACAGGAAAGGAGCCCGATGAGTGACCCGGCCCACGAAGGCTCAGGCAGCGAGGAAATGCCGGCGGTCGGCGTCGAGGTGCTGCCGCACGCCGCGGATCTGCCGCCTCTGGCGCGCATGACCGCTGGTGCCTCGGGCTATGACGTGCGTGCGGCCGTCGAAGACGCCGTGGTCCTCGAACCAGGGCGCCTGCTGGCGGTGCCCACAGGTCTGCGACTGGAGATCCCGGCGGGCTACGAAGCACAGGTGCGGCCCCGCAGCGGGCTCGCGGCCCAGTATCAGGTCGGGATCCTCAATGCACCCGGAACCATCGATAGCGATTACCGCGGCGAGGTGAAGGTGCTGCTGTTCAATTTCGGCACCGAGGCAGTGCGACTGGCGCGTGGCGAGCGCATCGCGCAGTTGGTGTTCGCGCGCGTCGAGCGTCCGGCGATCGAGGTGCGTGCGCTCGCGCCCAGCGAACGCGGCGCCGGCGGGTTCGGGCACACCGGGAGTCGTTGAGTGCAGTCGTCGTTGCCCGCGGTGCTCGCCTATCACAAGATCGGGACGCCGGAGCTCGGGGGCACGTGGTGCGGCGTGCGCCAGTTCGCCGCACACTTGGATGCCTTGACGCGCGCCGGTGTCCGCGGCATCGATGTCGAACACTTCGCGCGTCGCCTGGACTCGCTGACCCAACGGCCGGCCACGCAGCGGCCGGGGGCGACGAATGACGCCACCACGGGGCGAGACGCTGCGGCTGCGCATCCGCGCCGCGAGGTGCTCATCACCTTCGACGATGCGTACGCGAGCTTCGCCGCCAATGCGTGGCCGTTGCTGCGCGCGCGCTCCATTCCGAGTCTCCTGTTCGTCGTCACCGATTTTGTCGGGCGCAGGTCGAGCTGGGATCTGCCTCTTCCGGGACGGCGTGTTTGGCATCTGGACTGGGCCGAGCTGCGCGCACTGCACGCGGAGGGTGTCGCGATCGGTTCGCATTCGCTTTCGCATCGCGACCTCACCCGGCTCGACGACCGGACATTGCACCGTGAGCTCGAAGGATCGCGCCAACGCTTGGAGGACGCTCTGGGGGCGCGCGTTCACACTTTGTCCTATCCATTCGGCCGCTGCGACGCGCGCGTGGCCGCGGCGGCAGCCGCCTCGGGCTATGAGCTCGGGTTCGCCATGAGCGCAACCCGGGGACACGTGCACCCGCTCGCACTGCGTCGCTTCGGCGTCTACATCGTCGATTCGCCGCAAGCAGTGCTCGACAAGGTCGATGCTTCGCGCCGCCTCTGGTGGGTGCAAGACCTGTTCACGCGCGGTGTGAGCGCGGTGGCCGCATTGGTGGCCCGTCACACCGGCACGATCGACCCCGCCCCGCGCGACGGGTGACAGTCGCGGCCAATCTCACGGCGGCATCGAGCGCCGGAGCGGCGCCATCGACGGGCCGGAGCGCCGCCATCGACGGGCCGGAGCGCCGCCCACCCCACGAAGTCCTCATCCATGCGGCCGTTCAGCGGGTACTTTTCGTCGGGCGCAACGCCGGGTAGGCGAGTGCGAAGCGCTTGGCGTAGTACACGCGCGTGAGTGCGATCAAGAGGAGCAAGCCCGCGGCGAAAGCCGGAGTGTGGATGCTCGCCGCGAGGGCGAACAGCATCGTGCCGCCCACACTCACACTCTGATCCTGGACCGCTCGCGGTGCCAGATTGTTGGCCGCGGCCCAGATCGCGAGCCCGCCGCAAGCGGCGAGCAGCTCGGGCGCGGTGGCGAAAGCAGCCAGCGCCACGGCGGCGACGGCGCAAAGGCATGCCAGCCGTCGCGTGCGCTCCACACCCCACGCCACAGCAGCCGTGCGTTTGTCGGTGCGACGATCTCCCTCGGCATCGAGCAACGTCGTGTACAAGAACACCGCCGCGACGGCGAGCATGCTCGCACCGAGGCGCGCTGTCCAAGGATCAGACGCCCGCAGTGCACCGGCGCCGAGCCAGGTCGCGAGAGCGCCGTAGCCGATCGCGTTCGCCGCCACGTCGAGGCCCGGACGCGAGCTCAGGCGCAACGGCGGCAAGCTGTAGATGATGCCGAGCGCCGCAGCCGCGGCGAGTCGCAATGGCGCCTCGTCCGTCACCGCCGCCAGCACGAGCGCTGTGGTCAGGAGCAAGCTCGCGACGACGCCATACTGGCGCGGCGTGAACGTGCCGCGCTGGAGAAAGAAACCCTTGGCGTTCAAGCGATCGGTTTCGGCGTCGGCAATCTGATTGAAAAGGTGAACGGCGGCGAGCACCGCGCTCAACAAGATGAAGCGCAACAAGGGAAACCCCTCGGACGTCGCGAGACTGGCGTCGCTTCCGGGATGGGATCGCGCCAGATCTTGGCCGAGAATGAAGAAGCTCCACGCCGGCACCAGGACGAGGGGACGCAGGGCGAAGAAGAAGTCGAGAACACGCATGCGGGAGAGCGTACGCGCGCCGGGAGTGTCAGATCAACGCCTGGGCTTGTCTTCCTTGTAAGTCAGGTCGAAGCTCTTGCCCGATTCCGTGCGTGCGTAGGCCACGACATCGGCCTTTTCCACCAGTCGCGGGCTGGCGAGCTGAGCATTGGCGAGGTCCTGCAGCGTCTCCGGGTATCCGCCATGCAGGGCGCGGAACACCTCGATGTCGCGATGCAACGTCGTGCGCGCCGACCGCAATTCCATTTCAGTTCGCGCGAGCCGCGTGCTGCCACCGCGCAAACCGACCACCATCAGCCCGAAACCCGCGGCAAGCAGTACCATCGCCCACAACACCACGCTCGGCCGCAGGGGCCGCCGCGACGGGAGCGTCAGGCGCGGCCGCTGTAGACCCATCTTGTGGGCTGGAGCCGCAACGGCGAAAGTCGGAGCGGCAGATTTGGGGGCTTCGGCCGGTCGCGGCATCTCGAGAATCTGGGTGATGCCGGACTCGGCAGCCGCGGCGACGATTTCGTACACCTCGTACTCGGGCAACCGCCCGCAGGCCACGAGTTCGGCGAGGCGCATCGGGCGGCGCAGGCGTGTGAGCAGGCTGTGGGAGCGTTCGTCCAGAGACGAAGGCAGCGTCGTCACCGGGGACAACAGGACCTGTGGGCTGGGCAGCTTGGTCAGAATCTGCGGCCACTCGTCGACACGGCGGGCGGCTTCGAGCAGCACGGCTTCCATTTTCAGGGACACCGTGTGCTGGAGACCGCGCAGCGATTCCTCGCCGCTCAGGAAGCGGTACGTGCCTTCTTTCCAGTTGTAGGTGCGGAAGACGAGATCCTGCGTCATGTCGAGCAAGGCCTGCTGCAGCTCTTCCGGCGTGATCAGGTTTTTTTCGAGTAGCACGTCGGCGATATCGTTGCGGTTCTCCTCGACCTCCAATGTGAGGTGCAAGGACTGCCACGCATCCAGGTAGCCGGTTTTCTTCATGTATTCGATCAACGGGTCGTCGGCCAGCCGGCGGCGGTCACGACAAGAGACAAGCATGCCCTGGTCGAAGTAGAAGGTGAGAAGCTTTTCGTAGCTCTCGATGCGCAGCAGCCCCGTTTTGTGCTGCATCGCGACGAGCTGCAGGATCTCCGCGAGGCCGAATTCTTGAAGTGCGCCCTGCATGACTCACCGTCCCTCAGGAATCGCCGACTGTCCGAGTCGCCGCCACGAGCGGCGGAGCCGCAGCAGTCCCTGCAAGTGCGCCAGGAAGAACACCAGGACCGCCAAGCGCAAGGACTGGGTATTGGCGGCCGTGAACCAAGGCGCGGCGCGGTCGCTCGCGGCGTCCACCAGCCCGCCGACGGCGAGCAATGCTGCCCACGCCACCAGCGCGGTCCACAGGGCCGCGGTCGGTGCCCCGCACGCCAGGTCCGCGGCGCCGGGGAAGACGGTGCCGATCCAGCGCGGCATGCGATCAGCAAGGCGTGGCGCCGCACGTTTGCGCTTGCGTTCGACCATCGGTGCGTCGTCAGCGATCACCTGGGGGCGGTCGAGGCGCGCCGTGTTGAGATCGCAATACGGACAGGGGCGAGCACGATCGTCGCGCGACGCCGGCGCACAATGCGTGCACACGAGGCGAGCGCACGAAGTGCACTCGAATACGACCGCGCGCAAGCGCCAGCGCGACAGCAGCATTCCCACCAGTCCAAGGAGAACGGCCGCGGTTTTCAACGGCGACAATCCATCCCAGCCGGAGCCACGCCAGTTTTGCAACAGAAGCTCGGCCCGCCGCGGTTTCGCACGTGCCTCGTCACTGGCCAGCCGCAAGATTTCCTGCGGGCCGAGAACGGCATCGACCACCGGAACTTGCGCGTGCAACCAGGCAGCGCGCTTCTCTTTGATCTTGGCGAAATCCAATTCGGTGGCGAGGTGCAGCTCCTGATCGGCTTCGCCGAAGTGCAGCATCCGGATGTAGGTCTGCGCCAAGTTGGCGTGTGCGTACGGACTCTCCGGCGTCAAGGTTTGCGCCTTGCGGTAGCCGGCGGCGGCGCGCTGCATGTTGCCGCGCGCGAAGTAGACATTGGCGAGATTGACGTACGGCAGGCCCCAATTCGGGTCGGCGGTGATCGCCGCGGAGTAATAGCGTTCGGCGCCGTCGAGATCGCCGCGCCGACGGGCGAGCAGCCCCAGCACGAACTCGCGCTCACGACCATGAGGGACGTCGCGCACGAGACTGGCCTCGAGGCGGGGGTCGCCACCCTCGCGCTGTGCGGCGGAGAGGCGCGCGCTCGTGCTGCTCGGATCGAGGATCATGGCGCGAGTCTGCAACCACGGCAGCGGGATCTCGCACAAGGCCAGCGCGATACAGAGCGCGGCCAGCGTGCGGCGCTCCTTGCGTGACATGAAAGTTGTCAGGAACAGAGTCGCCACCAGCAACGCGGCGAGCGGCGATTGCCACAGCACCCACAACATGACGCACGTTAGTACGACGACCGTGACATAGATTTGCCGCGGACGTGCTTCCACGAGGTGCTGCGCGAAGAAAAGTGTGCGGACGAGGAGCAGGGCGACCAAGGTGACCAGGGTCGCGAGCAGCAAGGAGTGCGCGCCGCGCTCGGCGTGGAACAACCACGCCGACTGCTGGACCGGGTCGTCGAGCACGCAACGCATGGCATCCCGAAAGGCGAGGCTGGCGCTTGCCGGGTCGTGCTGGTGCAATTCCAGAACGACGCGCTCGAAGTGCGGCGCGGCCCACGTCGGGTCGACGAGCGAAGCTTGCTGCAACAACTCCAGTCGCTGCTCGACGGGTTGCCCCCGCGACACGACCACGAGCGCACGGGCGAGCGCTTCGGAACGCTCGGCGCCATTGGCATGTGCGGCAGCGTAGTATTGACGCAAAGGCGCCGTCGGGAGAACGAGCTCGTCGGCCGCAACCTGCGTCCCCGCGAGCAATGTGGCTGCAGCGAGAATGGCTCTCCAGCCAGGTTTCATCCCGGAATCTCCGTGTGGAACGTCTTCTGGCTCACGGTCACTCGCTCTCGCAGGAAAGGCTGCAGGACGACCGCAAGGACCGTGCCCGCTTGCAATTGCAACATCGCGCCGCTAGGCTGGCGTCGAGTCGCCGCCGGAGCGGTGAAACCGCGCACGAACGAGGGCCAGATGCTCAAAGCGTACATCGGGGAGATCGCACCGCACGTCGGGCAGGTCGTCCGTCTCGAGGGCTGGGTCTACAACTACCGGACAGGCGGCAAGCTGTTCTTCCTCATGCTCCGCGACGGTACGGGCATCATGCAGTGTGTGGCCTTCAAACCGGAAATCGGTGCGGATCGCTTCGCCGAGCTGGAACGCCTGACACAGGAGTCTTCCGTGCGGGTCTGGGGGATGGTGCGTGAGGACAAACGCTCTCCGGGCGGTTTCGAGCTGTCCATGCAGGGCTTCGAGATCGTGCAGATCGCCGAGGAATTCCCCATCACACCCAAGGAGCACGGCAGCTCGTTTCTCCTCGACAACCGCCACCTGTGGCTGCGCAGCAAGAAGCAGTTCGCCATCCTCAAGGTCCGAGCTCGCACCCAGAAGGCGATTCGGGATTTTTTCGATTCACGCGGTTTCACGTTGCTCGATACGCCGATCTTCACCCCCAATGCGTGCGAAGGCACGACGACATTGTTCGAGACCGAGTACTTCGGCGACAAGGCCTACTTGACGCAAAGCGGGCAACTCTACAACGAAGCCACTGCCGCGGCCTTCGGCAAGGTCTACACATTCGGCCCGACGTTCCGCGCCGAGAAGTCGAAAACACGACGCCACCTCACCGAGTTCTGGATGGTGGAGCCCGAGGTCGCCTGGGCCCACCTGGACGATGTCATCCAGCTCGGTGAAGACCTGTTGCTGTTCATCATCGCCGAGGTGCTGCGAGACTGCCGGCAACTGCTCATCGAACACCTGGAGCGCGACGTCTCGAAGCTGGAGGCAGTACGTGGACCCTTCGTGCGCATCCATTACGACGATGCGGTGAAGCTCTTGCAGTCGAAGGGGCATGCCTTCGAATGGGGTGGCGATTTCGGCGCACCCGACGAGACCATCATTTCGGAGGAACACACCTCACCCATCGTCATTCATCACTTCCCCGCGGCGGTGAAGGCCTTCTACATGGAGCCGGACGCGCAGGATCCTCGCACCTGCCTGTCGGCGGATTTCCTGGCCCCCGAAGGCTATGGTGAAATCATCGGCGGCGGCGAACGCAGCGCCAATTTGGAATACCTCCGCGAACAGATCCGGAAGCATGAGCTGCCCGAGCAAGCGTTCAACTGGTATCTCGATCTCCGCCGTTTCGGTGCCTTCCCCCATTCCGGCTTCGGTCTCGGCCTGGAGCGCACAGTCTCCTGGCTCTGCGGCATTCATCATCTGCGCGAGGCCATCCCATTCCCGCGCACTCTGCAGCGCTTGACCCCGTGACGGAACGCGCTACCGCGCCGCGCTAAGGGCGACTCCGCCCAGCCGTCGAAGTTGTCGTTTCTCTACCGAACCCCCTTTGCGCTACACGATCATTCTCAGGTTTCGATGACCGCCCGCGGTCGATGGATTTCGATTGTCGGCCCGTCGCGATGGGTGGCCGAGCTCCACGGTCGATGGATTTCGATTGTCGGCCCGTCGCGATGGGTGGCCGAGCTCCACGGCCGATGGATTTCGATTGTCGGTCCCGTCGCGATGGGTGGCCGAGCTCCTCGGTCGATGGATTTCGATTGTCGGTCCTGTCGCGTGGCTTGGCCGAGCTCCTCGGTCGATGGATTTCGATTGTCGGTCCTGTCGCGTGGCCTGGCCGAGCTCCTCGGTCGATGGATTTCGATTGTCGGCCCGTCGCGATGCGTGGCCGAGCTCCACGGCCGATGGATTTCGATTGTCGCTCGGTCGCGGTGGCGGCTGGACCCTCGGCCGAGAGCGGCGGTCCCGACGCTCGCCGCGGCCCGGAAAACGTGGAGCAGCCGCCACTCGATGTGGTTCCGCGTTCGCCGGAGCGAGCTGACCATCTGCTCGCTGTCACGATGTGGATTGCGTCGATTGGCGTTCATGTCTCTCCTCGACGGTGAATCGCACTCGGGGAAATGGAAGTTTCGTGCCAGCCCGTAACCTGGCCCTGGAGCGCGCGGTCTCGTTTTTTGAGCTTCCAAAGTGTCAAGGCTGTCGACACGAATTGACAACGTCGTTGACAAATCAAAACATGAAGTCCATCGGGCTGAATGTGATGAGTCATGCTGCATCGACCACGGATGGCCGCTCGGGGAGGACGAGGCACACCGCCAAGGTGAGGGGAAACCCCGGTCTCCAAGCTTCGCTTCCATCGAGAGGAGTGCTAGGCTCCGCCGGTTCTGGTGGCGTGGGAGCCTGGTGGCGCGGCATCCGAAATGGCCAGGGGTCGCAGGATGCCGCGGTTCTCCAATGCCAGCGGTCAGCAATTCCATCATCGTGACAACGGGGTGGGAGCCCGGTCGAAGGTACATGAGACCGTTCAAACAAGAAGCCGTCGCGGAGTTCACTTTCAAGGCCGTCTTCACGGGCGTGTTGCTGGGCCTCGTTTTCGGCGCGGCGAACGCCTACCTCGGTTTGCGCGTCGGGATGACGGTTTCTGCATCGATCCCGGCGGCGGTCATGACCGTGGCTTTCTTCAAGCTGTTTCGACTGCGCCACACCATTCTCGAGGCCAATTTGTCGCAGACGATCGGATCTGCGTCGACATCGCTCACCTCCGGCACGATCTTCACCATCCCGGCATTGTTTCTGTGGGGAATGGCACCGCCATATCTGCAAGTCACGGCGCTCTGTTTCCTCGGGGGCGTACTCGGTTTGAGCGCCATGATTCCGTTGCGGCGACTTTTGGTGGTCGAAGGCCACCGCGAGTTGCCGTACCCTGAAGGCACTGCCTGCGCTGAAGTGCTGCGAGCCACCACGGCTGAAGCATCCGGTGGTGTGTGGATTTTTCGCGGCATGGCCGTCGGAGCGGCGGTCAAGTTCCTCGTCTCGGTGCTGTTCTTGTTCCCCGCCAGCATCCACATGCCGATCACTGTGCTGCCGAAGGCAGAAGTCGCGCTCGAGCTGGCTCCGGCGCTGCTCGCGATCGGGTTCATTCTCGGTTACCGGCAATCGGGAGTCCTTGTCGCAGGTTCCATCGTCTCGGCCTTCGCGCTCACGCCGCTCATCGCTTGGATCGGCGCCTGGCTCGGCGCACCGTTGTATCCCGAAGTGGAAAAACTGGTTTCGGACATGAGCGCGGATCAGATTTGGTCGCGCTATGTGCGCTACATCGGTGCCGGCGCGGTGGCAGCAGCCGGCATCCTCACCGTCGGACGCAATCTGCCGTCGATGGTTGGTGCGTTCACCGCAGTCGTTCGCGGTGTGAGGGCGAAGAGGAGCGTGCCGGGTGGCGTGCAGGGCGCCGGCGGTGTTGTGGGCAGTAGCCCGTTGAACCCGGAGACGGATCGCGACCTTCCGAGTTGGTTCGTGCTCGTGGCTGTCGTGGTCGTCGTCCTCGTCGCGGGTCTGGTGCCGGGAGTCTTCGCGGGGGGCATGTCGCTCGGTCCGCGGCTGGTGTGCGCTGCGGGCGTTGGCGTCTTTGGCGTTCTCTTCGTCGCGGTCGCCGCGCGCATCGTCGGGATCGTCGGGGTGTCGTCGCAGCCGACATCGGGGATCACGCTCGTCACACTGCTCGGCGTCGCGACTGTGTTTGCCGCCATGGGGTGGAACGATCCTGCGGCTCGCGCCGCCGTCCTCACAGTGGGGACGATCGTGGCGGTGGCGGCATCGAAGGCGGGCGACATCTCCCAAGATTTGAAAACCGGATTCCTCGTCGGTGCGACGCCAGCCAAGCAGCAGTTCGGCCAGCTCATCGGCGCGGCCTTCGCATGCTGGACCGTGGCTGGCACTGTGCTCTTGCTCGGCAGCACCTACGAATTCGGCTCGAAGGAAGTCCCCGCACCACAGGCCACACTCATGAAGACAATCATCGAAGGCGTGCTCGCGGGAGATCTGCCATGGGGCTTGGTCGGCTCCGGCGCGGGCCTTTCGGTGGCGGCGATGTTGTGCGGAGTCTCGGGGTTGGCCTTCGCCATCGGCGTCTATTTGCCGCTCGCTTCGATGCTCGCCATCTTCGTCGGCGGCTGTGTCCGGGCTCGCGTCGATCGCAGCCGCGCTGGTCGTGCGCACGAGGGCAGCGACCCAGGCATCCTGGCGGCCTCGGGGCTCGTGGCAGGAGAGGGCCTGGCAGGAGTGCTCGTCGCCGCATTGGTCGGCGTTGGTGTGGTGCCGAAGTCCCGACCGTCACTCCTCTCGGGAGTTCCGGGAGATGCCGCGTTTCTCCTCGTGCTGGCTGTGATTTGTGGCTTCCTTTTGGTCGCGGGCAGGCCAGGGCGGGCAGGCCATGGAAACGCACCCATGTGACATGAGGTTTGCGGATGGCGGAGGAAGACCCATTCCCCATGCACCGGCTGGAGCGCGACGGCGTCCCCGTGTATTGGACGCCCGACGCGCCACGCTTCACCGGCGTCTTGATGTTCCGGGTTGGAATCTCCGATGAGTCCGTGATGACGCGCGGGCTCACCCACCTCGTCGAGCATCTCGCCATGAGCGAGTTCACGAAAACGCGCCCTCGGTTTCCTTTCAATGGTTCTGTCGATTCGCTCCGTACCATGTTCTGGGCCACCGGAACGCCCGAGGAGGTGGTTTCCGTCTTGCACGGAGTCTGCAGAAGCATCGCTCAACTGCCGCTCGATCGCCTCGAGAAAGAATGCCGCGTCTTGCGCACGGAGTCAGCGGATCGAGCCTCCAACCCGGCGGAAACGTTCGCGTTCCTCCGATTTGGCCCGCGGGGGCACGGTCTCGTGGGGGTCTACGAATTCGGCTTGGAGGTGCCGACGGCGGCTGTGGTCGCCGACTGGGCGGCGCGGAAATTCACGCGCCAGAATGCCGCCGCCTGGTTCAGCGGACCCGTGCCGGACACGTTGAGCTTCGACTCGCTGCCGCACGGCCTGCGTCAACCGTGCCCTGTGTCGACCGGCATCGACGACCTGCGGCTTCCGGCTGCATACTTCGCCAGGGATCGGCTCGTCGCGCTCGCTTTCGTCACGCCTCGTGAGGATTGGTTCGGCGTCCCACTCGGGATCGCGGCGGATCGATTGATGAACCGCCTTCGATTCCGTGACGGTCTGGTCTACAGCGTTCGCTGGATGCTCGATCACATCGACGCGACCAGTAGCCACTCGATGCTGTGGACCAACTGCTTGAGCGACAGCGTGCATAAGGTCGAGGCGGCGCTGCTCGAGGAACTCGACGATCTCGCCGTGGGTGGTCCGACACGATCCGAGCTGCAAATAGTGCGAGACGCTTTCGCTCGCGCCTGGCGCGATCCGGAATCCATCCACGAACGGTTCGATGCGCTTGCCGCGAACGACCTGCTCGGGTTCCCGACCCGGTCCACGACCGAGTTGATCGCAGACCTCGACGAACGCCCGCTCGAGGACTGGGCCAAGACCGTTCAGTCGGCGCTCGCAACCGCGCTCTTGTGCCTGCCAGCGGGAGCGAGTCCGACGCCCGACCGCTTTTACCCCTATCCATTCACGTCTAAATCGCGGGTCGAGGGGCATAGCTATCGTGCGGCGATCCAGCGCTATCCATGGTCGAAGAAGGCGCCGAAGCTGGTCGTGGGCCAAGACGGGGTGACGTGGATCAACCCGAACGGAAACTTCGTCACCGTGCGCTACGAGAAGTGCACCGCCATGCTGTTCCCCGAAGGGCACCTTCAGTTGCTGGGTGAAGATGGATTCACGATCAGTGTCCGTATCGAAGAGTGGTCGCGCGGCGACCATGCCCACGCGACGATTCTCCAGTGGCTGCCTCGAGCCCAGCTGCTCGTCATTCCTCGGCGCTGACAACCGGTCCCCACCATTCGCCAGCCGCCCAATTCGCTTTTCCCCCCAGGTCCGCCATTCCCCGGCAGCGGTCTCGGGTAAAAAGGCGCAAGGCCGGCCAAGCCTCCGGGACGAATCGGAATTCCGAGGCATGTCAAGGAGCTGCCGATGCGTACGTCAATTGCTCGCGCAGTCATGGCTCGGTCGAAGGAGTCGGAATCTTGCGCGTACGTATTGTCGGTGCGTTGGTCGCTCTGCTCATCTCGATCGCTTGTGTGGTTGCGAGCGTCGAGGATCCGTCCGGAATTCTCCCCGGATCGGCGGAAAGAGCGAGCGAACGCGCCGTGGCTGGAGACTGAGCAGACCCCCGCGGGTCCGAAACGTCAGGGCTTCCCCCAGGAGCCGCGATTCGGACCCGGCCATGAACGGGCGCGGTGCAGCGCCGGCGTGCGAGGCCCAGTGCGCGCTGGCAGAAGCCGCGCCCGTTGCTTTTGATACCCCAGGTCGGGCATCCTTCGGATCGGCCTCGTGCCGATGACGAAGGGATCCCGATGGCGAGCTCTGCCACCTTGCGACAGTCTCCGGATGCGCTCCAGGCCGCTTCCGAGCGGCCCATTCGCATCCGCGGCGCCCGTGTGCACAACCTCAAGAACATCGATCTCGAGCTGCCGCGCAACGCTTTCGTGGTGATCACGGGGCTGTCGGGCTCGGGGAAGTCCTCGCTCGCCTTCGATACGCTCTACGCCGAAGGGCAGCGGCGCTACGTCGAGTCGCTTTCGGCCTATGCGCGCCAGTTCCTCGGGCAGATGGAAAAACCCGATGTCGACCGCATCGAGGGGCTGTCGCCGGCGATCTCCATCGAGCAGCGCACGACGTCGAGCAACCCGCGCTCGACGGTCGGCACCACGACCGAGATCTACGATTACTTGCGCCTGTTGTACGCCCGCGCTGGCACGCCGCACTGCTACCAGTGCGGCGCAGTCATCCAGCAGCAGAGCACCGCGCAGATGGTCGACCAGGTACTGCGCCTGCCGGAACGCACGCGCATCATGGTTCTGGCGCCGCTCATTCGCGGCCGCAAGGGTGAGCACCGCAAGATCTTCGAGGACATGGGCAAGCAGGGCTTCGTGCGCATGCGCGTGGACGGCGAGATCGTCGCCGTCGACGAGCCGGTGCGTCTGACCAAGAACAAGAAGCACAGCATCGAGGTCGTGGTCGACCGCCTGGTGGTCGAGCCCAAGATCGCCCGGCGTCTGGCGGATTCGCTGGAAACGGCGGTGCGCCTGGGCAATGGGCTCGCCACCGTCGATGCCGGCAACGCCGGGAACTTGGTCTTCAGCCAGCTCTACGCCTGTGCGGATTGCGGCACCTCGTTCGAGGAGCTGGCGCCACGCATGTTCTCCTTCAACAGCCCTTACGGCGCATGCACCGCCTGCAACGGGCTCGGCCGGCGGCGCGAGATCAGCATGGATCTCTTGATCCCCGACCCGACGAAGTCGATCAACGATGGCGCCATCGTCGGCCAGAGCACCGAGCGCAACACCTGGTCGGGGATGCTGCTGCGCGGCGTGTCGAAGGAGTTCGGCATCGATCTCGACAAGCCGTGGAACAAGCTGCCGAAGAAGCAGCGCGAGGTGCTGTTGCACGGCAGCGATCAGCGTGTCGCCGTGCGTTACGAGAGCAAGCACGGCAAGGGCGAGTTCCAAGCGCGCTTCGAGGGCCTCATCCCACGCCTCATGCGTCGGCACCACGAGACTTCATCGCAAGAGGTGCGCGAGAAGATCGAAGCCTACATGCGGCTCGAAGATTGCGCCGATTGCGGCGGCAAGCGCCTGCGGCGCGAGAGCCTGGCGGTGCGCGTCGGCGGCATCGACATCGCCGCGCTGTGCGATTCGTCCATCAAGGAAGCCATTCGTTTCTTCGACGCGCTGCGGCTCGAAGGCAACAAGGAGATCATCGCCGAGCCGATCCTGAAGGAGATCCGCGCGCGCCTGCGCTTCCTGGACGATGTCGGGCTCAATTACCTGACCTTGGCGCGTTCGGCCGAGAGCCTCTCGGGCGGCGAGGCACAGCGAATTCGGCTCGCCACGCAGATCGGTTCGCGCCTCGTGGGTGTGCTCTACATCCTGGATGAGCCGAGCATCGGCCTGCATCATCGCGACAATCGCCGGCTCATCCACACGTTGCGCGCGTTGCAGGAGAGCGGCAACACCGTGATCGTGGTCGAGCACGACATGGACACGATCCTCGAGGCCGATTACATCGTCGATCTCGGCCCCGGTGCCGGCGAGCACGGCGGGCGCGTGGTGGCGTGCGGCAGCGCCGCCGACATCATGGCCGAGCCGGAGAGTCTGACCGGGCAGTACTTGTCGGGAGCACGCACCATGCCGCGCCCGGATTCGGCACGCGCCGGCACGGGACAGGAGCTGCGCATGCGCGGCGCGAGCGCCAACAATCTGAAGCGCATCGATGTGGGGTTCCCGCTCGGGAAGCTGGTCGCGGTGACGGGAGTTTCGGGTTCGGGGAAGTCGACGTTGGTGAACGACATTCTGTACAGAACCTTGGCGCGCCATTTCTACCGGGCGAAGGAGCTGCCCGGAGAGCACGACGGTGTCGACGGGCTCGATCTCATCGACAAGGCCATCGACATCGATCAGTCACCGATCGGGCGCACGCCGCGCTCGAACCCGGCGACCTACACCGGTGCGTTCGGTCTCGTGCGCGATCTGTTCGGCCAGCTGCCGGAATCGCGCGTGCGCGGCTACAAGCCGGGGCGCTTCAGCTTCAACGTCAAGGGTGGCCGCTGCGACGCGTGCGAGGGCGACGGGATCAAGAAGATCGAGATGCACTTCCTGCCGGACGTTTACGTGCGGTGCGAAGTGTGCAAAGGCCGGCGCTACAACGACGAGACGCTCGAGGTGACGTACAAGGGCAAGTCCATCGCCGACGTGCTCGACATGACGGTCGAGGAAGCGCACATCTTTTTGCAGAACGTGCCGCCGATCCGGCGCAAGCTCGAAACCCTGGAGAGCGTCGGGCTCGGCTACATCCGGCTTGGGCAGCCGGCGACGACCTTGTCGGGTGGGGAAGCGCAGCGCGTCAAGCTGGCGACCGAGCTTTCGCGCGTGCAGACGGGGCGCACGCTCTATCTCCTCGACGAGCCGACCACGGGGCTGCACTTCGAGGACGTGAAGATGCTGCTCGGAGTGCTCGGCCGGCTGGTGGACAAGGGCAACACGGTGATCATCATCGAGCACAACCCCGATGTCATCATCACCGCCGATCACGTCATCGATCTCGGACCCGAAGGCGGTGACGAAGGCGGACGCGTCGTCGCCGCCGGCACGCCGCGCGAGGTGGCGCAGGTCGCCGAGTCCTACACCGGGCAGATGCTGCGGCAGATGTTCGAAGCCGAGCGCCGCCCGCCGCATCTAGTGGTCGCGGCCGATTCTGCGCGCACTTGACAACCGTGAGGGAAGCCATGGCCGTTGTACGCGATCTCGGTTTATACGCGCCTGGCGCAGTGCTGCTGGTCTCGTGCTACGAACTAGGTCGGCAGCCGCAGGGCCTCGCGTTGCCGTTGGCATTTCTCGAGCGCGCCGGGTTTCAGCCCGCGACCTTGGATCTCGCCGTCGAGTCGCTGGATGCCGAGCGCATCGCCGCCGCGCGCTTCGTCGGCATTTCCGTACCCATGCACACGGCGCTGCGGCTCGGGTTGCAGGCGGCGCGCCGCATCCGTGCGCTCAACCCGGATTGCTTCCTCTGTTTCTATGGCCACTATGCAGTGTTGCACGCCGAATCGCTGCTCTCCACCGTCGCCGACGCCGTTCTCGGTGGGGAGTTCGAGGGGCAGTTGGTGCAGCTCATGGAGTCCGTGGATCGAGACCCAGCGGTGGCTCGGCATTCGGAGGGGCAGGGAAGGGAAGCGTTCCTGCGGCGCCTCGACTATCCCGTGCCGAAGCGCACCGGATTGCCCGGCATCGAACGCTACGCGCACCTGCTGCATCGCGGCCAGCACGTCGTCGCCGGCCAGGTGGAAGCGAGCCGCGGTTGTCTCCACCTGTGCAGGCATTGTCCCATTCCCGCCGTCTACGCGGGACGGATCTTCGTCGTCCCGGTGCAGACGGTGCTCGAGGACGTGCGAGGTCAAGTCGAAGCTGGAGCGCGACACATCACGTTCGCCGACGCCGACTTCCTGAATGGTCCGACGCATGCACTGCGCGTCGCGCGCGCGCTGCACGACGAGTTTCCCGCTCTCACCTTCGATTTCACCGCAAAGGTCGAGCACGTGCTGCGACATCGATCGGTGGTGGCCGAGCTGGGCCGCTTGGGAGCCATCTTCATGGTGAGTGCGGTGGAGTCGCTGAGCGACACCGTTCTCACGATCCTGGACAAGGGACACACGCGGGCCGATGTGTTCGAGGCGTTGGAAGTCCTGCGTGCGGCCGGAATCGCCATGCGCCCGTCGCTCCTTCCATTCACGCCGTGGTCCACGCGACAGGACCTCCTCGACCTCCTCGATTTCGCCGAGAGTGCAGACCTCGTCGAGTGCATCGACCCGGTGCAGTACACGATCCGCCTGCTCGTCCCGCCCGGCTCGCTCTTGTTCGAGCATCCGGAGATGATGCCGCATTTACGCGGGTTCGACGCCGAAGCCCTGACCCATGTTTGGGAACATCCAGATCCCGCGATGGACACGCTGCAAAAGAACATGGCCACACTTGTCGAGCAGGCGACTGCGGAAGAAGAGGACCCGGTGGCAACGTTCGTGCGCATCCGCAAGCTCGTCGACCCCGACGCGGCCTCTCGCGCGCGGCAATCTTCCGCCTCAGCCGCCCTCCGACACCACGAGCGCCCACCGCGCATCACCGAGCCCTGGTTCTGTTGAGCAGAACCCACGCGTGGCCAGTTGGGCCCGGTTTTGAACGACGAAATGTGAGGCGAGTCAATCGTTTGACTCTAAACGGTTCGCGAGTGGTATCCGTCCGGTAGTCCCAGGGTTGTGGCGCCAGTGCTGTAGTCACTCTGGGACGTAAGGTAAGGATTTAGCGGACGAAGTTTGCGCGAGTCACCTTGAGCCCCTTCTTGCTGATCTCCACCTCAAACGCGATTACGCTGGACGTACTCCCACGTTGACCATGAGGGCGTTCGGTATCATCGAACACAACCAGGAACGACGATTCCTGTGCGAACACGGAGATCTTGTACTGTTCGAGCTTCAGCCCTTGCTCGTCGAATTTCGGCA
>Ga0075418_10000133_pt1 | contig 66060 bp, 49 predicted proteins | sample SoiMetdeltSBSDD2_FD_81776 | JGI IMG/M metagenome (GOLD analysis project Ga0075418, IMG submission 81776) | Bulk soil microbial communities from a Populus tree surrounding site in Tennessee, USA - Soil MetaG P. deltoides SBSDD2 | ecosystem: Environmental > Terrestrial > Soil > Tree plantation...
GGGCTTTTGCACCCACGTAACGACAACCTCACCTCTGCCGTCGACCGCCATACGATACTCCGACCCACCACCATCTTCATGGTGTCAGGGCGTCGCCGAAGGCGACATGATTGACTCCGTTTTTGAAATCCGTTGTCTCCTTGATCTCCCTCTCTCCCTCTCTCCCTCTCTCCCGCGAAAGCCTCCTGATCTCAGTCACGCGATCAGCTTGACCCCAAGTACGCGCTGCGCGTTCTCGTTATAGACCTTGCGCAGGATCGGCTCTCGCAGCCCGAGACCGTAGATGCGCCACCGGCCCTGCGGCGGCAGCCGCGCCGGCGCGTAGTCGAAGTACTCGTCTTCCGATTCGAGGAAGCGGTAGTAGATGTGGTACAGGTCCGCTCCGAACACCTGCTGCGGTGTCTGAGTGCCGAGCGGGATCGCGTCGGTACCGAACAGGATGCGGTCCTGATACTTGTCGAAGAACCGCGCTGCGGTTCGCGGCTGACGGCCGAGCTCGCCGATCCGTGCGCCGATCTCCACGTGCACGTTCCGGAACTTGTCGAGCATCTCACCAACCGCCGCAAGGTTCTCGGCCCAGTGGCCCACGTGCAGCGCAACGAAGGTCGTCTTCGGATGCCGGGCGAAGACCCGGTCGCGTGCGGCGAGGATGTCCTTGAAGCCGGGAAAATCCTTGCCGTAGAACGACCAGTCCGGATGCGCGCTGAGCTCCTCGTACCGTTCGTTGAACCGATCGATGGGGAGAAAGAACGCCTCCGGGTCGCCGACATGGATGGCCACGGGCAGGCCGAGCTTCCCGCACGCCTCCCACATCGGGTCGAACCGCGCATCGTCGACCGGCACGAGCTTGCCCTGCGGACCTCCATCGCGCAGGTAGAGCCCGAGGGTTTTGAGGATCTTCAGGCCCACGGCACCGGCCGTCTTGGCCTTGCTGATCTCGTCCGCCTGCCACGCCGCGTAGCCGGGCTCGCCTGCGCGCGTCCACGTCGGCTCGGTCATCGACACGAAGCGGCGCGGGAACGCCCGGTCGAAGCTGCGGATCGCGTCCGCGAGATCCTCGCCCGCGCCGCCGGTCAGGTTCACCATCGTGTGCAGGTTGACGGCATCCATGGTCTTCACCAGCTCCGCGGCGGGCACGGCCGGCTGCTGTGCGCGCCGCCGGGAGACGTGAGTATGGAAGTCGATCACCGGGAACCGCGCGCGCGCGACCCGTGTCTCGGCCACATGCAGCATGCTCTTCGGCTCGAACTCCGTCAGCGCCAGCGGTGCGGGCTTCGATTGTTGGGACGACGGACGGTCGGGGAGCGCGGGGGCAGCATCCGCGCTGAAGGCGGTGCCCATCAGCCCGGCACTTGCTGCCGACAACCATCCGCGGCGCGTCCACGATGCCGGTGTCTCTGCTGGCTCTTGCGGGTTGCTCATCGCATGTCCTCGTATTCTGCGGCTGTGACCGATCCGTGGCTATTCTAGTGACAGACCGCGCTCTCACCACACACGCGCTCGCGATGCCGGCGGCCGAAACAGACCGTCGCCGGCGCTGACTCCGAACGCCTCGTAGAAACCCGGCAGATGACTGACCGCTCCGTTCGCGCGATATTCGTAAGGCGCATGCGGCAGGGTCAGCAGCCACTGCCGGAGATAGCCGTCGCGCACCTTCAGCCGCCACATCGCGGCCCACGCGATCGAAAAACCGCTGGTGACACGGTCGGTGGGAATCTCCGCCGTCGCCAGCCATCGTCCGTTGACGTAGCGGTACAGGTCGTCCTGTGGCCGGACCGAGAGATCGAGGTTGCCGAGCTCCAGTCCTGACTTGATCGGAAGCGAGCGCGGCAGAGCGGCAGCAGACAGGAGCACGCCGATGACGAGCGCACTCCGGAGCATCATTGCCCGGTTGGCGACTGACCCCGGCGCTCGCGCCACTCGGCGCGGCTCTGACCCCAGAGATCGACCAGATCGTGTGCGAACGGCGGAGGCAGCTTGCCCGGTCCGAGATTGCGCGACCCGAGCTTCTGGGCCACGCGCTGCGACGGCAGGTTCGCCGGGTTGATCGAATGAATCACGCTGGACCACCCCAGCGTGTCGAAGGCCCAGTCGGTCGCGACGATCGCGCCTTCGACCGCGTAGCCTTTGCCCCAGCAGTCGCGAGCGATGGCCCAGCCGATTTCGGGTCCAGGCCATCCTTCCGGCTGCCACGGACCGAGCCGGCCGATCCAGCGCCCGCTCTCCTTCTCGATCACCGAGAACATCGCGAAGCCTGCGGCATGCCACGCGCCAATCATCGTCATCAGCGCCCGCCAGCACACGGCGCGCGGCATCACTCCGCCGATGAATCGCGCGGTGGGCTCGTCCAGCATCATCTCGCTCCAGGCATCGAGATCCTCCGCTCGCGGGGGACGGAGGATCAGCCGGGAGGTCTCGAGCCTGAGATCGTCGAAGGAACGCATAGTGGTCGGATCGGGCCACATGTTACTGAGAGACCTCTTCGTCGACAATGGCGCCATCGGCGCGTGAAATAATCGCCGGTCACATGGCGAACATCCGAGTCACACACAGGAGCGGGGGGATCTACGACGTGACCGTCGATGACGGCCGGGGCACGACGGTCCACGAAGTGACTGTCTGGCCGTCGGATATTGCGCGGTACGCACCCGCTGCCTCTCCGGAAGATCTCCTCGAAGCGTCATTCCGGTTCCTGCTGGAACGTGAACCGAAGGAATCCATCCTGAGCCGGTTCGAGCTGCCGGTCATCGAGCGGTACTTTCCGGACTACGCCGCGCGGATCGCCGCGATGATCGAGGAGTAGGTGTGCCGCTCGAGGTTGATTGCCGGGAGATCCTGAGCCTCCCCGAATTCGAGGAGGTCGCCCGCCAGTCGATGACACCGATGGCCTATGCGTACGTGGCCTCCGGGGCAGCGGAGGAACACACGGTCCGCTGGAACCGTGAGGCACTCGATCGGATCCGGCTCAGACCGCGAGTTCTGCGCGACGTCACGTCGGTCGACACGCGCGTGACGCTGCTCGGCCGCGAGCTGGCGTTTCCGATCCTGCTGGCGCCGACGGCCTACCAACGGGTCCTCCATCCGGATGGCGAGCTGGAAGCGGCGCGTGGCGCAGCAGCGGCCGGGATCACCTACATCGTGAGCATGGGCACGACCACACCGATTGGCGAGATCGCACGCGTGGCGACATCGCCGCTCTGGTTCCAGCTGTACTTTCAATCCGATCTGGAGTTCACCCGCGACGTCGTGCGGCAGGCCGAAGAGGCCGGGTGCGAAGTGATGTGCGTCACCGTGGATTCGCCGGTCCTCGGCCCGCGCAATCGGCAGGCACGAGCGCGGTTCCGGCTGCCGCCGGAGGTGACGACTCCGCATCTCTACGACATCGGTCACCGCAAGCAGCAGGTCATGAATCCGCGGCGCGTGGTGGCAACCTGGAAGGACGTGGAGTGGCTGCGCGCCTTCACGAAGCTTCCGCTCGTGCTCAAGGGGATCCTCGATCCGGACGATGCGGAGCTGGCGATACAGGCGGGAGTGCAGGCGATTGTCGTCTCGAATCATGGCGGACGGAACCTCGACACCGCGCCCGCCGCTATAGACGCGCTTGCGGAAGTGGCCGATCGCGTGCAGGGGCGCGTCCCGCTCCTGGTCGATGGCGCCATCCAGCGGGGCACCGATATCGTGAAGGCGATCGCCGTCGGGGCCTCGGCCGTGCTGATCGGGCGTCCGTATTGTTACGGCCTCGCGATCGGCGGAAGCGCCGGCGTGTGCCGTGTCGTGGAGATCCTGCGCGGAGAGCTCGACGCGGCGATGATGCTCGTAGGCGCGTCGGATCTCAAGTCCATCGAGACCTCGCTGCTCTGGGATGACAGGAGGGGCAGGAGTTCAGGAGAAAAATAGGACGGGGCGGCTCGTTCGAAAATGTGACGATCTTCAGGCCAGGCGCACCGGCAACTCGTTCGCGACCTTTCCCAATCCACGTACGGCCGACCCGATCGCCGGGGCGACGCAGACGATCGGCGTCTCACCCGCGCCCGCCGAGGGCAGATCCTTTCGATCGAGCAGCAGGATCTCGATCGGAGGGACGTCCTTGAAGCGCGGGACCCGATATTTCGCCATCGTGCCGTTGGCGATCGCGCCGTCGCCGAACTCGACCGCTTCGAACAGCGCGCCGCCGAGTCCCTGAATCACCGAGCCCTCGACCTGGTTGTTCAGCCCGTCAGGGTTGACGATTGCGCCGCACTCGAACGCCACGATCAGGCGCTCCACGGTGAACCCGTTCGCGGCGCGACTGACTTCCGCCGCGGTGGCGATGTAACTGCCCTTCTCCGTACCGCACGCGATCCCGAGCGCACGTCCGGACACGGATGGTTTGGGCCATCCCGCTTTCTTCGCAACCGCCGTCAACACCGCGCGCATCCGCTCGTCTTTCAGGTGCCGCATCCGGAACTCCACCGCATCCACTTCGAGCGCACGGGCGACGGCGTCCATGTGCATCTCGCGAACGTAGTGGTTCGCGGTTGCGGCGAGCCCGCGGTACGAACCCTGACGCAGCGGGGAGTCAGCCGAATGAAATCGAATCCGCCGGTTCGGAATGTCGTAGGGGGTCTGGATCGCGGAGGGGCCCGAGTTCCAGTTGTCGAATTCCCAGGCGATCAGGCGCCCTGCGGCATCGACGCCAGCCTTCACGTCGATCACCCCGGCCGGACGGAAGTAGCCGTAAGAGAACTCTTCCTTCCGCGTCCATACCAGCGTGACCGGCTTGCCGGCCGCCTTCGCGAGGCGTGCCGCTTCGATGGCGTACTCGCCGGTGTGCTTGCCGCCGTACGCCGAGCCGGTGTCCGGCACGATCACCCGCACGCGATCCTCGGGAACTCTGAAGGCCGTCGCGAGCTCGGAGCGCACGCCGAACGGGCGCTGAGTACCGGTCCAGACGGTCAGCTTGCCGTCCGTCCATTCGGCCACCGCCGAGCGAGGCTCGAGCGGCACGTGCGCGATATACGGAATGTGATAGGTCGCATCGAACGTGCGAGCCGCTGACGCACGAGCGGCCGCGACGTCGCCGGACTCCGAGGGCGCCGTGCCTCGGCCACCCCCGGCCGACTCCGTTTTCCGAAGGTGGTCGTAGATCGTTGCCGAAGAGGGGAGACCCTGCGGGATGCGCCATTCGGCGCGAACCGCCGCCGCCGCGCGCCGCGCGAGACGTTCGCTCGGCGCTACGACACCGGCGAAGTCGCCATCGCGTACCACGACGACACCCGGGACAGCCCGCGCGCCGGAATCGTCGAACGATGCGAGCGTCCCCGTGTAGCCTTCGGAACGGATCACTCGTCCGTACATCATGCCCGGCCGCGTGACGTCGGGCGTGTAGTGATGCTGTCCGGTGACGAAGCGCCTGCCATCGACTTTTTTCGGTGCGGTGCCGCGAACGTTCCATGCCTCGCGTGGCGCGATCGGCGCCTCTGCAGGGACGACGCCGGTGAGCTTCCGGCCTTTGACGAGCTCTCCGAACCCTGCCGAGCGCGCTTGCGCCGCGATGCGGCCATCCCGGCACGTGAGTGCGGAGCGATCGACGCTCCACAACGCCGCCGCACGATCCAACAACATCTCGCGCGCCGTCGCCGCGGCACGCGCCAGCACCGGCGCCATCCGCGGGGTCGAGAGCGACCCGAACGTGCCCTGGTCGAACGGCACGAGATCGGTGTCGGCCATGACCAATGACACGCTCGCGAGCGGCACGCGCAGCTCGTCGGCGATCGCCTGCGCGAGCGACGTCCTGATGTTCTGACCGATCTCGGTCTTGCCGGTGTAGCCGGTGACGCGCCCATCCTCGCCGACGTGGATCCACGCCGCCAGGTCGGCGCTCACGCCCTGCTGACCGCTTCGTCCGGACTCCTGGGCCGCCGCCGGCCCGACCGACGCCACCATGAGACCGCCGCCGAGCGCGGCGAAGATCTTCATGAAGTCGCGGCGCTCGACGTCGAAGCGATAGGCGGGCGGACGCGACAGCTCGTACCGTTCGACTTCGATGTCGTCGTTCATCGCCGCACCTCGCTCGGTGCCGGAGTGGTGCTCTTCATGCGCGAAGCCGCGAGCTTCACGGCACGCACGATTCGTGGATAGGTGCCGCAGCGGCAGACGTTGCGGTCCATGATCTTCGCGATGTCTTGATCAGAAGGTGATGGATTCGTCCGGAGCAGGCTCACCGTCGCCATCACCATGCCCGGCGTGCAGTAGCCACACTGGAAGGCCTCGGCCTCGAGGAAGGCCTCCTGCACCGGGTGCAGGCGGTCGTTCACCGCCAGGCCCTCGATCGTGCTGATGGAAGTGTTCCCGACCGCGCCGAGCCGCATCACGCAGGACCGCGTCATCTGATTGTCGGCGAGGACCGTGCAGGCGCCGCAAAACCCCTCGCCGCAGCCGAACTTCGATCCGGTGAGACCGAGGTCGTACCGTAGCACGGACAACAGGCTATCGTCCGGATCGCCCTCTACCTGATGTGTTCGCCCATTAATCCGAAGGGAATGGACAGGCATGGGGCGAGTCTACACCCCAATCCCGTCATCGCTAATCACTGGACCAGCGATTAGCGATTCGCGACGGACCGGCTACAATCCCCTCATGGAGCTGCGCCGTGCGCTTCGGCTCGCGATCGGTCTCGTCGCGATCGGCTGCGCGGCGGCGTATGCGCAGGCGCCGTGGGGATTCCGCGAAGGGCGGGTCGCGCCCCGGTTCGCGCCCCCCTCGATGCCGGACGGCAACTTCACCTTCTGCCGGATCATGTACGAGCGGGTCCGTACCGAAGCCATGGGGATGGGCTGGGTCACGGATTATCCCTACGCCGAGATCAACCTGATGACGCGGCTCTCGGAACTGACGAAGACGCCTGTCAGCCGTGACGAACGCGGCCAGCCCAATCACTGGGTCGTGCGGCTCACGGATCCGGCGCTCTTCAACTGCGCGTTCACGATGGCGTCTGACGTCGGCACCATCGGGCTGACGCCGGCGGAGCGCGAGGGCCTCCGGCGGTACCTGCTGAAAGGCGGCTTCCTCTGGGTCGATGACTTCTGGGGCACCGCCGCCTGGGATCACTGGAGCGCTGAGATCGGAAGCGTCCTGCCCCCGTCGGAGTATCCGATCGAAGACGTCCCCTGCACCGATCCGGTGTTCAGGACCCAGATGAACGTGGAGGCCGTGCCGCAGATCACCAACATCCAGTTCTGGCGATCGGTCGGCGGGAGCACGACCTCCGAGCGCGGTGAGGACAGCAAAGACGTCCACTTCCGCGCCATTCGCGATCGCCACGGGCGGATCATGGTCGCGATGACCCACAACACCGACATTGCGGACTCGTGGGAGCGCGAAGGAGAGGAGCTCGCGTTTTTCCGTCAGTTCTCACCGAACGGCTATGCGTTCGGGATCAACGTCGTCCTGCACGCGATGACGCACTGATCCGTAGCGGCGCCGCCGTTCCTGTACCCGACCCTCGTCACACCACTGGTCCCATCCCGGTTGAAGCCGAGCTCTTCGCTGTTACCGTAATCGCGGGATGAACGACGGCCGGGCTGGGATGCGACTCGACCCGCGCGATGTGCACGATTTCTGGCCGCGCGTGCTGGCGAGCCCGATTCTGGGGGCGCTCGTCGTCAATCTCTCGGGCCTCATTGATCACACGCGCCATACCACCCGGGGGCTGATTGGTTCCTACGCGTGGTTCGCGCTGGTGGCCTTCGTCGTCTGGGAGGGGAACCGGCGGCTGTACTTCAGGTTGCCGCGGCGTGAGGACTGGCTGTTGCGGCCGTGGCGCCGTCTCGGTGTGCTGCTGGCACTCATCACCCTCTACACCATTCCGATCACGTTCCTCCTGCTCTGGAACTGGCGCGCAGCGACCGGCGACCCGGGGACGCGTCAGTACGCGCTCACCACGGCGCTGTTTGCCGTCGTGGCCCTGGTGATTGCCATCACCCACGTCTACGAGACCGTGTTTCTGCTGCGCGACTGGGAGAGCGATCGGATGCGCAGCGCGCGCCTGGAACAGTCGCGCCTCCAAACTGAGCTGGAAAGCCTCGGACGCGAGGTCGATCCGCACTTTCTTTTCAACAACCTGAATGCGCTCGTGCACCTCGTGGATCAGCGGAGTGACGCGGCCGCTTCATTCATCCGGACGCTGAGCGCGACCTATCGGTATGTGCTCGAATGCCGCGGCCGGTCCCTCGTGCCGCTGGGCGACGAGCTCGAGGCGCTCGAACGGCATCGTGCGCTGGCCCACATCCGTTATGCGGGTGGCGTGCGGCTCGCGATCGAGGTTCGACCCGTGGACGCTCGGGAGCTGTTCCTGCCGCCGGTCTCGCTCGCCGAGCTCTTCCAGAACGCGCTCAAGCACAACACCGCCGGGCCGGACGATCCGCTGCACATCCGGGTCGCGGTCGAGGACGCCACGCTGGTGTTCGAGAACGATCTCCGGCCGGGACCGAAGCCGGCTTCGTCAACCGGCATTGGTCTCGACAATCTCAGAGAACGCTTTCGCATCGCCACCGGGCGGGCGGCGGTGTGGATGGTGGAGAAGGATCGGTTCGTCGTCCGGTTGCCGTTGATGACACGGTCTGGCGACACAGGGTCGTCGAATCAGGGCTCCTGACATTCGGGTGGAAACCCTGGACGCCGATCACCGTATCTATTCCCTATGCGGCTGAAACAGCTCCTGCGGAGTCTTGCGCGGATGCCGGTCTTCACCGGCATTACGGTATTCACGCTCGCGCTCGGCATTGGCGCCAACACGGCGATCTTCAGCGTCATCGAGGGCGTGCTGCTGAAGCCCCTTCCATATCCGCGGTCGGGTGAGCTGGTGACGATTGATCACGCCGCGCCCGGCGTGGGTCTTCCCAGCGCCGGGGCGGCGCCGTTCCAGTACTTCACCTACCGCGAAGAGGGCCGCGTGTTCCAGGAGGTCGGGCTCTGGGGCACCGGAACCGTCAGTGTGACCGGCCTCGCCGAGCCCGAGGAAGTGCCCGCGCTGTTCGTTACTGACGGTGTGCTGCCAATGCTCGGCGCGCAGCCGATGCTGGGCCGGCTGTTCTCCAGGGCCGACGATACTCCCGCGACCCCTGAAACGGTCGTCCTGACCGCAGGCTACTGGCGATCGAAGTTCGGTGCCGACCCTGACGTGATCGGCAGGACGGTGACAGTCGACGGCCGCCAGAACCAGATCATCGGCGTCCTTCCCGACAGCTTCCGCTTTCTCGACCGCCGGGTCTCGCTGGTGACGGTTTACCGGATCGATCGCAGCAAGGTGTTCCTCGGACAGTTCAGTTACACGGCGATCGCGCGTCTGAAACCGGGTGTCACGCTGGAGCAGGCGAACGCCGATGCCACGCGCCTGGTGCCGGTCTCGCTGGGCAAATTCCCGCCGTTCGCCGGCGCCAACCTCAAGATGTTCGAAGAGGCGCGCATCACGCCCAACATCATCTCGCTCAAGGACGATCTGATCGGGGACGTGAAGACCGTCCTCTGGGTCCTGATGGGAACCATCGGGATGGTGCTCCTGATCGCGTGCGCCAACGTCGCGAACCTGCTTCTCGTGCGCTCCGAATCGCGCCAGCAGGAGCTGGCGATTCGCGCGGCGCTCGGTGCGGGATCGAGCCGGATTGCCCGCGAGCTGCTGGTCGAGAGCGTCACGCTCGGCCTCCTCGGGGGCGCGGTCGGGCTCGGGTTGGCCTTCGGTGCGCTGCGGTTGCTGGTTGCTCTGGCCCCGGGCAACCTGCCGCGGCTCCAGGACATCACGCTCGACATCCCCGTTTTGCTGTTCGCACTCGGCCTCTCCGTGTTCGCCGGCCTGCTCTTCGGGGCCATTCCCGTCCTCAAATACGCGAGCGGCTCGCCTGGCCTCGCGCTTCGCGGCGGCGGACGAACCGCGACCGCGAGCAAGGAACGGTACCGCGCACGCAACCTGCTGGTGATCGCCCAGGTGGCGCTGGCGCTCGTGCTCCTGGTCAGCTCGGGCCTCATGATCCGGACCTTCCAGGCGCTCAGGGGCGTCGACCCCGGATTCGCGCGGCCGGCGGAAGTGCAGACCTTGCGCCTGTCCATCCCCGAGTCGCATGTGAAAGAGCCGGAGGCGGTCGCGCGCATGCACCAGGCAATCCTGGACAAGGTCGCCGCGATCCCCGGCGTGTCGTCGGTCGCGGTGGCGTCGACCGTGACCATGTCGGGAAACGGCTGGCACGATCCGCTGTTCGCGCGGGACCGGGCGTATTCGGAGGCCCAGATTCCGCCGCTGCGTCTGTTCAAGATGGTGTCCCCCGGCTACGTGAAGACGTTCGGGGCGTCGCTCGTCGCGGGCCGGGACTTCACCTGGACGGACGCATACGAGCTGCGGCCGGTCGCGATGGTCTCCGAGAACCTCGCGCGCGAGCTCTGGGGTGAGCCGTCCGCCGCGATCGGCAAATGGGTCCGTCCTTACACGACCGGCCTCTGGCGCGAGGTGGTGGGCGTGGTCAGCGACACGCGAGACGACGGTTTGAACAAGAAAGCGGCGACGGTCGCGTACTGGCCGATATTGATGAAGGATTTCACGCCGTCGGCGAAAGGTGACGACCCGCCCTTTGCAACGCGCAGCCTGACCTACCTGGTGCGCAGCAGCCGGACCGGCTCCAATGGCTTCGTCAACGAGCTGCAACGAGCCATCTGGTCGATCAATCCCAACCTGCCCCTCGCTGGTGTGCGCACGCTGCAGGAGATCTACGACGCCTCGCTCGCACGAACCTCCTTCACGCTGGTGATGCTCGGCATTGCCGGCGGGATGGCGTTGCTGCTCGGTGTGGCGGGGATCTACGGAGTGATCTCGTACTCCGTGTCCCAGCGATCACGCGAAATCGGCATCCGAATCGCCCTCGGCGCGCAGCCTCGATCCGTGCGGCAGATGTTCGTGAGGCACGGCCTGATCCTGGCCGCCATCGGCGTCGCTATCGGGCTCGCCGCCGCGAGCGGGACGACGAGGCTCATTTCATCGTTGCTGTTCCAGGTGAACCCGATCGATCCCATGACCTACGCGTCGGTCGCCCTGGCGTTGATTGGGGCCACCCTCCTCGCCAGCTACATTCCGGCGCTGCGGGCGACGGCCGTCGATCCGATCGAGGCGCTGAGGGTTGAATAGGGCGGTGACTACCGTCCCAGGTTGAACCTCACGCCGACCATCGCGCGGCGCGGATCCATGAACACGTTGGGCTGGCCGAAATTCGACGCCGCGTAGTTGTCGGAGGCCAGCCCCTCTTCGGCCGTGTCATTGAGCGCGTTGAGGACGTCCATGAGCAGCTCGATGCGCGTCACGCCGCCGATCGAGAAGGCTCGCGACACGCGGAGATCGAGCATCGTCTGCGACGACAGGCGGCGCGTGCCGCGCGGTTCGAGCAGGATGCGCGTGTCTCCCTGTGGGAGCAGGATCTGCGCGGTGGACGCCCACGGCTTCCCGGTGACGTGTTGCAGGTTGGCAGCCAGCAGGAAACCTGTCCGTGGCACGGTGAAGCTGCCCATGGCCCGCAGCATGTGCGGCCGATCGTTCGGCAGCCGGCCGCGCGCGTTGGTGAGACTGTTCGGGTCCTGTCCGAACGTCAGAGACGGTGAGCCCGAGATGGTGCTGACCTGCGAGGCGGCTGCGTTTGCCCCGCTCGAGACCTGCAGCCCCGCCGTCATGGAGTAGGTGTAGGAGCCGAACGCCTGCCAGCCATGGCCCTGACGTTTGTCGACCGCGATGACGAGGCCGTTGTACTTCATCGAGTAATCAGGCTGATTCGTCAACAGGAAGCGGCGATCTGCCGGGTCAGTGACCAGCACCAGCACCGGCACGGCCCCGCCATCGAGCAGCGGCCGCGTGCCCTCGCGGTACTGGCCACCGACGTCGGTCCAGCCGATGAAGTGACCGCCATCCTTGTGAATGTAGGCGACCGCCAACGCGAGACCGTGACCGATCTCACGATCGGCGCCGACGGAGTACTCGTCGGTGCGAGGCGTGCGCGTGGCGGTATCGAACAGCAGGTTCTTCTTCGGATCGACGACGGTGATGCTGCTCGTGTAGCCACCAGTTGCCTGGCTGTACGTGCCGGTGGTGGTCGAGGTTGCGCCGGGATGGAATGGGGCCAGCTCTCCGGTCAGCACGCCCTGATTGAACCGCCCGTAGCTCGCCCGCAGCATCGTGCGCCCGTCGGCCGTGAGGCGCATCGTTACCCCGAGACGCGGCGACCAGACGTTCCACGTATAGAGAGTACCGAGACCGCTCACGACGCCGCCGGTTTCATGCCCTTCTGCATCGAGCATCGGCAGATCCTGGCTGATGGCGCGGCTGTGGTCGAACCGCAGTCCGGCGTTGATCGTCAGCCGGTCGCCCGCGGTGATGGCGTCGCTGACGAACGCGGCGGTGGTGATGAACTGGCCGCCCATGATGGAGGGCTCGCTCCATGTCGCTTGAAACGGCTGTCCGGCGAAGTCCACGTACCTGATACCGGTCGGAATGATCGACGACAGCTCGTGCTCGCCCTTCTCGAGCTGGCCGCCGATGCGCCACTGATGATTGGCGCCCAGGAGCCGCGGCTGGTAGTGGTTCAGGCTGCCTTTCACCGTCGTCCGTCTCAGCATGAGCGCGCCGAACGTCTGCGGCGCGCCGCTCTGGATGTTGGTGCCGCGCGCGGTCCGGTTCGGCGTCGTCAGGGTACCCGTGCTCGGATCGTCGCCGCGGTTGAAGTCGAAGCGGCCGACCCGCACGTCCCAAACCGTGTTGGATGACATCGTGTGCGTCAGGTGGCCGAAGGTCACGGCCGGCACTCTCGCGTGCCGGCGCTGGGTCGCCTCGAACGGCTTCGTCGATGTCGGCAGCTCGGGGTTGACCCAGTGCTCGTCGTGAAAGCTTTGCAGCAGCTGCCAGCTGGGAGCGATTCGCCACGTCAACTTCGCGAAGAACTTGTCCTGCTCGTAGGTCCGCGGGTGAGCGGGGTCGGTCCCCGGCTGACTGTCGTAGTCGCGGAGGTACTGGTAGCCCGTAAAGAACCACAGTCGATCACGGAGCACCGGACCACCGAGATTCGTGGTGGCGTCGTTGTACCGATCGCGCTCGTAGCCGCTGGTTGGCTGGCCGGGCCCGGGATAGGGTAGATGCACCGGCTGACTCGTCAGGGCCGCCGCCTGTGCGTAGTACGAGGCGTCATACAGGAATCGGTCGCTTCCCTGCCTGGTGACGACGTTGATGACCGCTCCCTGGAGGTTGCCGAACTCCGCCGATGCGCCCACGCCCTGAACCTGCACCTCCTGAATGAAGTCGACGCCGGGCTCGGATCGAGCCTCGCCGCTGCACGGGCAGGTGAAGTTGGTGCCGTCGATCGTGAACGTGTTCTCGTTCGTTCCCGATCCGAAGGCGGAGACGCTGTTCGTGGTGCCGCTGCCGGGCGAGGTGGCGGAGATGCCGGGGGCGGCCCTGATGAAGTCGAACATGCTGAACCGGCGGACCGGGATCAGCTTGAGGTCGTCGGGGCCGAAGCGGGTCTCGAAACCGCTGCCTCGCGCTTCGAGACGCGAGCCGGCGCCCTCGACGACCACTGATTCTTCGACCCCCGCGAGGTTGAGCACCGTCGTTCGTTCGATGGTGGCGTTGATCCCGATCCGGATGTCTTCCTCGTGATACGGCGAGAAGCCCCGGGCTTCGATATCGAGGACGTACTGCCCCGGAGGAAGTGCCGGAAAGCGGAGCTGGCCCGTCTCGTTCGTGGTCAGCGTTTGCGCGCCACCAATCAGGGCCGGGGAGCTCAGGCGGACGACCGCCCCAGAGACGACTTCGCCCTGAGCGTCCCTGACCGACCCGATCAGCGCTCCGGTCAATCCCTGCGCCGTGGCGACGTGCACCTGCAGGAGGCACGCACAGGCAACGAGACCGATCACCCGTCTGCGCATGGCACGGCTCCTCTCAGAGTGCTGATTGATTGTTCCGGGGGTCAGAGAGACATGCATTCCAGCCCCTTTGTTCTCACCGTCGTTGCATCGAATTCCGGTTGACGTAGGTGGCGATCTTCTCGCCCAGGGCATCGCTGATGGCGACGGTGCTGGGATAGTGCATCCCGCCCCACACCCGGGCGTTGTTCCCGTCCGAACGCGCCTGCGCGATGCTGGCGTAGGTGCGGCTCGTCGAGCCGGTTGTCAATGTGAAGACCTGGTTGTCCGCGAAGGCGCTGAGAAGGACGGTTGCCGCCGCTCCGTTCATGCTGGGATGCCCGGCCGGATACTCAGGATGACAGGGGGTGTTGACGAGCGGCTGCCACAACGGATCCGGCGCCGTCTCCGGGTTGCCATCGATATCGGCGAGCGGGATCGAAGTCGCCGGCCGCCACGTGACTTCGGCGGGTATTAGGCCGTAGTGCAGCTTGGCGCTCCAGACCGTGATCGCGGTGTCCGCCATCGCCACGTTCAGCAACGCGAACAGCCGGTTGTTCTGTGACATCGACAGATGATTGGCGCGGGCGACCTGGTTCGCGGCCTGGTTCCAGTGAACGCTGGCGTTGCCTTCCCAGAACGGCGCGAGCGCCGTCTGATCGGGCATGCGCGTCGATCCGGTTCCGCGCCCCAGCGTCTTGACTGCGTTGAAGTCCTCCGAATAGGTGGTGGTCAGCAGGCCACGGGGCGGCGCTGGCTGGAACTGCAGCTCATTGACGAGGACAAACGGAAACGTGTGAGCCAGTCCCTGTGCGCTCATGGAGCCACAGGTGGGCGGGGGAGGTACGAGCCTCGGGGTCGGCCGCCACCGCCCAGTCTCGAGTCCACCGTTGAAGGGATCGTACATCCCGCTGAATCCGTCGTTCTCGCGCCAGTCGAGGACGGCCTGCGCGACCTCGTTCCCCCAGGCGATGCCACGCGTGCGTGATTCGCCACCATCCCCGCCGTCGTCGCTCAGCGCGGCGAGCGACGCCTCGTAGATATCGTCGAGCTGTGGTTTTCTCGACGAGAACAGTTTGACAAGCGCCGTGTGTGCCGCCGCGATCACCGCCGCCCGGCGCGACGCGCCTGCCGGGGCCTCCTTCTTGACGAACAGGGGCTCGTACCGCCGCTCGATGCCGTTATAGGCATCGAATATCGCCGCGTGGACGATCGCTCCGAGCCGCTGGCTCGAGGAGTTCGCGGTGTTCGTGACGATGAGCGTGTCGATGAAGACCTGGTTCCACTCCAGCACCTGGTCGGGGTTGTCTTCCCGTGCGGCGCTCGGCGGTGCCAAGCCGAGGCAGGCCGCCGTGGCCATGGCGAGACCGAGGTACGCCTTCTTCGCGACGCGAATCTTCATGGTGGGTATCCTCCGCGGGCGATGAGCGGGCCCGTACCCTGGAATGCGGGAACCCCGGTCGAAGGGGTGAACACCGGGAAAACGTCGGAGGAATCGCGGCCGGTGGGTACATACTGCCCGCACGGAGTTGGAGACACCGTCACCCGGAGCGGTCACCGAGCTGCTCCACGCCTGGAGCGGTGGCGACGATGGCGCGCTCGAGCAGCTGCTGCCGCTCGTGGAGGCGGAGTTGCGCCGGCTGGCCCGGGGATACATGGGCCGTGAGCGAAAGGGACACACTCTCCAGACAACAGCGCTCGTGAACGAGGCGTTCCTGCGGTTGACCGACGCCAAGCAGATCCGCTGGCAGGACCGCGGCCATTTTCTCGGGATCTCGGCCCGCCTCATGCGGCGGGTCCTCGTCGATTACGCCCGGACGCGGGGCTACCTCAAGCGCGGTGGCGGCGCCGAGAGAGTGACGCTGCACGAGGGGCTGGTCACGTCGGCGGATCCGGCGTTAGACCTCGTGGCGCTGGATCGCGCATTAGAAGCATTGGCGAGAGTCGACGCGCGAAAGAGCCAGATCGTCGAACTGCGGTTTTTCGGCGGCCTGAGCGTCGAGGAGACGGCGGACGTGCTGCACGTGTCGCCCGACACCGTCAAGAGGGACTGGCGGCTGGCAAAACTCCTGTTGCTCCGCGAGCTCGAAGGCAAAGACGTGTGACGGACCCCGACCGCCGGCGCCGAATCGAGGAACTCTGCGATGCCGCGCTCGATCGCGACGACCGCGACCGGGCTGCGTTCGTGGCGGCCGCCTGCGGCACCGACGCGGCGCTGCGGAAGGAAGTGGAGGCGCTGCTCGCGCACGCGCACAAGGCTGACGCCTTTCTGGCCACGCCGGTAGCGGAACTGGCCGCGCATGTCCTGGCCGATGACCGACCGGAATCGCTGGTCGGCCGGCAGATCGCCTCGTACCGGATTGTCTCGCTTCTCGGCGCCGGAGGGATGGGGGAGGTCTATCGGGCCCGCGATACCAAACTGGGGCGCGACGTCGCCATCAAGGTCGTCGCTGATCGGTTTCTCTCAGTCCCCGACCGCGTGGCACGCTTCGAGCTGGAAGCCCGCGTGCTCGCGACTCTCAATCATCCGCACATCGGCGCGATCTACGGATTGGAAGAGAGCGGCGGCGTCCGCGGCCTCGTGCTCGAGCTCGTGGAAGGACCGACGCTTGCCGAACGCCTGACTCGCGGCCCGCTGTCCCAGCAGGAGGCGCTCGCGGTCGCACGCCAGATCGCTGACGCGCTCGAAGCCGCGCACGACAAAGGGATCATCCATCGAGATCTGAAGCCGGCGAACATCAAGATCACCTCCGCCGGCACGGTCAAGGTGCTCGACTTCGGCCTGGCGAAGGTCTTTGACGGAGCGGAATCGGGAAACGACGGCTCGCAGACGCTGCCGATGGGCGCCGATCCCTCACGCGAGGGCACGATCGAAGGGACGGCTGCCTACATGAGTCCCGAGCAGGCGCGCGGGAAGGCGGTCGACAAGCGGACCGACATCTGGGCGTTCGGCTGCGTGCTGTACGAGATGCTGACGGCGCGTCCACCGTTTCACGGTGAGACCACGTCCGACACGATCGCCGCGATCCTCGAACGCGAAGCCGACTGGAGCCTGCTGCCCGCGGTCACGCCGCCGGGCATCCGGCGGCTGCTCCTGCGCTGCCTCGAAAAGGATCCGAAGCGACGCCTGCGCGACATCGGCGACGCGGGTCTCGAGATCGACGAAGCCACCGGCGGCGCTGCGGCGTCCGAGCCGGCACTCGCCGGCCCGAAGCGGTCCGGCCCGGCGATCCCGCTCGCCTGGTCGGGTGCGGCTGCCGCAAGCGTGATCGTCATCGCCGCCGCGGCTACTTGGCAGCTGCAGCGATCGGAGTATTTCTGGCGCGATCCCCTCGGAGGCGCCAGCGTCTCGAAGGTGACCGATTTCGAGGGCGCCGAACTTCACGCCGCGATTTCGCGGGACGGGAAATTCGTCACGTATCTATCGGACCGCAATGGATCGTGGAACGCGTGGGTGAGCCAGCTCGGGACCGGCGACAGCTACAACCTCACCAACGGAAGCGTCGAGGAGTTGCGGAATCCCGCCACTCGTACGCTTGGCTTCACGCCCGACGGAACACTGGTGACGCTCTGGCGCCGTGTGCCCGATGCCGCCGGGGGCAGCCAGGTCAACGCCGGTTGGGCGGTTCCCACGCTGGGCGGCCGGCTTCGACCGTATTTGAAGGACATCTCGGATATCTCGGAGCTCGACTGGTCACCCGATGGACGGCTCATCGTGTACCACCCTCCGTCAGACGGCGATCCGCTGTTCGTATCGGAACCCGACGAGACGAGCGCACCGCGGAAGATCTACGAGGCGCCCAAAGGCTTTCACAATCACTTCCCGATCTGGTCTGGTGACGGCAGGTTCATCTACTTCGTGCACGGCCTGGTGCTCGAAAAAAGCGACATCTGGCGTGTCCGTCTCACAGGTGGCCAGCCCAAACGGGTGACGTCTCACGACAGCCGCGTGACTTTTCCCACGCTGCTCGGCAACCGCACGCTTCTGTATCTGGCGACCGACGACGAGGGATATGGCCCGTGGATCCATGCCATGGACGTCGAGCGTCGCGTTCCTCACCGCGTGTTCGCGGGAGTCGAGCCGATCACATCCCTTGCCGCGAGCGCCGACGGTCGTCGTCTCGTCGCGACCGTAACCCGCTCGACCAGCGGCCTGTGGCGCGTCCCGATTGGCGATCGCGTGATGGAGGAGTCTGATGCCGCGCCGCTCTCGCTGCCGACGGCCGGTGGTCTGTCGCCTCGCATCCACTCCGGATCCATCTTCTATCGCGGGAGCAAAGCCGGGCGGGACGGCCTGTGGAAGCTCGCCGCCGGAGGTGCGGCCACAGAGCTGTGGAATGGCGTCAACGGGCGTGTCATGGCCGAGTCGGCCGTTGCGTCCGACGGCCGCCTCGCGTTCGTGGTGCGAAGGCGCGGGCTGACCGAGCTCTACGTGATGAACGGTGATGCAACCGCGATCCGCCGGATTGCAGACGGCGTCGACGTACGAGGCGCGCCCGCCTGGTCGCCCGATGGACAGTGGCTGGCCGTCGCGGCCGCCAACCGGGAAGGGATGCCGCAGATATTCAAGATTCCAATCGGCGGAGGATCACCGGTCCTGCTCGTGAAGGAGTACTCGACCGATCCGATTTGGGCACCGAGCGGCCGCTTTCTGGTCTACTCCGGCGCCGACGTCGGGACGACGTTTTCGGTGCAGGCCGTCAGCAGCGATGGCGCGCCCCATCCGACTCCGAATCTGACGCTCTCGCGCGGCGCCCGGCGTCTGGGCTTCCTGGGGGAAGACACGCTGGTCATCATGAAGGGTGACGTCTCGAACAAGGACTTCTGGGCCTTCGATCTGCGGACCGGGGGCGAGCGCCAGCTCACCAGGCTCCGACGCGGGTCCGTCATCGGCGATTTCACAATCTCTCCCGACGGTCGCGAGATCGTGTTCGACCGGACGCGCGAGGAGTCGGACATCGTGCTGTTCGATCTGCATCCATGACCCGCTGCTCGCCGAGCGAGAAGCCAAGGGTCTTGCCTGACGGCAGATGCCTGCGTAGAGTAGGGCGCTCGGACGCGCACGCCTGGTGGGCGCCCCCCACTCTACAGAGGGTCTATGAAACGTATCGCCTCGACGAACACCTGGAGATCGGTTGGACTGATCGCGCTCGCGGTTGTCGCGATTGTCTCCACCTCCGTGTCAGCGCAGCAGCCCGCGCCGCAGCGGACGCTCGCGCCGTCCACCGACGGCAAGTTGAACGTCATCGCCTTCGGCGCACATCCCGACGATTGCGATCAGCGTGCCGGCGGCACTGCCATCAAGCTCGCCATGCTCGGTCATCGCGTACGGTTCGTATCGGTCACCAATGGGGACGCCGGCCATCAGACCGAAGGCGGGGGCGCACTCGCCGCGCGGCGGCGTGACGAAGCACGTGAGGCGGGGAAGCGGGCCGGCGTCGAGTACATCACCCTCGACAACCACGATGGCGAGTTGATTCCGACGCTCAAGCCGCGCGAAGACATCATCCGGCAGATCCGCCTGTGGAACGCCGACCTGGTCCTGGCGCCGAGGCCGAACGACTACCATCCCGATCATCGGTACACGGGCGTCCTCGTCCAGGATGCGGCCTACATGGTCGTCGTCCCGAACATCACTCCCGACACACCGGCGCTTCGCAAGAACCCGGTCTTCATGTATTTCCAGGACAATTTCCAGCGGCCGAATGCGTTTCGTCCGGACGTGGCGGTCGCGCTCGACGACGTAATCGACAAGAAGATCGACATGATGGACGCTCACGTGTCGCAGTTCTACGAGTGGCTGCCGTGGGTGGACGGAACGCTGGAGAAGGTGCCGAAGGGAGCCGCGGACCGCAAGCGGTGGCTGAAAGAGACGCGCGGCGGGCAGGTCTCGCCGGCCGTTCGCGAAACGCTGACGAAGTGGTACGGCGCGGAACGCGCCAAGTCCGTTCGATATGCCGAGGCGTTCGAGATCTGTGAATACGGGACGCGGCCGGACGACGCGATGATCAGGAAGCTGTTCCCGTTCCTGCAGTAGGCGCGCGTCCGTCAAACTTCATTCAGGATTCCCGCACGAGACTCTTTGGTGTTTCTCACCAGGACCAGCATCGCCGCCATGCCGATCAGCGGCAGGACGCTGGCGCCGAGCAGAATGGGTGCGAACGAGTAGCGATCGCTGACCCGGCCCGTGAGGTAGATCGCGGCGATCGTGCCGATGCCGGCAGCCGTCCCGCCCAGCCCGCTGACGCTGGCGACCGAGCCCGTTGGATAGATGTCCGCGGGCAGGTTGAGGATCACCGTCGAGAAGGCGGCGTACGCGAAGGTCGCGATCGCGAAACATCCCACCAGCACCAGGAACGAGTTGGTGTAGACGGTGGGAACGAGGAACGTCATCCCGAGGCCTCCGAACACCGCGATCGCTTTCCTCGCGGCTCCCACCGACCAGCCGCGCGAGATCAACAGGCTCGAGACGCCCCCGCCAAAGAAGTTTCCGAGATCCGCGGCGAGAAATGGCACCCAGAAGCCGGCAAGGCTCTCCTCGAGCTTGAAGCCACGCGACACCAGATAGACGGCGAACCAGTCGGTGATGAAGAACCAGACCGGATCGGTGAAGCTCTTGGAAATGACGTAGCCCCAGGTCTGCGGCAGGCGCAGCAGCACGCGGTAGGGCAGCTGGCGTGATGAGCCGCTCCCTGGCCTGCGGTCGCCGCGGTTCGCGAGAATGTCGGCGCGCTCTTCAGGAGAAAGGCGCGGGTGATCCTCCGGTGAGCGGTACAGCCACAGGAACAGCAGCAGCCACAGGAACCCGAGCGTGCCCGTGATGACGAACGCCGGGCGCCAGCTGCCGAACGACTGATAGAGACCGAGGACGATGAACGGCGCGAGCGCGGCGCCGATCGACGAACCGCTGTCGAACAGCGCGACCGCCCAGCCGCTCTCCCGGCGCGGGAACCATTCCGAGACAGCCTTGGTTGCGCCCGGCCAGTTGGCCGCTTCGCCCAGGCCGAGCGCGAAACGGAACGCGGCAAAGCTCCGCAGGCCGACCGCGAGTGATGTGGCCATTGCCGCGATCGAGTACCACGCGACCGCCAGGCTCAAGCCGCGTCGCGTGCCGAGGCGGTCGACGATCCGCCCGGCGATGGTTTGACCCACGGCGTAGGCCACCCGGAACGAAATCAGCACCCACGCGAAGTCGGTATTCGACCAGGTGTATTCGACCTTCAGATACGGCGCCAGCACGCTCAGCGTCTGCCGGTCGATGTAATTGATGACCGTCGACAGGAAGAGCAGGCCGCCGATGTACCAGCGTAAATGCCGGATCTGCGTCACTGTCTCGCGGTCCGCGGACTGCGACCTACTTGGCTTTGTCCTTCTTTGCGGCGGTGCCGGTCATGACGTAGGCGCCGCCAGCGAAGTCGATCTGCGCCGTGGTCTTGCCCTCCGCGGCGGGCGTCAGCGACACCACGGCTTCGACGGGATTGCCCTCCCACGTGAACGAGTAGCCCAGCACCATGGTCTTGTCGGCCATCGTGATGCTCGTGATCGGCTGCTTCGGCAGCTGCTCCGACGCAATCTCGGCGAGGACCTTCTCCCCCTCCACCTTCACGGACAAATCGAAAGTGCCCGGCCCGTTCGGGCCCTGCAGGGTCAGCGACCAGTCGCCGACGAACGGGGCCGCGTCGGCCGCCGTGGCCTGACGGGCCTGTTCGGTGACGCTCGATGCCGGAGCGGCGAGCGCAGCCGTCGGTGCCGTAACGGCACCAGCAACGAGAGCGCAGGAAAGTAGGGCCATTCTGATCATGAAGCCTCCTGAAAAACTGCTGACGCGCTATTTCGTGGCCGTCTTGCTCGGCCGGTCTTCCGCCTGCAGGTCGCCGAGGACGTACTGCATACCGGCCGTGATGTGCTCGAGGAGAGGCTTGATCGCGTAGACCTTCTCGTTGTGCCCGTGCGCCTCGTAGAAGACCCGGCCCTTGCCTTCACGCCGGATCCAGCTGAGGGCGTAATCGCCATCCGGACGCGGATTCTGTTCCTTGGCCTTGTCCTCGGCGCTCATCTTTGCATAGTCGATGCTGGTCAGGACGCGCAGGTTCTCGCGCGAGTAGACGGCGCGGCCGAAGGTATAGGTCTCGTCGACGATCACGTATCCCTCGCCCTTGAACGGCGCGTTCAGCGGGTGCTTCGGCTCGTCGAGCTTCACCGTGATTGTCTGGCCGTCGTTCCAGTGGAACTTGAAGAAGCCGCCGATCATCTTGTTGAACTCGGGCCACGTGCCCACTTCGGTATCCGGACCAAGGTTCGTTGCAGGCGCCTGGCCATTCCCGGCGCCGCCTCTCCCCGCGGGCATCGGAGGGGTGGGCAGCGCGGCATAGCGTTGCGGGAAGTCCGCCTGCGCGATGCGGCCGCTCTTGTCGGGGTCGAGCTTGTCGTACCAGCTATCGGCGAGTGCCCCGAATTCGTCGCGCGAGATCTTCGAATCGCTGTTCTTGTCGGCCGCGATCATCTGCATCGCGATCGGAATCACCTGAAAGTTGAAGCCCGCTCCTCCTGCCTGCGCCGAGCTCTGGTGATAGGAGTCGGTCGCCGCGTGGATGCCGGCGAGGCCCTTGCCGCCTCGCACGAACGCGAGGAGCGCCTTGCGGCGTGCGGCCGTGGCAGCGGCGTCCTTCGGGTCGTCGAGGAAGGCACCGGTGGTGCTCGCCAGGAAAATGGCGTCGCACTGTTTCAGGTTCTCATCATTGATATCGGCGGCGTCGTAGGTGATGGTCGTGGACCATGCTCCCGTCTTCTTGCCGATCTCTTCGATCGTGCGCCCGGCGAGCGGGATCGACGAGTGAACGAAGCCGGCCGCCCGGGCGAGAACGAGCACCTTGCGCGGCTGTTTCGGTTTCACCGGCGCCGCATCGGGCAGCGCCGCCATCATCGCCTTCACATCGTCAGGCCTCGGCGCCTGATTCTGGGGCGGGGCGGCACCGGTCGTCGCTGGAAAGGCCGTGCTCAATCCCATGAATATCTGTTCGGGCGTGAGCGTGTTGGTTTTCGAGGTGTCCCATGCGCTGTACCAGGTGTCGAACCGGGCCTTCAGCTCTTCGCGCGTGGCCGCACCGTCCTTGTTGGCGTCGATCGCCGTGAAAAGCGCGGTCGACATGCCGCCGCCGCGCCCGCCGCCCCGACCTTGCGGAGTCTGCTGCGCCTTCGTCGGACTGAAACCGCCGCCGCAGACCACCATGGCGCAGCCCGCCGCGAACAGAATCCGTCGCCCCGCGCTCCTGGTCACCATTCCGTCCTCCTCCGGCCGGCCTATTGTATGAGCACCCCCGGGAACCAGTGAACAATGTGACCCGCCGGGCACACATAGCCAGTAACGATGGTGATACCTGACCGGGAGTTGGTGGAACGGGCTCGACAGGGAGACGGGGCCGCGATCGGCGAGCTCTTCTCGCGTTATTGGCGCGCGGCTCGCGCGGCGGCCTTTGGCATCACCGGAGAGTTCGCGTCGGCCGAGGACGCGGCGTCGGAAGGCTTCAGGCAGGCATGGTCAGGCCTTCACTCGCTGCGGGATCCCGATCGATTCGGACCGTGGCTGCGCAGGATCGTCGTCCGGAAGGCGCGCCTCGCCCGTCAGAGCCGGGATTCCGCGACCGGGGGGACGCTCGATGTCCTGGCGGATGCCGAGGCGCCTCCCGACATCGTCCTTGAACGGCTGCAGCTGGCGGCGCTGATTCAGCAGCTGGTGCGCGAGCTTCCGCCCGGACTGCGTGAGGCCGTATCCCTCTTCTACTTCGAGGGCTACGACTCCGACGCCGCCGCCCGCTTTCTGGAGATTCCGGCTGGCACGCTCCGGCGCCGGCTGCATCAGGGGCGCGAGCGGCTCCGGCGTGCCGCGGACCACATGCTGAAGAGGAAGACATCCATGAACGGTGAGCGCGAACGCGAGATCCAGCGGCTGGCGCGGTTGTTCGAGCAGGCCAGTGAAGGCGACAGCGAGTCGGTCTACCAGGCATTCCGAGCGGCTCTGGCGCTTCGTCCTGCGCCGAATGAGCTGGTGACCGACTTCATGCGCCGCCGCATGGAATCAATCCGTCAGTCGGGATCCCCTGACGTTCACTTCACGCAAATCGCTCGCGAGACGGCCCGCCAGCTGAGCGGCCTTTCTGATCGGGCTGCCGATCCGGGTCATCCCGTGGGCGCGGCCGCAGCGAGAATTCGACGGGCGCTCCCGCAGGCGAACGAGTGGACGCTCGATGTCGGCGTTGCCGCACGGCAGTTGCTGACGTTCCCGGCGGACGATCGCAACCGCCTGCGCGGCATCCTGCCGCCCGGGTTCGCCGAGGGTCGTCCGGGAGCGTTTCTTCGCGCTTCACGCGGCCTGTTGCTGACCGGGGACGACGGCAGCGTACGGACGACTTATCAACTGCTCCAGGACAGCCCGGATTCCGACTCGTTCCGCGACGGGCTCGCGACCGCCCGGATCAGCGATGTCCTGGATTTCTCGTGGCTGGTTGCGGAACCGCTGGAGCTGCGCTCCGTCCAGGAGCTGCTCGAACAGTTGGCGACCGCCGTCGTGCCGGGCGTCAGGACGCGAGTCACCCACTATGACGAGCCGCGCTACCGTGCTGCACTCCGGCTGCACCTGGACCCCGTTGTCTCACCCGCTGCGGTCGGGGGCGTGCTCGCCGGGTGGCAGGGTCAGGCCCCCGGCGTCAACGCGGCGCACCTGCGCTTCTTCCTGGAGCCCTGGGCAACAGTGCTGTCCGGACAGGTTGTGGAGTTCGATCGCGTGCCCGCGCTCTTCGGGACTCGCAGCCCGCAGCCCGCAGTCCGCAGTCCGGGGTCCAAACCCCTCTGATCTCGCCAGAAACCGAACTGCGGACCGCGGACCGCGGACGGAGGATCATCGACCCACCGGTTTCACATAGACGCGCGCGCCGCCCAGGTACGTTGCCTCGGCCTTGATGTCCTTCACCTCGTCGACCGGGCAGCTGAGGATGTCGCGATCCAGAACGACGAAGTCCGCGAACTTGCCAGGTTCGAGCGATCCCTTCTTCGTCTCTTCGAACGTCAGGAACGCGTTGTTGATCGTGTAGAGGCGGATTGCCTGCTCGCGGCTCAAGTTCTGCTCGGGATGCAGTGGTGCGTCGGCGCCGCGCGGCAGCCGCACGATCGTCGTCCACATGCCGAGAAACGGGTTGTAGGGGTTGATCGAGCGCAGGCTGCCGATCTTCTGCATGTGGTCGGAGCCGCCGCCGACCGTGACGCCTCGTTCGAAGAGCGTTCGATACGGATGGAAGTACGCGAGCCGTTCGAGGCCGAAGTGATGCCGGAGCGTTGCGCCATCGAGATAGAGCCAGGCCGGCTGCAGGTTGGCGACGATGCCGAGCGCCTGCATCTTCGCGATCGTGTCGGCGCTCATGAAGCTCCCGTGGGTAATGCTGGGGCGCTTGTCGCGGACCGGGAAATCGTCGCGGTTGATGCGCTCGTAGGTGTCGACCAGCGTCTGAACCGCGGCGTCGCCCTGTGAATGCGCCGTGAACTGCAGGTCGCTGGCCAGCGCCACCCTGGCCATTCGATAGAGCTTCTCGGGCTCGATGAATCGCACGCCACGATACGCGGGATCCTCGATCGAATAGATTTTGCTCACGCCCCACGGCTCGCGCATGTAGGCGCTGCCGGTCAGCATGCCGCCGTCGAGGAAGACCTTGATCCCTCGCAGCCACAACATGGTGTTGTACTGATGGAGGGGATGCGCCGCCGCCTCACGGATCGCCGCTTCTACCTGGTCGATCGGGGCCTGGGCGTCGACGCCGTAGGCCAGAAACGTGCGGCAGGTGAGGGCATTCCCGGCGAGCAGCGTCCGATAGAGCTCGAGGCCGCCTCGATCGGCGTTGCCGTCGACGATGCTGGTGATGCCGACCGAGTTGTAGTCGGCCAGCAGTTCCTTCAAGCGTGCGAGCCGATCGGCATCGGTCGGCGATCGCCCTCCCGGATCGGACCGGATGAGCGACCCGCAATTGCGGAGGATGCCGGTGGGTTGACCGTTCGAGTCGCGCTCGACGCGGCACGGCTGTCCCTCAGGTACCTTGAATTTCTCGTCGATCCCGCTCACCGAGAGCGCCAGCGAATTGAGCGAGGCGTCGGGCCCCGTCCGGAACGCAACCGGGTGCGTGGGTGCGGCGTCGTCGAGCTCGGCCCGCGTCGGATATCGCTGCTCCCGCAGGCGGGTGATGAAGACCTGCGAGAGCGTGATCCAGCGGCCCGGTTCAGTCGTCGTTGCGCGTTCGCGGATGTAGGACAGAACGTCGCCGATGGTCTGCATGTCAGGGACCGGCTGTTCGAACTCGTACATCGACGCGGCGGGCGCGTGCACGTGTGAATCGATCAGCCCAGGCAGCACGGTCCGGCCGGCGAGATCGACTCGTTCGGTGCCGGTGCCGGCAAGCCGCAACATGTCAGCATTACTGCCGACGGCGAGGACCGTACCGTCGCGGATCGCCATCGCCTCGACGATTCGAAACTGCGCGTCGACGGTCACAATCTTGCCGTTGTGAAAGACGTGGCTGGGCGGCGCCTCGGGCTGTTTCGCACTGATCATCAAGGCGAGCACCACGACAATCACTGCACGGGCGGTCAGGACGAGTCGATGGCTCATGGGTGGTCTCCGGGACTTCATCGACGCACACCATGTCCCGGGCCGCGGCAGGCGTCAAGTACCGCGGCACGTTGGTGAAAAGTTGTCGCCGTCTAGGGATCTCCCTTTTCCCTTGTGCCTTTTCCCTTGACAACGACAAGGCGGCGCGTCCCCGCAGCGAGGCGGAGCCCCCGCGGCCCGACGCGCAGCGTCGCTCCGTACAATGACGTCATGCGCCATCTCGAAACGCTCTTCCTGGATGCTGGTGGTGTCCTCGTATTCCCCAACTGGACCCGCGTCGTCGACACGCTGAGCCGTCACGGGATCACGGTGTCCGCGGATGCTCTCGCAGCCGCCGAACCCTGGATCAAGCACGAAATCGATCAAGGTATTCGTGACGGCAATTCCACGGATGCTCAGCGTGCGTGGATGTACATGGAGATGGTCCTCGAGAAGGCGGGAGTTGCACCGGGAGAAGAGTCGGCCGCAGCGGTCCGCGAGCTGCGCGCGTATCACGCTGAACACAACCTCTGGGAATCGGTGCCGGCGGATGTCGGACCCGCGCTCGAGCGGCTCGCCGGCCTCGGCCTGAAGCTGGTTGTCGTCTCGAACGCGAACGGAGTTCTTCACCGCGCGTTCGACCGGCTGGGATTGACGCGGCACTTCCACTGCATCTGCGACTCCTATCTCGAGCGCGTCGAGAAGCCGGATCCCCGGTTCTTCCGGATTGCACTCGACCGGTCGGGCGCGGCACCGGAGTCGACGATGCACGTAGGGGACCTGTACTACGTCGACGTCGCCGGAGCACGCGCCAGTGGCATCCAGCCGATGTTGATCGATCCGCTCGGGCTGTACGAGGGATACGATGTCGACCGCGTGCGGACGCTCGACGAGCTCGCGGACCGGTTGAGCGGATCGCGGGCGGAGGTCTGAGGCTGATGGGCATGCGGGCGCTCGGTAAATCACTCGTCCTCGCCGCATGGTTCGTTGCACTGAGTGCGCCAGGTGCATCCGCGCAGGTGCTCGAGCGTGGGACAATCATCGACCGCGTGCAGTGCGCCGGCGACGCCGAGCAGACCTACGCGCTGTATCTGCCGTCGACCTACTCCCCGGACCGCAAGTGGAGCCTGGTCCTCGCCTTTCACCCGGCAGCGCGCGGCCGCCTGATGGTCGAGAAGCTCCAGGCCGCCGCCGAGCAGTACGGCTACATCGTCGCGGCGTCCAACAACTCGCGGAACGGGCCGCACGCGGTTTCCCAGGCAGCTGCCCGGGCGATGAGCACCGACGTCGGCCAGCGGTTCTCCATTGATCCACAGCCGTGTATCTCGCCGGTATGTCCGGTGGGGCGCGCGTGGCAACGGGGATCGCTCTCGCGAACAACAACATCGCGGGCGTGATCGCGTCGAGCGCCGGATATCCCGACAGCCAGCCGCGCGCCAGCGTGCCGTTCGCCATCTTCGGCACCGCCGGAACCGAAGACTTCAACTACATCGAGATGCGCCTGCTGGATCGCAAGCTGTCGTCGCCGCATTTCCTCGCGGTGTTCCCCGGCGGCCATACCCTGCCGCCAGACGACGTCGCCTTCGACGCGCTGGAATGGATGGAGCTCCAGGCCATGCAATCGCGGCGGCGTGGCCGCGACGATATGTTGGTCGGCCGGATGGTGGAGAAGCGGCGGGCGAGGATTGCAGCGGGGACGGGACCCGCGGAGACCGTGTATCTGCTGACCGCGCTGGTTGCGGATTTCAAGGGCCTCGCGGACGTGTCGGCTGAGGCCGCGCGGCTGGATCAGATGTCGCGCCAGGCCGATGTCAAGAAGGCGCTCAAGCGTGAACATGACTCGGACACCGCCGAGGGGCGGATGCTCGAAGAGATTTTCACCCTGGAAACGCGTCTCGGCACGGATGACGGACGCGAAATCGCGCTGATGATGCTTCGGGAGAGATTGTCCAAGCTGGCGCGGAAGGCGAAGGCCGACGCGGACACGCCGGAGCGGAGTCAAGCCCGCCGTGTACTGCGTTCCGTGACCGCCGGCGCGTCCGGCCGCGTTCAGGACCGCGAATACCTGACACTCCTCGAGCAATACCGTCAGCCAGGACGCTAATTCAGCGCAGACCGGCCACGAGTTGCACTTTGTCGGGTTGGTTCCGGGGTTCCAGGTTCCGGGTTCCGGGTTCGGTTCAAGGGTTCAAGGTTCAGTTAACGTCCACGGTGCGGGTTGGTCTGCCGTTGGGGGAGTTGACGTGCGGACCCCGAACAGCGAATCCGGAACCGGTGAACCTCGCACCGAACCCTGAACGCGGAACCGAACCCCGAACCTGGAGCCCCGGAACCCTGGAACCGATTTGACAAAGTCCAACTAACGCTGCTTCACGACGGGCAGGTAGCAGAGCAACAGCAGCACCCCCGAAACGCCGTCGTAGATACCCATCGGCACGAACCCGTCGCCCTGCAGAAAGAAGAAGGCTGCGAACGTGAGACGGACGCCGATGCCAACCCAGTTCTGAAAGCGGTTCTCGGCCGGATTCCAGAAGCCGGGCAGATAAAGGATATTGATCGCCCAGAGCTGCATGCCCCAGTGGCGCGGCCAGGTGTCGGGACGCGCATTCGGCTGGCCGGCGAAACTCGTAAAGGAGTCCGGCCAGAAGAGGATGATGATGCCCACCACGAGATTGGCCACGATGCTCAGAAAGAGCACCAGCCGATAGCGCTTCGCGGCAGAACTCATCGAATCCTCCTCATGGCCGAAATGCCAACATTGCCAACATTGCCAAGATTGCCAACATTGCCAAGATTGAAAACACTCCGGGCACTTTCGATGCATCCGGGATGTTCCAACTTACCCCCATGCGACGCGTTGCCCCCAGAATGTTGGCAATGTTGGCAATCTTGGCAATGTTGGCAATGCGAAAGGCCGCCATCATCACCGGCGGTGAACGGACGCGTCAAGGGGGTCGTGTGGTTGCGATACCATAGGCGGCCTTCAGGAGAGACCATGTACGGACGCTGGTTTGCTGTTGCCTGCACAGTCTTGCTCACCGGGTTGCCGGTCAGTGCCGGAGCCCAGGCCCTCACTCACTACGTGAAGTACGAAACCTCCGGCCGGACCGCGTGGGGGCTGCTCGAGGGGGAGACGATCCGTGAGCTCCAGGGGAACGTCTTCGACGGCGCCAAACCGAACGGGCGCACGCTGAAGCTGTCCGAGGTCAAGCTGCTGGCGCCGGCCGAGGCGAAGAAAGTGATCGCCGCCGGCCTGAATTATCGCAGCCACATCGGCGAGCAGACTCCGGCGAAATACGTGGGCCTGTTCGCGAAGATGCCGACGTCGCTGGTTGGTCACAACGCCGACATCATCTACCCCGCTGACGCGACGACGGTGCACTACGAGGCGGAGGTGTGCCTGGTGATTGGCAAGCGCGCAAAGAACATCACCGAGGCGCAGGTCAAGGATCACGTCTTTGGCGTGGCCCCGTGCAACGATGTCAGCGAACGCGCCTGGCAGAAGGCAGACCTGCAGTGGTTCCGCGCCAAGGGCTCCGACACGTTCGGACCGATGGGGCCCGCGCTGGTCCGTGGAGCCGACTACAACAAGCTCAGCCTGATTGGTCGCCACAACGGCAAGGTGGTGCAGGAATCGACCACCGACATGCTGATCTTCCCGATCGACACGATCGTCAGCTACGTCAGCCGCTACGTCACGCTCGAGCCGGGGGACGTCATCTTCACCGGGACACCGGGGAGCACCCAGGCCATGAAACCCGGAGATACCTACGAGGTGGAGATCAAAGGAATCGGCGTGCTCCGGAACAAGGTGGTCGCCGAGAAACGCTGAGCTGCACGACAGCGAGGCCTTCCATCGCGGGCAATTCGGACGAGACAATCCGGCCGGACTCGTCTATAATCACTAACGTTCCCCACAATCTGCGGCCGGTCCAGCGGAAACGCTCGTGCTAGATCCGTATTAGATCAAAGACGTGCGTACCGGGGCTGGGTGTCGCGCTGTCTTTGAACGTCCGATAGACCGCAAAAGAACCATGAAATCGCTCGCTCTTCGTTCTTTGGTCGTGCTCTCGGTTCTCGGGTCGAGCGGAGTCGCCGGGCTGGCGGCGCAGCAGCCAGGCGGCGATCCGGTGCCGCGATTCAAGAGTTCGGCCGATGTGGTGACTATTCAGGCCGCCGTGCGCAATGGCAAGGGCCGCCCCGTGCCGGGCCTGACCGCGGCGGACTTCGAGATCCGCGACAACGGCCAGCTGCGTCCGGTCCTGTCGTTGCGGTCTGATGCCGGGTCCCCGGTGAGCCTGGCGATCCTCGTGGACATGAGCGGCAGCATGGTGATCAGTCCCAAGCTGGCGATGGCGAGGCAGGCGCTCGACTCGGTGCTCTCCCATCTCCGCCCCGGCGAGGACGAGGCGGCGGTTTTCACCTTCGACTCGGCGCTGCACGATCGGCACGCGTTCACCAAAGACCCCTCGCGCCTGTCCGGCGCCCTCGACAACCTGAAGCCGTACGGCACCACTTCTCTGTACGACGCCACGGCCGCCGCAGCGCGACGCCTGTCCGAGCGATCCGCCGCGCACAAAGCCATCGTCGTGCTCACCGACGGGATTGATACCAGCAGCCGTTACAGCGCGCCGGAAGTCTCCGGCCTGGCAAGCTCGATCGCCGTGCCGGTGTATGTGATGGCGACGGTTCCGTCGATCGATCAGCGGATCATGATGGAAGCCGCGGAGCGTTCCGATCAGTCCAACGCCGCCGACCTGCGCGATCTGGCGGAGTGGACCGGCGGCCAGCTCCTGTTCGCCAGCAGCCTCACCGAGACCACGACGGCGGCCGTCGAACTTCTCACCGAGCTCCGCCAGCAGTATGTGATTGCGATCGAGGCCGTCGCCGCCCGCGAATGGCGCCGGCTCGACGTCCGCGTCAGGCGCCCGTCAGCCGTGGTCAGGGCACGGAACGGGTACTACGGGGGCTGACGGACAACGCAAAAGGCAGAAGGCAAACCTGGATTCCGCTTCTGCCTTCTGCCTTTTCCCTTCTGCCTTGACGCCGTAGTTCTCCCCCGTTCCCTCCCGACCCCACATCCGTATAAAGTTGAACATTTCCAGCGCGCGGTTTCGCGTGCGTGCAGGCTGCGCCGGACGCCGCACCGGCAGCGGAACAGGCCCTGACCTTTGATGGGAGACTTATGCGTCGACAGACTTTCTCGCTGCTGACCGCCGTACTGGTGCTGCTGATGCTGGGAGTCACACCTCAGCAGGCCTTCGGGCCGCAGGCCGGTCCACCGGCCCAGGCCGCACCCGGGCAGCCTGTGCGACTTCCATCCGACCTCTTTCAAGTACCGGACGGCCTGGAAGTCACGATCTGGGCGACCTCGCCGATGCTGTTCAACCCGACCAACATCGACATCGACCGGGACGGCCGGATCTGGGTCGCCGAAGGCGTGCGCTATCGCTCGCATTATGCTCGTCAGCCCGAAGGCGATCGCATCATCGTGCTGCAGGACAAGGATGGCGATGGCAAAGCCGACAGCACGCACACCTTCGTCCAGGAGCCGGCCCTGATCGCACCGCTCGGCGTCTCGGTGATCGACAACAAGATCGTCGTGGCGCAGCCGCCGGATCTCATCGTCTATACCGACGTCGATCGCAACCTGCGCTTCGATCCGGCGGTGGACAAGCGAGAGGTTCTGCTGACTGGTTTCTCGGGCATCAATCACGACCACTCGCTTCACTCGGTCACCGTCGGCCCGGATGGCAAGTGGGTGTTCAACGCCGGGAACACCGGGGGTATGTTCACCGACAAGTCCGGGAAGACGTTCCGGATCTACGGCTCCTATCGGCCGAAAGCGGTCGGACCATTCCCGTTCCCGCACGACCCGGCGCTTTACGCCGGCAAGCCGAGCGACGACGGCCACGTGTATGTCGGCGGATTCACAGTACGCATGAATCCGGACGGCACCAACGCGGAGATCATCGGCCACAACTACCGCAACAGCTACGAACAGTCGATGACGTCGCTCGGCGACATCTTCCAGAACGACAACGACGACCCTCCCGCCTGCCGCGTCAGCTGGGTGATGGAGTACGCGAACTTCGGCTTCTCCTCGAACGACGGCCAGCGGACCTGGCAGGCGGATCGGCGGCCCGGACAGACGGTTCCCGTCGCCGAGTGGCGCCAGGACGATCCGGGCATGACCCCGGTCGGCGATGTCTACGGCGGCGGCTCGCCAACCGGCAACGTGTTCTATGAGAACGGCGCGTTGGGCGCATCGTGGGAGGGCACGTTCCTCGCGGCCGAAGCCGGGCGGAATGAGATCTTCTCGTATCAACCGGCACGCCAGGGTGCGGGCTTCGCGCTCGACCGCAAGATCTTCATGACCTCGAACGTGAAGCAGCAGTACGCCGGGTCGGATTTCATCGGCGGCAACTCCACCGCGAAGGGCGCGATCGAGACGCTGTTCCGCCCCTCGGACATCGCCGTCGGTCCCGACGGTGCGCTCTATGTGAGCGACTGGATCGACGCGCGCGTCGGCGGGCACCAGGATCTGGACGAGACGGTCTCGGGAGCGATTTACCGGATTGCGCCGAAAGGGTTCGCCTCGAAGGCTCCGGCATTCGATCCGGCGACGATCGACGGGCTGATCACGGCGCTGCGGTCGCCGGCGGTGAACGTTCGGGCGATCGGATTCGAAGGCCTGAAGGCGCGCGGCGCGAGCGCTGTCGACGCAGTCGCGGCGCTGCTCAAGGATCCAAGCCCCTACATGCGCGGCCGTGCGATCTACCTCCTTTATCAGATGGGCCCCGAAGGCCGCCAGCGGGCGGGAACGCCCGAGTCACAGGCCGATCCGGCGCTGAAGATCGCCGCATACCGGGCGATGCGGCGCGCGAACCTCGACATCCTGCCGGTGGCGGCACGCCTCGCGCGCGACGCGGATGCCGGCGTCCGCCGCGACGTGGCGTTGTCCCTGCGCGACCTGCCCGCCGACAAGACCCTCGACGTCCTGGTCGACATCGCGAAGGGCTATGACGGACAGGATCGCAGCTACCTCGAGGCGCTCGGAACCGGGGCCGACGGAAAGGAGCCGGCGCTCTACGATCGGCTGAAGCGCGAGCTCGGCGTCCCCGCCGATCCCCTCGCCTGGTCCGGCGCGTTTGCACGGATCGCGTGGCGGCTGCACGTGCCGGCGGCGGTTGCGGACCTGCGGACGCGCGCCGAGTCCGAGAAGCTCTCCATGGCCGATCGGAGCCTGGCGCTCGACACCATCGCCTTCACGAAGGATCGCGCCGCGTCCACGGCGATGATCGCTCTCGCCAATCCAAAGAGCGCAATGAAGGAACCGGCCACCTTTTGGCTCCTCAATCGCATGTCGAATGACTGGTCGGAGTACGACCTCCGGCCGGCGCTGAAGACGGCCGGGATCTACGATCCCGAAACCATCGCGCTTCGTGAGATCGTCACTCCCGCGGCGGCGCCGGATCTCGCCGAGATCCCGATTGACCAGGTCGTTGCGCTCACCGGCGACGCTGCCCGCGGCAAGACCACAGCCGCCCGGTGTGTGATGTGCCACGCCATCGGCGGCACCGGTGCGGATTTCGGTCCTGCTCTGGACGGCTGGGGCCGCGGCAAGTCCGCGGAAATCGTCGCACGAGCCATCGTGCGGCCGAGCGCGGAAGTGGCCCTGGGCTACGACGGCACGGAGATCAAGACGAAGGACGGACTGACCATTCAGGGCATCCTGCTCAAGACCGACGATCCCCTGATGATGCGCAGCATGGGCGGCGTCACGCAGATCATCCCGGCCGACCGCGTGGCGACGCGCCGGCGGATGTCGGAGTCGCTGATGATGAGCGGCGCGCAGCTGGGCCTCACCGCGCAGGACGTCGCGGATCTCGTGGCGTTCCTCAGGGGGAACTGACTCGCATTGCCAACATTGCCAACATTGCCAAGATTGCCAACATTGGAATGCAGGCAGATTGCTGGTGAGCAGCTCTGACTGTTCTTGAATGTTGGCAATGTTGGCAATGTTGGCAATGAATGGTGTCTAGCCTCACGGCCGCGCTCCGTTGCCGCGGCCTGACCAAGCGTTACGGTGACGTCGCTGCGGTGGCGGGCCTCGATCTCGAGGTTCGCGCCGGCGAATGTTTCGGCATGCTCGGGCCGAACGGCGCCGGCAAGACGACGACCGTCGAGATCTTCGAGGGCCTCCGCATGCCGGATGCGGGGGAGGTCGAGATCCTGGGCGACCGCTGGCGCGGCGAGAACCTGCCGCTGCGGGCGCGCCTCGGCATTCAGCTTCAGGAAACGAAGTTTCCCGAGAAGCTGACCGTGGCCGAAGTCGTCACGCTGTTCCGGAGCTTCTATCCGCGCGGGCTCGGCGTCGGCGAGGTGCTCGCGCTGGTCGGCCTGGAGGACAAGGCGGACGGCCAGGTGCGCACGCTGTCGGGCGGGCAGAAGCAGCGACTCTCGCTGGGCTGCGCGCTCGTCGGCGATCCCGAGCTGCTCTTTCTGGACGAGCCCACCACCGGTCTCGATCCGCAGTCGCGCCGCCAGACGTGGGAGATCGTCGAGAGCCTCAAGGCTCGCGGGCGGACCGTGTTGCTCACGACTCACTATATGGAGGAGGCCGCGCGCCTGTGCGATCGCGTGGCCGTCGTCGATCACGGCAGGGTGATCGCGCTCGGGACACCGCGCGAGCTGATCGCCTCGCTCGGCGCCGAACACGTCATCGAGTTCGCCGTCGCGGGCTTTGACGGCGCGATCGACTCCGCGGCGCTCGCGGCGCTGCCCAGCGTCGAAAAGGTGGTCCACGACGGCGGCAGCTGGCGGCTCACCGTGCGCGAGGTGCATCGGGCGGTGCCGTCGCTGCTGAACGCGCTGTCTGAGCGGAGCCTCGAGCCGACCCACCTCACCACGCACCACGCCACGCTCGAGGACGTATTCATGTCATTGACCGGACGGAGGCTCCGTGACGGCTGACGGCGTCAACACCTATAAGGTGCACGGGCCGTTGATTGAGCTGACGCGCGCCCGCATCTACGAGCTGACCCGGGAGCCGGAAGCGGTGTTCTGGGTGTTCGTGTTCCCGATCGTACTGGCGGCGGTACTCGGTCTCGCGTTTCGGAGCAAGCCGCCGGAGCCTCTGCCCGTGGCGGTGGTCGCAGGGCCCCGCGCCGAGACGCGGCTGGCGGCGCTTCAGGGATCCGACCTGAAGCCGACGATCGTCGAGGAATCAGAGGCCTCGCTGGCCCTGGCCCGGGGCCGGGTCGTCCTCGTGGTCTCGGGCGGCGACACGCCTTCGTATACCTACGACCCGACGCAGCCCGAGAGCCGCACCGCCCGGATGGCCGTCGACGCGGCGCTGCAGCGCGCCGCGGGCCGCGCCGACGCGTTCACGCCGGCCCGAACCGAAGTGACCCAGGCCGGCGCCCGCTATGTCGACTTCCTGGTGCCGGGGCTCCTCGGCATGAACCTGATGGGCACGGGCATGTGGGGAATTGCGTTCTCGCTCGTGGTGGCGCGCAACGGCAACCTTCTGAAGCGCCTGATCGCCGCACCGGCCCGGCGCAGCCACCTCCTCGGCGCGCAGCTGACATCGCGGCTGATCTTCCTGATCCCTGAAGCCGGCGCGCTCCTGCTGTTCTCGCGCTTCGTTCTCGGTGTGCCGATGCGCGGATCCGTGCTGCTGCTCGCCGGTGTCGCGCTGCTCGGAGCGCTCGCGTTCAGCGGCCTCGGCCTGCTGGCCGCGGCTCGTCCGCGCACCATCGAAGGCGTCTCCGGGGTCATGAACCTGGTCATGGTGCCGATGTGGGTGTTCTCGGGAATCTTCTTCTCCACCGAGCGCTTCCCGGCGGCGCTCCAGCCGTTCGTCCAGGCGCTGCCGCTCACCGCGTTGAACGACTCCCTGCGCGGCGTGATGCTGGAAGGCATGGGGTTCGTCTCGTTGCTGCCCGAACTGGCGTTGCTCGCCGTCTGGGGAACCGTGAGCTTCCTGGCGGCGTTGAAGGTGTTTCGCTGGCAGTGACGGAACTCGACGGGTGATATGACGAAGAAGCCGCCGACCCGATGCGGCTGGGCGAACCCGGCCGACGCGCTGATGCTCGAGTATCACGACCGCGAATGGGGCGTGCCCGTGCATGACGACCGCACCCACTTCGAGTTCCTCGTGCTCGAAGGCGCGCAGGCCGGTCTCAGCTGGGCGATCGTGCTCAGGAAACGGGAAGCCTATCGGCGCGCGTTCAGCGGGTTCGATCCTCACAAGGTGGCACGGTACACGGAGAAGAGAATCCAGTCGCTCGTTGCCGATCCCGGTATCGTTCGCAACCGGATGAAAATCGAGGCCGCGGTCAAGAACGCCCGCGCATTTCTCGCGGTCCAGGAGGAGTTCGGCAGCTTCGACGCGTACTGCTGGCGATTCGTCGGCGGCAAGCCGCTGGTGAACCGTCGCAAGGCGACCAGAGACATTCCGGCGACCTCGCCGGAATCCGACGCGTTCAGCAAGGATCTGAAGCGCCGGGGGTTCGGCTTCGTCGGCTCGACGATCATCTATGCGCACATGCAGGCAGTCGGCATGGTGAACGACCACCTCCTCAAGTGCTTCCGGTATCGGCAGGTGTCGCGCGCCTGACATCCAGTGCTGCCCGGAGCAGCAACGAGCTGTTCAGGGACGAACGAATTCTCTAAAGGAGATCAGGAGATCAGGAGTTCTGGATCAGAAGACGAAATCTCCTGATCTCCTTGCCTCCTATAAATAGATGAGAGACGTGAACGCTCATCATGACGCATATCGGCCGCCGCCAACGGTCCGCGCGTCGGTCTGACCTCAGAAATCTATTCGGAACAGCGGCATGATCGGCGGCAGGCTCCGATCGTCGGGCAGGCTGGGCAGGTGATCGTTCCTCGGGCCGTACAACCCTTCCTCGTAGATCAACCGCTGGCGTGTGGCCGCGGGCACGGGCTGTTGCCGGCGCACCTCGTCGATCAGCGCCTGATAGATCGCATCGGCCTGCATCGCAGGGTCTGAATAGTACGTTTCGACGATCGTCGCCTGCTGTTCGGCGGTGTATTCGCTGAATCGCTTTCCTGCCTGGACGACGCCGGTGAGGTCGTAGGCGGCGTTGCGGGATCCTGTCGAGGCCCAGGCGCCAACCTGTGCGCACAGCGAGTCCGAGATGTAGGCGGCGCCGCCGTGCTGGAACTGCCAGACGTGCGTCAGCTCGTGGATCAGTGTGGCGTTGGACATCGGACCGGCCGTCCGGATGTAGTCGCCGAGCGTGGTCGGCGCCGCGGCCAGGGTCGTGCTGACGATCCGGACGGCGTCGAGGTCGAGGGAATTGGCGAAGACCTCACGTGCCAGGCGCCGTTCCGCGTCGTCCAGGCTCCGGCCACGGCCGAACGCCCAGCCGTACTGGTAAGCGAAGGTTTCGAGGACGGGGAATCTCAGCCGGACCCTTCCGCTCGATACCCCGCTCGTCAGTCCCGTCGTCAGGGGCGAGGGCATCCTCGTGAGGGAGTTCGTCCCCACGTCAATTCCCGGCTGATTCGAATCCGAGCCCGTGGATCCGGGCCGGCCATCTCCACCCATCATCGACCTTCCGCTTCGGCTTCCTCAGTATCTCCAACCGGGGCCGCCAGAGGCTATAGCCGTAATAGACGATGAAGCGCGCACGATAGACTCATCTATCGTGTGCCTCCCGGTTCGCTGGTGTCAGGACTCCCGCAGCGTCATCGCAGGATCAACGCGGCTCGCGCGCCAGGCCGGGCCGGCGGCTGCCGCGAGCGCAGCGACGACGAAAATGGCGACCACGCCCGCAAGCGCCGCCGCCCGGTTCGCGTTGACCATCACCACCGTCGACAGCCACTGGCCCGCATAGATCGAGACCATGACACCTGGCACGACGCCAACCGCGACCGTCCGCAGTGTGTCGAAGATCACTTCGCGCAGCATCGCGCCGGGCCGCTGACCGAGCGCCAGCCTGACGCCCAGCTCCCGCGTGCGCTGCGTGACGGCGTACGAGACGACACCGTGCAGGCCGACGATGGCGAGGAGGAGCGTCAAGGCGGCGAGCGTCCCCGTCACGAGCGCACGGAAGCGGGCCGGAGCAGCGCTCTGAGCCACGCGGACGGCCATCGTCTTTGCGTCGGTCAGCGCAATGTCCGGGTCGATGGTTTTCACACGAGCCTGGATCTCGGCGAGGACACTCGCGCTCGGGCGCTTTGACGCGACGAGCAGCCAGCTGTTGCCGCGCACGACCTGACGCCTCGGAACGTAGACGTCGGCGTCGAGCGGATCGCTGAGCGCGCCATGGCGGACATTGCCGCTGACGCCGACGATCTCCCAGGTGCCATCGTTCCACTCCAGTCGGCGGCCGACCGCGTCCTGCCCGGGAAACGCCTGCCTGGCGAACGTGTCGCTCACGATGAGCACGGGAGGCGCTTCCGGGCGATCCGACGGCAGGAATCCACGCCCCCGGAGGATCGGGATCCGCATCACGTCGAAATACTCGGGGCTGACCATGAAGAAGTGCGCCATCGGACCCCGCGGCGCAGGATCGGCGGTGCCTGTGCGTCGGTAGCCGTCGCCCCATACTCCTGGCGCGAACGGAATGAACATCGCGTGCGCCGCGCTTCGGACGCCGGGTAACGATGCGGCGACGTCGCGGACGCGGTCCTGGAGCGCTGCGATGCCCGCGGCATCGCCGCCAGGCGGCGATGGGATTGCCGCCCGGAGCGCGATCACGCCATCGGCATCAAAGCCCGGCGCTGTGGAGGTGAGATTGACGAACGTCCGCGTCAGCACCAGGCCGCCGAACAACAGCACGATCGAGACCGAGATCTGCGTGCCGACGAAGAAAGTCGTTATCCGCCGGTGCCGCGGGGTCGGCCCGGTGCGGGCATCCCCGCGAAGTCCGTCACCTGCCCCCGGGTCGCGGCGCGGTCTCGCCCGGGGCAGCCCGGCGAGGAGCGCTGCAGCCAGGGTTGCCGCGACAGCGATCGCGAGGACGCGGCCGTCAAGTTGCACATCGTCAGCAAGCGGAAGAGTTCCCGGATACTGCGCGACCAGCCAGGACGCCAGCGGCTGCGCTGTCGCCACGCCGAGCGCGCCGGCGATCCCGAACAGCCCGAGAGTTTCCGTCCACAGCTGGCGCGCGATGCGCGCCGGCGAAGCGCCGAGCGCACCGCGCGTCGCAAATTCCAACGTCCGTCCGTGTGCCTGGGCGAGCAGGATGTTGGCGATGTTCGCGCAGGCGACGGCCAGCAACATGGCGACCGACAGGCCGAGCAGCAGCATCATCGGCTTGATCGGACCGGCCATCGCCTCCTGCAACCGTTCGAGATGCACGGCGCGATCGCGGTTCGTCTCGGGATACGCGGACGCCAGCCGGGCTGCGATCGTCGCCATCTCGTCCTGTGCCGACGCGAGCGTCGTGCGATCGTCGAGTCTGCCGACCGCGGAGAGCGCAATCGAGCCGCGCTGGTTCAGGAACGACGAGGGTGGGAAGGTGAGGGGCATCCAGATATCGGTGCCCCCTGCGGGGAATCGATCCGCTTCGGGAGGAAGCACCCCGACGATGGTGTGGCGCTCGGCGCCGACTTGAATGTCGCGGCCGATCGCGGACGGCTGGCCGCCGAAATTCGCTCTCCAGAAGCGGTTTCCGAGCATGATGCCGGACGCGGCGCCGAAGTGGTAGTCGTCGGACCCGGGAGCCCGTCCGAGCGCCGGGCGGATCCCCAGGACCGGCAGGACTTCCACAGTGACGAGCATCAGTGTGGCCGAGACCGGCGGCGCGTCGTCGGCCAGACGCACGGTTGCGGCCTCGACATCGTAGAGACCAATGCCTTGGAGTCGGGTGGACGCGACCCGCCAGTCGCGGGCATCCAGGGAGTTCACTTCCGGCACGCGTCCGAGGGTTCCGACCGTCGTGCTGAAGCGCACGAGCTGCCCGGATGCTGGGAATGGCAGAGGACGCAGAAACACCGCCTCCATCACGCTGAAGATCGCCGTGGTGGCGGCGATACCCAGCGCCACCGCTACGGTGACCGAGATCGTCACGATTGGCGTGCGGCGCCAGATGCGGGCTGCGTAGCGCAGGTCGGTAATCGCGCTCTCGACCATGGCCATCTTTGGTGGGCTCTCAAGACCCGACCGGTCTTCGGAAAGGCACGTGCGCAGTCTACGCGCGCCTCGATCCGGCGCAAGGGGAAATGACGCCAGCGGTGTGACGGGTGCCAACGATGCAACCGGGCGGCGTGATGTACGCCGCCCGGTGTCGCCTCAGTCGATCGGCCTGAAAGCGCTGCGGAGCGCACTCTTTGCGACGTTGCGGCCCAGCACCACTCCCTCGACACCCGAGAAGCGATAGTGGAAGCCGGCCCAGACCCGCGCGTCCACGATCTGATTGCGGATTTCCGCAGGCGTCCTGAACGTGCGCATCGCGTCGAGATTGTTCGCCGCGCCAGCCGGATCGAATCCGTGAACCGATAGGTTGAACTGGTTCGTTCCCAGAAACTGACTGAACACTTCGGCCAACGCCGATGTAATCGAACCGTGCGCGGCTGGATACTCCGGATGATTAGGCGTGGCCGCGATCGGCCGCCAACCGGCCTCTTCGCCGGTCGCGGAATTGCCGTCGCTGAACCCAACGGGGGACGGTCCGAACCCGTCACCGGACGGTTTGACGGAACCCGGATCGATCGCGGTTACCGGCCGCCAGAACAAGTAGTGATATTTCGCATACATCACCGCGATCTGCGCGTCCGCACCCACCATGTTCATCATCGCCTGCAGCCGCGCCGCCTCGAGCAGGCTCAGGCCTTTCGAGTCGATGACATCCCGAAGCAGACGGTTGTACTGACGGATCACATTGGCGGTCCAGAATCGTGCGATGGCGGTCTGTGTCGGCGTCCGGTCGCTGCTCGTGCTGCCCCCATACTGGCGGATTTCGTTGTACGCCTCGACCCATTCGAAGCTGAGAAGCGAGGGCGGCGGATCGGGCAGGAATCGATCGACGGCGTCGACGAGGAACGGCGCCACGTTTCCGACCCAAGGCGTCTGCGGTGCCGCGAACGCTGTGGGTGTCAGTCGCCACACGCCCGGGCCGGCGGGCAGGATGGGGAACTCGGAGCTCGACGAGAGCGCTTTCCGACCGTCGTTGGTGCGCAGGCCGATGACGAGAGCGGCGGCGGCCTGGCCGACTGAAAGGCCGTCGGCCTTCGCCTGTCCACCCGGAATCGCGGCAAGCGCCGCCGTATAGAGCGGGTCGAGCGTCGCCGTCTGGCCGGGCAGGTAGTGCACCAGCGTTCGATACGCGGCTTCGATGACCGCCGCGTCGGTCAGCGCCCCCGGCGGCGCGGTCACGCCGACACCGTACGGCGTGTAGACACCCTCGATGGCGACCACGGCGTCGTAGACGGCGGCCGAGACATAGGCCATGTAGATGAGACCTTCGTTCTGAAACGGCGTTGAGGCGATCACCGCGTCCTCGGCGATCTTGTTCCAGATCGCAACGCTGTTCCCGGTGTCCGCGCTGGCGGGGCGGCCTGCTGGCAGCAGCAATGCCAGCATCGCCCAGCCCACCAGCCGATGTTTCGTTGGAAGCACTCGCACGGTACCCTCCTTTGCGTGTTCGAAAACCTGGATAGAAAGATGCGTGGCGCTTTACAGGCCCGGCACGGCGAAGGACCCGTTCTCGCGACTCGGATCAGAAGGCGGGAACCGCGTCCCGGAACTGTCAGGCGACCGCTGCGCCGAACCAGCGGCTAGAATCCGGGCAGATCCGATGGCGGACACACCTGACCAGGAAGTCACCGCGCTGCTTGCGAGCTGGACGGAGGGTGACGAAGACGCGTTGAATCGACTGCTGCCGCTCGTCGAGCAGGAGCTCCGGCGGCTGGCGCGGCAGCAGATGCGCTCGGAACGGCCGGGGCATCTCCTCCAACCGACGGCGCTCGTCAACGAGGCCTATCTGCGGCTCGTGGACATCCAGCGCATGCGCTGGCAGAACCGGGCGCATTTCTTTGCCGTCGCGGCGCGGCTGATGCGCCGCATCCTCGTTGATGCCGCGCGGTCGCGGCAGTACCAGAAGCGCGGCGGCAGAGCGCAGCACGTGTCATTCGACGAGGCGCTCCTGGTCTCCGCGGAGGCGCCCGACCAGCTGGTCGCGCTCGACGACGCGCTCGAGGCACTGGCCGCCTTCGCAGAGCGTAAGAGCCAGGTGGTGGAATTGCGCTATTTCGGCGGTCTCAGCGTCGAGGAGACGGCGGAAGTGCTGAAGATCTCACCGGAAACCGTGATGCGGGACTGGAAGTTCGCCAAGACCTGGCTGCTCCGGGAGCTGTCGCGGAAACGGTAAGCGGTACCCGTTACCGGGTCGAGCGCGGCAAGTCGATCAGGACGATGTCGGCATTGTCGCGCAGCCGATCGAACACGATCCGTTTGCCGTCCGGCATGACGTCGAACGTCCGCATCGTGTCGCGCCTCGTCAGTCGTGTGAGCTGCCGCGTCTGCATCGTCTCGAGATTGAGGATCCAGAAGTCCTGGGCGCGCGCCGCCCCCTGCATGTAGATTAACGCTCGGCCATCGCGCGTGAACCGGAGCCGTTCGCCGTCACGGCGCATCGAGATGTGCGGCATTTCGATTGGCGTGCCGTTGGCGCGAACTGCGAGAAGCGGCGCATAGGCGGACACGTTGGCTCCGACATAGGCGATCAGCTCGCCAGCCGGTGACCAGACGGGGTTGAGCGCCGGCCCCTCGAGGAGCCTGACGGGAGGCCCGCCGTCGACCGGGACTTTGTACAACCCTGCGTGGCCCGCTTCGGTTCCTCCGACGACGATCCACTTGCCATCCGGCGACCAGGATGCGCCACCCTGCACGGTCAATGAGTCGGCCAGCGTCCGCAGATCGCCCCCATCGGCCGCGAGGACGTGGAGCCGCGGAATTCTGTTGCGGCGCATCACGATGGCAATACGGCGACCGTCCCGGGAGGGGGCCGGCGACGCGAGGACTCCCCCGTCCTTGCCCTTCCAGATTTCCGTCGTCGCCCCCTGTTCAACGCGCCACACGCCATCACCGGCGCCGAGCGACGAGAGATAGAACAGTGAGTCTCCACCTAACTGAGGTGCGCTCGAATCGGCTGTGGACAAAGGGAACGGTTTCGCTTCGGATTCCTCGGCCACGCCGGTGGCGAGGATCGGCACGGTCCACAGGGTCGCGGCCGGGTTTGCAACGGTTGCTACCAGCCGACGGCCGTCCGGCGTCGCTGCCAGGGAGGTGTACCTCTCGACGCCGAAGCTGATGCGGCGCGTCAGCTTGCGCTCGGGATCGAGGCTCCACACCCACGGTCCCGATCCATCCGGATCGTGCGAGACGAACAGGACGGTATGGTCGTCAATCGGCGTGAGCGACGCGACGTCACTGTTGAGCTCCGTCAGACGCTCGGGAGTGCCGCCGGCAACCGGGATGCGCCAGACATCCATTTCCTTGGTGACCGGAGTGCCGCTCGAGAAGTAGATCCAGCGGTCGTCGGAGGACCAGATAGGGAAGTGGTTGTGCTCGTTCCGGTTGCGCCGGAACAATAGCCGCGCCCCGGCGCCCGTGCGATCCGCCACATACATCGAATCGCCGTCGTCCTGCAGGTGATAGACGACGCGGGTGCCGTCGTGGGACCAGGCGACGGTGACGGTCCGCTCGGCTAGGAAGGGGCGGGCGGCACCGCCCATGAGGGGCATCAGCCGGAGCCGTCGATCCGGTCCGCCGCTCAGCCAGATCTCCGATCCGTCCGCGGTGAACCCGCAGCTCGGCGTGTCGGTCGCGAACTCATCGTCGCTCCCCTTGGTCAGGTTCGTGAAGGTCCCTGTTCCGACCTGCCCGAGCCAGACGTCGAGCGGCCCCTCCTGATCCGATCGAAACGCGACGAACCTGCCGTCCGGTGACACGGCGGCGCTACGTTCCGTGCCCTCGAAATTCGTGAAGCGCGTGAACAGCGCATTCTCGAGCGGGTTCGCCGAGGGTGCCGGCCGGTGGGCAACGATCCAGAGCGCGGAGACGAGGCTGACGCCCAGGATGGCCGAGGCAGCGACAACGGCCGGCCCCGACAGTCGACGTTTGGCATCTCGCGCGGGGACGGGGGCCGGATCTGACAGTGCATCCTCGAGCTCCGCCCGCGCATCGCCGATGTCCCGCACCCGGCGCACAGGATCTTTTTGAAGGCACCGCCGGAGCAGCTTGTGAACCGCCTGCGGTGTTGCCGCAGGCACCGCCGCCCAATCCGGTTCGTGCTCGAGAACACGCGCCAGGGTATCGGTCATCGTTTCGCCGCCGAATGCCCGCCTGCCTGAGAGCATCTCGAACAGGACGCAGCCGAATGCCCAGACATCCGTGCGCTTGTCCACCGGCAGCCCGCGGGCCTGCTCCGGGCTCATATAAGCGGGCGTGCCGAGAATCCTGCCGTCAGCCGTCCTGTCGAAGGACCGATCCGGATCGGCGGCATTGGTCTCGAGAGCTCCCGCCGCCGGCCTCGCCAGACCGAAGTCGAGAATCTTGACGCACGTGTCGCTGGTCACCCTCCCGGTCGCGCCCGCTCCCTGCAGAACGATGTTGGCCGGTTTCAGATCGCGATGAACGATGCCCTTCGCGTGGGCGGCGTCGAGGGCCTCCGTGATCTGCCGTGCGACGAGAAGCGCGTCGGCGATGCTGAGGGGACCGCGTGCGAGGCGATCGGCAAGCGTCGGGCCCTCGACGAGCTCGAGCACCAGCGCGACGCCACCGTCTGTGTCCTCCAACCCGTAAATGGCGCCGATGTGCGGGTGATTGAGCGTCGCGAGGAGACGTGCCTCGCGCGCGAAACGCGCCCGCCGCTCGGGATCGGAGGTGAAGTGTTCAGGCAGGATCTTGATTGCCACGTCTCGGTTCAGCCTGCCGTCCCGCGCGCGATAGACCTCGCCCATGCCACCGGCGCCGAGTCGAGAGATCACGGTGTAGGGTCCCAGACGCCGGCCGGTGACACCACTCTGATCGATGGTCGTCTCGGATGTGACCCGGGCGGCTGGCGTCTCGAGGAAAGCGGATGCGGCGGGCGCGTAGCCGAGGAGCGACTCGAGCTCCTGACAGAGAGCGTCGTCGCCTCCGCACGCCTCGCGCACGAAGGCGCGACGGGCCTCCGGAGGATGCTCGAGTGCAGCGTGGTATAGCTCCGAGAGACGATCCCGTGACTCGGATGCCATAGGGTCGACGAGACTCATCCTGCCGAAGGACTCCCGGTCAGTCAAGTCGCGCGGGAAGCTGAACGTTACGCGGCGCCCGCTCCTCGACTGAGCGCGACCGTTCGGACGAGCTGCCTGCCACTTACACGATCGGTAAGGTCCTGAAGACGCACGTAAGTCGAGTTCTCGTGACCCTCGCTCTTACACAATGAAATCGCGTGGAACGTCAGTCGGGGGCAGGCTCCCCGTTTTGCTTCTGGAGCGGCGAAGGAGTTTCAACCATGTCGCTTCGCTTTTCTTTACTCATCGTCCTGACCGCCGGCGCGACTGTTTTCGCGGGTTGTGAGAACCGTTCCTCGCAGCCGACCAGCCCGTCCACTCCGGACAGTGCGCAATCCGCTGTGGTTGCCGGACCCGCGCAGCTTGCTGTGAAGGGCCCATCGCAGCACGTCGTCACGATGTTCGACGCCTGCGACCCCGAGACGTTCAACGCCGCGCTCGGCGCCGGAACGTGCACGAGGTCGGGAGGCGTGCGGTTCGACAAGTTCCTGGAACAACTGGCGCTGCATCATTCGATCGGCGGGTGGCACTTCGCTCCCTCGAACGTGTCGATGCGGGTAGGGGACCTGCTCGTGGCCAGTAATCGAGGAGGCGAGACGCATACCTTCACCGAAGTCGACGAGTTCGGCGGCGGGATCGTCCCGGAACTGAACGAGGCGATCGGGCTGACGGAGGTCGCCCCCGAGTGCACCCAGCTGGCGGGCAAGGATTTCCTTGCACCGGGCGCCTCGTCCAGCGAAGAGGAGGGAGAGGCCGCCGTCGAGAAGTACCAGTGCTGCATCCACCCTTGGATGCGGGCCGAGGTGCGTATCCGAGAGAAATGAGCCTTGCCCGCCGGAGCACGAAGCGCGTAGGCGGGTCACAGTTTTTTCGCTTCGTCGACATCTTTGCGCGAGGGCGGACCGGGACATCGCCGGAAATGGCTGATGGCGTGGCATGTGCATGCCGGCACGATGCTCGCACGGGCACCGTGCGATGTCCTGGTTCACGATTGCCGACGGCCGGCTCCGGTTCGGCGGCCGGGTCACAAAGGATCCGATCCGGGAGTGGCTGACAACGCCGGACGGCTCGTCTGCCGTCGCTGAAGCCGCGCGGCGAACGCGCTTTTCACTGTTCGGCCGCACCCGGGCGGCGCGGCGTCGAATGGCCCGCGTCCTGTGGGAGGCGATCTCGGCGCCCGCGGTCCGGCAGGCGATCGCCACCGAATGCGAGGGTTACGTCGGCGCCTGGACGCCGCTTGCGTACGCTCCGCCGCTGCCGCGAATCAGCGTCGAGTATCGCCGTGTCGTGATCGTGCCACGCGTCATGATCGTGTGGCGGGTTGCGTCGCGGATCATGGCTCGCATCGCCGGCTCGATCAATGCCGCGGATGTGCCCGATCCGTTCCGCGCGTTCTTCTCGCAGTGGGTCGCCGGCCGCATGGACCTGGCGATTCAAAAGGCCGGGCCGTCACCACGCAATCCGCTTCCGGCGAAGGAATCGTGGGCGTGCGTCGGCGCCGACAACGAGATGCTGTGGGTCGACATGTTCGGCCTCGGAATGGAGTGGAAGGGGCACGTCGTGATGTTCGAGATGCCCGCTCCACGCTTGTCGCGGCGTGATCGCCAGGCGCTGGAGTCAGCGATCGCACAGGTGTCGGAGTCGCTGCCGAATCTCTCGCGCGCGCAGCGCGACAAGACCGTCCGCCTGGCGATGGACACGACGGAGTCGATCAAGGTGTGATGCGCTGCGGCCGTTCCTCCGGCGCATGTTCCAGCGACGTGTCGTGCCCCAGCACCAGCACGAGCGTCATTGCCAGGAGGCCGAGGACTGACAGTCCGAGCAGGCCTCCCGTATAGCTGCCGGTCAAATCTTTGATCGCACCCATCGCGTAAGGGCCGGCGAACCCGGCGAGGTTACCGATCGAATTGATCAGCGCGATGCCGCCGGCCGCGGCCGCGCCCGACAGGAACGCCGTTGGCAGCGTCCAGAACACCGGCAGGTTCCCGAAGATGCCGAAGCCCGCAATGGAGAGCGCCAGCATCTTCAGCACCGGGTTGTCGAACATCGTAGACAACGCGATGCCGGTCGCTGCCACCGCCAGAGCGAATGACGCGTGGAAGCGCCGCTCCCTGAGCCGATCCGAGCGATGCCCCCACCACACGATGCTGACCACGCCCACGGCGTAAGGCAGCGCTGACACGAGGCCCGTCTGAAAGTTCGTCAGACCGAAGGCCTTGACGATCTGCGGAAGGAAAAAGCTCAGTCCGTAGTTGGTCGCCACCGCGCCGAAGTACACGAGGCTCAACGCCAGAACCTTCGGGTTCAGGAGCGCCTGCCAGACGCTCAGGTTATGGCGCGAGGTCCGGTGCGCGTGCTCCGACTCGAGACGCCGCACCAGCCACGCACGCTCCTGGGGCGGCAGCCACGTCGCGTCCGCCGGGCGATCGGTGAGGTAGAACAGGACGACGACGGAGAGGATCAGCGACGGCGCTGCCTCGATGATGAAGAGCCACTGCCAGCCTTTCAGGCCCATGATGCCGTCGAGACCGAGCAGGAGTCCGGAAATGGGAGCGCCGAGCACGGTCGAGAGCGGAATCGCCGCCATGAAATAGCCGATGATTCGCGCGCGGTAAACGGCGGGAAACCACAGTGTCAGGTAGAAGATGATGCCGGGGAAGAAGCCGGATTCGGCGACGCCGAGCAGGGCCCGCAGAACATAGAAGGACGTGGGACCGCCGACGAACGCCATCGCGCCGGAGATCAATCCCCACGTGAACATGATCCTCGCGATCCATTTGCGTGCGCCGAACCGCTCCAGCAGCAGGTTGGAGGGCACTTCGAAGAGGAAGTAGGCGAGGAAGAAAACCCCCGCGCCGAAGCCATATTGCGAGGCCGAGAACCCGAGGTCGCGGTTCATCGTGAGCGCCGCAAAGCTCACGTTGACGCGATCCAGGTACGCAACGAAGTAGCAGACGACCAGGAACGGGACGAGCCTTCGCGAGACCCTGGCGATCGTCGACTGTTCGAGCGCGTCCACGCGTTGTTCTGTTGGTCGTTCCAATGCACTCTCCGGTGAGATGGCCGCCCGATCGGCGCCGGGGGAGTATATAGCCCGCAGCCCGCAGTCCGCCGCCCGCAATCCCCGGACCGCGGACCCGGACTGCGGACTGCGGACCGCGGATTATCGTCTCTTTCGCGTAATCTTCTTCGTCTCCGACGCGCGGTCGGCGCTCCATACATGCAGCGTCAGCTCGACCGAGCCGAACCCAAGCGTATCCTCCTCCACCAACGTGACGGGGCTCTCCACGAGCGTGCCCTTGTGAAGCGTGCCGTTCTTGCTGCCCAGATCCTCGAGAGCGATTCGTCCGCTGCGGCTGTCGACGTTGATCCGGGCATGATGGCGGGACACACTGGTCGTGTTGAGCCACACGTGACATTCCGGATCTCGGCCGACAGTGTTCTCGCCTTCGACGAGGCGGTAGGTCTTGTTCCCTTCAGTCAGCCAGCAGCGCAGCGTCCCTCTCCGCGCCGCCGGCGCATTCGCTGTGGCGCCGCAGAAGGCGTACCCCACGCCGTGAACGGTTCGAATGAACTTCGGATCACGCGCGTTGTCGTCGAGCGCGCGCCGGATCTCGGTGATCAGCACGTTCAGGCTGCCGTCCACCACGTGCGTGTCGGGCCACATCTGGGCGTGCAGGTCCGGCTTCTCGAGCACTTTCGGGCGGTGCTCGAGAAGCAGGCAGAGCAAATCGAATGCTTTCGGGGACAGGTGCAGGTCGGCCTGTCCGCGGCGCAGCTGCCGCGTCTCCGAATCGATGCTGAATGGACCGAATTCCGCTCTCACGCACTCCCCTGAGGAACTAATAGTTTCTTTCGGATTTCCTTAGGACACCGACGTCCCGGTTGCAGGATAGTTAGGTCGATGTCGGCCGGGGGATCGGCGGCTCGCGGGCTCGGGGGTTCGGAAAGCCGGTGATACCCAGAGGCAGCTAGCAATCCAAGCGGATCGCTCGCTCTAAGTAGCACCGGCCTCCGAACCCGCGAGCCCCCGAGCCCGCGAACCCCCGACATGGAACCCCGAGATGCCGCTTCCCGTCATGATTGGAATGTCCGCGACCCGAACCGATCCCGCCGGCACACCGCCCCGGCGGCCGGCCCGGGATCTCATCGACGCCGTCGTCGACAACATGCGGCAGAACCTCGAGCCCCTGAAGTACTCGACCCTCGCGCCGAGCCGCTACACGGTTTACCTGCACCCGAACGAGTTCGCGCGGCTCGAAGGGATTATCCCCATTCTCCGGCAGCAGACGGTCCAGGCCCTGTCGGAGGAGCTCGAGAAACTCAATGGGCGCTCGTCGCTGCGCGGGCTCATCCGGCGGTGGCGGGATACACCATCCGAGCCGCATTTCCGCAACGCTGGCGGTGAATGGCAGATCGAGTTCCTCGCCGATCCGGACGGTGAGATGGCGGAAGGGGACCTGCTGATCGATTCCGAGCTCTTCCTCCCGGCAAATCCGGATCTCGGTGTCGGTGAGCGCACTCGCCGGATCACGACCACGCACGGCCAGCGCACCCAGACACGCGAGCATACGATCAACCGGACGGCGCCTGCCGTCGCGAAGACCATCGCCCGCCTCGAGTACGACGACGATGCGGGGCACCACTCGTACGAGATGTCGAAGGACCTGGTCACGATTGGACGCGGCGGCATCGCCTACCCGGTCGACGTTCGCATTGTCTCGTCGCCGGACGTTTCGCGCGAGCACGCGCGGCTCCGCCGCGACCCGCAGACCGGTCGATTCTTCCTGATCGACGTGAGCACCCTGGGAACGACGCTGAACGGGCGGCACGTCCCGAAGGGCTATGACGAGATCGACGGCGCCAAACGTGAGAACGGCGCCGAGACGGCGCTGCCCGACACGGCGACGATCGGCCTGGCTGACACCGTCGTTCTCGAATTCCGCATCATCCGATGATGGCCAGCGGATCCCTGGGGGCGGTCAGCGCCGTGCGGGCAGCCGGCAATACCGATCCAGGTCTGCTCCGCGAGGTCAACGAAGACCGGTTTCACCTCGATCTCGCGCGCGGGCTGTTCATGGTGGTGGACGGCGTCGGCGGCCAGGCTGCCGGCGGGAAGGCGGCAGATACCGCGGTCAGCCTTCTGCGGACCCGGCTCGAGCGTGAGACCGGACCGGTGCCGGATCGGCTGCGCGAAGCGATCACTCTCGCCAATAACGAGATCCACCGGCTCGCTGCCCAGCGGCCGGAATGGACCGGCATGGCTTGCGTCCTCACGGTCGCGGTGGTCGAGGATGAACGCGTCACCATTGCCCACGTCGGTGACACCAGGCTCTATAAGCTCCGGGGCGATCGTCTGGAGAAGGTCACGCATGATCACTCGCCGGTTGGCGAGCGCGAGGACGCCGGCGAGATCTCCGAGCTCGAGGCGATGAACCACCCGCGCCGCAACGAGGTCTATCGGGACGTCGGCTCCGAGCCTCACCAGCCGCGGGATCCGGAGTTCGTCGACGTGCGGGCGATCCCGTTCGAAACCGACGCGGCGCTGCTGCTCTGCAGCGACGGCCTGACCGACGTCGTCGACTCCTCGACGATTCAGCGCGTCGTCACGCAATGGGCGGGTCATCCGCAGCAGGTCGTCGATGCGTTGATAGAAGCGGCGAACGCCGCCGGCGGCAAGGACAACGTCACCGTGGTCTATGTCGAGGGAGAACTGTTCGCCGCCACGGGTGCCGGACTGCCCGGGTCCGACCAGGAGATCACGCGCCGGCACGCGACCGCCGCCGCGAGGGAGGCGGCCTGCCAGCCGTCCGACCGCCGGCAGGATCACGGCCAGACGCGTCAGCGCGTCGTCCGATCGTTGCTCGTGCTCCTGCTCACTCTGGTAATCCTGCTCGTGCTCTATCAATCGCCGCCCGACCTGCCGCTCGGCGGAACGCCGGCAGCGCCCGACGGCGCGGTCGATCCCTTGCGCGTCACCGTGGCGCCATCACAGTCGATCGCCGACGCAATGCAGGCCGCCCGACCCGGCACCACGATTGTCGTGGCCCCGGGGCAGTACCGCGAAATGGTGATCCTCAAGAGTCATGTGCGGCTGGTGAGCCAGGTGCGCCACGGCGCCGTCCTCCGGTTGCCGGGGTCCGCACCCGAAGCGGCGGCCGCGATTGTCGCCAGCGATGTCCAGGAGGCAGCCGTCGACGGATTCCGCATCGTCGGTGATGCCGCGACACCTCTCGGGACCGCGGTCCTGATGAACGGCTCATCGGTGTCACTGTCGCAACTGTCGATCACCGGGGCAACCCGCGCGGCGATCGACGTCGGCGGCCGATCGCAGGTGGCGGTCACGGCGAGTGACATCCAGGAAAATGCCGGCGCGGCGGTCACCGTCCGCAGCGGCGGGGAAGCCGTGCTGTCGCACAACGTGTTTTCGCGGAATGGTGCAGGCGGAGGGAGCAAGCCGTTCGTGTTCGAGGGAGGCAGCACCGCGCAGTTCGTGGCAAACGTGTTCCAGGGAATCGCCCCGGATGCCGTTCTGACCAACGACAACCCGGATGCGCGCGCGGCGCTGGCGCGCGACAACTGGTTCATCGATGCCCGGCCAGGTCGTTCGTCCCGGCCGCCGGCGCGCGGCCGCTGAGGCAGCATGGCGACCCTTTCTCACGTCGGTGCCTACGAGATCCAGCACCAGATCGGGTCTGGCGGGATGGCGCCCGTCTTCCTCGCCACCGATACGCGGACCGGTCTCCAGGTGGCGCTCAAGCTGCTCTTCATCGACAACGACCACGAGGGGCAACAAATCCTCGAGATGGAGCGCGGCGGCGCGACGCTCCAGGAACAGTTCGGCCGCAGCTGCCAATACGTGCCGGCCGTGTTCGAGCACGGGGTCGAAGGACCGTACTTCTTCATCGCGATGGAGTACCTGGCCGGCCGCAACCTGTCGGAGGTGATCGCCGCAGGGCCGTTACCGGCGGATCGCGCGCTGAAGATCGGGATTCAGTTGTGCGAGTTCCTCGAGGCGGCCGACAGTTTCACCGGCACGCTCGACGGGCGCACGGTGCATTCGTTCCTGCACGGCGACCTGAAACCGCGGAACATCCGGGTTCTCGACAACGACGAGATCAAGGTCTTCGATTTCGGCATCGCGAAGGCGCTGTCGCTGAGCCGGAAGGTGACCCGCAACGATTTCGGCAGCAGCGCGTACATGTCGCCGGAACGGATCGAGTCGGGCAACATCGATGCGCAGGCGGAGTTCTGGGCGGTCGGCGTACTGCTGTACGAGATGGTCAGCGGCGTGCAGCCGTTCCGCGCCGTGGACACCGCGCGGCTCGAGCGCCGCATTCGCGAGCGGCGTCCACCGCAGGCCCTCGACGCGGAATGTCCGGCTGGATTGCAGGCGGTCATCGCCAGGGTTCTGGCCGGCGCGGTAGACGATCGGTATCGCAACGCCAGCGAGATCCGTGAGGAACTGCAGCGCTGCGCCGATGGCCAGCAGACGATCGCTGAGCGCGAGGGCTGGCCGCTGCGCAGTCATGACGAGCCAGCGACGCGTCGCACGCGCCGGCCCGATCCGGAGAGCTCCACACCCGAGAGCCCCAATCCGGGAAGCGCCACGGAGAGCGAAGACGCCACGCGCCGCACTCTTCGGGAGCGCGCGTCGATTGCGGTCTCACCGCCCGCCGCTGTTCAGGCCGCCCCACCGGCTGCGGTGGACGTGGCGGCTGCCCCGGTCGTTGTCAAACCCCGGCGCACCTGGCGCGTGCGCGCCCGTCGCGTCGTGAAGATGGTGCTCATCCTGATCGCCTTGAGCATCATCGTGAAGGAAATAAGCATCAACATCGCTGCCAACGCCCTCGCGGGTGTCGTCGGCAGCCAGGATCTCGGCGCGCTCAATCAGACCTGGACGCAGTACGAAGCGCTCGTCGACGGCAGTCTGCAGCTGGGTGGACGACCGCTCGAGCGCGCACTGATCGCCCGCACCACCGCGCTCGCCGACGACGTGATGGCGAGGTACAAGGATCAGAGCGTCATTGTCTGGGAAAGCCAGTGGCAGCAGGCACGTGACGCGCTGCAACACGCGTGGTATCGCAATCGCTCGAACCGTTCGCGGGAGGCAGCGCTGCGCTATTGCGAGGGCCAGCTGCGCCGCATCGACGGCGAGGCGCGGACCACCGAATTGCGGATCGCGGCGGACAAGGGAGACACGCGAAAGGTGGCGGAGAAAGGACCGGCGGCCGAGCGCGAGCTCGCCGCCGCCGTGACCGCCTTCCGCCAGGCGGCCGAGCTGCGGTCGAACTGGCCGGACCCGTTCCTCGGCCTGATGCGGACATTCGTTGCCCAGGAAGACATCGAGCGGGCGGCCGATGCGCTCGCGCAGGCGCAGCGCTACGGTTACACGGCCGACCGCCGCGACTGGTTCTACCTCGCCGAGGGCTACGCCACCCGCGGCGCCAAGTACGCCGCGCTGAAAGAGATCGATTCGCTGACGCGCGCCGCCGACGCCTACACACGCGCCATCGAGTTGTACGGCAGGGCCTCGGGTTATCGGAACAGCGCGCAGCGGCTGCGCGACGCAGAACGGCAGAAGCAATCGATCGACGCTGACATCCAGATTCTCTCGCTGACCGAGCCTGTGCCCGAGGATTCGGGTCGTGCGGCATGACCATCACCTATACCCTCGCCGCCGAGCGGGACAAACGGCGGCAGACCATCGGTGTGCGTGCCGTTCCCGGCTGGACACTCACGCTGGCCTCGTGCGTCGCGGTGGTCGCGATTGCGCTCGCGTACACGGGCCGGTTTCGCGCGCTCTCTGCTCCAGCGGCAGGACGAGAGACCGTCAACCTGAATACGGTGCGCGATCCGGCGGAGCTCGAGCCCGCGCTCGCAGTGGTTTACGCGCACCCCGAAGATCGCCGGTTCGCCGCGGGCACGCTGTTCCGGTTCCTTGCGGCTGACCCCGCAGCGCCGCGGAACCTGCCGAACGTCGGCGCCATCGCGCGAGCCACCGTGAGCGCCGATGCCATCCGTCGGACGCGCAGCTTGAAGGTGTTCGCCGAGCGATTGTCAGAGAAGCCCGGCGCGACGAAGACCCTGACGCTGTTCACGGCATCGGATGTCGCGACGCTGAAGCCCTACGTGACGGTCAGGACCCGGGCGCAGTTCCGGAACCGCGTGCTGTGGCTCACTGCCCTCTACATCCTGGCTTTTCACGCGGTCGCACTGCTGTGGCGGTGGAAAAAACGCCGGAGCGACGGATGGCTGCTGGCCACCGCACATGTGCTCACCGGGATCGGGTTCGCCGTGCTCCTCAGCCGCCCGGATCCGCTGCGGGACAGCCTGCTGTTCGTGCGCTACGCGGAAACAACGATTGCCGGTGTGGCGGTGATGGGCGGGTTGTCGATGATCGACTTCACGGCCGCGGGGTTCGGTGCTTTCAGCTACCTTCCGTTGATGGGCGCGCTGTCGCTGTCGGTGCTCCTGATCGTGTTCGGCAGCGGACCGGGCAGCAGTTCGGCGAAGGTCAACCTCGGACCGCTGCAGCCGATCGAAGCGATCCGCCTGCTCCTGGCACTGTTCCTGGCCGGTTACTTCGCGCGGCGCTGGGAACTGCTCCGCGAAGTTCGCAGGAAGACGATCCGCGGCCTGCACCTCCCGTCATGGATCAATGTGCCGCGCGCAGACTATGTCATCCCCGTGATCGTCGGCGTCGCCGCGGCGCTGGTGTTCTTCTTCTTTCAGAAGGATCTCGGACCGGCGCTGTTTCTGTGCTGCGTGTTCCTGGCGATGTATGGAGTGGCGCGCGGCCGCGTCGGGATGGCCGTTGCCGGGTTGGTGCTCCTCGCGGCGGGCTTCTATCTCGGCTATCGGCTTCATGTCTCCGCGACGCTGGCGGATCGCGTGCGCATGTGGCTGTCGCCCTGGGACAACGGGGCGTCGGGCGGCGATCAGATCGCACATGCGATGTGGGGCATGGCTACCGGAGGGACGTTCGGGACGGGACTCGGCTTCAGCGATTCGCGGTACCTGCCCGCCGGCCACACCGATCTGATCCTGGCGGCGATCGGTGAGGAAGCCGGCCTGGCGGGCCTCATCGTAGTCGCTGCTCTGTTCGCACTGCTCGTGTGGCGCGGTTTCCGCATTGCACGAGCGGCGCCCAGCGACTACGGTTTCTTTCTGGCGACGGCGCTGACGCTCTTCCTGATCCTGCCCGTGCTGATCATGGCGTCCGGCGTGATGGGTGTGACGCCGCTCACCGGAGTCGTCACTCCGTTTCTGAGCTATGGCGGATCGGCCATGCTCGCGAACTTCGCGGCGCTCGGGATCCTGGCTTCGATCCACGCCAATGAGGCTCCCGCCGGCGACTTCGAGCCGTTCCGCGTGCCGCTGGCTTGCCTCGGCGGCGTCCTGGGCGCCTGCGCGCTGGGTCTCGTTGCGGTCGCGACCCGAGTGCAGGTCGTGCAGGCCGATACACTCGCGGTCCGGCCGCATCTCGGTATCCAGGCGGACGGCGGGCGCCGTCTCGAGTACAACCCGCGTGTGATCGATCTGGTCCGCACCATCCCGCGCGGGACGATCTACGACCGGAACGGGCTGCCGCTGGCCAGTGGCAATGGCGCAGCCATCACCGCCGCCCGTGCGAAGTACGAACAGGTCGGCGTCGCGGTCGGGACTGCTTGTGCGGATCCGGATCAGCGCTGTTACCCGCTCGGCGCGCGCGCCTTTCACGTGCTGGGCGATGTGCGATCGCGGGTGAACTGGACGGCGTCGAACACGTCGTTCGTCGAAAAAGATGCCAACGACCGCCTCCAGGGTTTCGACGATCACGCGACCACGTTCCAGACAACCAACGCGGCCGGGCAGCCGATGTTCACAATCAGGCGCGATTACCGCGATCTCGTGCCTGCTCTTCGTCATCGCTACGACCTCGAGCATCCGGCCACGGTCGCCTTGCGCGCCAGCGCCCGCGACGTGCGGCTGACGCTCGACGCCGGCCTGCAGGCGCGCCTGTCCTCTATCGTCCAGGACTACGCGCGCCGCGCCCAGGGCAGGGCGGCCGCGGTCGTGATCGATCCCGACACAGGCGCGTTGCTCGCGAGCGTCAGTTATCCGTGGCCGGCGATGGAGGCCGTTTCCGCGAACGAGGACGATGAACGGGACGTGCTGCTCGATCGCGCGCGCTATGGCGCGTACCCGCCCGGATCCACGTTCAAGCTGGTCGTCGCACTGTCGGCGTTGCGGGAAGGGGGCGGCGCCGCGAAGAACATGTACACCTGCACCGATCTTCCCGACGGTCGCGTCGGGGCCGTCATTCGCGGCTGGAGCCGGCCGGTTCGCGACGATGTCCTCGACAAGCGTCCGCACGGGACGATCGGCATGCATGACGCGCTGGTGCACTCGTGCAACGCGTATTTCGCCCAGCTTGCCGTTGCGCTCGGGCCCGATCCCCTGCTCGATACGGCCCGCCGGTTCCGCATCAGGCTGGCGAACGAACCGAAGGACGGACTCGCCGCCGGACTGTCACGGCGGGTCGCCGAGTCGATGCCGCAGGTCGGTTACGGACAGGCGCAGGTGGTCGCGTCGCCGCTGAGAATGGCCTCGGTGGCTGCGACCATTACGGCGCACGGCGTGCTGCGCGAGCCTTACGTCGACCAGAGCGCCGCCGCGACCGTCAAGCCCGCACAAGTGTTGAATGCGGCCGCGGCCCGGCTGCTTGCGACCTACATGCGCGATGTGGTTGTCGATGGCACCGGGCGAAGTCTTCGTCAACACCCCTGGACGATTGCCGGGAAAACGGGCACCGCGGAAGTCGCCGGAGAGGCGTCGCACAGCTGGTTCGTCGGCTTCGCGCCGTTCGGGCAGGCGAGCCGTCGGATCGCGTTCGCGGTGGTCATCGAGAATGCCGGCTACGGCGGCGCGAGCGCAGCGCCGGCCGGAGGAGAGATCGTGAGCGCCGCCGCGGCGGCAGGACTCATCGCAAAGTGATCACCATGGACATCAGGCGGAAGCTCCAGCAGCTGGAGGCCAGGATCGGCGGCACGTTCGATCGCAAGGTCAGCGAGCTGGTGCAGGCGCGAACGCGCGAGCCGCTCGAGATCGTTCATGCGGTCGTCGACCGGGCCGCACGCGAAGTGCAGTCGAGCGGCAGAGGCCGTCGCGTGTTTCCCTTCACCGCGCTCACGCTGGCGGTCGCGGCGCAGTCGCGCGATGAGCGGGCGCGGCTCGAGGCCGTCTTCGCCGCCGACCCGCCGCTCGGCACCCGCATCATCCAGCGGCTCCGGTCGGATGGCTGCACCGTGGAAAATCTGGAGGTCACGGTTCAGTTCGTGCCCCGGGCGCAGAAAAGCTGGGAACAGCCGCAGTATCACGTCGAGTTCGTTCGCTCCGCCGAGCCCGTGCCACCGACGCCGTCGGAACCGACGGCGCAGGGACGCATCGAGCTCACGGTCCTGAACGGCGCCGCGCAGAAGCGCACCTTCCTGCTGGGCGGAAGCCGGATCGATCTTGGACGCTGCGCGGAACTGCGCGACAGCCGTCACCGCCTGATTCGCACCAATCATGTCGCCTTTGCCGAACAGCCGGATGACGTGAACCGGAGCGTTTCGCGCCGGCACGCCCACATCTCGTACGACGCCCGCGCGGAGCAATTCCGGCTGCACGACGACGGCAGCGAGCACGGCACGGGGATCGTGCGCGAGGGCCGCACGGTCCCCGTACCGCGCGGCGCGCGTGGTGTGCGGTTGCTTTCTGGGGACGAGATTGTGCTCGGCGAGGCCCGCGTTCGCGTCAAGTTCGGCGGTTGACGCCCCTCACAGTCGCGGCATCGGGGATGTGAGCAGCGCCTGTCACGATGTCCGCTTCGCGGGGAACGACGATACGACGAGACGACGACACGACGTGTTGACGGCGGCGCCTTCGGCGCCGAGGCACGAAGAACCCGGGGCCCACCAAGGCCACAAAGACAACTGGCCACTCTCGTAGGTTCTCCCCGTTGACGGTGACGCCGGCCTTCGGCCGGCGTCCCGCAACCGCGCGAAGCGCGGCACCGTCAACGGTCGCAATTCTTCGAAGAGACGCGACAAGATCTCCTTAGTGTTCCTTCGTGGTCCTTGGTGGTCTTTGTGCCTGGCGCCGAAGCCGCCATCGTGAGACCGTCGTGTCGTCGTCTCATCGTTCCCCCGCGAAGCGGAACCGTGTGGGCGGCCATCGTGCGCCTGAGGCCCAGCGCCACAATTCTGGCAAAGCCACGAGCGCTCAACTACGATCGACTTCATGTCCTCATGGACCCTCATAGCCCTGCTGTAGGCCCGTCGAGAAGCAATACCGGAGGGAAGACCCGTGACCGAACCTGAAGAAGATTTCGCCGCATTGTTCGAGGCATCGCTCAAGGCCAAGCGCTTCGAAAGAGGCCAGACGATCGAAGGCATCGTCGTCTCGATCGGACCGGAAGTGGCATTCGTCGACGTGGGCGGCAAGGGTGAAGCGTCAATCGATATCGAAGAACTGAAAAATCCCGACGGCAATCTCGAGGCCGCTGTCGGCGACCGCATCCAGGCAGTCGTCGTGTCGACCAGCGGCGGGCTGACGCTGTCGCGGAAGCTGGCCCGCGGGGCGGCAACGCTCCGGCAGCTCGAGGATGCGTATCAGAGCGGCCTGCCGGTCGAGGGAAAAGTCGAGCGCGCCGTGAAGGGCGGCTTCGAAGTGACGATCGCGCGGCAGCGGGCCTTCTGCCCCTTCTCCCAGATCGACACGCTCCGCACCGAGCCCGCCGTCCACGAGCGGCAGGTCTACGAGTTCCGGATCATCGAGTTCAAGAACGGCGGCAGGGATCTGGTCGTGTCGCGGCGCGTCCTTCTCGAGGCGCAGCAGCGCGCGGTGGCGGACGCCGTCCGCAAGTCAGTCGTTGCCGGCGCGGTGATGAACGGCCGCGTCGCGTCCGTGCGCGACTTCGGCGCGTTCATCGATCTCGGCGGCGGCGTGCAGGGGCTGCTGCACGTGTCGGAGATGGGGTGGTCCCGCGTCGAGGACATGGCGCAGGTGCTCAAGGCCGGCGACGAGATCACCGTGAAGGTGCTGCGCGTGGACGACGACAGGCAGAAGATCTCGCTGGGAGTGAAGCAGCTCTCCGAGGATCCGTGGTCGCGCGTGGCGGCGACCTACGAGGTCGGGCAGGTCCACGCCGGCCGCGTCACCCGTGTCACCGACTTCGGTGCGTTCGTCGAGCTCGAGCCGGGTATCGAAGCGCTGGCGCATTCGTCGACGTTCGCGCCGACCGGTCGATCGGGCGGCTGGTCTCGCCAGGTCGCGGCCGGAATGAACGGCACGTTCGAGATCCTCAGCATCGACGCCGACAAGAAGCGCATCGGCGTGGCGCTGTTGCCGGAAGGTTCGGCGCGGGCCGGCGGCGCCCGGTCCGCATCCGAGATTGCGCCCGGGGCGCGGCTCACCGGCGTCGTCGAACGTCACGAGAAGTTCGGCGTGTTCGTGTTCCTGGCGCCTGGACGCACCGGGTTGATTCCGCTGAGCGAGACCGGGATCGCGAAGGAGGCGGACGTCGTCAAGGCGTTTCCCGCGGGCAGCCAGGTTGCGGTGATTGTTCTCGAAATCGATCCGGAGGGCCGGCGCATCCGGCTGAGCGCGAAGGCCGTGAAGGACGCGGAAGAAGCGCAGGAAGTGCGTGAATACTCCGAACGCGAGGCGGCCCCGGCGGGGTTCGGATCGTCGCTCGGCGACAAGCTGCGCGGCGCCCTGAACCCGCGCGAGAAATGAGGGCGGAGCGATGGCATCACTGCACGAGGCGGTAGCTCTCGTCACCGGTGCGAGCCGCGGCGCCGGCCGTGGCATCGCGCTCGAGCTCGGATCGGCTGGCGCGACCGTCTATGTCACCGGTCGAAGCGTTGCTGGTGGACCAACCACCGACCACGTACCGGGCACCATCGATGCCACCGCGTCGGAGGTGACCTCGCGCGGCGGCCACGGTATCGCGGTCCGCTGCGATCACACGGTCGATGGCGACGTCGAGTCGCTGTTCGCGCGCATTCGTGCGGATCAGGGCCGTCTCGATCTCCTCGTGAACAACGTGTGGGGCGGCTACGAGCACGCCGAGTGCAAGCCGCTGCCGATGGCGCCGTTCTGGGAACAGTCGCTCCGGCAGTGGGACGGCATGTTCACGGCCGGCGTCCGTGCGCACCTCACCGCGAGCCGCCTGGCCGTGCCATTGATGCTGCCCGCGAAGCGTGGCTTGATCGTGAGCACCACCGCGAACCTCGCCGTACTGCCGTACCTGCCGAACATCTTTTACGATCTCTCGAAGAACGCGGTCAGCCGCCTGGTGTGGGCGATGGCCCAGGACCTTCGCGAGCATGGCATCGCGGCGCTGGCCGTCGCTCCGGGCTTCATGCGCACGGAACGCGTGACCGAGGCGTTCCGCCGCGCCGGCGCCATCGCCGCGCTCGACGGTCCCGGAGGGCCGAAGGAAACCCCCACTTATATCGGACGTGCCATCGTCGCCCTGGCGACCGATTCTCGAGTGCTCGAGCGATCCGGGCAGCTGCTCGAGGTCGGCACGCTCGCGCAGGAGTACCGCTTCACTGACGCAGATGGCACACAGCCAGCGCCGTTCCGCATCCCTGCGAAGACGTAGCCGCCGCAGCCGCCATCACGTCCGGAAGATCCTTCTCACCCCTCGCACTTCACCCTGGGATTCCAGTCCGCAAAAATCCCGGGTGGGCTCGGCTCCCAGATCCAGACGTGCAGGTACCAGATTCCCAGGCTGTCGGCGCGCTTCAGCTTCTGTCCCATGATCGTCGGTGCCTCTTCGCGCTTCCACGCGGCGATCGGGACCAGGTACTCGACTCCGTTCAGCTTGAACGTGCCGTCGGCCATCTTCTCGTAGACCAGGACCTCGGGCTTTTCGACGTCCAGGGTGGCATCGAGCAGCGTGTTGTTCTGGAAGTGGAAGCCCATCGCCCCTTGCGGCTGATTCTGGACGCAGTCAGTGTGGCGGGGATACCCGGCGGCAATCGCCGCGTCCGACGCCTTGAAGCGCTCTGTCGCGGCACGCACCCTGGCCACGTCACGATCCACTGACTCGCCGAATCCACTCGGGATGATTCCCGGAACGTGTGCGGGATTCGGAGACCTCATCTGCGCAGCGGTCACACCTGCCATCCCGCCTGCCAGGAGCAGGGACAACACCACGCTTCGCCTTGCATGACCCATCCGGACGCCTCCTGCGTATGATCTGGTTTGGAGTCTAGGCGCTAATCGTGCGATCTCATAGGTCCACTTTCGGGCGCTCGATTGAGGCCAGTTCGGGGACCGTCCCATGACTGAGCGTGCGGCCGGTGAGCTGTTCGTGCGTATCGACGCTCGCACTCGTGAGCCGCTGCAGGCGCAGATCTACGCGAGCATCAGGCGGGCAATCCTCGCCGGCCTGGTCGCGCCCGGCACCCGCCTGCCTTCATCGCGCAGTCTCGCGGCCGACCTCGGGATCTCGCGTACGACGACCGTGCTCGCCCTCGATCAGCTCACTGCCGAGGGCTACCTGACGACGAGAAGGGGTTCAGGCACGTTCGTGACGCGCGAGCTGCCAGACGACCGTCTTCGGACGCCCGCGATCCATCGCGCCGTCGCCTCGCGCCATCCTCCGCTGTCGCGGCGGGGTGCGGCACTCGCGGCGACGCCGCGGACCGCGCTGAAGATCGAGGGTCCGCCGCGTGCCTTTCGTCTGGGCACGCCGGCGCTGGAGTTGTTTCCGATCCAGCTGTGGACGCGCCTGGCGAACCGGCGGCTCAAGTTGCTCACGCTGCCGCAGCTCGATTACGGTCACGGCGGTGGCCTGCCGGCGCTCCGCGAGGCCATCGCCGAACACGTGCGCCGCGCCCGCGGCACGGCCTGCGTCGCGGATCAGGTGGTTGTCGTTTCCGGAGCGCAGCACGGCCTCGAGCTGATCTGCCGCGTCCTGCTCGATCCGGGCGACGTCGCGTGGATCGAGGAGCCAGGGTATCCGGGCGCGCGTGCGGCGCTGGTCGCGGCAGGCGCCGACATCAAGTGCATCCCCGTCGACGCGCAAGGCTTGCGCGTCGAAGCCGGCGCCCGTCGTCAAGGTACGCCACGGCTGGTCTACGTGACGCCGTCGCATCAGTTCCCGCTCGGCGTGCCGATGACGCTGGCCCGGCGGCTCGCGCTCCTCACCTGGGCCCGCGACGCAGGCGCGTGGATCATCGAGGATGACTACGACAGCGAGTTCCGATACGGCACCCGGCCGATTCCGTGCCTGCACGGTCTGAACGACGACGGACGGGTGATTTACGTGGGCAGCTTCAGCAAGACGCTGTTCCCGGCCCTGCGTCTCGGATTCCTGATCATTCCGCTCGATCTTCACGACGCCGTGATCGCCGCCCGGCGTGCGGGCGATATTCATCCGAGCGTGCCGGATCAGGCGATACTGGCCGAGTTCATGGCCGAGGGCCACTTCGAGCGGCATCTCCGGCGCATGCGCAGCGAGTACCAGTCGCGGCTCGAGGCCCTCGCCACGGCCGCGGCACGTCACTGTCGCGGCGCCCTGGAGATTCGTCCCGTCTTCACCGGGCTGCATGCAGTCGGCGATCTCGCCGACGTCGATGATGCGCTCGTCTTCGACGAGGCCATGGCGCGCGGCGTGGAAGCGATGCCGCTGTCGCGATATTACTTCGATCGGCGGGGGCCGGCCGCTCGAGGACTGGTCCTCGGCTTCGCGGCGATCCGCCCGGACCTGTTCGATGCCGGGATGCGAGAGCTGGCAGCCGCGATCGAGGCGGCAGGGCGCAGCATGCGCAGTCGCTGACGAAACCATTGACGGGAGGGTCAACAGATCAGGAGGTGTTGTGGTTCCAAACAATCCTCCTGATCTCCTTGCTCTCCTGTACAAGAATGTCTTGCACTCGTGGGGCAAATGGACCACCTGAACGCTATCCTGGCCAACGCGCGACGCTGGGTTGACGAATCATCCCGCATCGTCGTGCTCACGGGCGCCGGTATCTCCACGGATTCAGGCATCCCCGACTTTCGCGGCCCGCAGGGAGTGTGGACGAAGAACCCGCAGGCGGAAAAGCTGTCCAACATCCACTACTACATGACCGATCCCGGGGTGCGGAAGCTCGCCTGGCGGAATCGTCTCGAACATCCGGCATGGCGCGCCGTTCCGAATGCCGGTCACGATGCTCTCGTTCAACTCGAACGCCGCGCCAGGCTCCTCGCGGTGGTGACCCAGAACATCGACGGGCTCCATCAGCGTGCGGGAAATTCTCCCGATCTGGTAATCGAGGTCCACGGCACCGTCCACGAAGTGATCTGCATGCGCTGCGGCGCGCGCGGTCCGATGCAGGAAACGCTCGGCCGGGTGCGCCGCGGGGAAGAGGACCCGCCGTGCCTGGGATGCGGCGGCATCCTGAAGAGCGCGACCATCTCGTTCGGCCAGGCGCTCGTTCCTGAAGTCATCGAGCGGGCGGCGCGGGCAGCGGCCGACGCCGATCTGTTCATGGCAGCCGGCACGAGCCTCCAGGTTTACCCGGTGGCGGGGCTGCTGCCGCTCGCGAAGAAGGCCGGGGCCAGGGTCATCATCGTGAACGCCGAGTCAACGCCGATGGATCACCTCGCCGACGCAATCATCTCCGACCCAATCAGTGAAGTTCTCCCCCTGCTGTGCGAGGGGCCGTCACGCGAGCGAGCGTGTAAGGGGGTTCGGGGGACGAAGTCCCCCGATGAGAAATGATGCCTCGTGCTGTGTTGAACGTCGGCGCCGCCGCGTTCCTGCTGGCGATGGCGGGATACAGCGCCGCATCGATCTACTACAATCCCCGGCGCTTGCCGGCGGCGACCATTGGCGCGACCACCGAATACCTTGCCGCCGAACGCGCGCTGCGCATCGACCGCGTCGAGCCGGCTGGACCGGCGGCTCGCGCGGGGCTGCGCAGCGGCGACCGCATTTACGCCGTCAACGGCCGGCCGCTCACGACGGTCGTTCCGTTCTGGGATGCGATCGATCGAGGGCAGCCGGGCGGAACCGTCGGGCTCTCGGTGCGCCGTCGCGAGGATCCCGCCCTCAGCGAGGTGCCGATCCAACTCGATCGATATGAGCTGCCGCCCGGGATCGGTCAGGCGCCGATGACCACCATCCGGCTGGTGGCGTTGATCCTTCTCACCTTCTATCCGCTTCCGTTCCTCATCGTTGCGGCCGTCGTGCTGGTCCAACGCGTTCACGATCCCCATGCCTGGCTGCTCGCATTGATGTTCGGCGGGTTCATCGTCTCGGGGCTGGGCGTCGGGGAACTGTTGCCGGTCATCCATCCGGTACTGCGCCGGCCCCTCTTCGCCATGTGGGGACTTCTCGGCCTCGTGACGCCTGGAGCGCTCTACGGTTTCTTTGCCAGCTTCCCTGAGCCCTCGTGGCTCGATCGCCGGCTGCCGTCGTTGAAAATCGTTCTCCTTGGCCCTCCGCTCGTCGCTGGAGTCTTCCTCGCCGGCACCGTGCTCGTGAGCCCCGGACCGGTGGATCTTTCGCCGGCGGCCTTGTCTCCGGCGGGACAGGCCGTGGTTGGTGTTGTCTTCGCGTTGTACAGCGCCGCCGGGTACGGTCTCGGCCTGGCATCGCTGGTGTTGAACTCATTCCTTGCCCCACCTGAGACGAGACGACGCACGCGGGTGATGCTCTGGGGTACGGCGGTGGGCGTGCTGTCGGTGCTCGTCCTGGTGGTCTACATCGAACTCCGCGGCCTGCGCGGCATCGAGATCTTGAGACTGCCGTTCTGGGTGTGGGTTGGTCCGATCCTCGCGCTCTATCTCCTCCCGCTTTCTTTTGCGTACGCGGTTGTGAGGTATCGCGTGATGGAGCTTCCGGTACTTCTCCGGCGCAGCGCCCGTTATCTCGTCGTCCGCCATGCCATCGTCGTAGTCGGCATCGTCATCGGGGTGGCGTTGACCTTTGTCTTTGCCTGGGCGCTCATCCGCGTGCTCCCGGTCGGACCTGCGGGGATGATGTCGGCCGGTCCGCTGAGCGGCCTCGCCGGAGCGGCCTTCGGCGTTCTGGTCGCGGTTGGAACCCGCGGAGCCGTCCGCCGGGTGACCGAGCGACTCGATCGCGCGTTCTTTCGCGAAGCCTACGACGCCCGACGGTTGCTGCAGGACCTTGCGCGCGAGACCAGAAGTTCCAGCGATCGGCGCCAGCTTGCCACACTGCTCGAGGGCTCGTTGAAAGACGCCCTGCATCCGAGCTCAATCATCGTGCTGTTCCGCAC
>Ga0075418_10000134_pt1 | contig 65902 bp, 53 predicted proteins | sample SoiMetdeltSBSDD2_FD_81776 | JGI IMG/M metagenome (GOLD analysis project Ga0075418, IMG submission 81776) | Bulk soil microbial communities from a Populus tree surrounding site in Tennessee, USA - Soil MetaG P. deltoides SBSDD2 | ecosystem: Environmental > Terrestrial > Soil > Tree plantation...
CTGGCGCGAGCTCATCGCCCGTGATGACATCGACGTCATCGACGTTTGCACGCCCGGGGACAGCCACGCCGAGATCACCATTGCGGCGCTGCGGGCCGGAAAGCATGTGCTGTGCGAGAAACCCTTGGCCAACACGGTCGAGGAGGCACAGGAAATGGTGGCGGCGCACGAGATTTCGGGCGTTAGAGCCATGTGTGGATTCAATTATCGGCGGGTACCCGCAGCCGCCTTGATGCGCCGGATGGTGGCCGAGGGGCGGCTCGGCATCATCCGGCACGTCAGAGCGGTATACCTGCAGGATTGGATCGCCGACCCGCAGTTCCCCATGGTTTGGCGGCTGCGCAAGGAGAAGGCCGGATCGGGCGCGCTCGGCGACATCGGCGCGCACATCATCGACCTCACGCAGCACGTCACCGGGCAGCGCATCGAAGGGGTCAGCGCCCTTACCGAGACGTTCGTCAAGGAGCGTCCGGGTGGGACGGTGACGGTGGACGATGCGGCGATGTTCGTGGCCCGGCTGGAGGGCGGAGCGCTTGCCACATATGAGGCTTCGCGCTTCGCCACCGGCCGCAAGAACGCGCTGCGGGTGGAGATAAACGGTTCGCGCGGTTCGCTCGTCTTCGACCTGGAGCGGCTCAACGAGTTGCAGTTCTACGATGCCGCTCTGCCCAGCGCGGAGCAGGGTTTCAGCCGGATCCTGGTGACCGAATCCTCGCACCCCTATATGGAGGCGTGGTGGCCGCCCGGGCACATCATCGGGTACGAACACTCCTTCACCCACCAGATGCGTGACTTCATATTGGCCATCCACGACGGCACCGACCTGTCGCCGTCGTTCCAGGAGGCGCTCGCGGTGCAGCAGGTGCTCGACGCCGTACAACGATCAGCGGAGTCGGGAAGTTATGTGCATGTGAAATAAGGCGCGACGGCGCGCGCCCTTCTTGTCAGCCCCAGTCGAGAAGGGACACCTTAAAATGTTTAAACGTATGACAGCGTCGCTCCTTCTGGTGAGCGGCGCGATGGTGGCGGTGTCCGGTCCGGTCGCCGCCGCCATCAACCCGGCGGATTTCCAGCAGGTGGAGCTCGCCCGCGGCGTCGCCGAGATGGGCGAACCCATCTCCCTGGCGGTGCTGCCGGACAACTCGGTCCTGCACACAGATCGCGGAGGGGTGTTGCGCCGCACCGACAACGCGGGCAACACCACCCAGATCGGCACCGTGGCGGTCTACAGCCACGACGAGGAGGGGCTCCAGGGTATCGGCGTCGACCCGGGCTTCGCCACCAACCGCTTCATCTACCTTTACTACGCCCCGCCACTGTCCACACCGGCCGGAGACGCCCCAGCCACCGGGACCGACTGGTCGGTTTGGCAGGGGGTCAATCGCCTGTCCAGGTTCACGCTCAACGCGGACTGGACGCTCAACATGGCCAGCGAGCGGGCGGTGCTCAACGTGCCGGCCGACCGCGGCATCTGCTGCCACGTCGGCGGCGACATCGACTTCGACGCGGCCGGGAACCTTTACCTTTCCACCGGTGACGACACCAACCCGTTCGACTCGGCGGGGTACGCCCCGATCGACGAGCGCACCAACCGCAACCCCGCCTATGACGCGCAGAGGACCTCGGCCAACAGCAATGACCTTCGGGGGAAGGTGTTGCGCATCAGGGTGAACGCCGACGGGAGCTACAGCGTCCCGGCGGGCAACCTGTTCCCGCCGGGGACCGCGGGGACCCGGCCGGAGATCTTCGCGATGGGGTTCCGCAACCCGTTCCGCATGAGCATCGACAAGACGACCGGCGTTGTCTACCTCGGCGACTACGGACCCGACGCCGGCTCGACCGACCCCAACCGCGGACCGGGCGGGCAGGTGGAGTTCAACCGCATCGCCTCGCCGGGCAACTACGGCTGGCCTTACTGCACCGGCACCAACACGACGACGGAGACCTACAACGAGTGGAACTTCGCGACCGGGACGACGGGACCCAAGTACAACTGTGCGGGCGGGGCGACCAACAACTCGTTCCGCAACACGGGCTTGGGAACGCTGCCGGCGGCGCGGCCGAGCTGGATCCGCTACGGCGGCGACGCGGGTACTCCGCCGGAGTTCGGCAGTGGGTCGGAGTCGCCGATGGGCGGGCCGGTCTACCGGTACAACGCCGCCAACCCGGTGCCGACGAAGTTCCCCCAGGCGTTCGATGGGCATTATTTCGCGATGGAGTTCGGGCGGCGGTGGATCCGCGACATCGCGGTGAACGCGGACGGCTCGCCCGGCGCGATCCAGGCCTTCCCGTGGAGCGGCACGCAGATCATCGACTCCGCGTTCGGGCCCAACGGTTCGCTGTACGTTTTGGACTACGGGACCGGGTTCTTCAACGGGGACGCCAACTCGGCCGTGTACCGCATCGACTACGTGGCCGGCATCAACCGTGCACCGGTCGCCAGGGCCGCGGCCAACCGGACCTCCGGCCTGGCGCCGCTGGCGGTGACGTTCTCGTCGGCGGGATCGTCCGATCCGGAGGGTGCGGCTCTGACCTACTCGTGGGCGTTCGGCGACGGCTCCACCTCGACGGCGGCGAACCCGTCGCACACCTACACCACCAACGGCCGCTACACGGCGACGTTGACGGTGCGGGATCCGGGCGGGGCCACGGGATCGTCGAGTGTGACCATCACCGTCGGCAACACCGCTCCGACCGTGACGGTGCAAGCGCCAGTCAACGGTGCTCTGTTCGGCTTCGGTGACACCGTCCCGTTCCAGATCACGGTGACCGACCCGGAGGACGCAACGATCGACTGCACCCGGGTGAAAATGACCTACATCCTCGGGCACGACAGCCACGGCCACGCCATCACGTCGCAGAACGGTTGCACGGGCACGATATCCGTTCCGACTGACGGCGAGCACGACGACGCGGCCAACATCTTCGGGGTCTGGGACGCGGAGTACACCGACAACGGCGCCAACGGGCAGCCCGCGCTGACCACGCACACCCAGCACATCACCCAGCCGCGGCACCGGCAGGCCGAGCATTACACGGCCGCCGCCGGTGTCGGTAAGTTCGCCAAGGCACCGGCCGAGGGCGGCTTCACCGTCGGAGACATCCAAAATGGAGACTGGATTTCGTTCTCGCCCTTTGCATTCGGCGCCGCGACGGCCTTCACGGCCCGGGTGTCATCGGCGGGAGCCGGTGGCACGCTGCAGATCCGGGCCGGATCGGCGACCGGGCCGGTGCTCGGATCGGCGCCGGTGCCCGTGACGGGGGCGTGGGATGTGTTCACCACGGTCGGCGGCGCGCTCGCGACCCCGCCCGCGGGCACTACGACGCTGTACCTGACCTTCGCGGGCGGGGCCGGCGCGCTCTACGACCTCGACTCGTTCACGTTCGTCACGCCATACGAGGCCGAGAACTTCTCGAGCCAGCTCGGTGTCACGAAGGTTGCCAAACCGGCAGCCTCGGGCGGGTTCACGGTAGGGAATGTCCACAATGGAGACTGGACGGGGTACGGCGGCATCAACACCAACGGCGCCTACCGGTTCACAGCGCGGGTGTCGTCCGCGGGTGCGGGCGGCACGATCCAGGTGCGCTCAGGCTCGGCTACGGGCACGCTGCTTGGGTCGGTGACGGTCCCGGTGACCGGCGGTTGGGAGACGTTCACCACCGTCTCGACGCCGCTGACCGGCAACGCGAACGGTGCCCTACACCTTGCTTACGCAGGTGCCGGCACCGGTGCCCTGTTCGATGTGGACAGTTTCACGCTCGCCACAAGCGGCATCGGTCCGGTCACAGGGCTGGCCGCCAAGTGCCTCGACATCAGCAACGGCGGCACCGCTGACGGGACGAAGGTTCAGCTGTGGACGTGCAACGCCACGGCCGCGCAGTCCTGGACCCGCAACGGGCTGACGTTGCGGGCGCTGGGCAAGTGCCTTGACGTGTCGGGCGGCGGTACCGCCGACGGCACGCTAGTGCAGCTGTGGACATGTAACGGCACGGGTGCGCAGGCATGGGTGCCGGGCGCTGCCGGTTCGCTCGTCAACCCGGCCTCCGGCAAGTGCCTGGACGTGTCGGGCAACAACTCCGCCGACGGCACGCAGGTCCACATCTGGACCTGTCACGGCGGGGGCAACCAGAATTGGAGCCTGCCATGAGAGTTCTTCTGGCGCTGCTACTGGCGCTGCCGCAGGCGGCGTTGGTTGACACACCTTACGACGTGCTGGTGTTCAGCAAGACCGCCGGGTTCCGGCACGACTCGATCGCCGTGGGCACCCAGGCCGTCAGGGATCTGGGCGCCGCCAACAGTTTCACCGTCACGGCGACCGAGGACGCCAACGCGTTCAACACCACCAACCTCGCCCAGTTCGAGGCGGTGGTGTTCCTCAACACCACGGGGGATGTGCTCAACGACGCGCAGCAGACCGCCTTCGAGGCCTACATCCGGGGCGGTGGCGGCTATGTCGGGGTTCACTCGGCCGCCGATACCGAGTATGGCTGGCCGTTCTACGGCGGGCTGATGGGTGCGTACTTCGCTTCCCACCCGGCGATCCAGCAGGCCACCATCAGGGTGGAGAACAGGGCGCACGCGGCGACCGCGCACCTGCCGCAGGCCTGGACGCGCACGGACGAGTGGTACAACTTCCAGACCAACCCGCGTGCCTCCGCCCGCGTACTGTCCACTTTGGATGAGGGCTCGTACTCGGGCGGCAGCATGGGCGCCGACCACCCGACGTCGTGGTGCAAGGCATACCAGGGCGGCCGGGCGTTTTACACCGGCAGCGGGCACACCCAAGCCAGCTATGCCGAGCCAAACTTCCGGGCGCACCTGCTCGGCGGGATCCGTTACGCGGCCGGGCGGACCAAGGCCGACTGCCGCCCCGAGACCGGATACTCGGCCCTCTACAACGGTTCCACCACGGGATGGTCCCAGGCCGGCCCGGGCAACTTCACCAACTCCGACGCCACCTTGACCAGCGTCGGTGGCATGGGCCTTTTCTGGTACAGCGCCGCGCAGTTCACCTCATACTCGCTCAAGCTCGACTGGCGCATGCCCGGCGACGACAACTCCGGTGTCTTCGTGGGGTTCCCGCCCTCGACCGACCCGGCGTCGGCGGTGAACAACGGCTACGAGGTACAGATCGACGCCACCGACACTCCAGATCGGACAACGGGTTCGATCTATAGCTTCCAGTCGGCGAACCTCGCCGCTCGCGACGCCGCGCTCAACCCACCGGGGGAGTGGAACACCTTCGAGATCCTGGTGGAGGGCGAGCGGCTGCGCGTGTATCTGAACGGCTCTCTGATCAATGATTTCACCAACACGAACCCGGTGCGCTCGCTCGCGGGCCACGTCGGCATCCAGAACCACGGCACCGGCGACGACGTTTCCTTCCGTAATATCAGGATCCGGCCCATCACAAGCGGTGGGGATCAGACGATCCAGGCGGAGCTGTTCACCGCGGCGAGCGGCGTGCAGCCGTTCACCAAGGCCGGGGCGAACAACGGGCAGACGCTCGGATTCATCGACCCCGGCGACTGGGCGTCGTACGGCGGCGTGGATCTGACCGGGGTCCGGACGCTGCGCGCCCGGGTCGTCTCGGGCGGCCCCGGCGGGACTTTGCAGGTGCGCACCGGCTCGGCGGCCGGACCGATCCTCGGCTCGGTGGCCGTACCCAACACCGGTTCCTGGACCACCTTCGCCAACGTCCAAACCGGACTGTCCGGGGTGCCCTCCGGGGTCCAGACTCTGGTTCTGACTTTCGCGGGTACCGGGACCGGCCTGTTCGACATCGACGACTTCACGCTGGTTCGCAGCACCGGCGTGGGTCCCATCGTCGGCCTGGCCGGCAAATGCCTCGACGTGAGCAACGGTGGCACCGCGGACGGGACGAAGATCCAGCTGTGGACGTGCAACGGGACCGGTGCGCAGACATGGACCCGCAACGGCCAGACGTGGCGGGCGCTGGGCAAGTGCCTTGACGTGTCGGGCGCCGGGACCGCCGATGGCACCCTCGTGCAGCTGTGGACATGCAACGGCACCGCAGCGCAGAACTGGGCTGCCGGCGCGAACTCCTCACAGGTCAACCCGAACTCGGGCAAGTGTCTCGATGTGTCGGGCAACAACTCCGCCGACGGCGCCCAGATCCACATCTGGACCTGCCATGGCGGCGACAACCAACGCTGGATCACACCATGAATACGTGGGTCCCGGTCCGGACGCCGACCGTGCCGGGACCCGCCCCGTTGAAGAGGAAAGGGTTAGGACCTGAAAATGCCACGACCTATCACGCTGTTCACTGGACAATGGGCGGACCTGCCGTTCGAGGAGGTGTGCCGGCTCGCCTCGCAGTGGGGCTATGACGGCCTCGAGATCGCTTGCTGGGGCGACCATTTCGACGTCTCGGCGGCGCTCTCCGAGGAGACCTATGTGGATGCCAAGCACGCAATGCTCGCCAAGTACGGTCTGAAGGTCTGGGCCATCTCCAATCACCTTGTCGGGCAAGCGGTCTGCGACCATCCAATCGACGAGCGTCACAAGTCAATCCTTCCCGCCCGGCTCTGGTCCGACGACCCTGAGGCGGTCCGGCAGGCCGCCGCCCGCGAGATGATGGACACCGCCCGCGCCGCGGCCAAGTTTGGTGTCGACGTCGTCGTCGGCTTCACCGGCTCGTCGATCTGGCACACGGTCGCGATGTTCCCGCCCGTGCCGGCCGCCATGGTCGACGCCGGATACCGGGACTTCGCGGATCGATGGAACCCGATCCTCGACGTCTTCGACGAGGTCGGGGTCCGCTTCGCGCACGAGGTTCACCCAAGCGAGATCGCCTACGACTACTGGTCGACGAAGCGGACCCTCGAGGCGATCGGCCACCGGCCCGCCTTCGGCCTGAACTGGGATCCGTCGCATATGGTGTGGCAGGGCATCGATCCGGTCAACTTCATCCTCGACTTCGCCGACCGGATCTACCACGTGGACTGCAAGGACACCAAGGTGCGCATGGGCGACGGCCGCCGCGGGATCCTCTCCTCGCACCTGCCCTGGGCCGACATGCGGCGCGGGTGGGACTTCGTGTCGTGCGGGCACGGGGATGTGCCGTGGGAGGACTGTTTCCGCGCACTCAACGAGATCGGGTACCAAGGCCCGATTTCCATAGAGTGGGAGGACGCCGGCATGGACCGCCTCATCGGCGCCCCCTCGGCCTTGACTCATGTGCGTAACCTACTTTTTGACAAGCCGGAGGCGGCATTTGACGCGGCATTCTCAAGCGAGTGAAACGGTCTTCCTGTGGGGATACACTTCGTAGACCTCTCGGTTACGCAGTGGAGTCAGTATGTCGGAGTCGTTGGCAAAAGCTAGGATTGGGTCGCGCCTGGAGCATGCCCTTGACAGCCTCCGGCACGGCCGCATCCTATGGGTCGACGACCATCCGGAGTGGAACAGCGACCTGATCCGGCTTTTCGAGCGGCACGAGATGGTCGTCCACGTTGTCCGTTCGACCGATGAGGCGCTGGCCCGGGCTCGGGCCAGCACCTACGATCTCGTCATCACCGACATGTGGCGCGACACCGAGCACCCGAGTTGCGCCGCCGGTCTCACTTTGATGGACGCCCTGTCCCGGCGCCGGCACCGCCCGCCAATCATCATCTGGGCCGCCCAGTTCGACCCGAAGCTGGGCATGCACCCGGCCGCTTTCGGCTATGCCAAGCACGCCAACGAACTCGTCCACCTGGTGATCGATGTGATGGAGCGAGCCAAGTTCGGCCTCGAGATCTAGCGCATCCCTATTTCGGGGAAGTAGGGCGATCCTTTCCGCTTGATGCCCCTGCTTCCCCGAAGTAGGGCGGCGCCTACCCGTGGAAGACGGTGGGGCGGACCTCGATGGAGGTGCCCAGCGGGATCGTCGGCCACTCCGAGGCGGTCTCGATCGCCTGCTCGATCGTGTCGGCCTCGATCACCATGAACCCACCGATCAGTTCCTTTATCTCCGTGTACGGGCCGTCGGTGACGACGGTGCCGCCGTTACTGTCGCGGCGGATGGTGCGGGCGGTCTCCGGGCCCTGCAGCTCCTTGCCGCCGTCGACGTAGCGGCCGAGCTTCTCCCACTTGTCGATGTGGGAGTAGATCTCGTCGTAGGCCCGCTTCTGCTCCTGCTCGGTCAGGTCGGAGTAGTTGCTCGGGTCGTCACAGATGAGCATCACATACTTCATGGTCAAATCCTCCTGTAGGTGAGTGTGCTACAGGGGTGACGAATGGGCGAGCCACGTTTTCGACACATGGCGCCACTGGATCTGGACGGAGACCGGGCGGTAGCCGAGCCACTCGTTGACGGCGAGCATCGCGGCGTTGGCCCCGTCGTTGGACGTGTACACCTGGGTGATGCCGGCGGCGGCGACCCGGCGCAGCGAGGCCGACTTGACGAGCTTGGCCAGGCCGCGGCCGCGGTAGCCGGGGCGCACGCCGGTGAAGCCGCTGACGCTGCGGGTGCCGTCGGCTTCGACGGCGGTGCCGGCGACCACCATGCCGTCGGCCATGGCCACGACGCCGAGGTCGCGGCGGTGATCGGGGTCGAGCCAGTACTGGCGGATCCACTCGTCCTTGGGCGTCGCCTCGGCGGCCGGAAAGTCGCTCGGCTCGTCGAACATGCACGAGACATCCCAGTCGTAGATGGCGTCGATGCCGCCGGTGTCCCAATCGGACAGTGTTACCCCTTCGGGAATCTCAGGCATGGGCGGCAGATCCCGCGGGTCCAAACTGGAGTATCGCATCTCGCGGCGGCGCTCGAACCCGTGGCGCTGAGCGAATCGATTCGACGCGGGCTCATCCGGTACCCAGGAACGAATCACCAAAACAGAGAGCGTTTCGAAATGCCGTGAGGCATCGGCGTAGAGCGCCGACCCGATGCCCCGGCCGCGATGGTCGGGCAGCACGTTCAACCGCAAGCTCGCCGAGCCCTCCTCCTCGGACTGGTAGTTGAGGAAGGCCCAGGCGAAGCCGACCACCTTGCCATCGACGCACACGACGACGAACCGATCTCGGGCGCGCTCCGGCATCGTGGTCATGTTGTGGCGCCACCCGGCCTCGCTCTTCACCCAAGCCGGGTAAAGCAAACGTTGGATGGCGGCCACATCCTTCATGTCAGCGATGGTGGCTGGTCGTATCACCTGATCTGGCATCCGTCACATCTATCAGAAAACCGATAGTGCCCGCAGGCCGTTTACTCCGATAGCGTGAGTCACTTTTCTTCAGGGAGGAACGAGGAACATGATGACGCGCACCCGCATCGCCGGGGGAGCAGCGACGCTTGTCCTATTAGGAGCGATGCTGGTCGCTGCGGGGACGAACGCCCAGGCCGCGGTGCTTCCGGCCGGCTTCGCCGAGCAGATCGTCTTCAGTGGACTGAGCGAGCCGACCAACATCGAGTTCGCCAACGACGGTCGGATCTTCGTGGCGGAGAAGGGCGGTGTCGTCAAGTATTTCGACAATCTGGCCGACACGACACCGACGGTCTTCGCCAACCTTTCGGCCAATGTCCACAACCAGTGGGACCGCGGGCTTCTGGGCATGGCCCTGGCGCCCAACTTCCCGACCGATCCGTGGGTTTACCTGCTTTACACCTATGACGCGCCGCCGGGACAGACCGCACCGGTGTGGAACGACGACTGCAACACGGTTCCGGGCGGGGCGAATGGTGGAAACTGTGTGGTGCAAGGCAGGTTGTCCCGCATCCAGGCGGGCGGCGGCGAGCAGGTGCTCATCCAGGACTGGTGCCAGCAGTTCCCGAGCCACTCGATCGGCGACCTTCACTTCGGGGCGGACGGCAAGCTCTATGTGACCGGTGGGGACGGCGGAAGCTTCAGCGCCGTCGACTACGGCCAATTCGGCAGCCCGGTCAACCCGTGCGCCGACCCGGCCAACGAGGGCGGAGCGTTGCGCTCGCAGGACATCCGCTCCAGCGCCGACCCGACCAGCCTCGACGGCGCGGTGCTGCGGCTGGAGCCGTCGACCGGCGCGGCCGCCGCGGGCAACCCCAACATCGGATCGCCCGATCTGAACACCCGCCGGATCGTCGCCAACGGCCTGCGCAACCCGTTCCGGTTCACCTTCCGCCCCGGCACCAACGAGGTGTGGGTGGGCGACGTGGGCTGGGGCACCTGGGAGGAGATCGACCGGCTGGTCGACCCGGTCGCGCCCACCACCAACTTCGGCTGGCCCTGCTACGAGGGCGTCGGCCGGATGTCCAGCTACGACAACGCCAACCTGCCGCTTTGCGAGACGCTTTACACGGCCGGCGGGGTGACGGCGCCCTACTTCACCTACAACCACGCTAGTGACATCGTGCCGGGCGAGGGCTGCGCCACCGGCGGCGACGCTGTCGCGGGACTCGCCTTCTATCCGGGAAGCGGTGGTCCCTACCCGGCCCAGTACCAGAATGCGCTCTTCTTCGCCGACTACTCGCGCGGCTGCGTCTGGGCGATGAAGCCCACCACCGCCGGCGGCCTGCCCTCCACTAGCAACATCGAGATCTTCATCAAGCAGGCGGCGGGTCCGGTGGACCTGGCGATCGGCCCCGGCGGTGAGCTCTACTATGTCGACCTTGGCGGCACGGTGCGGCGGATCCGGTACACGCCGGGCAACCAGGCACCGGTGGCGAACATCAGCGCCTCGCAGACGAGCGGCCCGGCCCCACTGGCCGTGAACTTCAACGGCACGGGCTCCACCGATGCCGACCCGGCCGACGCCGGTCGCCTTACCTACCAATGGGATTTCACCAACGACGGGGTTTGGGACGCGACCTCCGCGACGGCATCGTTCACGTACGACACCGTGGGTGTCTACACGGCCAAGCTCCGGGTGACCGACACGCTCGGCGCCTTTGGCGAGAGCACCATCCAGATCCAGCCGGGCAACTCCGCGCCGACCGCGTTCATCGACACCCCGGTCGCCGGCACGACGTGGAAGGTGGGCGACACCATCACCTTCAGCGGTCACGCCACCGACCCGCAGCAGGGCACCCTGCCGGCGAGCGCGCTGACCTGGCAGCTGCGGATCCAGCACTGCGAGAGCGTCGGCAACTGCCACACCCACATCGCGCAGACCTTCACCGGTGTCGCGAGTGGACAGTTCATCGCGCCCGATCACGAGTATCCGTCCTATCTGGAGCTTCAGCTGGTCGCCACGGACGCGCAGTCCCTGACCAACACGGTGGTGCGCCAGCTCAACCCGGAAACGGTGCAGCTGACCTTCAACACCAACCCGAGCGGGCTGCAACTGTCGGTCGGCTCCTTCACGGGTACGGCACCGTTCACCCGTGAGGTCATCAAGGGCTCGACCAACACCGTGAGCGCGCCGACACCGCAGGCGGGATATGCCTTCTCCGCCTGGTCGGACGGCGGCGCGCAGACTCACGTCATCACCGCGCCCACCACAGCGGCGACCTACACGGCGGCGTATGTCTCAAGTGGAGGGACGTGCGCCAGTTCCTCGGCGTACCAGTGCACCACGGCCACGGCGCCGTTCATCGGTGCGGCCAACCAGATCGGGCTCGGTGGCGACGACAACTTCACCTCGGTGGTCCTGCCGTTCTCGATGCCGTTGTACGGCAACAACTACAGCCGGGCGTACATCGACACGAACGGCGTCGTCAGTTTCGTCAACCCGGGCGGATCCAACGCGGCCAACGCGAACCTGCCCTCGGTCGGGCTGCCCAACGCCGCGATCTACCCGTTCTGGGCCGACCTGGTCGTGGACGGTTCGGCGAGCGTGCGTACGGAAGTCTCCGGCACCTCACCGAACCGCAGGTTCGTCATCGAGTGGCGCAACCTGCATGTGTACGGCGGCACGGATCGGGTCACGTTCTCGGCGGTGCTCAATGAGGACGGCACGATCACGTTCCACTACGCCGGGATCGACGCCACCCCCTTCGATCGCGGCGCCGCCGCCACGGTGGGAATCGAGAACGCGGCCGGCAACGCCGGGTTGGTCTACTCGTTCAACCAGCAACTGATCCAGACGGGCACGGCGGTCACCTACACGCCGCCGCTGGCACCGCTGACCAACGTGATCACCGGTGTCGTCACCCAGACCGGCGCCGGCCCGACACCCGGCGTCACCGTCACCCTCAACCCGGGAGGCGTGCAGACGACGACCGGTGCCGATGGCGGCTACTCGTTCACCCGCGTGCCGGCCGGAAGCTACACCGTGACGGCCAGCGGCGCCTGCGTGAACAGCGCCAGCGCCAACGTGGTCATGGACAGCGGAACCAAGACGGTGAACCTTACCGCCGTTTCGCGTTCTGATTCCTTCGGGTACCAGTGCGCCGCGACCACGGGTCCGTTCGTGAGCGCCGCGAACGTTCTCGGGCTGTCAGGTGACGACAATGTCATGCAGATAACCTTGCCGTTCGCCGTGTCGCATTATGGAACCAGTTACACCACGGCCTGGGTCGACACCAACGGCTACATCAGTTTCGTCAACCCCGGCGACTCCCGGCCCATGAGCAGCGGGCTGCCCGGCGCGGTCGAACCGAACGGGGCGGTCTACGGCTTCTGGGACGACTTCGTGGTCGACGGCCAAGCGTCGATCCGCACGGAAACCGTAGGCACCGCGCCTAACCGGCGGTTCATTGTCGAGTGGCGCAACGTTTACTTCTACAACACGTCCGACCGAGTCACGTTCTCGGTGGTTCTGGGCGAGGACGGTTCATTCACTACTTATTACAGCGGAATCGACAGCAACTTACGTGATCGGGGCGAGATGGGCACGGTCGGGATCGAGAACTCGGCCGGGACCGTAGCGCTGCAGTACTCCAACCACCAGCTTCTGCTGGGGAACGGCTACGTCATCAGGTTCTGGAGGCCCTGATACCTCCGTTCAGAGCTTTATTCCCGCACCGGCCGCGGCAGGCACCCACAGGGCCTGCCGCGGCTCTAACGCCTAAACTTTCAGTCACAGTTCTGTCGCGGTCGTGATAGATGTATCGATCGAGTTGCGCGGTGATGCTTTCCTGTAAGAGCAGGGAGACAGATCCCGGCGGTGGGACTGGCGGCGGGCGGCGGGGCCTGCCGCCAGTTGTTTTGCCGGGATAATGTGTCGAGGTGAGCGACTACGATCGGCCGCCCCTCGCCGGCAAGAACCTGACCAAGATCGTGATCGTCCTCGTCACGGTGGGCGGGGTGTTCGCCCTGTGCATCGCCGCCTGCTGGGTGCTGGGCGTTTTCGCCAATGACACCTTGTGCGACTTGCACTTCGAAGGGTGCAAATAGTCGACTATTGGTTCTTTTGTGGCGCTAGCGTGCGGTCAGGTGAAGCGGGAGGCCGGTGCCGGCGGCGTTGAAGCCGAAGTCCTCCTCCTGCCCGGGGTTGATGTCGCCGTTGAAGCTCGCCGGGGTGAAGCGGTAGTGCTGGCCGGTCTGCGTCCGCACGGAGCTCCACGAGCTTGAGACCGTGGTCCCGGCGGGCAGGTCGAACTCGACCGTCCAGGTGAGGGTCGGGGCGGCGCAGTTGTTCTTGATGAAGACATCCATGCCGTACCCGGTACTCCACACTGAGGTCTGGACAGTGCGGACGGTGAGGCAGCCCGAGCCGGTGGGACTCGGGCTTGGGCTCGGGCTTGGGCTCGGGGGAGCGGTCGTCGGGGCCGGGGAGGCCGTGCCGAGGCTCTTGAGGAAGATGCTCGGTCCGGCGAAGGTCATCGACGCGTCGACGCCCTGCCCGCCCGCGTAGTCGCGGGTCTCGTTGGAGGCCCAGTCCGCGATCGGCGTCCCCGCTATGGACAGGTGCTTGTAGGCCGAGCCCGTCCAGCCGAACTGGAACACGCGGTTGGGATCCGAGTAGTAGGCGCTGTACGGCCCGCCGCTCGTCGCCTGCTTGCTCATGGTGTTGCGGTAGAAGACATTGCGCGGCCCAGTGGCGCCCGACCACTTCACGGCCTTCTTGCCCGCCCCCCACCAGATCGGGTACCACGTCGACGTGTCGGGCCCTCCGCCACCCTCCTCGCCGCAATTGGCGGTGCAGCTTCCCGATCGATGGTCAAATGCCACTTGTACCGTGTTGAGCTCGAACAGGTTGTGCCGTTCCCACCCGCCGTGCAGGTTCAGGTCGGAGTCGAAATCGTTGCCTATCACCACGTTTCCGCTCGCCGACCACTGGAACGTGAAGTGCCGCAGGTTGCGTGAGGTGTTGCCGGCGTAGAGCGAGTCCCACACGCGCGAGCCACGGAAGTACCCGTTGCCGCCCTTGCCTTTGTTCCATGCCCCATCGAGCTGGTTGCCGACGATCTGAAGGTGGTAGGCCTCCTCGGTCACGATCGGGTGTGAGCCGGTCATCTCGGCGCGGATGCCCCGCACCCACGAGTCGGCGGCCCATTTGAAGACGATGCCGTGCATCTCATCGGCCGGGGACATGTTGCCGTAGTTGTGGACCGCGTCGGCCGGGTTGAGCGACGGCATGTCCTGGGTGAGGCTGAAGTTCTCGAACCCCACACCCACCACCGGATCCACGATCGGGGACGCCTTGGAGTCATAGACGGCACCGCCGATCGGCGCCGAACCGTCCGAAGTGGACGTTATGGGCACATCGAACTCCAGCGGCTTGTTGACGGTCACGGTGCGGTTGGTCATGTCCACGGCGGCGATGGTGAAAATCTGTTGCCGCATATGGATGTTCTGCAGCTCGAAGCCGGTCGGCAGCGCTTGCTGCTGCTCGTAGAAGCTCATGCTGTTGGCCGCCCGGATGTTCACCAGGCCACCCACCGCGAAGGCGCTCATCGACCCACTCGTCGCCAGATACACCACCGTATCCCCGGTCCGCGCGGCGAAACCCGTCTCGCCCGGCTTGGCGCGCAGCTTGAGCCCGGCCTTCCAGTGCACGTTGACCGTGCCCTCGAACAGGTCCTTGCGGTTGGCGGGCGCGGCCGCGTACTCACTGGCGTAGCTGGAGTGGACGGCGCGCGACTGCACCCGGAAAAGCCCACGGCCGGGCCAGATCCAGCCTCCCTTGGCCGACCCGGAGACCATGGCGTCCTCGTCCCAGTCGGAGCCGTCGTCGGTCAGGGTGTCATAGCGGGTGTTGGCATCGGGCCGGAACACGATCCTCGTGGCCGAAGCACCAGTCGCCCCCGCGCCCCTGATCACGAGGTAGTCGGCGTCCACCCCGATCTGGCGGCTCACGTTGAGCGTTCCGGCGGGCAGCGTGATCAGCGACAACCGGTTGTACGACGCGCCCGGGGAGCAGTTGGCCCGCACGAAGTCGATGGCCGCCTGTAAACCGGCCGAGTCGTCGAGCCCGTCGTTGGGTGTCACGTTCGGCGTCACGCGGCAGCCCGGGTTGATGTCGGCGTCGCCGGGCAGGTTCACGCCACCCCGGTAACCGGCCTTGGACCAGTCGTAGAGCCCGGCGATCGGCGCTCGCCGGTTGGCCGCCGAAAAGTCCAATGTGGTCAATGGAAGCGCTTGCGCGCCTTGGATTATCACCATCGTGGTCGCGGCGGAGACAGCAACCGCTGCCAGCACCGCTAGACACACCTTTTTCATGACAGAGTCCTCATGGCGTGACGGGGATGTTGGTGAGACCGGTGCGGGCGTTGGTCACCGTGTTCGACGCGTACACCACGTTCGGGTTGGCCGAGCACGCCGACGTTGAGGTGATCCGGATGGCGTACGCGCCCACCCCGCCAAGGTCAGACTGGTTGCTCCGCCACACATTGCCGCAGCCGTAACCCGAGACCGGGTTGTGCGTCTCGTACCCGTTGGCGAAGGTGCCGGGTGGGGCGAACGTGCCCGTGTTCTGCTCGAGCAGGTAGTTGTTGCCCTTGACGTCCACCCACGAGTCGCCCGAGTTCTGCCCGGAGATGCCGGTTCCGCGGAACGTGTTGCCACGGATCACCCCGCCCTGCGTTCCCTCCTTGACGTCGATGTGCTCGGCGGTGACGGACGGGCCGATGGTGTTGCCGCTGACCTGGACCCGGTCGGAGCGGTCGATGCCGCCGGAGTTGCCGTGGCAGGACCAGTTGGAGTTGGCCGAGCCGAGGTAGACGCCCTCACCGAAACCGGGCTGTACCAATCCGGTGCTTTCGATGCGGGAGTTGCGGATGACGCCGTCGGCGGAGGACCGGCGGAAGTGGACCGCCTCGTCGTCGACGTGGTGCACGAACAGGCCGTCGATCACCACGTGGTGGGAGTTGTCGAGCACGAGGCCCTTCTTCGACTCGGCGACGGTGAAGCCGGTCAGGTTCCAGTACGGGGCGTTCGCCAGCCACAGGCCGTAGCCCGGATCCCAGCCGGGTGTCGGGGTTGGGCAGGCGGGCGCGGTACCAGAGGGACCGTCATTGACAAGCACTGCCTCGCGTGGCCCGGAAAGGGTGATGGGTGCGGACGCCGTGCCTGCCCTTTGGCTTATGAACGATCCGTGATAGGTACCGGGCGCGAGCCGGATGGTCTGTCCGGGCTGGACAGTGGACAGCGCGTTGCGCAGCTCGGTTGACGTGGACACGTTGATGTCGTTGACGGCATTGTCAATGCTGATCCTGTCGAGATTCGGCCCACCGTTGGCAGTCGTCGAGGTCAGCCGGAGGGTCTGCGAGCCCGATCCCAGGTTGATCGGCACCGTCGCCGTCGCCCACGTGGTCCACGCGCCTGTGCCCGGGAAGTTGATCAGACCGGCCGGGAAGGACATCGGCCGGTTGGTAGTGGTGCCGTTGGCGTAGCGCACGCTCAGCGTGGTGGCGGGGCCGCTGACCGTGCACTCGATCCAGGAGCCGGTGACGTTGTCGGTGTTGACGAACCCGCTTCCGGTGTAACCGGCATGGTTGGACTCCACGACCCCTTGGGAGACAACACAGTTCTCGGCTTGGTAGTCGGTCGCCGTGACCACCGCCGGCGGTGCCGGCATTGTCGGCAGGGGAAGGCTCATCAGGAGCAGCGACGCGGCAATTTGCGGGGACATTGCTGTGCCTCCATGTATCCATGGCTGTTTGGTCGTACAGTTTGCTGAACTGTTTCCAGCGGGTCAATAGCCATCTCGAATTTGGCATCTCATCCACATACATGGACGCTACGACGATGCCCCCACAGTCCTATAGGGACTGGTCCGTGATGCTGAACGCGCCTTGCGCCAGCAGCCAGCGGGTCAGCCACGCCTGCGCGATGGTCACCGCGACCAGCTCTTCCCGGCCGGGTACTTGTCCGCATCCGGGCCGACATAGGTGCGCCGGTCGGCCGAGCGCTGCTGCTTCGAGAGCACCTTGTCCCCGTGTAGCCGCTGGAAGTGGTCGCCTTTCAGGGTCGCGAGCGCATCGAAACCGAACGCCCGCGCCTGCACGTCGAGCAGCATGGGCTGGATGCGCCGGGTCGTACCCCAGTCGTTGCCCTGCGGGTAGTACATGTTCTCCGAGTCGTGGTCATAGACCGTGCCGCCGGCTGCAGGACCACGCCCCTGGGCGGATACATGGTGCCCGCCACCCACGGGTGGTCGACGAGCGCGCGGTAAACGTACTGTGCGCCCCAGAAAGCCGCCCGAGGCGTGGCGCGCCAGGCCATCGAGTAGGCCAGTGCGGCGAAGATGTTCTCCGACACGGTGGTCGAGTAGTCGGGGTGGACGAATCCATGGTTGATGACGAACCCGTCGTTGTTGATGTTCGACCCACGCAGCCACTGGCCCACAGTTCGTCCATTCACGACAGCGGTGCTGGAGACGTCGACCGGCCTTGAGAAGGCGGAGATCTCCAGCTCGGCGGCCTTGTTCATCCACTGGCCGAAGCGGCGGTGCCCCGGCAGCATCGCCGTCGCGACCTGAAGCACCATGGCGCTCCACGCGTTCTCCTCGGCCTTGGTGTCGTTCACCGACCCGGCGTAGTTGCCCGCCTCGTCCCGGTAATACGGCACTACATAGCCGTTGAACCGGTCGGCCTCGTACTCGAGCATGCGCCCCAAGCGCTCCCGGTCGAGCGCGCCCAGGTCCTCCCACAGCAGCCATCCGGCCCAGGCCGTAAAGCTTGTCCACAAAGCACTTTGCCACCCGCCACCCCAGCCATTGTCGCTGTTGGACAGATGGCGCATCGCCAGCGACTGGACCAGCCGGACCGCCCGTGCCCGCGCCACGTCGGCGTTCACCCCGGCCGTCGCCGGATCGTAGACGCCCAGCCGCAGGCTGACCGCGAGCGCGAACGCCTCGTGCGCGGGGCCGCGGATGTTCAGCTCGCCGATGCCGCAACCCCGCTGTAGAGCTGGACGTCGGTGTTGCGCGCCCACGAGAACTGCCCGTCGGTCGGGCCGCCGCTGTTGCTGTCGCGCAGCATCCACGTGTTGCCGCGGATCACGCCGGGAGTCCATGCGCCGTCGCCGTTCCAGTCCCCGGCGATCGGCTTGTCGCCCGCGGCGCCGTAGACGAACGTGACAGTGCCCTCGCCTCTGCTGTTGCTGTTGCGCAGCAACCACGTCTGTCCACGCACGACGCCCGGGGTGAAGGTGCCGTTGCCGTCCCAGTCACCCACGATCGGCAGATCCGTGGGATCCCCGTAGGCCAACGTGACATCGTGCAGACCCGCGCTGTTGGCGTTGCGCAGATACCACGTCGCCCCCGCGTACCACGCCCGGGCTGAAGGCGCCGTTGCCGTCCCAGTCGCCGGCGACGAACCTGTCCGTGGAGCGCCCGAACGCGAACGGCGTCACGTCGTGCGACCCGCCACCGGAACCGTTGCGCAGGTACCAGGTTGCCCCGCGTACCACGCCCGGGGTGAAGGTGCCGTTGCCGTCCCAGTCACCCCACAGCGGTTTGTCCGTGGCCAGCCCGTAAGCGAAGCTCTGCGTCGTGAACGCGCCGGTGCCGTCGGGGCGGCGCAGGTACCAAAGCAAATGATCGCCCTCGATCCGCACGACGGCTGATTGCTGCGGCACCGGCGCCGCGCTCGCGCTCCGTCGAGCGAGCCATGACAATCCGTTAAGCCCCACAACAACTACCACGATGGCAAATATTCGAACCCATAGTGTCCTCATGGGACAGCTACCCTAGGTGAAGGTCGAAAATCCCGGCGCCCCGGTAAATCTTGGCGCACCGTCCACATTGAATGATTCGGATCTACTTGCGCCATAGTAGACCTAGCCGTCAATCGCTCCGACAAGCGCTTCGAGCGACGTCGGCCCCTGTTGGATCTCTGCGTGACGGAGCCGCGGAACCACATACCGGGTAACGGTTTCAATTCTGGCCCGTGGGACCGAGTAGATAGGTATCGCTCTTTGTCGCGCGGAGTATTAAGCTACTCGACGATCGAGGTACAGCTAATCGACCTAATGCTAAGTGCTGTATAGCAGACTGAGAAACAGGCGAAGGAGGTGTGATCTTAAATGTCCAGCTGGAGGCTACTGAGGGTGCAAGTGCCACGCGGGGGTCATCAGCCTCAATCTGATGACCCCCGCTCCCGCAAGCGTCCCCGTCGGTGGGTCAGCAAGGGGCAGCCAGTGCGCGATGTTCGAGCACTGCTTGCCGCCCATTCTGCTGCATCACCGCAAATGGCCGCTGCCTCCATCCGGGCGACACCAGCAGCACGTGAATTGTCCCCGTCGGACCTGATGAGAAGGGATGTCAGCATGATCGATGCGAGGAGAAGGGCAGCACTCCATGGGCGGACTTGATTGGCACATCGTCCTGGACTTACTTAAATGGGCCGTCATATGTCTCATCATGGCTGCGCCGATGATCCAGACTGCGGTGAACTCGCGCAATCTCAAGCGGAGCAACCTGGCGGGCACGGCGCCCAGGTTGGCCCCGCCTCGGCAGCTCAGCATGTCGGACAAGGCCTTGATCGAACGGACCAGGCAAATTCTGGCGGAATTGGAACAGTTCATCCGGCAGGTGGTCCAAGGCAATGGGTTGCTGACCCAGACGTTGATCAGGCGAATCCAGGCCGCCGAGCTGTCCGCACGGATCGCCTCCAAGGAGCTGGCGCTGGTCGATTGCGAGCTAACCAACGAGCCGGCGGGCGTCTCCTATTGCCTGGATCGCTTGCTCATGCAGCCGTTCTCGCCAACGCCTCACCAGACTGCGGAGGAGGCGGGCCTGGTCGCTATGAGGCAAGCGGCTTGTGCTCATGATCTGTGGGAGGCGGTGCAGAAACTTCGCCGGACGCTCGGCCCGGAGGACTGAGCGGCAAACTTGGGCACGGCCTCCTCCACACCAAGGAGGGGGCCGTTTGCCATATCGGGACGGCTTTGATCTCGCCTCCCCCCAAAACCGACCTGTATATGGGGTTATCAATTATATGGGGTTATCAATTCGTTACGGTGATGGTATGGTTGCCGCGTGTGTCGGACTGCTATATGGCGATCAGGTTCAAGTCTGATAGCCATGAGACCATAGGCCGGATGCGGTGAACGAATTCTCAGTGCCCATGCCGATGTCGCAGTCGCCCGCGGTGGCGCGGTTGATCGTGCGGGTCGCGTTGCGGGAGGCGCGCGAGATCGGATCCATGACGCAGGGCCAGGTCGCCAAGTCCCTCGACTGGTCGCTGTCGAAGATTCAGCGCATCGAAAGCGGCGATGTCACCGTGTCCACCACCGATCTCATGGCGATGGTGCGCCACTTCGGCAATGTGACTACGGAGGACGCCGATCGGCTGGTCGAGTTGGTGCGGGTGTCCCGCAAAGGCACGGGATGGTGGGACCAGCCCGAGTACAAGGCACATCTGAGTGCGCCGACCCTGGAGCTGATTCAGTTCGAGGGGGAAGCGGCCGTGATCCGGGCCTACAACCCGCACGTCGTGCCGGGCATCCTGCAGACGCAGGCCTATACCGAGAGTGTGTTCGACAAGTGGAACCCTCGCATGGATCCGGAATGCAAGCGGGTCAAGCTCGAGGCGCGTGGGCAGCGTGGCCCAAAGGTCTTCGACCGGCAGCCACCTCCGGACTATGAGGTCCTGCTTGACGAGTCGGTCCTTTACCGCCAAGTGGGACCGGTCGATGTCATGGCGGCCCAGCTTGACGACCTGCTGCGCAGGGTGGCTGCTGACCAGGTGAGCATCGGGATCCTGACGTACGAAGCGGCGTTGCCGGAACCGGTCCACCCGTTCACCCTGCTGGGGTTCGGCGACACCTATTCCGTGCTGTATGAGGAAACGTCCCCGCAGGATCGGATCATCACCGACGCCGAGCAGATCGAGTTACACCGGCTCAGTTTCGAACGGATGTGGCAGGCCGGGGTGGAGGGACCCGCGGCCACGGATCTCGTCAAGCGACGGCTCAAGGATCTGCGAAAGAAGAAGTCCACTTGAGCCGAGTGCAGGAAATTCATGCCATTCATTTTTTAACCCTTGCAGACTCTTAACCCGGCTCTACCCTGAGCTTACTTTTCAGCTACATCTGGGGGTGGGACCGTGTGTAAGCGCATAGAGCGCCTTGACTGGCGCAGGAGCAGCGCCTGCGACTCCCTCGAGTGCGTCGAGGTGGCGATGTCTGGATCCCGCGTGTGGGTCAGGCAGAGCGTCAGCCCCGACGCACCGGTGGAGTTCACCAAGGACGAGTGGGTGGCGTTCCTGGCCGGGGTCAAGGCGGGTGAGTTCGACTGAGCCTGGCTGAGCTTTGAACCGGCCGGCTACTCCGGCAGGCTCCAGACCAGGCCGATGCCGGTGTCGTTGCCGGAGTAGTCGTCCTCCACCTCGAGCAGCTCGGCCATCCTTGCCTGCCATGGGATGTTGGCCGGGTGGTCCCTGAGCGCGGCCCGCATCGCCTGGTAATCCTCGACTTCGACGAGGTGGAACAGGTCGCGGCCGCTGCGCCAGATGCGCCACGAGTGCACGCCCGCCTCGCGCAAGGCCGCGTCCAGATCGGACGGTATGGCCGCATGGACCCGCTCGTACTCGGATTCCTTGCCGGCCTTGAGCCTGGTGTGTAACGCGATCGTCTGCATCGGACGTTATCCTTTCGTCGCCCCGCCGGTGAGACCCTTGACGAACTGCTTCTGCAGCAGCAGAAAGAAGATGAGCACGGGCACAGTGGCCAGGAACATGAAGGCGAACAGAGCACCGAAGTCCTGCTGGTCTGCCCGATCGAGCGATAGATGCCCGTCGTGATCGTCGTGCCCCGGCTCGGGCCCAGGATTATCAACGGGTTGAGGAAGTCGTTCCAGATCCACACGCCGAGAAAGATGAGCACGCTCGCGGTCGCCGGGCGCAGCAACGGAAACACGATGCGCCAGAAGACCTGCGGGCGCGAGGCGCCGTCGATCGCCGCCGACTCCTCCAGCTCGACCGGCACCGACCGGATGAACCCGGTGAACACGAAGACCCCGAACGGCACGTAGTAGCCGACGTTGAACAGGATCAGTCCCGGCAGGGTGCTCATCAGATCCACCGCGCGCAGCACGTCGACGATCGGCTTGAGGATCACCTGCGGCGGGATCATTAGTCCACTTAGGAGCAGCAAGGTGAGCCAGCGGTTCCATCGGTTGTGGGTCCGCGCCAGGTAGTGTCCAAGCATCGCCGACAGAACCGTAAGTATGCCAATGGAAAGCGACGTCACGATGAGGCTGTTGGCCAGGCTCACCCAGAAAAGCTGGTCCGGCCGCTCCAAGACCGCCCTGATGTTGGCCCATGTCGGCGGGATCGGCAGCGAGGCCGGCGACGGCGCGATCAGGTGACCGGGTTTGAAGACGTTGACCAGAGCCATATAGAGCGGCACGAAGAACAACGCTCCAATCAGGAGCGCGGCCAGCTTCCTCACAGGTCCACCTCCCTGCGCTGCAACAGTTTCAGGGCGACCGCCGACGCCGTCGCGATGATGACCAGCATCACGATCGCCTCCGCCGACGCGTAGCCGGGAAGGTTGTTGACGAAAGCCTCCTCCAGGGCCAGGAAAGCGATGGTGCGCGTGGTGCCGGTGCCGGGACCGCCGTGCGTGAGGATCTGGACGTGGTCGAAGACCTTGAAGGCGGATATGAGCAGGATGACGGTGTTGACCGTCAGCGCGGGTGCGAGAAGTGGCCAAGTCACGCGCCAAAACCGCCGGTATGGTCCGGCGCCGTCGATGGCCGCTGCTTCAAGCAATTCACTTGGTACCCCTTGCAGCCCGGCGAGGTACACGACGACACAGAATCCGAGCAGCTGCCAGGAGATGACGCCCGCCATCGAATAGAGCGCATAGTCCGGATCGGACAGCCATCCGGGAGGATCGGTCACCCCGATGGCCCTCAGCGCCTGGTTCAGCAGCCCGTCGTTGTCCAGCAACCGGATCCAGATGACGCTCACCACCACCGAGCTGAGCACGACCGGTACGAAGAAGACGCTGCGCAAGGCGTTGTAGAACCAGCCGCGGCGGTCGAGCAGCACCGCCAGGGCGAGCCCCAGCGCGTTGGGCACCAGCACCACGATGACGGTGAGGATCGTCGTCACCTTCAGCGACATAAGGAACGCCGGATCCTCGAACAACAGCCGGTAGTTGCGCAGCCCCACATATTTCGTCGGCGGGTTGAACGGGTTGTAGTTGGTGAGGCTGTAGCCGAACGCGATGAGGATCGGCAGCAGCACGAAGCATCCGTAGACGAGGACGCCCGGCCCGCCGAACGACACGAAATGCCACAGCCGGCGCCGTCGCATAGCGCCATGATCCCGCAATTTGCCTGGCAAGTCGCGCTCCCACGGACCATCGAGGGGGCTATTGCCAGGCAAATTGCTGGATCTTGGCGGGCTCAGCCGACTGCTTTCTGCCACTCGGTGTCCAGGAAGGCGCAGACGGCGTCCGGGGTCTTCTGCCCGGAGACGATGTCCACAAGCGACGAATCCAGTTTGGCGGTCATGCCGGCCAGCATGCCGTCGTCGCCGGCCTCGAAGCCCATCGACGGGACTATCGCCTTGGCCTGAACACCCTTGGCGTACAGGTCATATCCGGCCTTGAAGGCGGCGCCTACATCGGACGGCGGGCTGTAGCCCTTGATGGCGGGGAAGAGGCCGTCGGCCTTGGCCGAGTTGTCCAGATTGGACTTGTCGAGCTGGAACCCGAGGGCGAACCTGCGTGCCGCGTCAAGGTTCTTGGCCTTGGCGTTGACCAGCAGGCCGCCGCCGGTGAAGGCGGGAACGACCATCTTGCCGTCCTCGGTGGGCCAGTTGAACTGGCCGACCTCGAAGGGTGGCTTGGTCTTGGGATCGTCCAGCGCCCCGGCGAACCAGTTGCCCATGGGGTAGATGGCGCCCTTGCCGTCAAGGAAGGCTTGCTGGGTACCCGCGTAATCTCTTGAAACCTCGGCCTTGTTGAGATATCCCTTCGCCGCCAGATCGCTCAGCTTGGAGAGCGCGCCCTTGAAGTCGGCGTCGCAGAATTTGACGCGTCCGGCCCGGCGCTCGCCCATCCACTTGGCGTTCTTGGCATAGACGTCGGTGGCGGCGATTCCGGCGAAGAACACGCCCAGGTTGTCGTGCACGCCCCCGGTGACGAACGGCTGGATCCCTTTGCCCTTCAGCTTCTCGGCCGCCGCCATCAGCTCGGCGTAGGTTTTGGGCTCGGCCGTGATGCCCGCGTCGGCGAACGACTTCTTGTTGTAGTAGGCGATCGGGATGGTCTGGGTGTTGGCGGGCAGCTGGTAGACCTTGCCCTTGACCGCGCCGTTGTTGGGGAACTCGAAGTCCTTGAGCTCATCGGCTGTCCAGGCATAGAGCTTGCCGGCCTCGGCGAAGCCGACCGGCGAGACGGCGATCATCACGTCCGGCAGCTGGCCTGAGGAGTCGAGTTGCTTGGCGTACTTGGTGCGGTCCTGATCCGGGGAGGTGAGCTTGGTGACCTTGATGTCCGGGTTCTTGTCCGTCACCCGCTTGATGGCGGCCTCCCAGTACTGCGGGGTCAGGTTCGGCGTCTCGAAGACGAGAAAGGTGATCTCCTTGGCGCCGGCGGGAGCTTCCGGCTCCTTGGTGGTGCAGGCGGCCAATCCGGTGATGGCCAGGGCGGCCGCTGCCCCGGCTGCCAGAACTCTGCGCGTCATCAAAGCATTACATCGGATGTTTCGAGTGCTAGTCAAGGGCGTAAATGGTCATTGGCGTCCCTTTCGCCTGCCATTCATGGGAGGACTACCCCGCTGGTCTTCGCCCAGGCCGGACCGTCGGGGAAGCGGTAGACCGCCAGCGACTCCGCGCGCATTCGGGCGGAGAAGCCGGGCGCCTGCGGCGCCACATAACGACCTTCATCGATGATGACTGGGTCCACGAAGTGCTCGTGCAGGTGGTCCACGTACTCGAGAGCCCGGTCGGTCAGGGTGCCGGACACCGCCACGTAGTCGAACATGGCCAGGTGCTGCACCACCTCGCACAGGCCGACCCCACCCGCGTGCGGACACACCGGTACCCCGAACTTGGCCGCCAGCAACAGGATCGCCACATTCTCGGTGACCCCGGCGACCCGGCACGCGTCGATCTGTACCACGTCCACCGCGCAGGCCTGCAGCAATTGCTTGAAGACCACGCGGTTGGCGACGTGCTCGCCGGTGGCCACGCGCACCGGGGCGACGGCCCGGCGGATCGCGGCGTGCCCGAGCACATCGTCCGGATTGGTAGGTTCCTCCACCCACCACGGGTCATAGGGGGCCAGGGCTCGCGTCCACTCGATCGCCTCCCGCACACCCCAGCGCTGGTTGGCATCGACGGCGATGCGCACCTGCGGCCCCACCGCCTTGCGCGCGGCCTTGAACCGGCGCAGATCGTCGTCGAGGTCGGCGCCGACCTTCAGCTTGATCTGGCGGAACCCGTCCTCGACCGCCTGCTGGGAAAGGCGGATGACGGTCTCGTCGTCGTAGCCCAGCCAGCCCGGCGAGGTCGCGTAAGCCGGGTAGCCGTCGCGCTCGAGAACCGCGATCCGCTCCTTGCGCCCGGGTTCGGTCTGTTTCAGAAGGTCGATCGCCTCGCCGGGGGAGAGAGCATCCTCGATGTAGCGCCAGTCGACAAGATCGGCGATCTGCTCCGGGGACATCTCGGAGAGCAAGCGCCACACCGGTTTTCCGGCCAGCCGCCCGGCCAGGTCCCACATCGCGTTGATGATGGCGGCGGCCGCCATGTGCATCGCGCCCTTCTCCGGGCCCAACCACCGCAGCTGCGAGTCGTGGGTCAGCCGCTTGCCGAAAGCTCCGAGGTCCGCCGCTACGGCCTCGACGTCGAGCCCGAGCAGGTAGGGCTCCAGGGCCCGGATGGCGGCGCAGACCACCTCGTTGCCGCGCCCGATGGTGAAGGCGAAACCGTGCCCCTGCAACGGGGTCCCGGTGCGGAGCACGACGTAGGCGGCCGAATAGTCGGGGTCGACGTGCATGGCGTCGGAGCCGTGGTGGCCGATTGAGGTGGGGAATCTCACGTCGTGGACGTCCATCCCAACGATCTGCAGCACTTTAACATCCTATGTCTCTGAGTGATGACTCAGGGCGTGTCGTCGTTTTAGGCGCGGATGACGGTGCGAACTTCATCAGACATCCAATGTATATGACAGCGGGCATCTCGCCTATCCTTTGGCCATGGCGCTTACGGACGAGGCGATCGAGCGGATCAAGGAAATGATCGTCAAGGGCGAGTTACGCCCCGGCGACCGCCTGCCCAAGGAGGTCGACCTCGCCGAGCGCCTCGGCCTGTCCCGCAACTCGCTGCGGGAAGCGGTCAAGGCGCTTTCTCTTATCCGGGTGCTCGACGTCCGCCAGGGCGACGGCACCTACGTCACCAGCCTGCAGCCCGAGGTGCTGCTCGACACCGTCGGATTCGTGCTCGACTTCCACCGCGACGACAGCGTCCTGGCCCTGCTCGAGGTCCGGCGCATCCTGGAGCCGGCCGCCACCGCCATGGCCGCGCAGCGGATGAGCGATGAGGGCATCCTCCAATTAGGAGAGTTGATCGAGCGCATGGACCGGGCCAAGGACATCAACGAGCTGATCCAGGGCGACCTCGAGTTCCACCGGCGGATCGCGGTCGGTTCGGGCAACCCGGTGCTGGCATCGCTGATCGACTCGCTCTCCGCGCCGACGCTGCGGGCGCGGGTGTGGCGGGGACTGACCGAGGAGGGCGCGACCACCCGCACCCAGGAGCAGCACAAGGCGATCCACCAGGCAATCGTGTCGCGCAACAGCGAGGTGGCCCGGTCCTGGGCGGCGGTTCACGTTGCCGGGGTTGAGGACTGGCTGCGGCGCGTGCTGTAGAGCTTGGGAGTAGGCCGTTTGAGGCGGCACTTTCAGGGATAATGCTGCCTCCCGGGAGGCAGCATTATCCGAGAAAATGCTCGATCAAACGATCATCGCAGCTGCTCGAACATGATGATGAACGCGCCCAGCCCGTGGAAGTCGTTGGTGCGCTGGGCCCGGTTGATGTAATAGGAGTAGTTCCCTACGTTGGTGCCCTCCGAGATGGTGTCCAAATTGGTCAGACCGTCGCCGCCTAGGCGAATCTTGTTAAGCACGCCCTGGAAGCCGCGATCGGCGTTGTCCCGATACTGCGCCGCCGGCACATAACCCTTCTCGATGGCGCGGTCGATGGTGTAGGTGAACATCGCCGAGCACGACGTCTCGGTCCAGTTGTCGGCGAGGTTTCCCTTGTCCACCACCTGGAACCAGCGACCGGTCGCCGGATCCTGGTAGGTTTCGAAGCCCCGCACCAGGTTCTGGATGATGGCGACGAGCTGGCCGCGTTGCGGGTGGGCGGCCGGGATGGTGTCCAGAACCATGTGCGTGGCCATGCCGAACCAGCCGATCGCCCGGCACCAGTATTCCGGCGCGAGGCCGGTAATGTCGTCCGACCACGTCTCGTCGCGCGGCTCGTCATAGGCGTGCTTCATCAAACCGTTGGGCTGCTGGAGATGCCCGGCATAGATGAGCAACTGGTTGACCGCCGTATTGAAGGAGAAGTCGCGATCGGACTGTGTGGTGGCGGCGTCGCGCCCCCACTCGGCGAGGAACGGCATCGACATGAAGACACCGTCGGACCACAGCTGCCCGACCCGACTCTCGCTGGTGGAGTGCCAGTAGCCGCCGTCGGACGTCTTCGGGTAGGTATTAAGGCGCGTGCGGATTTTCTGGGCCGCTGTGCGATATTTTGCTTGGCCTGTTTCTTTGTACAGGATGAGCAGCACCCGGCCGCCGAGCATGCTGTCGAGGTTGTTGAAACTCTGCCCGATGGTGCCGTCGGCCGCCACGAAGCGGTCCGCCCACTGCCGGATGTAGGCCAGGCGGGCAGGGTCGCCGGTGCGCAGATACACCTGGTACTGCCCATAGAGATAGAGCGCCACCGGGTAGCTCCAGCCGCCGATCGTGCCGGGCGTGAAGCGTTGCATCGTGGAGCGCACCATCAGATCCGACCAGTCGCGGGTCGGGCTCGAGCCGCCCACCGTCAGCGAGTCGATGTTCGCCAGCCCATTGGCGGTCGTCGCGATGAGCCTGATCGTGTTGGTGCCGGCGGTCAAAGGAGCGGTGATGGACTGGAAGCTCCAATTTGTCCACACGCCGGTGCTGGGGAAGCTCGGCGTCGCCACGGACGCGCCGTTGACGGTGAGGGTCGCCGGGCGCGAAGCCGTGGTGCCGTTGGCGTATCGGACGTGAAGGTCGGTCGTTCCCGCCGATCCGGAGGAGACGATGAACTCCAGGAAGCTGCCGGAGGCGTTGTCGCAGTTGACGTATCCAGTGCCGGTGAAACCGGTGTGCTCAGTCTCGACGAGGCAGGTCGTGCCGGTGTCTTCCGCCTCGTACACAACGGCGGCCGCGTCGATCGCGATGTTGTCCACATTGGGGCCGCCGTCGACAGTTGTTGCTGTGGCCCGGATCTGATTGGCTCCGGTGATGAGATTGATGGTGATCGTCACCTCCGCCCAGGTGCTCCACGCTCCGGTACCGGGGAAGTTCGCCGTTTGGCCATTGATGGACATCGGCCGGTTGGCGGTGGTGCCGTTGGCATACCGGATCGTCAGCGCGTAACTGCCGTCCGAGGGAGCGTTGACGGTCCACTCCACATAGGACCCTACGACGTTGTCGTAATTGACGAATCCGGTGCCGGAGAAGCCGGCGTGGTTGGACTCCACGACGCCTTGGGAAATCACGGCGCTCTCGGCCTCATAGACGCTGGAGGCGGCTTGCGTTGGCGCCGGTAGCAGCAGCAGGCTGAGAACGAGAGCGGACGCAGCCTTCCTGGTGTGCATGGTCGGGTACCTCCCTAACCCTTGATGGCTCCACTGGTGAGGCCCTGCACGAACTGCCGCTGGAAGGCCAGGAACGCCAGCACCGACGGCAGCAGGGCGAGTGTCGCCCCGGCGAGGAGGACGCCGATACCGACCTCCTCGTCCCCGCGCAGCCCTCGTAGGGCGATGGGTAGGGTGTATTGGGATGGCTCGGTCGCCACGATGAGGGGCAACAGGTACTGGTCCCAGATCATGGTGAATCCGAATACACCGATCACGCCGAGCGCCGGGCGGCACAGCGGCAGGATGATCAGGAAGAAGACGCGTAGCTCGCTCGCCCCATCGATGCGAGCGGCTTCTTCGAGCTCGATGGGCACCTCGCGCATGAACTCGGTCATCACGAGGATGGAGAAACCCCAGGCGCCCACGGGAAGGATCATCCCGGCGTAGGTGCCGATGAGGTTGAGGTGGAAGGGTGGAAGGTCGGCCAGCACGACGGAAAGCGGGATCGCGATGACCTCCTCCGGAAGCATCATGGTGGAAAGGATGAGCAGCATGATGATCGTGGCGCCGATAAAACGCTTGCGCGCCAAGGAGTATGCGGCGAAGACGCTCACCAGCATCTGCAGCAGCAGGCCGAGCCCGACGACGACGAACGAGTTGAACAGGTAATCGTAGACGTGGCGCTCCTCGGCCTCGATGAAGTTCTTGAGGGTGAAGCCGCCCTGAGGGATGAGCGAGAACTTGGTGGGATCGACCACGTGGCTCAGCGAGCCGACGAGCAAGGCTATGAGCGGACCGGCGAAGACCAGGGTCATTATCGTGTACCCGACCAGCTTGAGCACTTTGGCCATCGGACCCTTGTAGGAGTCCAACCCCAGCACCGTTTCGTAGCGATCCGTCCTCATGCCCGGGCGTCCTTTCTGTACAGTGCCCGGACGATGATGGTGAGGATCACGGTGGCGATGAACAGGACCACGGAGCCGGCGGCGGCCACACCCAGGTGACCCTGTTGCAGGCCAAGCTTGTAGATGAGGGTCATGATGACCTCGGTCGATCCGTTCGGCCCACCGTTGGTCATGGTGAAGACCTCCGTGAACACGCGCAGGCCGCGGATCGCCGCCAGCGTGAACAGGATCGCGAAGACCGGACGCAGCGCCGGCACCGTGACATGCAGGAAACGGCGCCAGGTCGAGGCGCCGTCGACCGCCGCCTGCTCGTACAGAGTCCTGTCCACGCCGGCCAGGCCCGCCACGAAAATCATCATGTCGTACGGCGCACCCCGCCAGATCTGAACGGCGACAAGTGAAAGCAGCGATGTGTCCTCGTGGGCGATGAAGGGCTGGGGGTCGATGAAGAACCAGCCGAGGATGGTGTTCACCGGACCCGGTGCGTCCGGGTAGTACATGATGCGCCACACCTCGGCAGCGACGGCGATCGTCGTGACCACGGGGATGAAAGCGGCCGTGCGCACCAACCACAGGTGCCTGGCCGTTCCCTCGACCAGGAGGGCGAGCAGCAGGCCGACCGCCATGGAGCCGATCGTCGCGCCGGCCGCGAGCAGGACTGTGTTGGTGATGGCGCTAGTGAACCGCTCATCGGTGACGATGGTCTTGTAATTCTCCAAGCCCACCCAGCGGTCGCCGAGGTAGGTCCGCACTTCGTAGAAGCTCATCTTGACGCCTTGGCCCATCGGGATGAACTTGAAGTACAGGAACAGAATCAACGCCGGGCTGAGGAACAGCCACGGTACAAAATCAAAACGGCGCCGGGCGCGCGACGACATCAATTCTCCCTTCGGGAAATACCCCCGAAGGCCCGTGCCGGCCTCCGGGGGTACCAGATCAGGCAGCCGAGACGTTCTGCTTCTTCAGCTCCGCGCCCAGCTGATCGGCGAGTTTGTCCATGGACTGCCTGACGTCTGAACCGCAGTTGGCCATCACGGCGTTGATGCCGTCGGCCGAGGTCTGCCGGAACGGGGCCCAGTTGGGCAGGTTCGGCGAGTAGACGCCTGCCGTGTTGTAGAAGTCCTGGAAGACCTTCCATCGCGGGTCCTGCCGGACGCCGGCCAGGTCGACCTCCTTGTTGACCGGCAGCCGCACGATGGCGCCGGGGTCGTCCTTGTTCATGCCTATCTTCTGGCCCTCGGCGGAGGCGGCGAACTCGGCGAAAAGCTTCTGCCCGTTGGTGTTCTTCGAGCCGGCCATCAGGTAGACATTCTCGCCCTCGGCCAGGGTGCCCGGGCCGCCCGACGGTCCTTTGGGGAGCGGGATCGCCTCGACCTTCTCGCTGCCCATACTCTTGACGAAGCGCGCCAGGACGTAGGGCCCGACCAGGTAGATGCCGGCTTGGCCCTTCTCGAACACCTCGTGGGAGACGGTGGTGTTGTTGTTGACCGCGCCCGGGTTGACCGACTTGTCGACGCAGAACCTGTCCTTGAGCCAGCTGACGGCCTCCACCGACTTGGCGTTGTTGATGGCCGCCTTCCACTTGCCGCCGCCCGCCGACTCGACGAAGTCACCGCCGTTGCCCCACACGTACGAGGAGGCGTACCAGGACATGTAACCCCGCTGGGTGGTCCCCGGGACGACGAACCCGTAGGTGTCGGCCTTGCCGTTGCCGTCGGGGTCCTGGGTGGTGAACGCCTTGCCAAGGGCGGCAAGCTCATCCCACGTCTTCGGCTCGGGCAGGTTGACCTTCTTGCGCCAGTCGGCGCGGACCAGCAGCAGGAAGGACTGGGCGGAGAACGGCATCGCGTAGTGCTTGCCGTCGGCGCCCTGGGCGGCCTTCCACGCCCGGTCGGACAGCTTGTCGCCGCCGGCGACCTTGCCCTTGTCCACCTCGGTCAGCCAGCCCTGGGACTGCATGTTGCCCAGCTGCGCGGTGTCGTTGATGACGATGTCGGGCAACGCCTTCTGCGCGCCCTGCTGCTGCAGCTTGGTCTCGAAGTCGTCGAAGATGGCGACGACCTTCGTCTGTACCTTGGTCTTCTCAGTGAACGCCGCGGCCATCTTGAGCAAAGTCTTGTGCGAGTCGGAGTCCGGGGCCTGGCGGATCCAGATCTCTATGGGAGACCCCGGGTCCTGGGTCTGCGGTTGAGGCTTGGTCGAAGAGCAGCCTGTGACGACAACCGCCAGCGCGGCGACGACCGCGACAGCCAACCGTGCCTTCGGGAAGGCAAGCATCGCGTAGCTCCTGTCACATATGTGGACCGTTACCGCCCTGTCGGCGGCGGTTCACGTGACGGTACGCCAAACGCAGTCATCGGGTCAATGCCTCGATGTTTCCGAGAGATCCGATCAATCATGGGTCTTCCATTGATCTATGCGACGTATGTAAAGTCATGAAACCTTACAGATACATGATAGATCCGATCTCTCCATCTTGACGGCAAGCTTGATGACCGGAAGAAGGACCATCATGAACCTCCGCATGAGGGCAGGGGGCCTGCTGGCCGCCATCGTCACGGCGGTCATGGCGGCGGGCACGTTCATCGCGGTGACCGCCAACCCCGCCCAAGCTGATCTCCAACATCCCCGCCAGGCGTTCTTGCGCGGCTCCGTCGGCGGCCTGTTCCTGCACTGGGGGATGCGGACCGCGCCTGCCCACACCAGCTGCAGCGCTTGGGAATCCGCTGTCACCGGCGGCGGGTGGAACCCCAACTACTGGGTCCAGGAGGCGCAGAAGCTGCACACGAGCTACATCGTGCTGGCCACCTTCCACTCGCGACTCGGCTACGCCCGGCCCTGGCCGTCGGCGATCCCGGGCACCTGCCGCACCAGCCGTGACTTCCTCCGCGAGCTGATCAACGCGACCAACGCGGCCAACCCTCCCATGAAGACCATCCTCTACATGACCGACGACCCGCAGTGGTTCAACGAGGGGCTGCCCGAGGGGCAGAGCTGGATGAACTCCTCCGCCTACTCCAGTTTCAAGGGCCATACCGTCGACCTGCACACCCGTGACGGCTTCGGCGAGTTCAGCTACGACAACTTCTTCGAGGTCATGAACCGCTACTCCGACCTGGGCGGCTTCTGGATCGACAACGACAACGCCTTCTGGGAGAGCCACAACCTCTACGAGCAGATCCACTCGATGCGGCCGAACTTCACGTTGAGCAACAACAACGAGGACACGCCCGAGATGGACATGATCAGCAACGAGCAGAAGACCGGCATGACGCCGAGCTACGACTACCCGCAGGCCGTCTTCACCGCGGCGCCGCGGTTGATCGAGGCCGACTTCAAGCTGCCGACGGCGGGTTCGTGGTGGTACACCGGCACCGACAACTCGGTGGACTTCAAGTTGACGCTGGGGCGGCTCGTCACCAACGCGGGGTCGTCCATCAAGGCGTTGATGGCCGAGACGCCGATGAAGGCCGGGCGCATGCCGCCGGCACAGGAGGCGTTCAACAACTTCGCCGACTCCTATTTGGACAACATCTGGGAGTCGTTGGGCGGTACCGAGGGCGGCGGCTACATGAATGGCGGGCTGGATCCGGGCTTCTGGAACGACGGCGCGCACGGCGTGACGACGATCAGCAAGACCAACGCCAACGTGCACTACATCCACGTCGTCAACCGGCCGAGCGGCAGCACGCTTCGCTTGCGGGACAACGCTTATCGCATCGCATCGGTCAGCAACCTGAGGACCGGCGCGGCGGTGAGCTTCACCCAGAGCGGGGGATGGCTGACCCTCAACGGCATCGGCAGCTGGGACCAGTACGACACCGTCTTCAAGGTGACCACGAGTGGGCGCGAGGGCATCATCGCGCCGTCCACCTACACGATGAGCGCCTCGGCGCAGACCGCCACGCATCCGGCCTCCCACGCGGCGGACGGCAGCTACCTTACATACTGGGACAACAATTCCGCGGGTACGACATCATTGCGCTTCGATCTGGGAAGCGCGAAACCCATCCAGTATCTCGGGATCAACCAGCGCGAGGACTCCACCACGTTCCCCGCTTCAGGCTCGGCGCGCATCAACGGGTACAACGTCTACACATCGAACGACGGCAGCACCTGGACCCTGCGCAAAACCGCCAACCTGCCCAACCATCGCGGGGTGCAGATCATCGACCTGAGTCTGGTGACGGCCAGGCACGTGCGGCTGGAGAAGACAAGCAGCCACGGCATCGCCCGGCTGCGTGTCGACGAGGCCTGGGTCGGTTCCGCCTACGCCGGTGGCGTCGTCGAGCCGCCGCCGGGCCGGTTCGAGGCGGAGAATGCGCCGGCGGTATGCGATGGGACGATCGATGCGAACTGGGCAGGCTTCTCCGGCACGGGTTTCTGCAACACCACCAACGCCGTGGGGGCTTTTGCCGAGTGGACGGTCAACGCGGCTTCGGCCGGGTCGGGGACGTTGCGGTTCGGTTGGGCCAATGGAACCACGACTGATCGACCATCGACGGTATCGGTCAACGGTGTCAATGTGGCCACGCCGGCGTTCGCGTCGACTGGCACATGGACTGACTGGACAACAACTGTTGTCAACGTGACCCTCAACGCGGGCGCCAACGTCGTGCGGGTGACCGGCACCACCGCCAACGGCACGCCGAACCTCGACTACGTGGACGTCGCCTCGACCGGGCCACCCGCCGTCGACTACCAGGCCGAGGACTGCACCATCTCGCAAGGGGTGGTCGAGTCCAACCACGCGGGGTTCACCGGGACCGGGTTCGTCAACGGGGACAACGTCGCCGGGGCCTTCGTGGAATGCTCGGTGACCGGACCCGCCACCAGCCTGGCGGTGCGGTTCGCCAACGGGCAGACGGCTGACCGGCCGATGGCGATAACCGTTGACGGAGCCGCGGTCTCTACACCGGCCTTCGCACCGACGGGCGCCTGGACCACATGGACCACGACATCCGTGCCCGTCTCGGTGGGTTCAGGAACCCACCTCGTACGCCTCACCTCCACCACCGCCAATGGGGGACCCAATCTCGACCGGATCAGCCTCAGCTAGTCCTGAGCTGGCCTTTATCCGCGTGCGCCATACGCGCTACTGCGTATAGCGCACGTGGAGCGGGGGCGCTCGGGGCAGGCGGCCGATCGCGCCCGGCCGCCGACGGCCACCACCAACCTGGAGGACTAAACATGCGAATTTATAGGCGCTTTCTGGCCCTGGCCGCCGTCGGGCTCATGGTGGGCCTGATGGTGGAGACGCCGGCGCGGGCGGCGACGTTCAACGTCCGGGACTTCGGCGCGACCGGCAACGGGTCCACAAACGACACTCCGGCGATCCAGCGCGCGATCGACGCCGCGGCCAACGCGGGCGGCGCGAACATAGTCCAGTTCCCTTCCGGCACTTACCGTTCGGCCAACAGCATCCACATGCGCAGCAACATCACGATCCAGCTTGACAGCGGCGCCACGATCCTGGGCTCGCCCAACGACGACTACGACCCACCCGAGTCCAACCCGTTCGACGACTTCCAGGATTTCGGGCACAGCCACTTCCACAACGCGATGATCTGGGGCGACCGCCTCACCAACATCGGCTTCGTCGGCTCGGGCACCATCGACGGCGGCGACAACCTCATCACCGGCAACCCGGCGTCCGGCGAGGCCGACAAAATCATCTCCCTGACCCGCTGCAACGGGCTGCGGGTGGACGGGATCACGCTGCGGCGCGGCGGGCACTTCGCGATGCTCACCAACAACTGCAACAACATCACCTCGGATCGGCTGCGCATCGACACGGCAAGCGACCGCGACGGATGGAACATCATCAGCGCCACGAATGTCACGGTGACCAACGCCAACATCAGCGCCAACGATGACGCGCTGGCGTTCAAGAGCGACTACGCGCTCGGGGCCAAGCTGCCCAACGGAAACGTGAGGGTCTTTGACTCGCGGCTCAGTGCGGTGTGCTGCAACGCTTTGATGTTCGGGTCCGAGACCTGTGGGGATTTCACCGGGTACGACTTCCAGCGCATCACCATCAACGGCTCCAACAAGTCCGGGCTGGGTCTGGTCTCGATGGATGGAGCGGTCATCTCCGACGTGCACTACAAGGACATCACCATGACCAACGTGCGCGCGGCGATCACGCAGAAGATAGGCACGCGAAGGCGTTGCGGCAACAGCCCCGGTGTGGGAAGCATCCACCACATCACCTACGAGAACATCACCTCGTCCGGGCAGAGCAGCTCGAACTTCACCGCGACTCTGTGGGGCGAGACGGCCGCCGCCAACCGGATCCATGACATCACGTTCACCAATGTGGACATCGACGTGCCGGGCGGCAATGCCTGCATGGGGACCGGGGTGCCCAGCAACAACGCCACCGACTACAACCCCAACAGCATCGGCACCCGACCGGCCTACGGCTGGTACATCCACAACGCCAACAACATCCGGTTCCAGGGTGGAAGCTCGGTCGGGTTCGTGAGCAACGACTGCCGCCCGGCCGTCATCGCCAACGCGGGTAGCACCATCGAGTTCGACGGTTTCGCGTTCGAGCGCGGCTCGAACAGCCCGGCGGACTTCGTCTTCCAGTCCATCAACCCTTATTGCGTGCGCAACAGCGGATCGCCGCGTATCACGTCCACCTCGTCGACCGCTCAATGTGGACCGGTCGAGCCGCCGCCGGGTCGGTTCGAGGCGGAGAATGCGCCGGCGGTGTGTGATGGGACGATCGACTCCAACTGGGCCGGGTTCTCCGGTACCGGTTTCTGCAACACCACCAACGCCGTGGGGGCCTTCACGGAGTGGACGGTCACCTCGGCCTCGACCGGACCGGCCACGTTGACGTTTGGTTGGGCCAACGGCACCACGACTGATCGACCATCGACGGTATCGGTCAATGGTGTCAACGTGGCTACGCCGACGTTTGGTTCGACCGGCACCTGGACCGATTGGACCAGGACCGCAGTCAACGCCACGCTCAACGCGGGCAGCAACGTGGTGCGGGTGACCGGCACCACCGCCAACGGCGCCCCCAACCTTGATTACGTCGACGTCGCCGGCCCGGCGCCCACCGAGATCCAGGCCGAGGCATGCACCATCTCGCAAGGCGTCGTCGAGTCCAACCATGCTGGTTTCACCGGCACCGGGTTCGTCAACGGCGACAACGTTGCCGGCTCCTTCATCGAGTGCACCGCGCCGGTGGCGGCCACGAGCCTGGTGGTCCGTTACGCCAACGGGACCACGACGGCGAGACCTATGGACGTCAGCATTGACGGCGTCAATGTGGGGACGTTGACGGGTGTGCCGACCGGCGCCTGGACCACATGGATCGACGGCACCATCGCGACATCCATAGCGGCCGGTTCGCTGATCCGCCTCACCGCGACAACCGCCAACGGCGGCCCCAATCTCGACCGCATCACCATCTCGTAGCGGAGTGGCGGTAGTGAAACGAAGGACGGCGGCTGCCGATGGCGGCATCCCGCAGCGGATGGCAGCAGTGGAGAGAACGACGGTGGCGGGCAGCGGCGGGTCTTGACGTCGGCCGGGTCGCCGTCTCGTGAGGGGAGTGAAGGCGCAGTGGAGAGAACGACGGTGGCGGGCAGCGGCGGTCTTGACGTCGGCCGGGTCGCCGTCTCGTGAGGGGAGTGAAGGCGCAGTGGAGAGAACGACGGTGACCGGCAACGGCGGGTCTTGACGTCGGCCGGGTCGCCGTCTCGTGAGGGAGTGAAGGCGCAGTGGAGAGAACGACGGTGACCGGCAACGGCGGTCTTGACGTCGGCCGGATCACCATGTCGTAGAGGGGAGGAGGCAATGAAACGAAGGACGGTGCTTGCCGCGGCGGCGATCGGAAGCGTTGCCACGTCGGCGAATGCGGCCGGATCGGCGAGTGCGGCCGCGCACTCCAGCGGGGCTTTGCCGGCGAGCGCCGCCGGGCCGGTGGCGCTGGCGGGGTGGCAGCTGCGCTGGGCGCCGGAGGCGAACGTGCACGGGCTCGACGCCTTCGAGGGGGTGGAGGACGACCGGGCCAACTCCCATCCCGCCGGGCAGCCACACATCTTCGTGCCGTCCGGCACCAACGAGTATCGCTTCAACATGCACATGGTGGACCGGGACAGCATGACCGATCGGCAACGCCAGGAGGTCAAGGGGATGGTCTGGCAGGGTGTCAACCTGATCCTGCTGCCCGGGGAGACCTGGAAGCTCGCCCACTCCATGTTTATCCCGGTCTCGCTGAAATCGACGACGAGCTTCACGCACATTATGCAGACCAAGGCGCCCGGCACCGGCACCCTGCCGATGATCACGATGTCGCTGCGCCGGGTGAACAACGTGCAGAAGATCGAGCTTGTGGTCGGCGGCACCCGGGTCGGCATGGCGGATCTGGTACCCCTGCAAAACAAATGGATCGATGTCGAGTTGGAGATGACGATCGGCGACTCGGAACGGGTGCGATGGGTGCTGCGCGACGGCGCGACGACGGTCATCGACGTCACGAGAACGGGAGTCGACACGTTCCTGGAGGACCGGGTGCGGCCCAAGTGGGGCATCTATCGCTCCCTCGGCGACACGTCGGGCTCGCTTCAGGACTGCTATCTGCTCATCCGGAACATGCGCTGTTACAAGTGGTCCGAGTCCGAGCCGCCGCCGAGCGGCACGCGTTACGAGGCCGAGAACGCCACCATCTCCCAGGGGGTGGTGGAGTCGAACTGGACTGGATTCACCGGTACTGGATTCGTCAATATGGACAACATCGTCGGGTCGTATGTGCAGTGGACCGTCAACGCGCCCACGGCGGGCATGGCGACGTTGACGTTCCGGTACGCGAACGGCACCACCGCGACGCGGCCGATGGACATCTCCGTCAACGGCGCGCTCGTCGCCGACGAACTGGGCTTCATTCCCACGCCGGCGTGGGACGACTGGGACACACGCACCGTGACCAACGTACGCCTCAACGCCGGGGCGAACACGGTCCGGGCGACGTCGACCACCTCGGCGGGCGGGCCCAACCTCGACCATCTCGAGGTTCAGGTGACGGGACCGGCGCCCGTGGACTACCAGGCGGAGAACGCCACCATCTCCCAGGGCGTGGTGGAGTCCAACCATACTGGATTCACTGGTACTGGATTCGTCAATGTTGACAACATCGTCGGGTCCTACGTCCAGTTCGCCGTAACCGGGCCGGCGACGAGTGTGGCGATCCGGTTCGCGAACGGGACCACGACCGGCCGGCCCATGACGCTTTCCGTCGACGGCGGAGCGGGATCCAATGTGGACTTCCCGAGCACGGGCGTCTGGACCACCTGGAACACCGTGACCGTGCCGGTCTCGCTGGGCGCCGGAGCGCACACCATCCGGCTCTCCTCCGCCACCGCCAACGGCGGCCCGAACCTGGACAAGATCACCCTCAGTTAGGAGTAGGCATGCGCAAGCTACTCTCCGCTCTGGCGTTGATGGCAACCGCGGCGGGTGCCGCCGTCGTCATCACGGTGGCGGTACCGGTGGCGCCCGCCCTCGCACTCGACAACGGCCTGGCCCGCACCCCGCCGATGGGCTTCAACAACTGGAACACCACCGCCTGCCGGTCCACCTTCAACGAGTCGCTGGTGCTCGGCATCATCGACATCTTCGTGAACCAGGGGCTGCGCGACGTCGGCTATCAATATGTCAACCTCGACGACTGCTGGGCGGTCCCCGCGCCGAACTCGCGTGACGCCAACGGAAATCTCATCCCCGATCCGACCCGTTTCCCGCGCGGCATCAAGTTTCTGGCCGACTATGCCCACGCACGCGGCCTGAGGCTGGGCATCTACACCAGCGCCGGGACCAAGACCTGCAACACGCTCGGCTTCTCCGGCGGCCTCGACCACGAGCAGCAGGACGCGGCGCTTTTCGCGTCCTGGGGCATCGACTACCTGAAATACGACAACTGCAACAACCAAGGCGTGGACGCGCAGTTGCGGTACACCAGGATGCGCGACGCCCTCGCCGCCACCGGCCGCCCGATCGTCTATTCCATCACCGAGTGGGGCCGCACCGGCCCGCCGAGGGTGTGGGAGTGGGGCAAGGAGGTCGGAAACCTTTGGCGCACAACGGGTGACATCAGCGACAACTGGACCAGCATGATAGGCAAGGCGCAGTTCAACCGGACCCTGCCGCAGTGGGCCGGGCCGGGGCACTGGAACGACCCGGACATGCTGGAGGTGGGCAACGGCGGCATGACCGCCACCGAGTACCGCACCCACTTCAGCCTGTGGGCCATGATGGCGGCGCCGCTGCTGATCGGCTCGGACCTGCGCAACGTCAGCGCCGACACGTTCACCATCCTCAAGAACACCGATGTGATCGCGATCGACCAGGACCGCCTGGGCCGCCAGGGCGTCGTCATCGCCAACGACGGCGCGGGCCACGTCGTATACGCCAGGGCGCTGGCCAACGGCGACCGTGCGGTGGCGCTGTCCAACGAGACCACCACCACCGCTACGATGTCGACGAACGTCAACGCCATCGGTCTGGGCGGCTCGGCCTCGTACACCTTAAAAGATCTGTGGAGCAAGGCAACCTCGACGACCACCGGCACGATCAGCACCAGCGTCGCCGGTCATTCCACCATTTTGTACCGGGTGAGCCGCAACGGAACGACAAGGCGCATCGAGGCCGAAGCAGCCTCGTTCAGCTCCGGTACAACCATCGACCGCAACTGGTCGGGATATTCGGGCACAGGCTTCGTGAACACCCCGAACGCGACCGGAAGCTTCGTCCAGTTCACCGTCGACGCGGCGGCGGCCGGCCCGGCGACGCTGACGTTCGACTATGGCAACGGGTCCACTTCGGACAGACCCGTGTCGGTGTCGGTCAACGGCGCCTCCGGCGGCACGCTCGCCTTCCCGGCGACGGGCGCCTGGGCGCTGTGGAAGCAGCAGACCCTCAACGTCAACCTCAACCAGGGCGCCAACACGATCCGGCTCACCGCCACGGGTACCGGCGGAGTGGCGAACCTTGATTATCTGGATGTCACGACGACTGGCGGCGGCGTGGTCCACTATCAAGCCGAGGACGCGACCATCTTCCAGGGTGTGGTCGAATCCAACCACGCCGGCTTCACCGGCACCGGATTCGTCAACGGCGACAACGTCGTCGGGTCTGGTGTCGAGTTCATGGTGGCGTCCACCTCCGGCGGTTCCACGCCGGTGACGGTGCGCTTCGCCAACGGCACCACGACCAATCGGCCGATGTCAGTCAACGGTCAAACCATCGACTTCCCCGGCACCGGCGCCTGGACGACCTGGGCGGAGGTGACCTTCACGCTGACGCTGAGCGCGGGCAGCAACGCCATCCGCCTGACATCGACCACCGCCAACGGCGGTCCCAACCTCGACCGCCTGTCGGTCGGCTAACAGATCTTGGAGGAGGTCGCCGGCGGGACGGCGGCTTCCTCCAAGGGAGCAATCCCTCCGATGTCCATGTCGATCGATGACGGACCCGGGCAAAATCGGGATTGCCGGACTTCCATATTCAAGAACGTTCCCTTATTGTAAACACCGAGGGTTAGACAGACAGACTTACTAACAATCCTCGGAGACCGGAGGCAAGACCTCCGATGAAAGGAGAGGCCGTGAAGAAGAAGGCATGGCAGAAGCCCGAAGTGTCTACGGTGGAGTGCCGTCCCGAGGTGACCGCCTACGCCGGTGACATCGTCCGGCCGCTGGCCAAGTAGCGCCATGATCGAAGCGCTCACCCGTCAAGCGTTCACCGCGGCCCTGCTCGCCCAGGGCGAGCGGTTCTGGGCTAAGCACCCGTTCAACCGCCCGTCCCAGAAGGAGGTGCGGGTGCGATGGGTGAAGCGCCCGGTGTTCCAGGATGAGGGCGGGCTGGATCACTGGTTCGTCCTCACCAGAGCCGATGACCGCGCCATCGAGCACGCGGGCTGCAAGCCATGAAGGGGATCGGGCTCAGGCGCGGGGTGCGTTTCGTCTTTGACGAGGCGCGGCAGGCGCATGCGTTGCTGCGGCCCGAGGGCGTACAGATGCTCAACGACACCGCCGCCGCGGTCATCCTCCACCGTGGCGACATCGATGCCCTGTCGCGCGAGTTCGACGGCGTGGACGCCGCGGATATCGAGGCTCTGGTACGGGACCTCGATGCGCTTGCGCCGCAAGGCAAGCCGGTCGTGATCGAGGTGGCTCCGGCCGTGCCCGGCCACCGCCCGGACCCGGTGCCCTACGGCATGCTGGCCGAGCTGACCTACCGCTGCCCGCTGCGCTGCCCCTACTGCTCCAACCCGCTCGACCTCGGGGGCTCCGAATTGGACACCGGCTCGTGGTGGCGGGTGTTCAAGGAGGCCCGGGAGCTGGGCGTGCTGCAGCTTCACCTCTCCGGGGGTGAGCCGCTGGCCCGCGCCGATCTGACCGAGCTGATCGCCCGGGCCAGAAGCCTGGCCCTGTACACAAACCTGGTCACGAGCGGGATAGGGCTCACCGCCAAACGCCTGGCGGAGTTGAAGGCTGCGGGCCTCGACCACGTGCAACTGTCCATTCAGGACAGCCGGCCGGTCGAAGCCGACCGCATCGCGGGAATCGAGGCGCATGAACGCAAGCTGGCCATCGCCGGGCTGGTGCGGGAGGCGGACTTGCCGCTGTCGGTCAATGTCGTCCTGCACCGGCACAACCTCGCGCGGCTGCGCGAGATCGGCGAGTTGGCCGCGTCGATGGGCGCCGAGCGCCTCGAGCTCGCCCACACCCAGTACTACGGCTGGGGGCTGCTCAACCGGGCCGCCCTGCTGCCCAGTCGCGAGCAGGTGATGGCGGCGGACGCGGAGGCCGCCGCCTTCGTCGCCTCACACCAAGGCACCATGGAAATCGTCTATGTGCGACCGGACTATCACGACGGGGTCCCCAAGCCGTGCATGAACGGCTGGGGCAGCCGCCAGCTGGTGGTCAGCCCTACCGGCGAGGTGATGCCCTGCCCAGCTGCCTCGGTCATCCCCGGCCTCGACCCGCCAAACGTTCTCGACATTTCGCTTTTCGATATCTGGTACCGGTCGGAAGCCTTCAATCGATTCCGTGGCACGGCGTGGATGGGCGACCCCTGCCGCGCTTGCCCGCGCCGGGAAATCGACTTCGGCGGGTGTCGCTGCCAGGCGTTCCAGCTCACCGGGGACGCAGCGGCGACCGACCCGGCCTGCGTGCTGTCGCCCCGGCACGATCTGGTCACCTCGCTGATCGGAGCCGCCGACGAAACCCCCTTCGTCCCAAGGCGCCAGCGGGGACGAGCGCTTGCTGTTCACCCACCTCAAACGTTTGATGTCGCGACCGAAATGGAGCTGCTATGAGACACGCGGCTTTACTCGCTGCCCTGTTGCTGGCGGTGGTCCTCCCCACCCCCGCCCTGGCCGCGCCCGCCCGGCACGAGGCCGAGAACGCCCCCGCGGTGTGCGACGGCACCATCGACTCCAACTGGGCCGGGTTCTCCGGCACCGGATTCTGCAACACCACCAACGCGGTCGGCGCCTTCGTACAGTGGACCGTGACTGCGGCCAACGCCGGGACGGCCACGCTGGGCATCCGGTACGCCAACGGCACCACGACTGATCGCCCCGCCACTCTCATGGTCAACGGCACCGCCGTCCAAACCGTACAGTTCCCGGGTACCGGCGCCTGGACGACTTGGGCCACAAGAACCCTTACCGTCACCGTCAACGCGGGAACCAATACGATCCGGCTCGCGGCGACCACCGCCAACGGCGACGCGAACATCGACTTCCTCGACTTCGAGGTCGCCGCGCCGCCCAGCTTCACCGACTACCAGGCCGAGAACTGCACCATCTCGCAAGGAGTCGTGGAGTCCAACCACACCGGCTTCACCGGCACCGGTTTCGTGAACTACGACAACGTCGCCGGGTCCAATGTGGAATGCACGGCGAACGCCGCCCAGGCGGGCAGTGTGAGCCTGACGCTCAGGTACGCCAACGGCACCACCACCAACCGGCCGATGTCGGTGAACGGCCAAACGGTGAACTTCCCCGGCACCGGCGCCTGGACCACCTGGGCCGACGTGACGATCACCGTCAGTCTCAACGCCGGCGCCAACCCGATCCGGGCCACCGCCACCACCGCCAACGGCGGACCCAACCTCGACCGCATGCGCGTGGGCACCGGCCCGCCACCCAACCCCGGCGGCAGCATGGCCGCGGCGCCCTATGAGTACTTCGGCTGGGGCTCGCCGCAGGACCCGGTGAGTGTCATGAACGCCACCGGCATCAAGTGGTTCACGCTCGCCTTCATCCTCTCCGACGGCGCCTGCAACCCGGCTTGGGATGGCAGCCGCCCGCTGACCGGAGGCAACGACCAAACGCAGATCAACCGGATCCGGGCCAACGGCGGCGACGTCATGGTCTCGGTCGGCGGCTGGTCGGGCAACAAGCTTGGCGAAAGGTGTTCCAGCGCCAGCGCACTGGCGGGCGCCTACCAGAAAGTCATCGACGCGTACACCTTGAAAGCAATCGACATCGACATCGAGAACACCGAGTGGGAAAACGCCACGGTCCGCCAGCGTGTCATCGACGCGTTGAAGATAGTCAAGCAGAACAACCCCGGCATCAAGACGGTCATCACCTTCGGCACCACCGTGACCGGACCGGACGCCACCGGCCGCGACATGATCAGCCGCGGGGCCAACGCGGGTCTGGCCAACGACATCTGGGCCGTGATGCCGTTCGACTTCGGCGGGTTCAGCGGTGACATGGGCGACGCCTCGATCAGTGCGGTCGAGGGACTCAAAGCCGCCGTCAAGAGCGCCTATGGGTACACGGATGCCGAAACCTATTCGCGCATCGGGCTGTCGTCGATGAACGGCCACACCGACGAACCAAGCGAATTGGTGACCGTCGCCGACTTCCAGCAGATTCTCGCCTACGCACAGCAGAAACACCTCGCTCGGTTCGCGTTCTGGTCCATCAACCGCGACCGCCCGTGCAGTGGGGGTACCGATCCCGACGCGTGCAGCGGGATCGCGCAGCAGCCATACGACTTCACCAAGATCGTCGCGCAGTACCAAGGTTAGGAGATGGGAAAATGCACATGAGACGCATTGGCGTCCTGGCGGCAGCCCTGTTGGCCATCTGGTTTGTGCCGCCGACGCCTGCCAGTGCCGCCCCGACACGATACGAAGCCGAGAACTCCCCCGCGGTTTGTGAGGGCACCATCGACTCCAACTGGGCCGGGTTCTCCGGCACCGGATTCTGTAACACCACCAACGCCATCGGCGCCGGCGTCACCTGGACCGTCAACGCGGCCAACGCCGGGACGGCCACGCTGGGCATCCGTTTCGCCAACGGCACCACGACCGACCGCCCGGCCAACCTCATCGTCAACGGGTCGACCCAGATGCAGAACGTCTCCTTCCCGGGCCAGGGGAGCGGGGCGTGGACCACCTGGGTCACCAAGACGGTGACAGTCACCGTCGCCGCCGGGCCCAACACCATCCGGCTCGAGGGCACCACGGTCAACGGGGACGCGAACATTGACTTCCTCGACTTCGAAGTCGCCGCGCCGCCGACCTTCACCGACTACCAGGCCGAGAACTGCACCATCAATCAGGGCGTGGTCGAATCCAACCACGCCGGCTTCACCGGCACCGGATTCGTCAACGGCGACAATGTGGCGGGTAGTGGCATCTCTTGCAGCGTAAGCAATGCGGGCGCCGCCGGCTCCTACTCGGTCGAGATTCGTTTCGCCAACGGCACCACCACCGTCCGCCCGATGAACCTCATCGTCAACGGCACCACCGTCCAAACCGTACAGTTCCAGGGCACCGGCGCGTGGACCACATGGCAGACGCTGACCTTCAACGTCACGCTCAACTCCGGCGCCAACACCATCGCGCTGACCGCCACCACCGCCAACGGTGGACCCAACCTTGACCGCCTGCGCGTGGCCGCTCCGGTCGACACCATCGCGCCGACCGCGCCCGGACAACCCATCTGCGACCCCATCGTGCAGAACCAGATGACGCTGACCTGGCCGGCATCGACCGACAATATCGGTGTCGTGGCTTATGACATCTACCACGACGGCAACCTCATCACCTCCGTGCCGTCATCTCCCACCACACTCATCAACCTCAACTTCAACTTCACCTACCGGATCTCGATCTTCGGCCGAGACGCGGCCAGAAACGTCTCCACCACAAGCCCTCTGGCCACCACGCCGTCCGGTGGTGCCTGTGTCACGGGCCCCAGCAATGACACCCAGCCGCCCACCGCACCCACCAACCTCGTCCACTCCAACGTCACCGCCAACACGGTCGACCTCACGTGGACCGCGTCGACCGACAACATCGGCGTGACGCAGTATGTGGTACGCGACGCCAACAATGTGTCGGTCGGCAACCCGGTCAACGGCAACCCTCCCGTGACCAACACCCGGGTCACCGGCTTGGCGTGCAACACTTCCTACACCCTGCACGTGGTCGCTCGCGACGCGGCCAACCTCACCTCCCCACCCAGCAACACCCGCACCTTCACCACGCTCGCATGCAGCCGGGGCATACCGCAGACCCCGACCATCATCGGGCCACAGAACTGGGACATCCCTTGGGACATCTGCTTCGCCCCGGGCCAGAACTACGCCCTCATCACCGAACGCGACACCTTCCGCGTCTTCAAACTCGAACCCAACGGCACCAAGACCCAGGTCGGCACCGTCCCCAACAGTGTCACCACCGATGGTGAAGGCGGATTGATGGGCTGCGCCGCCTCGCCCACATGGAACGGCACCACCGACACCGACTGGTTCTTCATGCACACCTCCAACGACGGTGGCACCACACAGAACCGCGTCGTCAGAATGACGTTCAACGGCACCACACTGTCCAACCGGACGGTCATTCTCGGCGGCATCCGCTCCAGCCGGTTCCACAATGGTGGCCGGATCCGGTTCGGCCCGGACGGTTTCCTCTACGTCACCACCGGCGACTCGCAACAGGACAACCTGGCGCAGGACCCCAACTCCCTCAACGGAAAGATCCTGCGGATCACCAAGACCGGCGCCGCCGCACCGGGCAACCCCTTCGGAACCCGTATCTACACACTCGGCCACCGCAACCCGCAAGGCATCGCCTGGGACTCGCAGGGCCGGCTGTGGCAGGCTGAGTTCGGTGCGTCGTCGGTGGATGAGGTCAACCTGCTGACCGCGGGCAACAACTACGGCTGGCCGACCTGTGAGGGCACTTGCAACGTCGCCGGCATGACCAACCCCAAGTGGCAGAAGGCTGTCGCTCAGTGCTCGTGCAGCGGCATGGCGATTGTCAACGACACCATCTATCTCGGTGCGCTGCGCGGCCAGCGGATGTGGCGGCTGGAGCTGACCGGCACCAACATCACCAACGAGTCGCAGTTCTTTACCAGCTTCGGCCGCATCCGCTCGGTCACCAAGGTTCCCAGTGACGCGGCCATCTGGTTCGGAACCTCCAATGAGGACAACAACGGCAACGGCAACCCGGACATCGTCCGGCAGTCCCTGATCCGATAAGGCCCCATCCATGAGACGATTTCTTGCTTTCCTTGGTACCCTGGCGTTGCTGGCGGTCACCGTTCAGTCGGCGGCTTCCGCCGCACCCGTCCGCTACGAGGCGGAGAACGCGCCCGCGATGTGCAACGGCACCATCGACTCCAACTGGGCGGGGTTCTCCGGCACTGGATTCTGCAACGCCACCAACGCGGTCGGCTCCTTCGCCCAGTGGACCGTGAACGCCGCCAACGCGGGCACCGCCACGTTGGGAATCCGTTACGCCAACGGCACCACCGCCGACCGCCCGGCCGATATCTCCGTGAACGGGACGGTCGTGGCGGCCGCGTCGTCCTTCGCCCCCACCGGCGCCTGGACCACCTGGGTCACCAAAACGGTGACGGCATCGGTCAACGCGGGCAGCAACACGATCCGGGTCGCGGGCACCACCGCCAACGGCCCGGCCAACCTCGACTTCCTTGACTTCGAGGTGTCCGCCCCACCCACTTTCACCGACTACCAAGCCGAGAACTGCACCATCAGCCAGGGTGTGGTCGAGTCCAACCACGCCGGCTTCACCGGCACCGGATTCGTCAACGGCGACAACGTCGCCGGGTCCTATGTGGAGTGCTCCGTCTCCGCTTCCACCTCGGGCACCGCCACCCTCACCTACCGTTTCGCCAACGGCACCACCACCAACCGCCCGATGTCGATTTCGGTCAACGGTACTGTGGTCGACGCCAATCTCGCCTTCAACCCGACCGGTGCCTGGACCACGTGGGCGGACGTATCCGTCACCGCCACCCTCAACGCCGGGGCGAACCTCGTCCGGGCCACCGCCATGACGGCCACCGGTGGTCCCAACCTCGACCGCTTGCGGGCCAGCGTGGTCGGCCCTCCGGACACCACGCCACCCAGCATTCCCACGAACCCACGCGTAACCGGTACCACATGTGCGGCAATAAATGTGTCCTGGGACGCCTCTTCCGACAATGTCGGGGTCACGGGCTACCGGGTCTACGAGGGCACGACCGTCCGGGCCACGCCATCCGGAACCTCGGCGTCCATCAGTGGTCTCGCACCGTCCACATCGCACACCTACACGATCACCGCTGTCGATGCCGCCGGAAACGAATCCGGCCACAGCATCTCCGTCACCGGCACCACCGCGGCGTCGTGCGGCGGGGGCCGTCCGGTCGACATCAACGGGCAGTTGCATGTCTGCGGAGTCAACCTCTGCAACCAGTTCAACCGTCCGATCCAGTTGCGCGGCATGTCCTCGCACGGCCTCCAGTGGTACTACCAGTGCCTGAACACGGCCTCGCTCGACGCGTTGGCCGGTGACTGGCAGGCCGACGTCATGCGCATCTCCATGTATATTCAGGAGGACGGGTACGAGACGAACCCGCGCCTGTTCACCGATCGGGTGCACAATCTCATCGAGCAGGCGACGGCGCGCGGCATCTACGCCATCGTCGACTGGCACATGCTCGACCCGGGCGACCCCAACTTCAACTTGTCCCGCGCCCGGACGTTCTTCACCGAAATCGCCAACCGCCACAAGAACAAGCCGAATGTGATTTACGAGGTGGCCAACGAGCCCAACGGCGTCTCGTGGTCCACGATTCGCAACTACCACAACCAGATCATCCCCGTGATCCGGGCCGAGGACGCCGACAGTGTGATTCTTCTCGGCACGCGAGCCTGGTCGTCCCTCGGTGTATCCGACGGCGCCAGCGAGACCGAAATCATCAACAACCCGGTCAACGCCACGAACATCATGTACACCTTCCACTTCTACGCCGCCTCACACGGCAGCACCTACCTGAACACGCTGTCGCGCGCGGCCAACAGCCTGCCCATGTTCGTCACCGAGTTCGGCACGCAGACCGCGTCCGGCGACGGCGGCAACAACTTCACGCAGGCGCAGGCGTACATCGACATGATGGCGCAGAAGAAGATCAGTTGGGTGAACTGGAACTACTCCGACGACTTCCGCTCCGGAGCCGTTTTCACCGAGGGCACCTGCCCGGGCGGCCCGTTCGCCGGCACATCACGCCTCAAGCCGGCCGGATCGTGGGTACGCGACCACATCCGCAACCCACCGGACAACTTCCCGACATCCTAGAAATGAGCCGGAAAATGGCCCCTCCAAGGCGCGGGGAGGGGCCATTTTCCCACCGGCGGAGTCGCCACCCTACTTCGGGGAAGTAGGGGCTTCAGGAGAAAAGGATCGCCCTATTTCCCCGAAGTAGGGCCGGGGCAAGATCATGTGAGGCGGGCGTCGTGGACGAGGATGGCGGCCTGGACGCGGTTGGTCATGCCGAGCTTGGCCAGCGAGTGCGACACGTGCGCCTTGACGGTCGACTCCGCCATGTCGAGCTTCTTGGCTATCTCCGCATTGGACAGTCCACTTGCGACAGCCACGATCACATCCTGCTCCCGATCGGTCAGGACGGCCAGCCGCTCGCGAGCCTGCTCCGCCTCCGAGGCGCCGATGTCGGCGAAGGAGCTGATGAGCCGCCGCGTCACGGTCGGGGAGAGCATCGCGTTGCCCTCGACGACCGTACGCACGGACTGGATGAGCGTGTGCGGCGGCGTGTCTTTGAGCAGAAACCCGACCGCTCCCGCGCGCAACGCCGCCTGCACGTAGTCGTCGTGATCGAAGGTGGTCAGCATGATGACCTTGGGCGGGTCGGGTAGCTCAGCGAGCTGTAAGGCGGCGGTCAGGCCGTCCATGCCGGGCATGCGGACATCCATCAGGATGACGTCGATCGGCTGGCGCGCCACGACTTCCAGTGCTTCGGCGCCGTCGCGGGCCTCGGCCACGACGGAGATGTCGTCGGTCGCCTCGAGGATAAGCCGCAGGCCGGAGCGGACGAGGCTTTCGTCGTCGACGACGAGGACGCGGATCATGTCATGCCTCCAGTCGGTAGGTGTGCCTTCACGGCGAAGCCGCCGCCGGCGGTCTGTTTGGCCTCGAAGACCCCGTCGAGCAGCTCGACGCGCTCCCGGAGGCCGATGAGGCCGAGTCCTCCCTTGGGGAGTTCGTGCGGGTGGGGCGGTCCGGTCGGGGGTCCGTTGGACACGGTCACGTCGAGGCCATGTGCGAGGAAGTTCAACTTGATGAGGGTCTGCGGCGCGCCGGCGTGCTTGACGACGTTGGTCAGGCTCTCCTGCACCACCCGGTAGGCGGTGCGCTCGACGGTCGATGGGATCGGGGCCGCATCGCCCTCGGTGACGAACTCTATGGGTACCCCCATAGAACGAGTGCGATCGATAACGCGCCCCAGATCGGCCAGAGTCGGTTGCGGCTGGGTCCCGGGACCCGGCTCGCGCAGGATGCCGAGCACCTGGCGCAGCTCGCTGAGCGCTTCGCGTCCCGTGTTGCGGATGAGGTCGGCCGTCTCGGCGGTGCGCTCGTCCTGGGCGGCCATTTCGAGCGCTCCGGCGTGCAGGACCATCAGCGAGACGCGGTGGGCGACGATGTCGTGCAGCTCGCGGGCGATGCGGGCGCGCTCGAGGCTGCGGGCCTGCTCGGCGCGAGCCTCGTATTCCGCCTCGGCCACCTTGTTGCGTGAGCGGGTCCACAGACCGTAGGCGGCCGGCAGGACCACGAGCAGCGTCAGGTACATGATCCCGTCGATGATCAGGCCACCGCCGAGGTGGGGGTGACGCCTCACACCTGTCGCCACGGGGACCCAGACGGCGAACAGGGCTACGACGGCGAAGGTGATCATCTTTCGGCGGCTCAGGTGGTACGCGGCGTTGTACGAGGCGATGATGCCCGCCGGGGCGAGCGCGTAGCTCAGCCAGCCGATGAGCGCCAGCGAGTAAAAGGGCCATCGATGGTACTTGATGAATCTGAGCGTGATGGCCGAGAGGCCGGCGATGATTGTCGCCGCGACGGCCCGGCGCGGCAGGTCGGCCTGGGAGTACCCGGCCAGCTGCACCGGCGTGGGCTCAAGCTGGGCGAACGAGAGCAGGAAGAGCCCGGCCGCGGGCAGCCATGCTAGAAGCATGTCCTGCCACCGCTCCTGAGACAGCGCGCCCCGGCGGGAGGTCATGATCAGACCATAAGCCTTTAGTAGGTGCCGGCGATCAACTATCGACGACGACGTTTGGCCTGATCCCGGCCAGCATTGCCGCCATGAACCTACTGACTGTGAATATGGAGGCGGCGGTCCGGACGTCTGAATTGAGCAAGAGCTATGGACACGCGGGCTCCCGCGTAACAGTGCTGGAGGGGGTCGACCTCGAGTTCCAACGGGGGAGGTTGACCGCCATCATGGGGCCGGCCAGCTCCGGAAAATCGACGCTCCTGCATTGCCTGGCCGGGCTGGAGCAGCCGACGAGCGGCCAGGTGTGGGTCGGCGAGACCCGGATCACAGGGCTCGATCACGAGCGGCTAAGCCGCCTCCGGCGGGAGCGCATCGGATTCATCTTCCAGAACTACAACCTCATGCCCGCGCTCACCGTGGCGGAGAACATCATCCTGCCGTTCGAGCTGGCCGGGCGCGTACTTGATCACGATCACGTGGAGCTTGTGGTGCGGACGCTGGGCCTGAGCCACCTGCTGCTGCACCGCCCCGACGAGCTGTCCGGGCCGGAGGCCCAGAGCGTGGCCGTGACCCGGGCGTTCATCGGCCACCCCCAGGTGGTGCTCGCCGATGAGCCGACGGCCGCGCTCGACCACCGGGCCTCGGCCCAGCTGCTGGGCCTGCTGCGGCGGGGCGTTGACGAGCTGGGCGGCTCTGTGATCATGGTCACGCATGATCCGGCGGTCGCCTCCGTGGCCGACCGGGTGGTCTTCTTCGAATCCGGCCGTGTCGCGGCCGAGATGTCCGAGCCGACGCAGCACGGGGTGCTGCGGCAGCTGACCGATCTGAGGAGAAGGCGGGAGGCCGTCCTTGCCAGGCATCTATAGGCGTCGCACAATGGCGCATGGGCATATATGCAAGTAGATCTATGCTGGTGGTCCTGCTCGTCGCCGCCACCGCGGCGACGATGGGGGCCGGTGTCCCACCGGCCGGCCGGGACCTGACCGTCGGGCCGCCGCACCGGATGCCCCGGCAGTACACGCCGGACCAGGAGGCGAGGCGCGCCTTCGCCCCACCGTCCGAGTTGGACAACGTGCCGGGGCCGGCCGGGGCGGACCACTGGTTCGCCATGCAGCGCATGTTCCCGTTCCAGGAGCTGGACCTGGGGGAGTTGCAGCGGAAGGGGCATGCGGAGGCCGCCGCGTTGCGCGGCGCACCGGGGATCCAGGCGGCGTGGCAGGGCCTGGGGCCGTCGAACATCGGCGGCAGGGTCACAGACATTGTGGCGCACCGGACCCAGGCCAACACGGTCTTCGCCGCGGCGGCCTCCGGCGGGGTATGGCGGAGCACCGATGCCGGGCTGACGTTCAGTTCGGCGTGGAACCCCACGCTGACCCCGTCGATCGGGGCGCTGGCGATGTCGAGCACCGGTGTGCTGTACGCGGGCACCGGGGAGTCGAATCCGGGCGGCGGCAGCACCACCTTCCCGGGCAGCGGCGTCTATCGATCGAGCGACAACGGCGCGACGTGGCAGTCGTTGGGGCTCACCGGTTCCGACCGCATCGGGCGGATCGCCATCGATCCGGCCAACAGCAACCGGCTGTTTGTCGCCGCGACCGGCAACCTGTTCGTGTCGGGTGGGCAGAGGGGTTTGTACCGCACGACGGACGGCGGCGCGACGTGGCAGCTGGTTCTGGCCGGTGCCAACGGCACCACGGGCGCGGTCGACGTGGCGATCGGTACCAACAACCGGGTTTACGCGGTGATGTGGGATCACAAGCGGGCGCCCAACGGGCGGACGTATGGCGGCGTGGGCTCGGGCGTCTTCAGGTCGACCGATGGGGGCACGACGTGGACGCGGCTGGGCGGCGGCCTTCCGGCGTCGAGCAGCAATCTGGGGCGCATGGGGATCGCGGTCGCGCCCAACAACGGCAATCGGCTGTACGCCATAGCCGCCAACACGAACGGGGACTTCCTCGGATTCTGGACGTCCACCAACGGCGGGACCAACTGGACTCAGATCACCAACACGTCGTTCCTGTCGGCGTCCCAGTCGACGTTCGGGTGGTGGTTCGGGCGCATCTGGGTCGACCCGGCCAATGCGTCGCACTTGTTCGTGGCCGGGGTACCGATGCTTGAGTCGCTTGACGCCGGAGCCACCTGGCGGCGCAACTCGTCGTCGTTCCATGTGGACCAGCACGCGCTGGCGTGGGATCCCTTGACCGCCAACAGGGTCTACATTGGAAACGATGGGGGCGTCTACCGGTCGTCCTCCAACGGGTCGCTGACCGGCAGTTGGACAAAGTCGACGCGGCAGACGAACATGCAGTTCTACACCGTGGCGGTGTCCACCCAGGACATATCGCGGATCAGTGGCGGCTTGCAGGACAACGGTTCCGTGCGAAGCTGGGGCGGGACCAACTGGAATTCCATCGGTGGCGGCGACGGGCTGGCGAATCTGATCGATCCGACCAATCAGAACAAGGTCTATGCGTGTTCGCAGAACGGGGTGTGCACGCGGTCCACGGATGGGGGGACGACCAGGAGTTCGTTTGGGTCAACGACTTCCGATCGGAGAGGGTGGCTCACGCCGGTGGTGTTCGATCCGTCGAACCCGGCCATCATGTACTACGGCGGCAACCGGGTCAACCGCTCCACCAACTCCGCGGCCTCCTTCACCGTCATCAGCCCGGATCTGACCCGCGGCCAAGGCGGCACCGGCGGCGCGCCCTTCGGCACCATCACCACGATGGCCGTGGCCCGCTCAAGCGCCGCAACGATTTATGTGGGTACCGACGACGGCCGCATGTGGGTGACAAGGAACACCGGATCGACCTGGACCGAGATCACCGCCGGCCTGCCGCTGCGCTGGATGACCCGGGTGGCGGTCGACCCGACCGATGCGAACCTGGTCTACGCCACGGTGTCCGGGTTCCGTAACGGTGAGAGGCTCGCGCACGTGTTCCGCAGTGTGAATGGCGGAACGTCATGGGTCGACATCTCGGGGAACCTGCCTGACTCGCCGGCCAATGACATCGTCATCGATCCGCGCGACCGCACCCGGCTGCACGTCGCCGCGGATTCGGGCGTCTTCACCTCGACCGATGGCGGGATCAATTGGGCCGCTTCGGGCACGGGCCTTCCCCTGGTACCAATAAGTGATCTTGAAGCCACGAACAACGGGACGACTACCGTGCTAACGGCGGCTACGTTCGGTCTGGGGATGTATCGCCTGATTTTGTAAAAATGCTGACTGTGAGGGGAAGCGGGGCCGCCGGCCGCCGCATAATCACGCGGTGACCGATCGTCTGCTCGACCTCAGCCAGGAAGTACCGTCCGATCGGACCGCCGTCCAGGTCCGGCGGATCGCCCCTCCATACCGATCCAGGAGCGCGCGGACTGGTTCGCAGCGCTCCTGGATCTGTCTGTTGCGCAGAAAGGGCACAATGGGTCCGTGAGCGAGCAGCCTCAAATCCCGCGGCAGCCCCAGCCATACCCGCCGCCCTATAACCTCTACGCGATCCTCTCGCTGATCTTCTCGGTGGCGGTGTTCCCGCCGGTCGGCATCTACCTCGGCTACAAGGCCAAGGAGGAGATCACGCGGACCGGCGAGCGCGGCATCGAGCTGGCGCAGGTCGGCATCGTCGTCGGCTGGATATTTACCTCGCTGTATGCAGTTTTCCTCATCGTCTGGTGCGCCTTCGCCACCACCATCTTCGGAGCGGCGGGGTTCAACGGATTCAGGTGAGCCGTTGGAATCCGAGCCGGCCGGCCGCGAGCTCGAGCCGCTCCTGGAAATTGAACTTGATGGTGGGGCAGGGGATGTGGCCCTCGCGCCAGAGTTTGGGGCACGATCCGCCGCAGATCGGTAGGATCGGGCAGCGTCCACATGGGACGGAGTTTTCAGAAACGCTGTCGTACCAGTCGTCGAAGGCCCCGATGGGCCGAGGTCCGGTCCCGTTCCGGGTCAGGTCGTCGACGGTTGCGATGATGCCGCTGTCGCGGACGCGCGGCACGAGCGGGTGCTCCGAGCAGGAGTAGACCCGCTCCGCCGAATCGACCACCTCCGAGAAGCGGGTGGTCGCCACGCAGGTGGTCCGCTTGAGGGCGTTGGGGATGGGGCCGAACGGGATGCCCAGCGACTCGGCCAGGCGCAGCCATTCCGCTTCCTTCTGAGCGAAGCTTCGGATCTCAATCTCCACATCGGACACATCGTTGCCCCAGAAGTGCACCGGCATGAGGGCAAGGCTTGCCCTCAAAGGGATCCGGGCAAGCTCACGGATCAGGTCGGGGACAGAGTCCTCGTTGTCGGAATCGATGTTGACCCGGATCGTGAGGTTGAGGCCGGGCGGAAGATGGTCGCGCAAAGCCGAGGTGATCTGGTGGAAGCTGCCGGTCCCGTTGCGCTTCAAGCGCCTCCGGTCGTGCACCTCGGGCGGGCCGTCAAGGGTCACCTCGATCGAGTCCAGCGCGCACTCCTCGCGCAGCACCCTGAGCGTGCGGTCGGTGAGCAGGCTGCCGTTGGTGGGCATGCTCGCCGAGTACGACTTGCCGTGCTGTTTTGTGGCGGCGAGGAAGCGTCCGCTCAGCTCGCGGATCACCCCGAGGGCGAGCATGGGCTCCCCGCCGAACCAGGTGACGCGCACGTGGCGGGTGGCCGGGTCGGCGATCACCGCCTCCACCCGCTGCGCCATCTTCTGCATCCTGACGCTCGACTTGAAGTGCTCCTGACCACAGTACGAACAGGCCATGTTGCAGTAGGCGGTGGGCATGATGGTGAAGCCGCGCTGCGACGGGTCGTCCGAGCTGGCCCGCATCGCCTCCAGCACCCGGGTCAGCTCGTCCTCGTCGTCGGGTACCACCGCCTGCAGCTTTTCCAGGCGCGCGAGTTGCTCGCCCTCGATCGCGCTCAAGTCATGGCGCTCCAACGCCTCCCCGGTCCGGGCATCGACGGCGAACAGTGTCGCCCGCCTCGTGGAGTAGGCGAGCCTGGCCACGCGCCCCGAAGCGTCGTGGAAGAGGCCCTCGCTGAGCAGAAGATAGCGGCTGCGGCTGGTGCTCACCGCCCGAGTGTGCCGGTCAATTCCGCAAGCTTCAATACGGAGTTCCAGTTGCGCACGGTGGAGATCACCCCGAGTTTCTTGGGAAAGGCCAGGCTGAGCTTGCTGCGCCCCATCCCTCCGGGGAACCAAAGATAGACATCTTTACCCTTGACGAGGATTTCATCCGGAGGGTACGCGTCCTTGTCGATGTTGACGGATGGCGCCTTGTCGCAGAAGCCGACGGCCAGCCTGGAGCCCTCGCCGGCGTGCTCCGGGAACGGGTTGCCCGCCACGATCTTTTCCAGCTCGGCGTGGGACCGTGTGATCACGTCGATGCGATGCCCGAACTCGGCCTCAATCAGCTTCTCGATGTTCTTGGAGCTGACGTCGCCGGACGCGACGGCGTTGCCGCTCTGAAGGTAGGTCGCCACGTCCTCGTACCCATTGCGCTGCAACAGGTCCTTTAGCGCGGCCATGGATATCTTGTTGGTCCCGGCGAGGTTGATGGCTCGCAGCAGGATCGCCGTGCGCATCCGGCTAGTCCCGTTCCCCGTGCCAGCGTTCGTCCTCGGCCTCCCACGCCTCGTTGCGCTCGCGCACCTTGGCCAGTGCGTGCTCCGCCTCCGAGGACGTGCGGAACGGCCCCAGCAGCCTGGACTCGTCGCACTTGTTGTCGTTGTTCTCGACCCTGTTGTGCTTCAGGCACCAGTAGTACATGAGATTATTATCGCCCGCGCCGCCACCAGACGGCGGCCGTCGACACGCAGGCGGTTGCGGCCAGCGCCATCGCCGCCCTTATCCCCCATACTTGGGCGATTCCCCCGAAGATGAGCGGTCCGGTGCCCTGGAAGGTCATCAATCCCATGGTGAGCAGGCCGAACGCCTGGCCGCGGCGATGTTCCGGGATCGCGTCGACAAAAACCCTTTGCAATCCCAGGGGGTACCCGAAACCGCAGCCGGTGAGGAACAGGACGGCACCGACCATCCACTGCGGGGGTGAGAATGCCAGGGCGAGCGTGGGCGCGCCAAGCAGCACGATGAGCGGGGCCACCAGTCGCGTGCGGGTCTCCGGCCGCAGGAAGCGCCCGACCACGAGGTGGCCGACGAGCATGCCGGCGGGGCTCCAGGCCAGCAGGAGCCCGGCCGATCCCGCCGCGAACCCTCTCGCGTCGGCGTAAGCCACGATCAATGCTTCAGCCCCCACGATGAACAGGGGCGGAAGCCACTGGATCAGCAGCAGCGCCCGGATGACCGAATCCTTGAGCAACGCCCGGTTGGTCCGCCAGCTCTCCTTCACCGCCCCGAGTTCGGTGGCCTTCGGTGGTGCATCCATATCGGACAGTCCAAACCGGACAATGAGGGCGGAGACGGCGTGGGCGGCGGCGCTGATGAGCAGGGCCCGTTGCGGCCCGGCCGCGGCCACGGCCAGCCCGCCGAACGCCATGCCCAGCAGTTGAGCCCCGCCCGCGGCCATGTTGCTGGCCGAGCGACCCAGCACGTAAAGGTCACCCGGCAGCACCTCGGCGATCAGCCGCGCCGACGCGCCGCCGAAGACCGGCATGAACGCGCCCACGGCCGCCACTATCGCCAGACTGACCCCGACCGGCATCGGGACCGTCGCGAGGCACAGCGCCGCCGCGCACTCGACCAGGTACCCGGTCGTAATCAGCCTTCTCGGCCGGACCCTGTCCGCCAGCGAGCCGAAGAGCATCCCGCCCGCCACCTGGGGCAGGAATCCAATTCCGAAGGTCACGGCGGAGAGGAAGGCCGAGCGCGTCAAGCTGTACACGAGTATCGACAGCGCGATGATGCGCAGGGTGTCGGCCGCGATGGCCAGGCTCCGGCTGACAAACACCATGCGATAGGCCGATACCGCGAACAATTGCCCGAATGTGGAGCGCTTCTCCAGAACCTCCGTCGTCACGCTTTACACCCTCCGCCACCGCCCTCCGGCTGGCCAATGTTACGTACATAGGCGTAAGGTCGGCGGCATGATCCGGTTCGAGGTGGGCGCGGACGACCTGCTGCACAGCAGGTTCGCCGTCTCGCCTCTGTTCGAGTTGGACAGCCTGCTGCGGATCCTCGCCGGGATCGGCCACAAGCGCGGCCCGGCCCCTCTGGTCGACAGCCTCCGTCCCGCCTACGAGAAGCTCCTTGCCCGTACCGACCTTCGGGCCATCGAGGCACTGTTTTCCGCGACCTACGGCCCCACTTTCATCGCACCTCCGCCGCGAGGCATGGCCCAAACCATCGACGATGACCTGAAGGCCATGCGCGCCACGCCCTTGGAGACGGCCCGCGCCGAGATCGCCCAGGGTTTGAGCTACCGCCCCTGCTCTGATCCCGCCGTTCTCGCCATCCTCAACTCGGCGGATGTCGTCTCGCGCTTCGCGTCCACTTTGGAGGAATGCTGGCACGAGCTCCTCGCGCCGCGATGGCCACGGCTCAGGGCGGTCTGCGAACGCGACGTGGTCCACCGCTCCGCGGAATTGTCCCGCGCCGGCTGGGCCGCCGCCCTCGCCGGCCTGAATCGCAAGGTCCGCTGGAACGACGGCGGCATCGAACTCAGGCGATCATTCCACCACGACCCGATCCCATTGGGCGGCAAGGGCCTGCTCTTCATCCCGTCCGTCTTCGTCTGGCCCGAGGTCGCGATGCACTATGACGAGCCGTGGCCCAAGGCCATCATCTATCCGGCCCGCGGCGTCGCCGCCCTCTTGCAGGTCGGCACGGCAGCGTCCCACGACGCCCTCTCTGACCTCATCGGCCGTACCCGCGCCCGCCTCCTCCTCGCCCTCGCCTCACCGGCCAGCACCACCCAGCTGGCCCGGGTCTGCGGCCTCGCCGTCGGCGCCGTCGGCGACCACCTGCGTGTCATGCTCCGCGCCGGCCTGCTCCACACCGCCCGCTCCGGCCGCTCGGTCATCTACAGCCGCACCCGCTTCGGCGACACCCTGATCACCCGCACCACCACGTCACGGCACCGCTGACCGCCGCCGACCCCGCGCCCACACCACGAAGCCAATCAAGGCCACCACCAAGGCCACCGCCGCTGCCCCAAATATCAGCAGCAGCACCAACGGCGGCCCATCCGGCGTAGACGGTTTATTCGTCGGCCCCGCCCCGCCGCTCGCCTTACTCGGCCCCTCAGTCCCCACCGGAACATCGGCCGTCAACGCCCCCACAAGGTTGATCACCCCATACCCGTACTCCGGATCCCGCCCAGGACTACCCTTGTCGGTCGCGGTAGCGGTTAGCCGCCTAACCACCTCGGCTGCCTTCAACTGCGGAAACTTCGCCCGAATCAGCGCCACCGCCCCCGCCGCAATCGCCGTCGCATCCGAAGTCCCACTGCCGACCGAGTACCTTCCTCCCGGATGGGCGCCAGAGATGTCCACGCCTGGTGCCGCGATGACCACCTGCGGTCCGGCCACCGAGACCGGCGCGTGCTCACCGTTCCTTCCAACCGCAGCTACCGCCAGCACACCCGGATATGCCGCCGGAAACCGCACGGAGGTGTCTTCGGGTCGATTTCCAGCACCGGCTACCACAACGACATCGGAGGCTAAGGCTGTTTGGACTTCTTGGCGCTCAAGCGGATCGCCTTCGCCGCCAAGAGATATCGAGATCACCCCTGCTCCATGTGCGACCGCCCACTTGATTCCATCGATGACGTGGTCGCCACGAGCCCCTTCGAACACGCCCGCACGGATAGGCAAGACCTTGGCTGCTGGGGCAACCCCTCGCACCCGGCCGTGACCAGCGATCAGGCTGGCCATCTTGGTGCCGTGACCGTCGGTGTCGACATGCCCATCACCCGGACCTTCATTGGTTAGATCGACCCCTGACAGCACTGAACCGGCCAGATCGGCGTGGGTGGCATCTACGCCGGAGTCGATGACGGCGACGGTGACTCCTGCGCCTTCCGTGTGCTGGTGTGCCTGGGCAGTGCTAAGGAATTGGTGATACCACTGCCCGTCGGAAACCTGATCAGCGGCGGATACAGGCTGGGCAACAGCCGCCAGAAGCACGATAGTCGTCAGCGCAGCCCCACCAGCGCTGTGTGACCTCATTCGGGTACCGTCCGGATCGTCACTTGCGCTCCCTCGCTGCTCTTGAATTCGGCTCGCCACGGATATGCCAGATCTGTGAACCAGTCCCGAAACTCCTCTTCTTGTTTCACGGTAGGTTGACCGAGGACAAACTCATCTTGGTCTACTTTGATTACAGGCGGAACTCCCTTTCCGACCTGCCAGGCGATGTTTGGACGTCGATAGAGTGCTCCCTGGCCCGCGCTTCCGCTCTGGCCGCCAGCCATAGGCATAGGCATCATTCCGGCAGCCATACCTGCGGTTCCAGCCGATCCAGTCGCAATGGGTGGCTGCAATGTCCGCGGCCCCACTCCGCGAGGTTGCGGCATGGGAACTACATATCCGCCTCGACCTACCCCCGGTCCAGGAAGTATATAGGCGCCACCGAAGGGCGAATATATGTTGCCTGGTGGAATCGGGAGCATCGATACGGGTGTCCCGGGAACCGCTTCAAGGAACCGTGGCGCACCCTGTGGCAGCTGAGGCAAAGTCGCCGTCGCCAGTTGGGGCGCTGTCTTGATCCCGGCAACCGGTTCGTAACCAGGCATGGGTGGCACGAGTGGACGAGCGCCACCAGTCGCTGCGCCGAATAAGAAACTCGCACCGACTGACGAATCGTTCTCCTCGTCGATTACCTTTTCTTTCTCGATCTGCAGGTGGGTGAGTACCGGTCGGGCAATGTACGGGCGGGCGGCAGCCACTGCGCTATCCGTCTCGATCATGATCTGACGGGCTTTTCTGTTGAGCTCATCTGCCCGGTCATCCCACGACCATGGCATGTACTCACTCGTGATCTCACTCCATTGCTTGTTCACCGGCCCCATCTGCTTGCGTGCGTCGTCGAGCGCTTGCACCGTACGGTTCCACGCATGCGAGGTTTGCCGTGCACATGCCGCGTCCGAAAGCAGATCCGAACCGTAAGTGTCTAGAATTCGTAGGAACCCGGTCCCTGCTGGCGACTGCCACGCCCCAGCTATTCGATCACGCTGACTGCGCCACACTCGATACTGCTCATCTAGAAAGTCGGCCAGAAAGCGAAATCCCTTCACTTGTTCCCAGGCTGCATCCCGACCCTCGTGCTCCACCATGGACCACATGCGCGGAACATCGAACGCATTCCAGTCAGCGGGCCATGACGCTGTCCATGTCGGTTGCGCTGGAACTGATCCTTTTGTAATCGGCCCGATAAACCGGTCTGTCACGCGAACTCCCCCCTTGTTGGAGCCGCGGGTGGCGGCAGTGTGCGCCGCATCATCTCCCTCAGCCGATCAGTCACTGCATCTACGTCCAGCTTCGCAAGGTCGTCAGCGGTCCGATACTCCTCAAGCACCCTGGTAAGGAACTCGGTGACCCGCGACGCTCTCTCCATATAGGCCTCGCTGTTTTTCCAGAAGCAATGCATGGCATAGGCCATCGCTTGTCGCGACGCGTCAACCTCCCCCGACCTGGATTGCTCTCCGACAGGAACTCCGCGATAGATCATGCGTCTGGCACTGGTGATGCCTGGTTGAAGCGCAGCCTCCGTGTTTGTGGCGATCCCTTCCTTGCTCTGCTGCAGCGCCAACAGGTCTACCTCTATCTGCTGCCTCGGTGCTGTCATTTGGCTCACCCCCGACAAATCGATGGGCTTGAGGCTAACCGAATCAACGCCGGGGCGCAGTACCAAAAGTTGGGCCTGTGGATAACTTCAGTGACTTAGCGGATGAGTCTGTGTGCTATCACCAGGACCAGTAAAGTTCACTGGATGACGCGACTTGACGAGCTGTTCGAGCTGGGCCGCCAGGCTGTTCTGCACCGCACACACGAGTGCGACAAGCCTCCGGTGGACGGCGGCCGGTGGGGGATCGCGGTGATTCTCAAGTCGGACACAACACTTGTCCGCCAGCTCGCCGACATCACCAATGACGCAATGAGCGTCGCCGGAAGGCATCACTGGCCAACGGGTTCGCCCAGTGCAGTGCACTTCACGGTCCGCGCTCGTGTGGCACCGCATCGAGGTGCCCGAGGACGATCCCATCGGTAAACATTCAGCTGTGGGTTGGTGGTTGGCCTGGCCTGGTGTTGTAGCTACTGTGGCGTGTGTGGGTATGGACGCCGCCCGGGTGATGATTGCGGTGTTGGCGGAGCCGGAAGTGTTGCTGGTGTTTAGCGCGATCGTGACTGCCACGTCGACGGCGCGGGTGGATGAGTTCGGGCGCCTGGTGTCGGCGGCGTCGTATGTCACGCCGTTTGGGCTGATGAAGATGACGTCATTGTCGCGGGACGTGATCGAGAAGGCTGCCGGGTCTTTGGCGCGTGCCGGGTTGCTGGAGGTCCATCCCGATCCGTGGGGCAGGTTGGACAGTTGGCGGGTCGACGAGGCCGCTTTGGCGGCCGCGTCGTCGTCGTGACTGGACGGTCGCCGCGCTGTGACCATCGCTGGGCATCGCTGGGCGAGGTTGGAATGCACGGTTTGTGGTTGACGCGCCCGACTGGGGCGGATCGTTGCGTGCCGGGTAGGTGCTTGATGATGTGTGCGGGTGCCTGATCCCGATGAACTATCGCGTGCGGATCTGCTCACGCTCGTCGGTGCGCAGGCGCAGGAGCTCAAGGGAGCTTCGGGCCGAGAACACCAGGTTACGGGCGCGGTTGGACCGGTTGGAACGGCTGGTTTCGCGCCACAGCGGCAACTCCTCGATGCCTGCGTTGACCGATGACCTGCCCGGTCGTAGGTCACCGCCCGATCCACCAGCCGCCGGCGGGGGCGGCAAGCGTAAGCGGGGTAAGCAGCCAGGCGCGCCGGGGGCGTTCCTGGCGTGGCGCGATGACCCGGACGTCACGCTGCCGCATGTGCCATCGGGAAGGTGTGGGTGCGGCGCGGACCTGGCCGACGCCCTCGATCTGGGGGTGACACGGTCGCGTCAGCAACATGAGGTGCCGGCGATGTCGGCGACGTGCACCCAGCATGATCTGCATGCGGTGCGTTGTGGCTGCGGGCGGGCGCACGTGGCCGCGCTGCCCGACGGGGGTGGCGGACACGCCTGTGTCCTGCGGGCCCAACCTGCAGGCATGGTGCGTCTACCTGATGGTGGTGTACGCGATCCAGGTCCACTGATGTGTGGACCTGGTGGCCTGCCTGACCGGAGCCGCACCCAGCGTCGGGTGGGTACACGGCCTGCTGACCCGCACCGCCGACGCGTTGGTCGAGGTCGACAAGCTCATCCGCACGTTGATCACCTTGGCCTGTGCGGTGTGCTGTGACCAGACCCCGATAAGGGTCGGAGCGGGTAAGGCCAAAAAGTATCTACTGGTCGCTTGCACCCAGTCCTACACCTGGTACCACCTGGGTGACCGAACTGTGGCCACGTTCCAAGACTTCGGCCTGGGCCAGTTGCCCGGCGTGATCGTGCACGACCGCTACCAAAACTATGACTCGGCCGTGTTCGCCGGACTGGTCCACCAGCTCTGTGTCGCCCATTACGCCGACCTCCGGATTATGCCGACCTGGTGGCGGATGTTGTTGGTGGGCCTCGTGTGCGGGCTGGTGAGGTCGGCATAATCAGAGGCTTTCCAGGAAGGTGAGGAGCTGGTCGGAGGGTTGGTAGCGGCCCGGTGTGGTGTTTGGCGGTGTGGTTCTGGCGAGGGCTTGCTCTTTGAGTGCAAGGTCGGCTTGTAGGTAAATCTGTGTTGTTTCAACGGTTTCGTGGACAGGGTGGGCTGCGCAGCGAGGTCCGGGTCACGTGTTGTGAGTCCGGCCTTTTCCGCGCAGCCTCCCTCCGAACCCAGCGGGCGCCTTTCAGCGCACTAGGCTCTCCAGCGATTACGCCGCGTGCGTGGCAGGGGTTGCGTGGATGGCCTCGTGGCAGGGCTGGCAGACTACGAGGGTCTTGCGCCGTTTCCTGGTCATGAGGGCCGCCCACGCCGGTTGGTTTGGTCCTTGTGTTCCGAGCCGGGCGAGTTTGGCGATTTGGTGGACAGCCACCGTGGCGTCTTGCTCGCAAAGCTCGCACCTGCGTGTGCGGAGCCGGTGGATCAGCTCCTTGCGGGGTGTAGGCACCGGGACCGAAACGGGGTCGATGATGAACCCGTTCTCGTTGCGCCGCAACGGTATCCCGCCGAACCGTGCTACCAGGTCCTTCTTGCCGGTGCGGGGGATCCGGGCTTCAAAGCACGTGCGTGGTCCGTGTGGTGTCTCGACAGTGGCCTTGTATCGGGCCGCTGTCTTGGTCACCGTGGACTGGTGCTTGGCCGCCAGGGTCTTGAGCATCGATGTTTCGGCGTTCCAGCGCAGCGCGTGGAGTCGCCAGGCATCGCCGGCGAGAGGGTAGTAGTTGACCACGCCCCGGTATTCAGCCGCGTAGACCCGGACGATGTCGTAGTCGCTCAGGTTGATCAGCGCGGGTCGGCACCAGGGTTTGCCCCGGCGCCGGTAAGGGGCGCACTTGGATCGGATCACAGTCAGCGGCACCCGCAGCGCGATCGTGCCGTTGAGCATGCGACGCCCTCCGGTGATCTTGCTGTTGTCGTGCCGGACGGTGATCTCATAGCCGAGGAACCGCGCCGCCCCGGTACGGGCGTGCGTGATCAGTGTCTTCTCTGCGGACAGTTCCAGCGCAAGTTCGTCGCGCAGGAATGCCGCCAACTGATTCTTGATGTCCTCGGCTTGGGCCTTTGGTCCGGTAAACCCGAGGATATGGTCGTCGGCGTATCGGCAATACCGCAGCCGCCGGTACTCGGGGTCCATGGGATCACCACAGGGGACCGCGCGCATCCGCTTCAACAGTTCCCGGGCGGCTGCCCGGTCACCGCGTTTACGCGCGTATTGCCGCCGGTCATTCAGCCTCCGATACTCGGGGTTGGTTTTCCGGTGGCGTCCCTGGGCGTGTTGCGGGATGAGGACTTGCTCGACGAACTTGTCCAACTTGTCCAAGTAGACGTTCGAGAGGATCGGTGAAACCACACCGCCTTGCGGACAGCCGCTCAGTGTTTCGTGGTATCGCCAGTCCTCCAGGTACCCGGCCTTGAGCATGTTGGCGATCAGCCGCAGAAACCGGTTATCGTGGATCTTCTCCGCCAGGATCCTGACCATGACATCATGGCTCAAGGACCCGAAGAACTTCTGGATATCCAAATCAATTACCCAGTCGGACTTCCAGCAGCGTTGCCGGCACGCCGCTACGGCGTCGTACGCCGATCGCCTAGGCCGGTAGCCGTACGAGTCCGGGTGGAAGA
>Ga0075418_10000135_pt1 | contig 65861 bp, 69 predicted proteins | sample SoiMetdeltSBSDD2_FD_81776 | JGI IMG/M metagenome (GOLD analysis project Ga0075418, IMG submission 81776) | Bulk soil microbial communities from a Populus tree surrounding site in Tennessee, USA - Soil MetaG P. deltoides SBSDD2 | ecosystem: Environmental > Terrestrial > Soil > Tree plantation...
GGCATACCTGATCATGTCGCCGCGCCGGCGCTCGTCGAAGTCCATGTCGATGTCGGGCATCGACACGCGCTCGGGGTTGAGGAACCGCTCGAACAGCAGGCCGTGTGCGATCGGGTCGAGCTCGGTGATGCGCAGGGCATAGGCGATCAGGGCGCCGGCGGCCGAACCGCGGCCGGGGCCGACGCGGATGCCCTCGCGCCGGGCATAGGCGCAAAGGTCGGCTACGACGAGGAAGTACCCGGGGAAGCCCATCTTGCAGATGACGTCCAGCTCGTAGTCGGCCTGCCGCAGCCTGTCCTCAGACACGCCGCCGGGGAACCGCTCGCGCAGCCCCCGGTGCACCTCCTCACGCAGCCACGTCTCCTCGGTGTAACCCTCGGGGACCGGGAAGGAGGGCATCAGGTCACGGGAGGCGAAGACCTCTTTGTAATCTCCGATCCGCTCGGCGATCTCCAGCGTGTTGTCGCAGGCGCCGGGGATCTCCGAGTCCCACAGGGCGCGCATCTCCTCCGGGGACTTGAGGTAGTAGCCGCGGGAGTCGAACTTGAACCGCTTGGGGTCGGCGAGCGTGGATCCACTTTGGACACACAGCAGCACCTCGTGCGCGTCGGCGTCGGCGTGGAAGGTGTAGTGCAAGTCGTTGGTGGCCAGGGGTTTGAGGCCCAGCCGCTTGCCCAGGGCGAGCAGGTCGTCGCGGACCCGGGCCTCGATCTCGAGGCCGTGCTCCATCAGCTCGAGATAGAAGTTGTCCGGGCCGAAGATGTCGCGGAACTCGCCGGCCGAGGCGCACGCCTTATCGAAGTCGCCGATGCGCAGCCAGGTCTGGATCTCGCCGGAGGGGCAGCCGGTGGTGGTGATCAGCCCTTTGCCGTATGTGTGGAGCAGCTCCCGGTCGGCGCGGGGCTTGTAGAAGAACCCCTCCAGGCTCGAGATCGACTGCATCCGGAAGAGGTTGCGCAGGCCATCGGCGTCGGCCGCCAGCATCGTCATGTGGGTGTAAGCACCACCGCCGGACACGTCGTTCTCGCCGCCGTCGGCCCACCGCACGCGGGTGCGCTCGGAACGGGGCGTATTGGGCGTGACATAGGACTCCACGCCCAGGATCGGCTTGATCCCGGCCGCGGTCGCCTGCTTGTAAAAGTCATAGGCGCCATACATGTTGCCGTGATCTGTCATCGCGATCGCCGGCATGCCGAGCCGGTCGGTCTCGGCGAACAGCTGCTTGAGCCGCGCCGCACCGTCCAACATGGAGTACTCGGTGTGCACGTGCAAATGGACGAAGGACCGGCTCCCCATGTTCGACAACCTTAGGCCACGGGTAAACGACACGCCCAGTAGGATCAACCGGTGAGTTACTACGCGCCATACCAAGCGCCGGAGCCACCGCCGCCGCCACCACCACCGCCGGGGGCAAAGGGGCGTGACCTGCTGTCCGCGCTGGTAGTCGCCGTCGCGGTGGCCGCGGGCGGGGTGGTCCTCGGCCTGGCGTGGTACCTGGTGGCCCCGCCGCTGCCGCTGAGGAAGGTGGAGGGCGGTCTGGCGTTCGTCAGCCCGCAGCCGGAGCAGCTGGCGGCGCAGGACGGCTGGTTCACGATACTCGGCTTCGTCTTCGGTGTGCTCGCCGCGATAGCCGTCTGGGCGCTGGTGCGTCGCCATCGCGGGCCGCTTCAGCTGCTCGCCCTGCTGATCGGCGCGATCGGCGCGGGCTTCCTCGCCTGGCAGGTCGGCATTCATATCGACCAAGATGAGTATAGTCAGGCGGTCGCGGCCGCGCCCCTGGGCACCCAGGTCGAACGCCCCATCGAGCTCTCTTCAAGCACCACCAAGGCATGTCTGCAGAAAAGGTGCATAACCGCTCGCGGAGGTGACATCCTCGTGCCCGCTCTGGGCGGGGTGATCGCCTATGCGGTGCTGGCCGGCTGGTCGCGCTGGCCGAGCCTGCGCCGACAGGAGGACGAGCACGAGCGGCTAGTTCAGGGTGGGGGCTGGCCCGAGCTGGGAGAGGTTCGCCGGGACGGCCCGTATTTCCCGCAGCAGTGAGGTCTCCCGGGCCAGCAGCTTGAGCTCGAGCCGCAGCCGGGCGGCCGGGTCGGGCGCGCTCAGCAGGGCCTGCCGATCGGCGACTGTCAATTGCGACGTGGCGGCGACCAAGTGGGACAGGACGACCGCGTCCTCCGGCAGCTGGTCTTCCGGACCGCCGCGCAGCTCCCCGAGGTACTCCCGGAAGCGCGACAGAACCCTGGGCGCCAGCTCGTTGGCGGCGTCGTCGGCCGGCGGCTCCGGGAGGAACTCCACCCCGGCCACCGGGTAGGGGTGCGGGGTCTTCAGGAAGCCGGTGATGCGGAAGCGGCGCGCACCGACGGTGACGATGTCGAACCGGCCGTCCTGATGCTCGGTGATCTGGCGGATCTGGGCGACGCAGCCGACCTCGTGCACGACCACCTCGGCCGTGGTGATGCCGTTGTGCGGCGGCGGCAGCACCTCAAGGCCGCGGTCGATGGCGACCACCCCGAACTCGCGCGGCGTGCCGTCGGGCAGGTCGCGCAGGTGCCGGACCAGCGCCCGCCACCGCTCCTCGAAAATGTGCAGCGGCAGCACAAGGCCGGGGAACAGAACCGTCCCCAGCGGGAAGAGCGGGAGTGTGCCGGTCACACCTCGCACTGTAGTCACTTTCCGCCCCGGCTAGACTTTGCGGAGTGCTGAATCGCATTGACCTTCGGGGTCAGATCACCGATCCACGTGGTTATGGGCCGCACAGCATCCTGCCCAGGGCCTCCTTCGACGTCAGCGCCGCCGTCGAGCAGATCCGCCCGGTCGTCGAGAGCATTCGCGATCATGGTGGGGCTGCTGTCCGCGAGGCGACGCAGCGCTTTGATGGGGTCGTTCTTAAGTCTTTGCGGGTACCGCGTGAGGCGATCACGGTCGGTGGGCTCGAGCCGGAGGTGCGCGAGGCGCTGCTCGAGGCGATCTCCCGCGTGCGGCGCGTGCATGAGGATCAGCGGCGGCACGACGTGGTCACCAAGGTCGTGCCCGGTGGCACCGTGACCGAGCGCTGGATTCCGGTGGGGCGCGTGGGGCTTTACGTGCCGGGCGGTCTGGCGATGTACCCCTCGACCGTGGTGATGAACGTGGTGCCGGCGCAGGTGGCCGGGGTCAAGGGGCTGGTGGTGTGCAGCCCGCCGCGCAAGGAGACCGGCCTGCCCGACGCCCGCGTGCTCGCGGCGTGCGCGCTGCTCGGCGTCGACGAGGTGTACGCGGTCGGCGGCGCCCAGGCGATCGCGATGCTCGCCTACGGCACCGAGGAGAGCGAGCCGGTCGATCTGATCACCGGCCCGGGCAACGTCTGGGTGACGGCCGCCAAGCGCTTGGTGCGCGGGGTGGTGGGCATCGACGCCGAGGCCGGGCCGACCGAGATCGCGATCCTCGCCGACGGCAGCGCCGACCCCGTCCACGTCGCGGCCGACCTGATCAGCCAGGCCGAGCACGACCCGCTCGCCGCGAGCGTTCTGGTGACCACGAGCGAGCAGCTGGCCGATGCGGTTGATGTCCAAATTGGACTCCAGTTGGAAAGAACCAAGCATGTGGAACGGATCGCGGCCGCGCTCGGCGGGCCGCAGTCGGGGGTCGTGCTCGTCGTCGACCTCGACCAGGGCGTCAAGGTGGTCAACGCCTACGCCGCCGAGCACCTGGAGATCCAGACCCGCGACGCGCGGGTCGTGGCCGACCGGATCACGAGCGCCGGCGCCATCTTCGTCGGGCCGTATTCGCCTGTCTCCCTTGGGGATTACTGCGCCGGCTCCAACCACGTGCTGCCCACCGGCGGATGCGCGCGGCACTCCAGCGGCCTGAGCGTGCAGTCGTTCCTGCGTGGCGTCCACATCGTGGAATACAGCGAGGCTGCATTGAAGGACGTTGCCCACCACGTGGTCACACTGTCGCATGTGGAGGATCTGCCCGCGCACGGCGCCGCGGTGACCGCGAGGTTCGAATGAACGGATGCTTGCGGGAGCTCATCATGGGATCGGCCATGGCATGAGCGATTATTTGCGTGAGGAGTTGAAGGGGCGGTCCGCTTACGGGGCGCCCCAGATCGACGTTCCGGTCCGCTTGAACACCAACGAGAATTCCTACCCGCTGCCGCCCGAGGTGGCGCAGGCGGTGATGAAGGCGATCGAGGCGGAGGTGACCGGCCTCAACCGGTATCCGGATCGGGACGCGGTGGCGCTGCGGGCCGACCTGGCCGCATACCTGGGCGTGCCGGTGGACTGCGTGTGGGCGGCCAACGGCTCCAACGAGATCCAGCAGCAGCTGCTGCAGGCGTTCGCCGGCCCGGGCCGGGTGGCGCTCGGCTTCGGCCCGGCCTACTCGATGCATCCCCTGCTGGCCCTGGGCACCGCCACCACGTGGGTCGAAGGCGAGCGGGGCGAGGAGTTCGAGCTCACCGCCGAGCTGGCGGTCGAGCAGGTGCGGCGGCACCGGCCCGCCGTCACGTTCCTTTGCTCGCCCAACAACCCGACCGGGACGGCGCTGCCGCTGGAGGTCGTCGAGGCGGTGCTCGAGGAGCGGCAGGGCATCGTCGTGGTGGATGAGGCATATGCCGAGTTCCGGCGGCCGGGCACGCCCAGCGCCCTGGCGCTGCTGACGGGGTACCCTCAATTGACTGTCACCAGGACCATGAGTAAAGCTTTCGCCTTCGCGGGGGTCCGACTCGGATATATGGCCGCCGATCCCTCCATCGTGGAGGCGCTGCAGCTGGTCCGGCTGCCATATCACCTGTCGGCGCTGACCCAGGCCGCCGCCCGGGCCGCTGTAGCGCACACCGGCGCGCTGCTGGCCACCGTCGAGGCGATCAAACGGCAGCGTGACCGCATCGTGGAGTCGTTGCGCGCCTTGGGTTTCACTGTGGCCGACTCGGATGCCAACTTCGTCCTGTTCGGACGGTTCCAGGACCAGAAAGTCGTTTGGCGCGAGCTGCTCGATCGAGGCATCCTCGTGCGTGACGTGGGTCTTCAGGGCTGGCTGCGGGTGACCGCGGGCACGCCACTTGAGACGGACGCGTTTCTCAAAGCGATGGAGGAGCTGGCATGACAAGGGTCGGAAGGGTCGAGCGGTCGACCAAGGAGACCTCGGTCAAGGTCGAGATCGACCTCGACGGCACCGGGCAGGCGAGCATCACCACGGGCATCGGCTTTTTCGACCACATGCTGCACCAGATCGCGCGGCACGGCGGCTTCGACCTGACGGTGCAGACCGAGGGCGACCTGGAGATCGACGCGCATCACACGATGGAGGACACCGCGCTGGCGCTGGGCGAGGCGTTCGCGAAAGCGTTGGGGGACAAGGCGGGGATCAGGCGCTACGGCGACGCCGTGATCCCGATGGACGAGGTGCTCGTCCAGGCGGCGGTGGACCTGTCGGGCCGGCCCTATGTCGTGCATGATGAGCCGGTGGATCTGGCTGCCTACATCGGGCCGGTTTACCCGACGAGCATGACCCGGCACATCTTCGAGTCGTTCGGCTTCTCCGCCCGGATCACCTTGCACGTCAACGTGTTGCGGGCGGCGCGGCCGGGGCAGCGGCCCGACGCGCACCACGTGGTCGAGGGGCAGTTCAAGGCGGTGGCCCGCGCCCTGCGCAGCGCGGTTTCTCTTGAAGGCCAAGGCATTCCGAGCACCAAAGGTGTCTTATGAGGACAGTTGTCGTGCTCGACTACGGCTCGGGCAACCTGCGCTCGGCGGAGCGGGCGCTCGCCGCGACCGGGGCGTCGGTCACGGTCACGCCCGACCTTGAAAAAGCCGCCGCGGCCGACGGGCTCGTGGTGCCGGGCGTGGGCGCCTTCGCCGCGTGCATGGCCGGGATCGAGGCGGCGGGCGCGGGCCCGGTGATCGCGGAGCGGGTCGCGCACGGCGCGCCCGTGCTGGGCATCTGCGTCGGCATGCAGATCATGTTCGACACCGGCGATGAGCACGGGGTGGTGACCAAGGGGCTGGGGCTGCTGCCCGGCGCAGTCACCCGCCTTGCGGCGCGACGGGTCCCGCACATGGGGTGGAACCTGCTCGACGCGCCCGCGGGCTCCACGCTCTTCGAGGGCATCGCCGCCGACGCCCGCGCCTACTTTGTCCACTCCTACGCCGTGACCCCCAACGCCGACCTCGACAGCGTGGCGCTGGTGACCACCTCCACCCACGAGCGGGCCACGTTCGTGGCGGCGGCCGAGCGCGGGCCGCTGGCGGTGACCCAGTTCCACCCGGAGAAGTCCGGCGCGGTCGGGGCCCGGCTGCTGCGCAACTGGGTGAGGACGTTAAATGGCTAAAGTAAGGGCTCAGCGGCGGGCCGAGCGGGAGCGCAAGCAGAAAGAGGCGCTTGAGTACAACGCGAAACGCTTGCGGCGCCGGATGCTCTGGCGCAAAGTGACGCTGCACGAGATGCGGCGGCGCAGCAGCGGGCGGTTGTTCGCCCGGCGCAGCCGCGGCGAGCGCGCCCTTATCGGCGTGGTCGGCCTGCTCAGCCTCGTCATCATCTGGACGGTGGTCCCGTCGATGGCGCTGAAGGTGCTGCTCAGCCTGCTGCTTCTGCTCGCCCTGCCGGCCTTGGTGATTGTGGCTTTCGATCGGAGAAATGGATGACGCTCACGCTGCTGCCCGCGGTGGATGTCGCCGGTGGCCAGGCGGTGCGCCTGGTGCAGGGCGACACCGCCCGCCAGACCACCTACGGTGACCCGCTCGCCGCCGCCATGGACTTCCAGTCCGCCGGGGCGGGGTGGATCCACCTGGTCGACCTCGACGCCGCCTTCGGCCGGGGCTCCAACGCCTCCCTCCTGGCCGAGGTGGTGGGGCAGCTCGACGTCAAGGTGGAGCTGTCCGGCGGGATCCGCGACGACGAGTCGCTGCGCCAGGCGCTGGCCACCGGGGCGACCCGGGTCAACATCGGCACGGCGGCGCTGGAGGACCCGGTGTGGTGCGACCGGGTCGTCGCCGAGTACGGCGAGCGGGTCGCGGTCGGGCTCGACGTGCGCGACCGCACGCTGTCGGCGCGCGGCTGGACCCGCGACGGCGGCGACCTGTTCGAAGTCCTTGAGCGCCTGGACAAAGCGGGATGCGCCCGGTATGTGGTGACCGACATCCGCAAGGACGGCATGATGCTCGGCCCCAACCTGCGACTGCTCCGCGACGTCTGCGCGGCCACCCAAAAACCCATCATCGCCTCGGGTGGAGTGTCCAAAATCGACGATCTGGTCGCCTTGAAGGAGCTGGAACCGCTTGGGGTGGAAGGGGTTATCACCGGCAAGGCGCTCTACGCGGGTGCCTTCACCGTCGAGGAGGCCCTCGCGACGCTGCGAACATGAAGTAGGCTCGCCCCGTATTTCGACGCGTGGTCATCTTGGTCGGGGTCCTCGTCCTCGCTCTGCTGGGCTACACCGTCAAGCTGATCGCCTTTCCGTCGCCTGAAGCCTCGGTGCAGCGTTTCTTCGACGCCCTGCAAGCGCGCGACTTCGGCGCGGCGTCCGAAGAGTTGGCCGACCACATCAGCCTGGCCTCGGAGAACAACTGGTCGGCGATGTGGTCGGCGCTGTCCGACCGGCGTTACCGGCCGCCCACCGGAGCCCGCACGGGTGGCTGGCAGCACGCGCCCACCAGAGAAGGCGACCGGGTGGTGGCGGTGCAGTACGACCTGGCGTCGACGACCTACTCGGCCCTGCTCAAGCTGCGGCGGGTGGCGGGGATGTGGCGCATCACCAACGGGAAGTGTGTGGATAAGGACGCCTCGATCAGCTGTACATTCACTGCGTGAGGGACATCGCGATTTTTTCCGGCAGTGCCCACCCCGAGCTGGCGGCCGAGATTTGTTCGCATCTGGACGTTCCACTACACCCCGTTCGCATCCAGCGCTTCGCCAACGACTGCCTCGAGGTCCAGTTGCAGGCCAACTGCCGCGAGCGCGACGTCTTCCTGATCCAGCCTCTGGTCAAACCGGTGCAGGAGCACCTGGTCGAGCTGCTGCTGATGCTCGACGCGGCGCGCGGCGCCTCGGCCGCCCGGGTGACGGTGGTGATGCCGCACTACTCCTACGCCCGGTCGGACAAGAAGGACGCGCCGCGCATCTCCATCGGCGGGCGGTTAGTGGCCGACCTGATGGTCACGGCGGGAGCCGACCGCATGCTGGCGATGACGCTGCACTCGCCGCAGATCCACGGGTTCTTCAGCATCCCGGTGGACCACCTGCACGCGCTGCGCGAGCTGGCCAACTACTTTCAGCGTTACGACCTTGCCAACACCGTAGTGGTGGCGCCGGATCTTGGCTACGCCAAGGAGGCGGCGGCGTTCGCGCGCATCCTCAAGCTGCCCGTCGCGGCCGGGGCCAAGCAGCGCTTCCCCGATGACAGAGTGGTCATCAGCTCGGTGATCGGCGACGTGGACGGCCGCGACGTGATCATTTTGGACGACGAGATCGCGAAGGGCAGCACCGTCATCGAGCTGCTGGAGCGGCTCAAGGAGCGCAACCTGCGGACCGCCCGGATCGCCTGCACCCATGGGCTTTTTGCGGCCGACGCGCTGAAGCGGATCTCGGCCAGCCCTGGCGTGCTGGAGATCGTGTGCACCAACACCGTGCCGATTCCGGTGGATGACAGGGTCCCCCCACTCACCGTCCTGTCCGTGGCTCCCGCGCTGGCCGAGGCGATGCGCCGGATCCACAATGGAGAGTCGGTCAGCGCGCTGTTCGACGCCACCTAACGGACCAACTAGCGGACAACGAGCGGGTGGTCGGTGCGGGGCCGCAGCTCACCGATGACCGTGCCGCCCGGGATCTCGCCGGCCAGCAGCAGGCCGCCCGAGGTCTGCGCGTCGGCGAGCAGCAGCTGCTCGTCGCCGCCGGTGCGGCCGAAGTCCGTGTGGGGCTTGACCCAGTCGAGGTTACGGTGCGTGCCACCGGAGACATAGCCCTCCGCGAGGGACTGCCTGGCACCGTCGAGGTAGGGTACCGCCGCGGCGTCGATGACCACCGTGACCTGGCTCGCGCGGGCGAGCTTGTAGGCGTGGCCGAGCAACCCGAAGCCGGTGACGTCTGTGCCGCAACGGATTGCGGCCTTGACGGCGGCGGCGGAGGCGTCGCGGTTGAGCGTGGTCATGGACTCGATCGCTTGGGGGAAGACCTCAGCGGTGCGCTTGTGCCGGTTGTTGAGCACGCCCACCCCGAGCGGTTTGGTCAGGCTCAACGGCATGCCCGGCCGGCCCGCGTCCAAGGTGATCACTTTGTCGAGGTCGACGAGGCCGTTGACGGCCAGGCCGTACTTCGGGTCGGCGTCGTCGATGCTGTGGCCGCCGCCGAGCGGGCAGCCCGCCTGCTTGGCCAGGTCGTACCCGCCGCGCAGCACCTCGCGGGCCAGCTCCATCGGCAGCACGCCGCGGGGCCAGGCGAGAAGATTCAGTGCCACCAAGGGATTTCCGCCCATGGCATAGACGTCGGAGAGTGCGTTGCACGCCGCGATCCGGCCCCAGTCATAAGCGGAGTCGACGACCGGGGTGAAGAAGTCGGTGGTGGCCACGAGACCGGTGGTGTAGTCCAGCTGCACGACGGCGGCGTCATCACCGCCCACGTCGTCGATGTCGAAGCCCGCGAGCAACTCCTCGAGCTCGCCCGCCGGGATCTTGCAGGCGCAGCCTCCGCCGCGACCGTACTGTGTGAGGCGGATGTCCTCCATGTGGCAACATTCTGGCATGGACGACCCTCGACGGCTAACTCCGCGCATCGACGCCCTGCTTGAAGACCGGCGGCTGGCGTCGGCGTCGGAGCGGCTCGGGCGGGCCTATGTGCGCGAGGTCGTGCGCCGGGTCGTGGCCCGGGTCCGGGCGGGGGAGTTGGCGCCCGAGGCGGCGATGCACCAGGTGCTCTCCGAATTGCCAAGCGCGCCAACGAGTCTGCGGCCGGTGATCAATGCCACCGGCGTCATCGTGCACACCAACCTGGGGCGGGCGCCGCTGTCCCACGCGGCGCTGGAGGCGATAGTGCTGGCCTCGGGTCCGACGGATGTGGAGTTCGACCTGGAGTCGGGGCACCGGGCGCCGCGAGGTCAGCGCGCGCTCGCCGCCATGCTGCGGGCCGTGCCCGGGGCCGAGGCGATGCACGTCGTCAACAACAACGCGGCCGCCCTGGCGCTCGTGGCCGCGGCGCTCGCGCCCGGGCTCGAGATCGTGGTGAGCCGGGGTGAGCTGGTCGAGATCGGTGACGGGTTCCGCCTGCCGGAGCTGCTGGAGTCGGCGGGGGCGAAGCTGCGCGAGGTGGGCACCACCAACCGCACCCACCTGGCGGACTACGAGCGCGCGATCGGTCCTTCGACCGCCCTGGTCCTCAAGATTCATCCATCCAACTTCATGATGACCGGTTTTACTTCCACGGTACCGGTGGCAGCGCTCAAAACCCTTGGCGTGCCAGTGGTTTACGACATCGGATCGGGGTTGCCGGCGCCGGAGCCGCTGCTGCCGGGCGAGCCGGACGTGGCCACCGCCCTGCGTGACGGCGCGGACCTGGTGACCGCCAGCGGCGACAAGCTGCTCGGCGGGCCGCAGGCCGGCCTCCTGTTTGGACGGTCCGAACTGGTACAACGGTTGAGGCGGCACCCGCTCGCGCGCGCCATGCGAGTCGACAAATTGACACTCGCGGCGCTGGAGGCGACGGTGTGCGGGCCGGAGTCACCGGTGACCTCCTTCCTGCGCGCGGATCTGGACAGCCTGGAGCGGCGAGCCTCCTACATGGCGGAGTCCTTGCGCGGCCGGGGGATCGACGTGGTCGTCGTGGCCAGCGAGGCGGCGGTCGGCGGCGGGGGAGCGCCCGGCGTGGTGATGGCCAGCGTCGCCTTGAGCCTGCCTCGATATTTCGCCGAGCGGCTGCGTCACAGCACACCGGCGGTGGTAGGTCGGGTGGCGGGTGACCGATGCCTTGTGGACCTAAGGACGGTCCCACCATCAGACGATGAGGCACTGAAAGCAAACATAATGATTTGTGCTACGACTCAATGATCTAGGTATTTATAGGTACGATTCAGGCCGTGCGGCCCCTCGGCAAGAATGATCCAACCAACGTGTCCACCTATCGTCTCCTCGGTGTGCTTGGCGGAGGCGGCATGGGACGGGTTTACCTCGGACAGTCGCGCACAGGCCGCCGCCTGGCCATCAAGATGCTCAGCGAGCAGTTCGCCGAGGACCCGGAGTATCGCGAGCGTTTCGCCCGTGAGGTCAACGCGGCCAAGCTGGTCAGCCCGCTCTACACCGCGGCGGTGGTCGACGCCGACCCCCAGGCCAAGAGCCCGTGGCTGGCGACCACCTTCATCGACGGGCCGAGCCTGGAGGAGTGGGTCACCAAACACGGCGCCCTGCCGGCGAAGAAGGTGCTGGCGCTGGCGGCCGGGCTGGCCGAGGCGCTCGTCTCGATTCACAACGTCGGGCTGGTGCACCGGGATCTCAAGCCGAGCAATGTGATCATCAATCCCAACGGCCCGCACATCATCGACTTCGGCATCGCCCTGGCGAGCGAGGACACGCGGATCACGACCAGCCTGATGGTGGGCACGCCGTCATACATGGCTCCCGAGCGGGTCAACGGGCTGGACGCGGGCCCGGCCGGGGACATGTTCTCGCTCGGGGCGACGCTCTTCTACGCGGCCACGGCGACGTCGCTCGTCAGCGGTGGCAGCTTCTATGAGCAGATCATCCAGGTCGCTTTGGGGCAGTTCGACCTCTCCGCGGTACCAAAGGAATGTCGATCTGTTATAGATCTTTGTTTGAGCCAGGCGCCGCAGGACCGTCCCAACGCTGATGAGCTGATGCGGGTCCTGATCGGGATGGGCGTGCAGCATCCCGAGGCCGGGTGGTGGCCCGAGCTTGAGACCACCAGGCCGCCGATGGCGGCTCCGGCACGCCCGTCGCGGCGCCGGATCCTTGTCGGCGCAAGCGCTTTCGGGGTCCTACTGGTCGGAGGCGGGATCAGCGCCGTGGCCTACCGGCTGCGCCCCAAGCAGGTGCCCGCGGCCGGGCCCAACACCACTCCGGCGTCATCGGCGCCGCCAGTCGCGGCCGAGCCGGGTCTGCCGCCCCGCGTTCTCTGGAAGCTGGCGTCGGGCGCCGGCGGCAAGCCGCCCGGCCCGGATTCCTCGGCGGACCGCATCATCGTCTATAAGGGCTCCAGCATCATCACCGCCGCCGCGTCGGCGGTGTTCGCCACCAACCCCCAGGAGCAACGCGTCTGGACCAAGAACCTGATCACCAGCGGGGTGCGGCTGTGGCGGTGGGGCGACGCGATCCTCGCCGCCGACCTGCGCAAGGTGTGGATGTTCGATGCGCAGACCGGTGACCAGCGGTTCGAGGTGGACATCGTCACCATCGAGGAGCGCAACACCCGCGACAACCCCGACCGGATGGCCATGCAGATCGATCGGGTCATCACCGGCGACGACCGGGCCATGATCTGCCTCGGCACCGCGACCATCGCCATCGACCGCACCGGGCAGATCGCCTGGCGCGTCCCGCGCCCCGCCAGCGGTGGCCGCCGCACACCTCCGCCGCTGCCGTTCGCTTTGACCGGTGGATATATGATCTCCCGCGAGAGCGGCAGCGAGTCCAGGCTCACCGCGCGTTTGAGCGGCAACGGTGCGCTGGTGTGGCAGTGGCCCGACACCTTCACCAAGAAGGGCGAGCAAGGACCTCCGCCCGGTGGGCCCGGCGGCGAAGGGGACCCGGCCTGGCAGCGTGAGGAGGGTCGCGTCCTGGGCGACTACCTGGTGCTGCGCGACGGATCGGAGATCCAGATCCGCTCGCTCAGCAAAGGAAAGCTGTTGTGGCACATGGCTTCCCAGACGCCGGTCGCCTGGGTCGAGGCCGCTTTCGACGCCGTCATCGTCGCCGCGGACCGGGTCGTCGCCCGGCGCATCACCGATGGTTATATCCTTTGGGACCTGCCGATGCGCGGGGCGCGGCTGGCGGTGACCGGTCAGGCGTTGGTGATCATACACGACAACGGCTTCTCGCTGGTGGACAAGGCGGGCGGGGTGGTGTGGAACGAGAAGTACCCGATCCACGTCCGCGACACGATGTTGGATCGTGTGGTGGTGCACGAGGGCACCGCGCAGGCGATCTTCCGCCCCAAGGGCGGCCCCGGGCCGGGAGGACCGGGCGGCGGTGGCCCGGAGGGCCCACCACCCGGCAAACCCATGATCGACGTCGTCGCGTTCAGCCTGTCGTGACGGGTTGGCGGAGTGGAACTGACGGTGCTGGGATGCCACGCGGGCATGCCGGCGGCCGGTCGGGCCAGCTCCGGATACCTTGTCACCACTGAGAAATGCCGCATCCTGCTCGACTGCGGGCCCGGGGTCGCGACGGCGCTGTCCGCGTCCGGTGGTGTGGCCGGTCTGGATGCGATCTTCCTGAGCCACCTGCATCCGGATCACTGCCACGATCTGTTGCCGATCGGGACATCGCTGCGGCGGGTAGCGCGGTCATCGCCGGTACCTCTTTTCGGACCTGAGGGTACCGTCGCGTTGCTGGAACGGATGGGAAAGTTGTACGGGCTGGGGTCGCCGTATCGCTTTGAGGTCAACGAGTACCGGCCGGGCGAGAGACTCGCGGTGGGCGACTGCGCGCTTGCGGTGTATGGATTGCGGCACGTGGTGCCCAACTGTGGCGTGAGAATCGACAACGGCAAGGGGATCTTGGCCTACACCGGGGACACGGGGCGGACGGAGGCGTTGGGGCGGCTGGCACATGGGGTGGACCTGTTGCTGGCGGAGGCGACCCTGGCTCGGCGCGAGACCGGTGACTACGGGCATCTGTCCGCTGTGGACGCCGCCGAGGTGGCCCGGGATGCCGGGGTGGGCAGGCTGGTCCTGACCCACCTGGGGTCGACGGATCCGGGCTGGGTTTCGGCGCGTCTGGCGGAGGCGCGGGCCGTTTTCCCGGGCCCGGTCGACCTGGCCCAGCCCGGAGCCCGCCTTGCGGTGGCCGCGAAATGAAACGGCTGCCATGGAGACTGCTTTGGAGACTCAGCGGGTAGCGCCACATTTTCTGAAGAATAGTCTGCACACCTTGGCCGAGGTGTGCAGAGTTCTCACCGGCACGAAATGGGCAACCGCTCTAGTCGGTGCCCTTCCAGACCATGAGGTTGGCGAAAAGCTCGCCTTGCTCGATCGCGTCGTCGAGGGCGTTGTGGGTGTGCGGCCGGTCGGGCAGCAGGTGCTGGGGCATGCTGCGCTTGCCGACGAACGCGATCGACCGGCCGGACTTGACGGAGAACATCGTCTTCATGTCCATGCAGCCGGAATGGCCGAACGGGCTGTGCCCGCCGAAGCGGATGAGGTACCAGTAAAGAAACATCCAGTCGTAGCAGACGGGGTAGCCCACGACGATGGGCTTGTCGCCGCCGCTGACCTCGGTAACCCAGGCGCGGAAGCCGGCCATCGCCTCCTCGGGCTCCGAGCCGTTGCCGGCCAGATGATCCCGGTCCAGACCGCTGACGGCGAGCGCCTCGGGGTCGAAGTCGGGGCTGATCGGGCGCAGCTCGCGATAGAAGGTCTGCCGCGCCGGATCCTGGGCGGTGAAGCCGTCGGCACCGAACCGGCCGCAGACGGCGGCACCGAAGCTGAGCATGGAGAACGGGCCGGGGATCGGGCCGTCGGCCTCCACGTCGACCGAGATGAACAAGGTGCTGCGGGCGGGCATTCCGACACCCTACATTGGACAATGACGGTGGCGGTGGCGATTTTTGGGAGGGGCCGGTGGGATACGCGGTGCTCGATGTGGAGACCACGGGGCTGCGGCCGTCGTGGCGCGACCGCATCGTGGAGATCGCCATCATCCAGGTGAGCGACGCGGGTCAGATCGAGGCCGAGTGGTGCACGCTGGTCAACCCGGAACGGGACCTTGGCCCGCAACGCATTCACGGGATCAGCGCGGCCGAGGCCCGGCAGGCGCCGCGGTTCAAGGATCTGGCGGGCACGATCGCTGAGCTGCTGCGCTCGCGCATCCCGGTCGCGCACAACTGGGCGTTCGACTCCGAGTTCATCGCGTATGAGTTCGAGCGGTTGGGCTATGGGGTGCCGATCCGGGAGGACACCGGGCTGTGCACGATGCACCTTGGCGGACAGTTCCTTCCGGAGGCCGGGCGCTCGCTGGCCGCGTGCTGCCGCGCGGCCGGAGTCCCTTTGGTGAACGCGCATTCCGCGCTCTATGACGCGCGAGCGGCCGCGGGTCTGCTGGCGCACTTCGTCACCATGGCGGGGATGCCGCCGCCGTGGATGGCGCGTTTGGTAGGAGGCCGGGATTGGCCGAACATTCCGGTGAGCGGCGATGTCGAGGCGGTGTCGCGCCGGGTCGAGGGCCATGTCGAACCGCACTTCCTGTCGCGCCTCGTGGAACGCCTCCCGCGCACCCACCGGCCCAATGCCGACGCGTACCTTGACGTCCTCGACCGCGCCCTGCTGGACAGGCACATCTCGGCCGTGGAGGCCAACGCCCTGGTGTCGGTCGCCGACCGCCTGGGGCTGGCGCGTGAGGACCTTGAGGAGCTGCACCAGCGCTACCTGCAGGCGCTGGCCACGGTCGCCGCCCTGGACGGTGAGATCGGGGACAACGAGCGCGCCGACCTGGAGGGCGTGGCCGATCTGCTCGCGTTGGAAAGGGAGTATGTGGACGGGGTGCTCAGCACGGCGCGGCACGCGGTGGCGTTGACCGGCGGGCCCTCGGCCAGCCCGTCGAAGCGGCTGTACCTGAGGCGGGGCGACGAGGTGGTCTTCACCGGCGAGACCCGGGAGCCGCGCGAGGTGTGGGAGGCGAGGGCGACTCGGGCCGGGCTGCGGGTGGGAAAGGATGTCACGACCCGCACGCGGCTGCTCGTCGCGGCCGACCCGGACACCATGTCGGGCAAGGCCGAGAAGGCGGCGCGCTATGGGATTCCCATCGTGCATCCGGTCGCGTTCACCCGCATGCTGAAAAAGATGGAACTATGACGGGGTATCGCTTCTACGGGGACCTGGCCGAGTGGTGGCCGTTGATCTCTCCGGCCGAGGAGTACGCCGAGGAGGCCGCCAACGCCTTGAAGGTGCTCAACTCGGCGTCGATCCCGGTGCGCGAGGTGCTCGAGCTCGGCAGCGGCGGCGGCCACAACGCGGTACACCTGAAGAAGCACTTCACACTTACGCTGGTGGACCTGTCCGGCGAGATGCTGGACGTGTCGCGGCGGCTCAACCCCGAGTGCGAGCACCTTCAGGGTGACATGCGCACGATCCGGCTTGGTCGCGAGTTCGACTCGGTGTTCGTGCACGATGCCATCGACTACATGACCACCGTGGACGATCTGAGGCGGGCCATCGAGACGGCCTATGTGCATTGCAAACCGGGTGGCCTTGCGCTCTTCGTACCCGACGTCATCGCGGAGAACTTCGAGCCCTCCACCGGTTACGGCGGCACCGATGGCGATGACGGCCGCGGGGTGCGTTACCTGGAGTGGACCTGGGATCCGGACCCGGATGACGGGTGGACCCAAACCGAGTACGCCTTCCTGTTCCGCGATCGGGATGGCTCGGTGCGAGTCGTGCACGAGAGCCACCGCACCGGGCTGTTCGAGCGCGACCTCTGGCTGCGGCTGCTGACCGAGGCGGGATTCGAGCCGGAGATCGTGGTGGAGGAGACGACCGAGGAACGGGCGCCGCGCGAGCTGCTGGTGGGCCGGCGCGCGGGCGGGTAGCCGGTGGATCGCATCGTGGTCATCGGTCGCCTTTATGCGCCGCCATAGCCGCATTGATGTTGTCCTCGGCCTCGACCGCCGTCCAGTCAAGGTCATAGCCCGCCTCGGAGGCGAGTTGCCATAGGAAGGCTCGTTGTGCGCGACCGTTCCCTTCCCGAAACGGATGTATCTCGTTGACTTCGGCGTGGTAGTAAGCAAGCCGCTTGGTGAATTCGTCTCGGGCCAGACCTCGCAGGTAGTTTTCCCGCGCTAGCTTGGCGAATTCCGTGGCCGCATAGCTTTCGATGTTTTGCGGCAGGCAAAAGCCGGTGTCCTTGAAAATCTGCACCGTTCGGATTTGCCCCGCCCATGGATAGACGTCTCCAAAGATCCGCTTATGGAAGGCCCTCAGATGAGTCAGGTCGTACAGTCCTCGCAACGGTCTAGCCGCCAGTTCGTCCAGCCTGGCTGCTGAGATGTCAGCCACGACTTGTCGTAGTTTCTCCGCGTCGGTAATTCCAAGCCTGTTGAGCAACACTCCAGTGGTTGGATCAACATACCGATCAAGCGTCATGCGCCGTCGGCCTGGGTGTGTAGAGCGATGGTCTGCCGGACCATCTCATCCACGTCGATCTCGCCGTCCACATAACGATCACTTATCCGCCGCGCGGCGTCGCTGCGAGCCAGGCCTTCGAGCCTCAGCGAGGCATCGGTTAGGCCTGTGCTCCGGCGACGTTCGCCGACAAGCGAGTCCCACAGGGCGGCAGGGACGATCACCGCTTCCCGATGCCGTCGCGAGCCTATCGCTACCGGGCCGGCGTTCCCTTTGCGGAACCTCTCGAGGAGCGTGGAGAGCTGTTCAAGTGTCTGGCGGACCGTAAGGATGTCGCTCACGACGCCTATTCTACTGCAATGTACCCACGTTTGTGGGTACATTGCATCCTCGCGGTACGCGGGTGGCACCCCTCGGCCTTCCGTCGCAGCTCCCCAAGGCGGTGATCGAATACGGCTGGTCCGGTGCAAGCAGCGGCTCAACCCACGTCTCGGCCGCCACGCGATCATACCGCTGAAGGGCAAGCCAGAAGACGCACATCATGGCATCCGCGTTGCCGTGCGCGGTCACCATCTGCCACATTAGATCAGCTCGGTGGGTGTCTCCAGCCGCCAGATGATTGCGCCAAGGTGAAGCCGGTCATGACATTTTCCGCTCCCAGGCGCGTTCCGACCAAGCGGCCGATTCACCGGTGCGACGAACTCTGAACCAACGTCCTACCATCCGCGAGCGCGCCACTCCGGGATCGACGAACGCTCCTTGCCCAGCGTCGTATCCTTGCCATGACCCGGATAGACTGCGGTCTCATCCGGCAGGCGCCCGAAGACCTTCTCCTCGAGCCCGCCCATCAGCGACGCGAATTCGGTCGGGTTTGTTGTCCGCCCAGGACCCCCGGGGAAGAGGCAATCCCCGGTGAACAGGTGCGGGTGCCCGGTCGGATCCTGATAAAGCAACGCGATGCTGCCGGGCGTGTGCCCCACCAGATGGATCGCCTCGAGCTGGATCTCTCCAAATTGGACAATGTCCCCATCGTCCACGAGCATCTGCGTCTCCACCGGAATGCCCTCGGCGTCAAGCCTTCCCGCATAGGTCCGGGCTCCCGTGGCCGCCACCACATCCTCCAGCGCCTGCCAGTGGTCGGCGTGCTGGTGAGTGGTGAGCACGGCGTCGAGCGTGCCGCCGCACAGCTCCAGCAGCTGATCCGATTCGTTCGCCGCATCGATCATCAGTGTGGCGCCGGTCGCCTGGCACCGCAGCAGGTATGCGTTGTTGTCCATCGGCCCGACCGAGAGCTTGGTGATCGTGAGGGCGTCGAGAGTCGTCGTCATAGCAGGACCATAGGCCCGCAGCCGGGCAGCTTGGAAATCAGGTCGGCCCCGAGCAGCTGGGACGGCGTGTAATACCCTCCGGCCGGGCGATGCTCCAACAGGTACGAGACGAACTCGAGGGATCCGGTGACCGTCAGGTCATAGCCGTTGACGGTCTTGACCCGAGCCACCCTCACCTGCCCGGTCTCGTTGCGCACCTCACCCCACACATGCACCGGAGTCGCGGCCCGCGTCGCCTCGTCGGGCCCGGTCTGCGGCACCCGGGCCTTGAGCATCTGCTGCAGCATCGAGCCTCGCAGGATGGGTCGCAGCAGGTTGGCCATCCGCAGGCTGCGCGCCCGCTTCGGCGACGAGGGCACATACACCTCGATATTTGGGATCCCGGTGGTGTAATACGCCGTGGCCACATCCCCCCACGGGATGGTCGCCGCCATTTTCTCACCGGCGCCGAAATCGATGTGCCGCACCGATCCGCCCATCGGCACCAGGACCAGTTTGCCGTCGCGACGCACTCGTCCGCCAATGCCCAATGATTCCAAGGATGTTTTCTGCGTACCGGGGGACAGCCGCATGCGGCTGTCAAAGCCCAGCGTGAGGTGGGTGGCGTCGGGCATCGCCTCGCCCAGCGAAGCCGCCAGGCAGTCCGTGGGTATCACGTCGAACCCCACGCCCGGACACACCACCACCCCGGCGTCGACCGCCCGCTCGTGCTGCGCGTGCGCGTGCTCAAACACATCGATCTCGCCGGTGATGTCCAGATAGTGAACCCCATTGGCCAGGCACGCCTCCAGCATCGGCGCGCTCGTCTTGGAGAACGGCCCGGCGCAGTGCAGCACCAGCCCGACGCCGTCGAGATCCGGGTCGTCAACCGGGAACACCCGCGACGGCAGGTCCAATTTGGACGCCAGTGTGAGCACCTTGTCGTGGCCGCGCCCGGCCAGGATCGGCCGCATCCCGCGCGCCACCGCCTCCATCGCGATCAGCTCGCCCGTATATCCGTTGGCGCCGTAAATAATCCAGTCGGTCATCGCACCGGATACCCCGCATCCTTCAACTCGCGCTTCACTTCCGCGATAGTCACCTCGCCGAAGTGGAAGATGCTCGCCGCCAACACCGCGTCGGCCCCGGCCTGTACCGCCGGCGGGAAGTCCTCGGCCTTTCCGGCCCCGCCGGAGGCGATCACGGGCACGTCCACCGCCGCTCGCACCTGCTTGATCAGCTCCAGGTCGAAGCCGCCCTTTGTCCCGTCGGCGTCCATGGAGTTGACGAGTATCTCGCCGACACCCAGGTCGGCCGCGCGCTTCACCCACTCGATCGCGTCCAGCCCCGCCGGCTTGCGCCCCCCATGGGTGGTCACCTCGAACCCGCCATCCACGGCCCGCCGCCGCGCATCCAGCGACAGAACCAGCACCTGCGACCCGAACCTTTGCACGATCTCACTGATCAGCTCCGGCCGGGCGATCGCCGCGGTGTTCACACCCACCTTGTCTGCGCCCGCCCGCAACAGAATGTCCACATCGGACACTGATCGCACGCCGCCTCCGACCGTCAGCGGAATGAACACCGACTCGGCCGTGCGCCGCACCACTTCGAGCATGGTCCCGCGCCCCTCGACCGAGGCGGACACGTCCAGGAACGTCAGCTCGTCGGCGCCCTCGGCGTCGTAGTGGGCGGCCAGCTCCACCGGGTCTCCGGCGTCGCGCAGGTTCTCGAAGTTGATGCCCTTCACCACCCGCCCGTCATCGACGTCCAGGCACGGAATGACCCTCACCGCCACACTCATGGCCCTGACCCTACTCCGACCCAAATCAAATCGCCGCTAGGCATTGCCCTTCACGTGTCCCACCAATGCATGGCTGTCCAATCCGGAACCCAACTCGGGCGGACAGACCAAGGGGATGGACCTCAAGATTGACAGTTTGTTAAGCTTCGCCCGTGGTCTTGCGGGTCTATTGCCGTGTCGCGGCGATGGTTTTCCTGCTTTTCACCCTCTATCCCCTGATCACCAAGGTGCTTGAGCAACGCCTGGCGCACGACTGGGCGCACGGCCTGCTGCACCTCATCTCGGCGGCGATCGGCATCTATGCCGGCTGGTTCGCCAGGTCCGACACCCTGGCGGCGCTTTACACCTGGACCATCGCGATCGTCTACACCACCCTCGGCATCGGCGGCTGGTTCATCGACGGCCTCTTTCTGGGCACGGCGATGGCGATCCCGCTCGGGCCGGTGGACCACGCCTTCCACCTGCTGCTCGGCTTGGCCGCGGTCGCCGTGCTCCTGGTGGACCGGCACCCGGTGCGAAACGGGCAGTAGAGGTCGGCACAAAAGTGGAACGCTCGCCTCGGGCGGCCACGGGGGAAGCCGTCGGAAGCGAGCGTTGCGCGAAGCCTAGCCTGTCGAGTGCCCCGCTGCCAAGCCGTGTTGTCCATGAGGCCGCTATGGGGCGCCGTTCTGGCGTTTGGCCAGAATCTCCGAGACATCCCAGGTCCGGTCGGCGGTGACCCGCCGGCGTCGCTGGAAGTGCTCGACCGTCGAGTCCTGCAGCATCTTCCACCCGATGAGAACGGCCAGGATCAGGCCGGCGGACTCGGCGGGGTAGAGCATCACGAAATAGCCGGGCGCCACGATCAGCGAGTTGATCAACTTCTCTTGCCCGAGGTCATGGGACAGATCCTCGTAGGGTACGACGCCGATCGTGCCATCCTGAACGATCAGCAAAACCTGACACGCCGCCACGAAGGCCACGAAGATCAGAATCAGTGCCCGCCCTCCACGCATACCCACCGCGAGCACGGGCCAGAACAGAAGGGCGCCAACCAGATTGAAGATTCCCAGCCCCAGCGCCAGGGCGGCGGAGTCGTGCATGCGCCCGGCCGACCGCTGAGCCTCGGCCAGGAATGTCGACTTCTGCTCCATGATGGGCAGATTCTCGTTGAGATGACCGAGCTCGATGGCTCCCGCGATGACCAGCAACCCGCCGGTCACGAACAAACCCCACAAAAGCCAGGTCGCGACCCTCACGGATCGCGGTTTCCCCGATTGTTCAAATACCACCACGTCCCAAACCCTAGCCCTGTCCGCATAATGGCCGCACTCCAATTGTCCCAGGGGTTGGCCTGAACAGAGTTAAACCCTCATTTACACGGGCAGGACCTGGATCGTGGGGGTCGGCTCCCGCAGCGCCTTGCCGACCGTGCAGTGGTTCTCGTGCACCCGCTCGGCCACGGCCCGGAACACCTCGGCCGCCTCGCTGTCCCCCTCGGGCAGCTCGATCTCGTAGGTCCCGGTGATCGGTCCCAGCTTGGTCGGCTCGACCTTCTCCGCCTCCACCCGCATGGCCAGCCGGACCAGCCGGTGCCCCCGTTTGGCGGTCAGCGGCTCCACGGTCACCAACTCGCACCCGCCCAGGGCGACGAGCAGCAGCTCGACCGGGGAGAACACACCGTCGTCTTTGGACCCTCCGATGGCCACGCGAGCCCCGCGCTCGTTCGTGCCGACAAAGCCGTCCTCGGTCCGCTCCACAAACACCTTCGCCATGATCACGATCCTACCGCGCGGCATTCGCCGCCGAGCGCTGGCGAGCCGCCTCATAGAGCGCCACGGTCGCCGCGGCGGACGCGTTGAGCGAGCTGGCTCCGCCCCCGATCGGGATGCGCGCCAGCACCTCGCACGCCTCGCGCAGCGCCACGCTCATGCCCCGCGCCTCGTTGCCGACCACCAGCGCGGTCGGGCCTGTCAGGTCCACCTCGGCCAGCTCGGCCGCGCCGCGCTCGTCAAGCCCGACCATTCTGGCTTTGAATTCCTGGGGGTACCGGTCGAGCCGTATGACGGGCAGCGCGAAAAGCGACCCGGTGCTGGCCCTTATGGTCCGGGGATCGTAGATGTCCGCGGCGTGCCCGGTCACCACCACCCCGCTGGCCCCGAAGGCGTCGGCGGACCGGATCAGCGTGCCCAGGTTGCCCGGGCTGGCCGGCCGGTCGAACACCACCACCAGATCCGGCTTGATCCGCTCCAGCTCATCCGGCCGCTGCCGCACCACCGCTACCAGTTCCGGCGCTCCGTCAGGCTCGCCGGCACCCCGCTCGGCCAGCTCGGCCAGCAGGTCGTCGGCGATCGCCACGTGAGTCGTATCGATGTTGTCCAACGTCTTGAGGGCCCAGTCGGACAACGCCCCGCCGCGCCGGTGCAGCAGCGCGCTGAACTCCCAGCCGTAGCGCGCGGCGAGGCTGATGGGCCGGACACCCTGCACGATGAACTCGCCGGCCCGGTGGCGCTTGGTGCGGTTGCTCAACAGCGCCTGCCACTGCTGGAAGCGGGCATTGCGGCTCGTGATGGTCAGCCCCACACGCCCAAGTTACCCCTCGCTATCCCTCGGCCGGTTTGGCCGGCGGCGGCGGGTTCTCTGCCGCCCGCTCGACCTCCTCCAGCTCCTCGGGCGACCGCCCGGCGGTGGCGCGGACCTCCCAGATGATCGCCTTGACCGCGGCCGCGATCGGGATCGCCATCAGCGCGCCGACCAGTCCGAGCATGGTACCGCCGAGCAGCCCGGCCAGCAGCACCGCGACCGCCGGCAGGTCCATGCGGCCCTGCATCACCCGCGGCGCGATGATGTAGTTCTCCAGCTGCTGGTAGACGATGAAGCAGGCGAGCACGAGCACGCCGGACGGCCATAGGCCGTTGGCGATGGATGCCACGAGGAAGCACACGATCGCGCCCAGCGACGCGCCGATCAGCGGGATGAACGCGAACAGGAAGACCAGCAGGGCCAGCGGCAGGGCGGCCGGCACCTTGAAGACGGTCAGGATGAGGTAGGCGACGATCGAGGCGATCGAGGAGACCAGCAGCCCACCGATCATGTAGGAGCCGACCTTGTCGACGACGACGTCGGCGATGACGTGGACGCGTTGCTGGAAGCGGTGCGGGAACACCCGGGGCACCGCGCGGCGGATGCGCGGCAGCGAGGCCATGAAGTAGATGGACAGCACGAGCACGAGCAGGGTCGAGGCGAGCACGCCGAGGAAGCGGCGGAAGAACGTGAGCACGCTCGTGCCGATGCGCTCCGGCAGGTCCTGGACGAGCCGCTGCAACTGCTCGTCGAGGTTGTAGCGGGCGCTCAGCTCGCGGAAGGTCTTGGACCGCTCGTCCAGATCGGACAGGTACCTCGGCACGTTCTGCGACAGGTCGGTGGCCTCGCGGATCAGCGGCGGCATCACGAGCGCGACGACGGTGGCGATCACGGCCAGCGCGATGAGCAGGATGATGCTGACCGCCAAGGAGCGGCGCACGCCGCGGCGGACCATCCATCGCACGGCGGGATCGAGGCTGACCGCGATGAACAGGGCCACGAGGGCGAGCACGAGGATGTCGCGCACGGCCCACACCGCGAGGAGGGACAGCGCCACCAACGCAATGCCGACGGTCGCGGCGACGGCCCACCGGAAGACTGTGCCTGTGCTAACGGGCGGATTCATCGATCAATTATGAGGGCACGAGGGTGCGTTCTGGCGAGATAGCGTAAGGCTATGTTTACCTCGGACCGCGCTCTTCACTGGTCAGGCTGCCGCAATGTGCGAGATCTTGGCGGGCTGCCGGTGGCGGGTGGCGGTTCGATCCGGCCCGGCGCGCTGATCCGCTCGGACAGCCTCGACCGGCTCGACCCCGACGGCCTGCTGGCCTTCGCCGAGCAAGAGGTGAGCCTGATCCTCGACCTGCGCGGCCCGGGCGAGGCCGACCAGCGGCCGCATCCGTTCGCCGACGATCCGCGCTACCGGCTGGTGCCGATGATCGATCCGAGACGGGAGCGCACCCGCGATCGCTCCGTGGAGCGGACGCTGGGCATGATTTACCGCAGCAGCCTCGACCGCAACGCACGGTGCATTGTGGACGGTGTGGCGGCCATCGCGGATGCCCCGCCCGGCGGCGTTGTCGTGCACTGCGCGGTGGGCAAGGACCGGACGGGGATGATCGTCGCTCTGGTTTTGAGCGCTCTCGGGGTACCCGATGAAGAGATTGCGAATGACTATCAGCTTTCGGCCGATTGTCTTCGCGATGAGTTCGACGAGGTGATCGCCTCGCTCGATGGGGAGGAGAGGGCGAGGATCGCCGAGCGGATGAGCTCCCGGCGGGAGACGATCCTGCAGATGCTTGAGCACGCGCGCGAGCACTACGGCGGGGCCGAGGGCTACCTGCTCGCCCAGGGCCTCGGCTCGGATCGCTTGCAGCGCCTAAGAAACAGGCTCGTTGACGCCGGCAATGCGCAGAGCTGAAGCCGCGTTGTGCCAGCAGACCGCGCGTAGCCAGTCGTCGCCCAGGTCCAGGCGCGCCAACGCTTCCAGCTGTTGCGCATAGGGATGCGGGATGTTGGGGTAGTCGGTGCCGAGCAGCACCTTGCCGGCCAGGCCCAGATCCTTGACGCGATCCAGGAGTTTCATCGGGTACGGCGCGAAGTTCTCCACGAAGTGGGTGAAGGCCATGGTCGTGTCCAGCCGCACCAGCTCGAAGCGTTCCGCCAGTTCAAGAAACGGCTCGTACTCCGGCGTTCCCATGTGCGCGATGACGGCGTGCAGCCGCGGGTGCCGCGCGAGCACCTCGGCGAAGGGGCCGGGCCCGGTGTGGTCGCCGGGCAGCGGCCCGGATCCGGCGTGCGTCACGATCGGGGTGCCGGTCTCGGCGAGCAGCCCCCACACCGGGTCGAGGCGGTCGTCGCGCGGATCATAGGCCCCGACCTGGATGTGCACCTTGAAGATCTTCGCCCCGGCGTCGAGTGCCTTGGTGACGTAATCAAGGACACCGGGTTCGGGGAAGAAGGTGGCCGTTGGCATGCAGCTGGGATGCTCGGCGGCGAAGGAAAGCGCCCAGTCATTGAGGTTTGCCGCCATGCCGGGTTTATGCGCATAGATCAGGGCAGGGAAGGCCTTGACGCCCAACGCTTTTAGATGGTCGAGGCGTTCCCGGTCCGTCCCCCGATAGGTGATTGTCCAGAACACGTCATCGAAGTAGCTCCAGACCTTGCGCAGCATCCGCTCGGGGTAGAAATGCACGTGAATGTCGATGAGGCCCGGTAGACCCAGGCCGCGCCAGAAGATCGGTACGTCCTCGTCAATCATTCATTCACCTTTATGACACTGTGCGTAACGGATCGATTGTGCGATGTTAGTCCGCGTGCGGAGAAACATCCTGATCACGGGGGCTAGTTCCGGGCTAGGGGCGGAGATGGCCCGCCAGTTCGTGGCCCTCGGCCGCAACGTCGCCGTCTGCGCCCGGCGCACCGACCGGCTCAAGCAGCTCGCCGACGAGCTGGCGGGGAAGCATCCACAGTCCAAAGTGGTCAGCCGGACGCTCGACGTCGACGACCACGAGGCCGTCTTCAAGACCTTCCAGGAGTTCGACGAGGAGCTAGGTGGGTTGGACCGGGTCGTGGTCAACGCCGGGCTTGGCGATGGGTACCCGCTGGGTACCGGAAAATTCGCCATCAACAAGGCGACCGCCCACACGAACTTCGTCTCCGCGCTCGCCCAGTGCGAGGCGGCGCTGGAGATCTTCCGCAAGCGCGGCGCCGGGCACCTGGTCGTGGTCTCGTCGCTGAACGCGCTGCGCGGCATGCGCCGACACGGGACCACCTACGCGGCGAGCAAGGCCGCCATCAGCACCCTGGCCGAGGGGATCCGCGCCGATGTCTTCTCCACCGCGATCAAGGTGACGACGCTGCTGCCGGGCATCATCCGCTCCGAGATGACCGCCACCGCCGGCCGGACCCCGTTCATCGTCAACACCGACGTCGGGGTCAGGGCGATGGTCAGGGCGATGGAGCGGGAGGTGGCCCAGGCGTTGGTGCCGCGCTGGCCCTGGCTTCCCGCCTCGTGGCTGCTGCGTATGGCACCCGTAAGGCTCCTGGCCAGGACGTAGGAGGCCTTAGTCTGGGGGCGTGACAATCGAAGTCGAGCTCGTCCGCGAGGTCACCGATGAGGTGGTCGAGGCGTTCGGGCGCCTGCTGCCACAGCTGTCCACGTCGGCCCCACAGCTCGACGTCGGGGCCCTGACCGCCATCGCCACCTGGCCGGGCAATAGCTTGTTGGTGGCCAGGATCGAAGGTGTGATCGTCGGGGCGCTGACCCTCGTGGTGTTCCCGATCCCGTCGGGCACGAGGGCGCGCATCGAGGACGTCGTCGTCGACACCGCCGCCCGCGGCAAGGGCGTGGGCGCACAGCTCACCGAGGAGGCGCTCGTCATCGCCCGCGAGCGGGGCGCCCGCACGGTCGACCTGACCTCGCGTCCCGCCCGGGAGGCCGCTAATCGCCTGTATGAGCGGATGGGCTTCGCCCGGCGTGACTCCCGGGTTTACCGCAAGGTACCGTGACCCGATGGGTCAACCCTCACCCCAAGAGCGTGAGCGCATGTCGCCGTTCGCCGTGGTGCTCACCGCGGTGCTGTCGCTGGCGTTGTCGGTGACACTCATCTACTTCGGCATCAGGCTCCTGGTGGCGATGGTGGGCTGATAGCCCTCGGACTGCATCCGGAAGAGGCGGGCATATTGCCCGTCGCGGGCGATCAGCTCGTCATGGGTGCCTGACTCGACCACCCGGCCGCCGTCGATGACCAGGATCAGATCGGCGGCGCGCATGCTGTTGAGCCGGTGCGTCACCAGAAGACTCGACCTTCCCCGGCCGAGCGACGCAAGCCGTTGCTGCAGAACATATTCGGCCTGGGCGTCCAGGCCGGAGCTGGCCTCGTCCAGGATGAGCAGGTCGATGTCGTCGCGCAGGAACGCGCGGGCCACCGCGATGCGCTGCCACTGCCCGCCGGAGAGCATGATGGTGCGCCCGTCCTCGTCGTCCGGGAAGATCCGGCTGAGCAGGGTGTCGTACCCCTTGGGCAGCCGTTCGATCGTCCCATCCACCTCGGCCAGCGCGGCTGCGGCGCGGATGCGGTCGCGGTCGCCCAGCGACTCCAGCCGTCCGATCCCGATGTTGTCGGAGGCGGTGAAGTCATAGGCCATGAAATCCTGGAAGACGGCGCTCATCCGGCGGCGGAGCGTCGCCGGTTCGAGGTCGCGCAGGTCGATGCCGTCCCAACGGATCGAACCGCGCTGCGGCTCGTACATCCGGCACAGCAGCTTGACGATGGTGCTCTTGCCCGCGCCGTTGACCCCGGCCATCCCCACGCAGCGGCCGGCCGGGAGCGTGAAGCTGACGCCGTTGAGCACCCACGGCAGGTCGTCGGCGTACCGGAACCAGACGTCGCGAAACTCGATGCCCTGGGCCAGTTCGGGCGCCGCAATCCCTTCCGGCGGCGGGGTTTGTCCCGCCGTGATGTCCTGGTAGTGCCCGAAGAGCAGCAAGGACTGGTACGCGCGGGCGGCGTGTTCGGTGGCGCCCGTCACCGTGGTGTGCGTGGCCGCGATCGCCGCGAGGAAGACGACGACGTCCCCGGTGGTGATCCGGCCGTGGAACCCGAGCCAGGCGGCGGTCGCCACCCCGGCCAGGGTCAGCGCCCCGGCCAGCAGGCCCAAGGCTCCCTCGATGCGGGCGGCCGAGCGGTCCATCGCGTTCTCGGCGGCGTTGGCGGCGTGCAGGTCGCGAAGCAGGCGGCCGGTCAGGAAGGAGCCCAGCCCGAACAGCCGGATCTCCTTGGCGGCGCGCGCGTCCGTGGCCAGCTGGCGGTAGAAGATCTGCCGGCGCTGCACCACCGAGATGCCGGTGAGGGTGTCGGCGCGCAGCCGGGCCAGGCGGAGTTGCAGCCACGCGGCGGGCACCGCCGCCGCGAGCACCAGGAAAACCATCGGGGGAAACAAAAGCACGAGCGTGGCGGCGAATCCCGTCACGGTGACCGCCGACTGTCCAAGGTGGACGGCCGCGGCGAAGACGTCCTCGGGGGCCGCGTCGGCGGCCTGCTCGGCCAGGCGGATGCGGTCGAGGGTGGCCGGATTCTCGAAGGGCGCCAAGCCCGGATAGGCGTTGATCCGCTCGAGCAGGCGGGCCTGCGCCGTGACGCGTACCCGCCGGCGTAGCACCGCCGACAGGTACGCGGTCGCCGCCGACACGACGCTGCTGACCAGACCGGCGGCCACCAGCACGGCGGCCCAGGCGGCGACGGCGGCGCCGGACGCGGCGGCCCCGCGGGTCAGCTCATCGAGCAGGAGCTTGGTGGCCCACGCGGCGGCGACCGGGGCGAGCCCGTCTACGAAGGTCAGGACGATCAGCGCCGACATGATCCGGGGCGAGGCCGACCAGCCCAGGCCCAGCGCGGACAGCGCCCGCCGGGCGGTCACCCGGGGCCGCGGGCCGTCGATTCTGTCGAGCCGGATCACGTCACGCGGTTCTTACGGCGGCCAGCGCTCCCGCCACCCCGTGCGCCGACGTGCGGACGACACCGTTGCCCGCAATCAGGATCGCCGGAAACTCATGCATCTCAAAGGCTGACGCGATCGGCCCGCTGTCGTCCTCCTCGAGCACGATCGCCCCGGAGCCGAGTTTGGCGATCATCACGGCGCGGTCGGCCTTGGGGCCGATGACGACGGCGACCGGCTCCGGCCAGCCGGACGAGGGCAGCTCGCGGACGGCGGGTATCTGGTCGTGGCAGGAGCCGCAGTCGGTGGTGAGGAAGGCCAGGACACGATCCTCGCCGGCGAAGTGGCGCTCGGTCACCTCCTGCCCGGCCGCGCTGCGCGCGTGAAACTCCGGCAGCGGCGTACCCGGGTCGGGCAGCCCTTGCTCGGAAGCCGGCAGGAACCGGTGGACGTGCTCGGTCAGCGTGCGCAGGCGCCTGGCCACGACCAGTACCAGGCCGAAAGCCGCCACCGCGACGAGACTTACGAGGGCGAGCACCACCCAGGCAATGGCGGTCATCGGACACCCTTCCACGCCGGCCGCCGGGCCGGCGTTCCGGCCCGGCGGATGCGGATGCGGATCAGTAGTTGGCGCAACCGTTCGGGCAGCCGTATCCCCAGTACGTGCAGACCTTGCCGCCCGTGCACTGCTTGCAGCACCGCCTCCTGCCGGCGCTGTTGCGCTCGCACCAACCGTCGGTGCAGGCGTGCGCCTCAGCTTGCGGGATAAGGATCTCGAGAACCTTGCGGCCGAGAGACTTCAGCATTGAAAGCTCCCTTCAGACGTCGTGACCGTTTAGCGAACCATTTGTGGATCTCGATGCCAAGGAAGAAGCGGACAGCTGGCCGCTAGCGGCCACCTTGATCCGGCAACTTGCCTGGCAATAGACGTGGGAGCGCGAATCGCCGGATCAAGGTGGGATCTGGGTCAGGTGTCGAGCCAGCCGAGGCGCACGGCGGCGGCGCCAAGGGCGAACCGGCTGTCGACGCCGGCCCGCTCCTCGAGCGCGGCCACCTGGCGGCGCACCGATCGGGTACTGATCCCGAGCACCTTGGAGACCGTCGCGTCGGTCATGCCCCGCAGGAGCAGGCTCATGATCGTGCGTTGCAGCGCGGACAAACCCAGGGCATCGTCCACATCGGACCCTTCGGGCACCATAATCGCCTTGTCCCACAACAGGTCGAAGTAGTCGACCAGGGCGGCGACTATCACCGGCTCGCGTACCACCACCGCCGCCTCGTGGCCGGACGGGGTTAGCATGACGAGCGCGGTGCCGTCGATGACCTGCATCCGCAGCGGCACCCGGTCGAGCACCCGCCCGCCCCGGGCGGCGGCCCCGGCCGCGGTCTCCGGGGTGAAGATGATCTGGCACGGAACCTTTGGCAGCACAGGGGTTTGCGGCGTCATGGCCAGCATCCGGAGGTACTGCGCCGCGGTGGCTTGCAGCTCGACGGCGGCCACCGCGACGCGCTCGCCGCCGCGGATCACCTCGAAGGCGGGATGTCCAGCCGGGCGCATGACCGGCCGGGCCAGCCGCGACAGCCGCTCATAGTCGTCGAGCAGGCGGCACTGGGCCTGCACCGACTCCCGCTGGCGCCGCACCAGCAACCGGCCCAGCGCCGCCGCGGGAGCCACCGCGCGCACCACGTGCTGCGCCGACTCGGCGGCCAGGCCCGCGTCGAGCAGCTCGGCCAGGGCGGTGATCTCATTGGCCAGCTCGGTGCCGGGCACGCTCTCTCGCGCGAGCATACGAGCGTAAAGCTGCTCGGCGGCCGCCGAAAGCAAGCGCATCGACTCTCCTCGAGCCCGGGGGGAAGAGGCACATCGTATACCCGGTCCGTCAGGTCTCCTTATGGGAAAGGATTCCCAAGCGCTGGGTCGCCCGGGTCAACGCGACATAAAGGTCGTTGAGGCCGCGCGGCGACGCCGCCACGATCCGCTCCGGATCGACCACGATGACGCTGTCGAACTCGAGCCCCTTGGCCTGCCGCACGGTGAGCACGGAGACCGCCGCCTCAAGGTCGGGCTCGGCGCCGCCGGTGAAGCCATTGGTCGAAGGCACGATCACGCCTAGGCGACCGCCCTCGAGGATCGCCTTCTCTCGGGAGATCCGCTGCTGGAGCACCGCCTCCAGCTCCCCCGGCGCCACCGTCTGCGTCCACGGTTTCACGCCGGTCTCGCGCACCGAGCGGGGCGGCTTGAGATCGGGGGAGATGCGGGCGAGCACCGCCGACGCCTCGGCCATGATCTCAGCCGGGGTGCGGTAGTTGACGGTCAGCTCGGTCAGCCGCCAGCGGTCGCCCACATACGGAGTGAAGATCTCGATCCAGGCGCCGGCGCCGGCCAGATCACCGGTCTGGGCCACGTCCCCGACCACCGTCAGGGAGCGGCTGGGCGCCCGGCGCATCAGCAGCCGCCACGCCATCGGCGACAGCTCCTGCGCCTCGTCCACGATGATGTGACCGAAGGCCCAGCGCCGGTCGACCGCGGCCCGCTGCGCCGCCGTCAGCAACTCGGCCTCCTCGTGCCGCTCGGCCAGCTCGGCGGCGGAGACCACGTCGAGCGCGCTGAGCACCTCCGCCTCATCCTCGATGTCGAAGTCGGTGGAGCCCGAACCGGAGGCGATGGTCAGAACCCCTTCCGCGTAAGCGATCCGCTGCCGCCGCAGCCGCTCGCGCAGCGCCCGCTGCTCGGACTCCTCGTCGCCCAGCAGCTCCGCCGCCTCGTCGAGCAGGGGAACGTCGGCCGGGCTCCAGCCGCCACCCGGCGCGCGTCGCAGCCACTCGATGTCGGTGCGGGCGAAGAAGTCCGAGAGGAAGCGCTGGGGGGAAAGCTTGGGCCACAAGACATCCAGGGCGCGGTTGAGCTCCGGGTCCTCGCCCAGCTCCCGCCGGATCACGGCGATGTCGGCCTCGTCGAGCAGCATGGTGCCGGGCGCGTCGTCCCCGCCCAGCGGATCGTCCTTGTACGGGTCGTCGCCGATCCGCTCCGCCACCTGCCGGGCGAGGTCGCGGACGATGGACTCGATGAAGATGGGGCGGGCCAGGTTGTGCGGGCGCCCGGAGCGCCGGGCCCGGTCGCGCGCCCGCAGGATCACGGAAGGCTCGAGGGTCAAAACCTCGCGCTCGTAGCCAAGCCCCGCGTGAGAGTCACTTGTCGTTACTTCAAGAGCTTCATCTGGTACCACTTGAAGCTCCAAAACCGCGTCCTCCAGAACCTTTACCATGTCCAGGCTTCCCTTGGCCTGGCTGACGTCGGCGGGCTCCTGGCGGCGCGCCGCCACCCCCGGGTAGAGCCCGGACACGGTGGACAGCAGCACGCTGGTCTCGCCCAGGCCCGGCAGGACCTGGGAGATGTAGCGCAGGAACGTCTCGTTCGGACCGAGGATCAGCACACCCTGGCGGGAGAGCGCCTCGCGGTGGGTGTAGAGCAGGTAGGCGGCGCGGTGCAGCGCCACGGCGGTCTTGCCTGTGCCCGGACCCCCTTGCACCACAAGCACTCCACGCAGATCGGAGCGGATGATGGTGTCCTGCTCCGCCTGGATCGTCTCCACGATGTCGCGCATCCGGCCGGTTCGGGTCGCGGTGAGCGCGCTCATCAGGGCGGCCTCGGAGGTGAGGCCTGGGTGTTGGGTGTTTTGTGTGGTCGAAAGGTCGAGCACCTCGTCCTCTACGCCCACGACTTCGCGCAACTTGGTGCGGATGTGCCGGCGCCGGCGCACGCCCTCGGGATTGGCCGCCGTGGCAAGGTAGAACGCCCTCGCGGCCGGCGCCCGCCAGTCCACCAGCAGGGGTTCGTAGTCGTTGTTCGGGTCGAAAAGGCCGAGCCGGCCGATGTGACGATGCTCGCCATTGTCATAATCCAGACGGCCGAAACAAAGACCGTGTTCAGCCGCGTCCCATTGCCTGATCTGATCGGCATACATCGTGACCGCGGAATCGCGCTCGGATCGGGATTGATGCGTGCCCCCACTGGGCCGCGCCAACGCCTCGGCCAAGCGGCGCTGTGCCTGCTTACGCATCTGGTCGAGGCGTGCGTAAAGCGTAGAGATGGTCTCCTGCTCTCTGCTCCCCGATACGTCGGTTGACAATGCCGCCCCCAGTCGCTTAAAATGGCCTTTGCGCACGCCAATATCGGCGCCCTTTTTATTGCCCAGAACCATCGAATATACAGTATTCCGCGTGTGGGGCACGCACCCAAGATCACGCAATTTGCCCGGCAATAGACGCCTTGGGCGCGATGGGGCGGCCATACCCCTAGCTAGGGGCGGGCGTGGCGCAGGCGGGCATAACCGGTCAGCGCGAGGGCGGTCCAGGCCAAGGCCCACAAGGAAAGCAGGGCAACCTGGGACAAGGCGATGCCGGAGACCACCGCGCGGGAGACGGGCATCAGCGGGAACATCAGCCAGGGCACGGGCGAATCCTTCAGGCCGATGACGATCGCCAGGACGAAGCCGGTGACCAGAATGGCGACCCCGTTGCCCACGGTGCGGGCGACGGCCCGGCTGGCCAGCGCCCCGAGGGCGAGCGCGGGCGGCACGGCGATCAGGTGGGACCAGAGCCCGGAAAGGAGCGCCAGGCCAAGCGGGACAGGCGAATCGGCCATGCTGACGCCGCCGACGGCCCAGGGCAGCACCAGCCCGGCGGCGATGGTGGGCACGGCGGTGAGGGTCGCGGCGAGCAGGCCGGCGGTGACCTCGCGGCCGCGGGATCCGAGGGCGGTAGCGGCGATGCGGCGCTGCACATCGGGCTCCACGTCGAGCAGGATCTTGACCTGCCAGGCGAGCACGGGAAAGAGCACGACCGCCGACAGGCCGTAGGCCTCGGTCGGGGCGGCCTGGCCGCCGCCGTAGAGGATGCCGAGGATCGCGAGCGCGGCGAGCATGGGGGCGAAGGAGACCTGGCTGCGAAGGTACGCGTGCAGGCGCATCCTGATGAGAGCTATCACCGGCGCACGCCCAGGACGTCGTGGCCCTCAGCGCGCAGCCGGTCGGCGAGGCCGGCGGCGTCGGCCTCGTCCACGGCGATCTCGATGACCAGCCGCTGTTTCGGTGCCTCCACGGCCGCGTGCACACGGCCGTCCGCGACGGTCCAGCGGGCGGCGCCGGGCAGGTTGACCGCCTCGCCGCGATGGTCGCTGACGAGCACGCTGCCGCCGGCGGCCTGGACCTCCGCGATGATGGCGGGGATCTCGAGCTTGGTGAGCGCGTCGAGCCCCTCCCACGGCTCGTCCAGCACGAGCAGGTCCGGGGTGACCAGAAGTGCTTGCGCCAGGCCGACTTTCTGCGCACTGCCCTTGGAGAGCTCGGACAGTTTGGTGTCGGCGAAGGCGTTGAGGTGGAGGCGGTCGATCCAATGCCGGGCGGTGGATCGGGCGGCGGACGGGGTCAGCCCCCGGATCCGGGCCAGGCTTATCAGGTACAAAATGGTGGTATTAAATTGGTTTTGCGGGAAACGCTCGGGCACCCAGCCGACGACCCCGGGGCGACCGCTGACCCGGCCGCGGCTGACCGGCAGCACCCCGGCCGCGGCGCTGAGCAGGGTCGACTTGCCGGCGCCGTTGCGCCCCAGGACCACCGCCACCTCGCCCGGGGCCAGCTGCGCCGTCACCTCGCGCAGCACCCAGCCCGATCCCCTGGAGTAGCGGATCCACACGTCGTCAAGCCGCATGGCGACAAGTGTGCCACCGTTAGGTAGCGTCCCTCATCGAGTCGCTGAGGGCGCGCGCTTGCCGGGCTTGGTGTTGGCCGCCTCGTTGATGCGCCTGGTGACCTCATTGGACAGGCGCCGCGTGATGGTGGCCAGCGATTGCTTGGCGCCGTTCACGCGGACCACGGCGTCCCTCTCATCGGAAAGGGAACGGCCCCAAAGGCTCGCGGCCGCCGCGATGACGATGATGTCAGCAACGCCCAGGCGGCGGGCGAGGCGGGACTCGGCGGTGCCGCTGCCGGCCTCGGCCCGGCCGAGCGTGCGGACGTCCACATCGGACAGATTGGCCTGTCGCAACGTGCGCATCTTTTCCACCGCCGCCGCGTTGGAGGCCATCAGCAGGGCCGTCGCATCCTGAGCCACGTCGGCGAAGTGGCGGCGGTAGGGCGCACCGGTGATGATCTCGCGCAGGTAGGGCGCGGCGATCGGGGAAGAATTCGGCCGGACGACCACCGGGACTTCGCTCCAGAGGAGGTCGGCCAGGGTGACCCGGTGGGCGAGCGCGGTGCTGAGCACCACCGGCAGCGCGATCAGCTCCTCGCCGCTCAGGGTCCGCGTCCCCTGCTCCACCCCGCGTAGCCAGCTGGCATTCCACTCCAGACCGATGCTTTGCGCCGCTTTCACCACCCGGTCCACAGAAACCTGGGCAGCCTCCCGCAACCGTGACACATTGCTGGCCACCAAATCACGGAACGTAATCGGCGTTTCAGCCTCCACAACGCCCCCCATTTCCTCTGATGCGTCTTTCCAAACATGGCACTATCGTGACTCGACGTGAGCCCCGGACCGTTCGCGCAGCAGGTAGCCCTGGCGACCGTCGTTATTCTGACGCTGGGTTTCGCGTCTCCGGCGGCGGCCCAGCCGACCCCCAATCCGACGACACCGCCTAATGAGGGTGGCACACCAACCATCGCCACGCTACGGGCAAACGTGGCGGCGGCAACCAACGCGTATATCGAAGCCGAGCAACAGCTGGAGTTGGCGCAGAGGAAACAGGCTGAGGCACAAGAGAAATTGACCCTCGCGGAGCTCGACATGGCCCGCGTGAAAGCCGGCGTCGTGAAATATGCCGCGGAGGCCTATCGGACCGGACGGCTTGGCACTATCGGCCATATGCTTGCCGCCCGTTCACAGGACGACTTCTTCCAGCGGGCGGTCATGCTGGACAAAATGACCCAGTATGACCAGACTCGTTTGAAGGCGTTCCTGGAGGCGAAGAAGCGGGCCGAGGACGCCAAGACGGAGATCGACACTCAGCTCGCGATCCAGAACGCGGCCACGCAGGAGATGCAGAAGCGCCGCACCGCGGCGGAGAAGGCCCTCGCCGTGGCCGGCGGCACCCCGGTGCGGGTCGACATCGACCCGGATACCCTGCCCACGGCCAACCCCGCACCGCGCAACCCCGACGGCACCTGGCCCTCGCAGAGCGCCACCGTCAACGACCCGACCACCAGCGGCCGGATCACGCCGCGTCTCTACCACGCCTACCTCGAGACCAAGCGGCTGGGGTGGAACTGGTACGTCTCCTGCTGGCGGTCGGGCAGCATGTACGAGCACCCCAAGGGCCGGGCCTGCGACTGGGCCACCAGCTCCAGCGGCTTCGGGGGCACGGCCAGCGGCAACAACAAGTCCTACGGCGACCGGCTCGCCTCGTTCTACGTCAAGAACGCCAAGGCGCTGGGCGTGATGTACGTGGTCTGGTACTGCACAATCTGGGTCTATGGCTCAGGCTGGCGGCGCTACAACTCCACCGGATCGAGGTGCGGCGACTCGCCGGCCAACGATCACACAAACCATGTTCATCTTTCTGTTTATTAGCGTCGCTATCGTGGCGTTGCTGTGGGGCTTCCAACGTAAGCTCATCTACTTCCCGAGCCAGGACCCGGGGCCGGTGCCCGCGGACATGTCCGAGGTGTCCTTCGAAACATCGGATGGGCTGCGGCTGTCGGGCTGGCTCGCTCGGCCGCCATCGGGCGGACCCGGGCGTGGCCTGGCCGTGCTCGTCGTCAACGGCAACGGCGGCGATCGCTCCGATCGGGTGCCGCTGGCCCGCGCCCTTGGCCGGCAAGGCTTCACAGTACTGCTGTTCGACTATCGTGGCTATGGCGGGAATCCGGGAAGCCCCAGCGAATCCGGGCTTTTCAAAGACATAAGAGCTTCTTTCCGGTACCTCGAAAGCCTCTTTGAAAGCCGAAAGATCATTGTCTTCGGCGAGAGTCTGGGCGCGGCAGTCGCCACCGACCTGGCGACGGAGCATCCGATACGCGGTCTCGTGCTCAGGTCGCCCTTCACCGATCTGGCCTCGGTCGGGGCGACGCACTACCCGTTCCTGCCGGTGCGGCTGTTGCTGCGTGACCGCTTTCCCTTGCTGGACAAGATAAGCGCCGTGCGGTCGCCGATCGCCGTTGTCTACGGCACGGCCGACTCCATCGTGCCGCCCGCCCAGAGCGAGGCGGTGGCGAAGAAGGCATCCGTCACGCCGGTCGTGGTGCCGGGCGCCGACCACAACGACCAGGTCCTGCTCGACGGCCCTGCGGTGATCGGCGCGGTCGTAGCCATCGCCGGCTAGCCGCGTCCCAAGATCCGTTGATCCAGCATTTTCCCGAAAAATGCGGCCTCAAATCATTGTGAGGCAACATTTTCCCCGAAGATGCTAGATCAATCGATCTTGCATGGGCCCACCGTATCCCCGCTGTCCACCGGTTTTCCGGGATGGCAGGATCACCTCATGGACCTCGAGGCTAAGGTGCACCTGCTCTCCGGAATTGACGCCTGGACCCTGCCCAACGGCATCGTGATGTCCGACGGGCCGATCGGAGTGCGCGGCGTCCAGTGGGTGGGCAGCGACCCGTCGATCGCGCTGCCCAGCCCGACCGCGCTCGCCGCGACGTGGGATGTGGAGCTGGCGCGCCGGGTGGGGCGGCTCCTCGGCCAGGAGGCGCGGCGCAAGGGGGTGCGGGTGCTGCTGGCGCCCACGGTCAACCTGCATCGCAGTCCCCTGGGCGGCAGGCACTTCGAGGCCTATTCGGAGGATCCTCTGCTCACCGGCGCGATCGGCGCGGCCTATGTCAAGGGTGTGCAGGAGCAGGGCGTCGCCGCGACCGTGAAACACTTCGTGGCCAACGATTCCGAGACCGACCGCTTCACCGTGGACGTGCGGGTCAGTGAGAAGGTGTTGCGCGAGCTCTATCTGGCGCCCTTCGAAGTGATCGTGCGCGAGGGTGGGGCATGGGCGGTCATGTCCGCCTACAACCAGGTCAACGGCGTCACCATGACGGCCAACACCCGGCTCCAGCGCGAGATCCTCAAGGGGGAGTGGGGTTTCGACGGCGTCATCATCTCCGACTGGTTCGCCGCCCGCGACACCGTCGCCACCATGCTGGGCGGGCTCGACATCGCCATGCCCGCCGCGGGCAGCCCTTGGGGGGCCGAGCTCGTCGCCGCCGTCACGCGCGGCGACGTCCCGGAGTCCCTCATCGACGATGCCGTGCGGCGCGTGCAGTTGCTGGCGAAGCGCGTCTCGGCCCCGCCCGACCTGCCACCCGTCGACGGGCGCGCCCTGGCCCGCGAGGTCGCCGCCCGCGGCTTCGTGCTCCTGTCCAACCGCGACAACCTGCTTCCCCTGCCAGGCGGCGAGCGGGTGGCCCTGATCGGGGCGCTGGCCCGCGATGCCCGCGTCCTCGGCGGCGGCAGCGCCATGGTCTTCCCGGAGCACGTGGTGTCGCCGCTGGAGGGCCTGCGCGGCCGCGCCGACCTCACCTACGCCGTCGGGGCCGACCCGCGCGCCAAGCTCCCCCCGGCCCAGGGTCCACAGTGGACAGATCTTAAGGCCACCTTCCACGGCACCTCCCACGAAGTGCGGCTGCACAGCGGGTTCGGCAAGTGGATGGAGCCGCCGGTCGACCCGGACCTGGTGACCTCCATCGAGATCTCCGGCACGCTTACCGCCGAGACGAGCGGCACGCACCAGCTGGCGATCCGGGGCGTGGGCGGCTTCACCTTGAGCGCCAACGGTTCCGTGCTCTTCGACGGCGAGATCGAGCCCGACTCGGCCGACTTCGCCCAGGCCTTCCTCTCCCCGCCCGAGCGCCGTTTCCCCGTGCCGCTCCAGGCGGGCGAGATCGTCGAGGTGAGCCTGCGCCAGAGCGGTGGCGCCGCGCTGGTCTCACTGACTCTCGGCTATGGCGAGCCCATCGGCGCGCCGGAGGAGATGCTCGACGAGGCGGCGCGGTTGGCCGCCGAGGCCGACGTCGCCATCGTGGTCGTGGGGACCACCGAGGAGGTGGAGTCGGAAGGGTTCGACCGCACCACGCTGGCCCTGCCAGGCCGCCAGGACGAGCTGGTCAGGCGCGTCGCCGAGGCCAACCCACGCACCGTGGTCGTGGTCAACGCCGGTTCGCCGGTGGAGATGCCGTGGGCCGACGATGTGGCGGCTGTGCTGCTGACCTGGTTCCCGGGCCAGGAGGCCGGGCACGCGCTCGCCGACGTGCTGCTCGGGGACGCCGAGCCGGGCGGGCGCCTGCCCACCACGTGGCCGGTGCGGGCCGCGGACTGCCCGGTGCTGTCCACGACCCCGGTGGACGGCGGACTCTCCTATGACGAGGGCATTTTCATCGGGTACCGAGCCTGGCAGCGCTCGGCGGTCAAGCCCCGCTTCGCTTTCGGCCACGGTCTGGGCTACACCACGTGGGAATACTCCACATTGGACACCAAGGACGGGCACGCCATCGTGACGGTGCGCAACACCGGCGACCGCCCCGGGCGCGAGGTGATCCAGGTCTACGTGGGGCCGGCCACCCCCGACCGCGCCCTGCCCGAGCGCTGGCTGGCCGGCTTCGCTGTGGCCCACGCCGAGCCGGGCGAAAGCGTGACCGTCGACATCCCCTTGTCGGAACGGGCCTTCCAGGTCTGGGAAGACGGTGGCTGGCGGCGCCTCGACGGGCCGTTCACCTACTCGACCGGCCCCATAGGGTAAGAAAACGCTCACGTCGTGATCTTTGACTGGTTACGCTGCGGCGGTGAGTGCGCGAATTCCCTTCCTCTGGCTCTGTGGCCCGTCCGGGGTGGGCAAGACGACCGTGGGATGGGAGATCTTCCGGCAGCTCGCCGACGCGGGATTGGCCACGGCCTTTGTCGACGCCGACCAGCTGGGGCTGTGCTACCCATCGTGGGACGATGACCCGCAGAACCACCGGATCAAGGCCCGCAACCTCGGTCAGGTGTGGGCGGCGTTCCGCGCGGCCGGAGCCGAAAGCGTGGTCATGTCCGGCGGCTTCGAGGTCGCCGAACACGTTGGCGCCTATGCGAACCAGGTTCCGGAGGCCGCGTTGACGCTGTGCCGGCTGCGGGCCGGCCACGCCACGCTCACCGACCGGTTCGTCGCCCGGGGCTGGATGAGTCACCTCGCGAGCGAGGCCGTCGCCGGAGCGGACGAGCTGGACCGCCTCGACTTCGGCGACCTGCGGGTCGACACCGATGGGCTGTCCGTCGCGGCGGTCGCGCGGTTGGTACGCGAGCGGGCCGGCGGGTGGCCTCCCTCAACAAATGGCGCCTTACTGTCGACGCAAACCGTTGCCGCGCTTGGCGATCCGGTGCCGGTGCTGATGTTGTGCGGTGCCGCCGCCGTCGGCAAGTCCACCGTGGGGTATGAGGTTTTCACCCGTGTCGGGTCCAACGTCAAGGCCGCATACATCGACCTAGCCCAGATCGGGTTCTGCCACCCGGCGCCCGCCGACGATCCGGACCACCACCGGCTCAAGGCGGCCAACCTCGCCGCCATGTGGCCCGCCTTCCGCGACGCGGGCGCCCGCTGCCTCGTAGTGACCGGCCGGGTGAACGACGCCGCCGCGATCCGTGCCTACGCCGACGCGCTGTCCGGCATGACCCTCACGGTGTGCCGGCTCCACGCCGGCCGCGAAGCGCTGATCGAACGGGTCCAACGCCGCGGGCGCGGCGAAGGCCCGAATATCGCCGGTGAGGAGCTGCGGGGCAAGGGATCTGCCGTTCTCCACGAGGTCGCCGATCAGGCGGCTCGAGACGCGGACCGGCTCCACCGCGATCGGCACGGCGACCTGTGGATCGGCACCGACGGACACTCCATCGAGGAGGTGGCCGGCTTCGTCAGAGACTCGGTCAGAGAGCGGTTCGAGCGGCGGGCGGGCTCTCCCACGCCGGGCGGCGGGCCGCCTCCAGCACGGCGACCGCCTCGGTGATGTCGCCGTCGCGCAGCAGCCTGAGCGCCTCGTCGGTGGCGGTGGCGAGCCGGCGCCAGGAGGCCGCCTGCCGCCGCACCTGCTGGTTCTTGTTCCACAGGTCCACAAAGACGGAAACCTTGCCGCGCAACGCCCACGGGTCGAACGGCTTGGTCAGGTAGTCCACGCCACCCGCGGCGTAGCCGCGAACCGCCAGCTGCGCGTCACGGTCGGCCGCGGTCAGGAAGATGATCGGGATGTGCCGGGTGCGTTCGCGCCGCTTGATGTGCTCCGCCGTCTCGAATCCGTCCATGCCCGGCATCTGCGCATCGAGCAGGATCAGGGCGAAGTCGTCGGTCAGCAACCGCTTGAGCGCCGCCTCGCCGCTGTCCACCGCGACCGTCTCCACCGGCAGGCCCTGCAGCATCGCCTCGAGCGCGATCAGGTTGTCCCGCCGGTCGTCGACGAGCAGGGCCTTGGCCATGGTCGAGGTCATGTCGTCACCCTCTCGTCACGGCTGACCCACTTGGCCATCAAGGTCAGCAACTGGTCGAGGTCGACCGGCTTGGTCACATAGTCGGTCGCGCCCGACTCCAGCGCCGCCTCATGGTCGGCGGGCATCGCCTTGGCGGTCAGGAACACCACCGGCAGGTTGGCGAAGCGCGGGTTGCGCCGGATCAGCTGGGTCGTCTGGTACCCGTCCTGGTTGGGCATCATGGTGTCCATCAGCACGATCTTTACGTCCGGCGCCTCGGCGAGCAAGCGGAGGCCGTCGGCGCCGTTGTCGGCGTAGAGCACCGTCATGCCGTGCAGCTCAAGCGCGCTGGTCAAGGCGAACACGTTGCGTACGTCGTCGTCGACGATCAGCACCGTGACCCCCTCGAGCTGCGTCGCGGCCGCCGTGTTCCGGCCCTGCACCACTATCCTTTGTGGAGGGTCGACGATCCGCGGCGGCTCGATGAGGAACGGCGCCGAGGGGATCTCTCCATAAAGGACGTCGGGCAGGTACAAAGTGAATGTCGAACCGCGACCCGGTGTCGACTCGGCCGTGATGGTCCCGCCCAGCAGGTTCGCCAGCTCCCGGCTGATCGACAGCCCTAGCCCGGTGCCGCCGAAGCGCCGGCTCGTGGTGCCGTCGGCCTGCTGGAACGCCTCGAAGATGAGGGCCAGCTTGTCGTCGGCGATCCCTATGCCCGTGTCCCTGATCGCGAAGGACACCACATGGGAAGCCCTGTCCAGCAAGGGAATCCCGAAGGTTTCGCCCGACTGCCGGGCGTTGATCTCCAAGGTGACCGAGCCCCGCGCGGTGAACTTGACCGCGTTGGAGAGCAGGTTGCGCAGGATCTGCTGGAGGCGCTTGGCGTCGGTGGTGAACGACTCGGGCAGGTCGGGGGAGATCTCCACCCGCATCTCCAGGCCCTTCTCCTCGGCCTGCGGCCGGAACGCCTGCTCCACGAACTCGCGCAGCTCGCCGAAGTAGACCGTGCCCGGCTCGATGTCCATCCGCCCCGCCTCGATCTTGGACAGGTCCAGGATGTCGTCGATGAGCGCCAGCAGATCCGAGCCCGCGGTGTGAATGGTGCGGGCGAACTCCACCTGCTTGGCGGTGAGGTTGGCCTCCGGGTTGTCCGCCAGCAGCCGCGCGAGCAGCAGCACCGAGTTCAGCGGGGTGCGCAGCTCGTGGCTCATGTTGGCCAGGAACTCGGACTTGTACTGTGAGGCGGCGGCCAGCTGCTGCGCCTTCTCCTCCAGACCCAGCCGCGCCATCTCGATCTCGCTGTTCTTGATCTCGATGTTGCGGTTCTGCTCGGACAGCAGGGCCGCCTTCTCCTCCAGCTCGTTGTTGGTACGCAACAGCTCCGCCGACTGCTCGCGCAGCTCGTGCGCCAGCCGCTGCGACTGCGCCAGCAACTCTTCGGTCCGGCGGTTGGCCTGGATGGTGTTGAGCGTGATGCCGATGGTCCCGGCGAGCCGGTCCAGGAAGGCAAGCGGCAGCTTTGAGAACGTGGACACGGTGGCGAACTCGATGACGCCCAGCACCTCGCCCTCGAAGAGCACGGGCAGGATCACCAGGTCGTTGGCGGGCGTGGCGAGCAGTCCGGAGCGGATGGTCAGCCCGGTGGACTCGCCGCCGACCCGGATGGTGCCGCTGCCCGCGGCCGCCTGGCCTACGAGACCCTCGCCGAAGGAGACGGCGATCTCATCCTTGCTGCCGTCGTACCCGAACGCCGCCGCCAACCGCAGCGACTTGTCCCCGCTCGCCAGGAAGAACGCGCCGAGCTGCGCGTTGACCAGCGGGCTGACCTCCATCATGATCATGCGGCCGACCTCTTCCAGGTCCCGCTGGCCCTGCAGCAGGCCGGAGATGCGGGCCGTGTTGGAGTCGAGCCAGCCCTGGTCGGCGTTCGTCTCGGTGGTGTCGCGCAGGGTCACGATCATCTGGTTGATGTTGTCCTTGAGCTCGGCCACTTCGCCCTGCGCCTGCACGGCGATCTGCTGGGTCAGGTCGCCACGCGTCACGGCGGTCGACACCTCGGCGATCGCGCGCAGCTGCGTGGTCAGGGTCAGCGCGAGCTGGTTCACGTTCTCGGTCAGGTGGCGCCAGGTCCCCGAGACGCCGCGCACCTGCGCCTGGCCGCCCAGCTTTCCTTCCGTACCAACCTCTCTGGCCACCCGGGTGACCTCGTCGGCGAAGCTGCGCAACTGATCCACCATCGTGTTGACCGTGTTCTTCAGCTCCAGGATCTCGCCGTAGGCGTCGACCGTGATCTTCTGGGACAGGTCACCACGGGCCACGGCCGTCGTCACCTGGGCGATGTTGCGGACCTGGGTGGTGAGGTTGGAGGCCATGAAGTTCACGTTGTCGGTGAGGTCGCGCCAGGTGCCCGCCACGCCGCGCACCTGTGCCTGGCCACCGAGCTTGCCTTCGGTGCCGACCTCGCGGGCCACGCGGGTCACCTCGTCGGCGAAGCTGGACAGCTGGTCCACCATGGTGTTGACGACGTCCTTGAGCTCGAGGATCTCGCCCTGCGCCACCACCGTGATCTTCTGGGACAGGTCGCCCTTGGCCACCGCCGTGGCGACCTGAGCGATGTTGCGGACCTGGGTGGTGAGGTTGGAGGCCATGAAGTTCACGTTGTCGGTGAGGTCGCGCCAGGTGCCCGCCACGCCGCGCACATCGGCCTGGCCACCGAGCTTGCCTTCGGTGCCCACCTCGCGGGCCACCCGGGTCACCTCGTCGGCGAAGCTGCGCAGCTGGTCCACCATCGTGTTGACGGTCGACTTCAGCTCGAGGATCTCGCCTCGCGCGTCCACCGTGATCTTCTGCGACAGGTCACCCTGGGCCACCGCGGTCGCCACGTGGGCGATGTTGCGGACCTGGCCGGTGAGGTTGGAGGCCATGTAGTTCACGGCCTCGGTCAGGTCCTTCCAGGTGCCGGCGACGTTGGGCACCTCGGCCTGGCCACCGAGCCTTCCTTCGGTGCCCACCTCGCGGGCCACCCGGGTCACCTGCTCGGCGAAGAGCCGCAGGGTGTCGGTGAGCGAGTTGATCGTGTGGGCCAGCTCCGCGACCTCGCCCTTGGCCGACACCGTGATCTTTTGCGACAGGTCGCCGTGGGCGATCGCCGTGGTCACCTGGGAGATCGAGCGCACCTGGCCGGTGAGGTTGGAGGCCATCAGGTTCACGCTGTCGGTGAGGTCGCGCCAGGTGCCCGCCACACCGCGCACATCGGCCTGGCCGCCGAGCTTTCCTTCGGTGCCCACCTCGCGGGCCACCCGGGTCACCTCGTCGGCGAAGCTGGACAGCTGGTCCACCATCCGGTTGACCGTGCGGCCGATGGTGAGAAACTCGCCCCGCAGCGGCCTGCCCTCGATCTGCAGCGACATGTGTTGCGAGAGATCGCCCTCGGCGACGGCCACGATCACCCGGGCGAGGTCGGTCGTGGGCCGACCAAGATCGTCGATGAGGCTGTTGATCGCACGCGAGGACTCGGCCCACTCACCCTCGAAATGGTCCTCGTCGAGCCGCTCGGTCATGCGGCCCTCTTGGCCGACGACCCGGCAGATGCGCAGCAGCTCCCGATTTCGCCGCTGTTGCAAGGCGACGAGCTCGTTGAACGCCTCGGCCACGGCGCCAACTGGGCCGCTGCCGCGGGGCAGCCGCACCTTGAAATTGCCGGCACGCACCTCGCGTAAAGCGTCAGCAAGGCTGTCCAGGAGCGCATCCGGCCCGACTGGAGCGGTCATGTGGTCCTCCCGTTCCGAGTGGCCGACACCTCATCATTGCCGCAACGACCCGCGAACGCGAGCGGGTCAGCTGGAAACACGCTTCGGGTTCATTGCAGACTGGCGGGTGTGGCAGTAGACATCGTCCGAATCTCTCAAGTCAGGCGGCTGCGGCGGGTCGCCGATGAGAAGGCCCCTGCGGCGGCTCGGGCGCTTGTCCGCTCGGCGCTGGAGGGCTCGCACCTAGCTGATCTGCTTAACGAAGCGATGTTACTCACGACCGAACTCGTCACGAACGTGGTGATGCACGCTGGTGGCAATGTCGAGCTTGAGGTGATCACCGATCGCGACGGTGTCATCGTCACGGTCGAGGATGACAGCCCCGGCGTCATCAACGTGCCCACCGCCAGGGAGCTGTCCCCCGAGGGCGGGCTGGGTCTGGCCCTGGTGCAGCGCTTCTGCCACCGCTGGGGGATCACGCACCGCCGGGGCGGAAAGGCCGTTTGGTTCCGGCTCGACCTGCCCGGCAAGGACCTCGCTCACGCCAGCGCGCCCGGCAGTGGGCTGGCCGCGGTCGAAGCGCTGCTGGAGATCGAGGCGCCGCTGCACGGCGACAACCAGGTCGAGGAGTTCGCCGGGCGGTTGCTCGATTGCCTGGGGCTGCGGATCCTGGCGGCCGGAGCGGTGATCACCCTCAGCCATGGCATCGACAGCCCTCACCGGGTGATCGCCCGCTACAGCGTCGACCCCACGGTCGTGCCCGACGCCCTGCATATCCCGCTGCCGGTGGGCTGGCCCTGGTCGGGTGAGCTGGTGCTCGCGGTCACCGACACCAAGCATGTACGGCCGCTCGCGGCCCTTGTGGCGCAACGCATCGGGCTGATGCTGGAGAGCGAGCGGCTGCGCGAGGCCGAGCTGCGCCGCCAGACCTGGCTGACATTCCTCGCCGAGGCGAGCGAGCTGCTGGCCCAGTCGCTCGACCCGCAGCTGACCGTGGCGCTCATCCCCCGGTTGATCGTGCCGCGCCTCGGCTCCTGGTGCGCGGTCCACATCATCGACTGGGCGGGGGAGACCCACCTGGCCTCGTCCGCCCACGTCGACGAGGAGATGCTGCCGAGGCTGTCCGAGCTGCTCGCCGAGGGGTTGCGGGAGGGGGGATCGGTGGGCGGGATGGACAACGCGTTCACGGTGCCGCTTGTCGCGCGTGACCAGCGGATCGGCTCGCTCGCCATCGGCGGTCACGGTTCCCAGCTGCACGACGCCGAGGAGCGGGCGGTGATACAGGACCTGGCCCGCCGGGCGGCCCTGGCCATCGACAACGCGCGCACCCATCACGAACGCCGCCGCATCGCCCACGAGCTGCAGCAGTCGCTGCTGCCGCCGAAGCTGCCCACGATCGAGGGGGTGGAGCTGGGCGCGGAGTATGTGCCCATCGGCGACGACGTGGAAGTGGGCGGGGACTTCTACGACCTGCTGCAGATCGATAAAAATCGATGGTTGGTGGTGGTCGGGGACGTGTCGGGCAAGGGCGCCCAGGCGGCCAACGTCACCGGCTCCATGCGAGAGCTGCTGCGCGTGCTCGTGCGCGACGGGCGGCCGCTGGTGTCCATCCTCGACACCCTCAACAGCATCCTTTATCAGCGCGGCGGACAGTACTGCACGCTGGCGGTCGCCGTCGTGCATCGCGACGAGGCCGGCGTGCTCCGGCTGGCGCTCAACCTCGCCGGTCACGACCAGCCGCTGCTGATTCGCGGCGACGGCTCCGTTGCTCCGGTGGGCTTGTGTGGTACCGCGATCGGCCTGTTCGAGGTCCTCGACTCACCCACCATCGAGGTGACCGTCCACTCCGGGGAGACGTTGGTGTTCTTCACCGACGGGGTGACGGAGCGGCGCCGGGGCGACAACTTCTTCGGTTCCGAGCGGCTGGTCGACGCGCTGTCGGAGCTGGCCGGGCACACCGCCGACGTGGTCGCCGCCCGCCTGCGCAAGACCGTCCTCGACTTCTCGCCCGAGCCGCCCCGGGACGACATCGCGATCATCACCCTCCGGAACAGCGGGTTCCGGAATTACTGATAGAAAATTTCTTCGTCGGTCTGTTTTGGGTGCCCACGGGCTGGGTACCACGCTCGGTCCTGGTGGACCCGTGGAAGAAGTGACCATGGACTATACGCACCCCACGAGCCCGATCCCCGTGGCTTGGCTCGATGACGCGCAGCTGCGCCGGGAGTTGGCCGATCTTCACCGCATGGAGCGCGCCGTGGAACGCCATTGCGAGGCAAGCCAGCGCAAGGCGTTCCGGGAGCGGCTCATCGAGCTTGACGGTGAGTACCTGCGGCGGTTCCCGACGGCTCGGGATCGCTGGCCGTGGCGGTTGCTGGAGCCATTGCCGGATGCCTAGCCCATCACTGGCGTGGGCCCGCCGGTCATCTGCTCGCCGGCCTTGTACACCTTGCGCAGCGCGAAAGCGCGGACGAACTCGGTGACGCCCCGCGCTAGGCACGCCGCGGCGGCCCAGATGAGCAGCAGCACGACCTTGTTGCCGAAGCCGCCGGCCGCCCAGAAGGCGAGCATCAGTTCGAGGATGCCGACGATCAGGGTCAGCCACCACATCTCGTTCTCGTTCTTGGTCATGAACGAGATGATGATGTCGAAGGTGCCCTTGAAGAGCAGGAACCAGCCGATGAGCGCGGCCATGGCCCAGAAGGTGTCGGCCGGTGAGAACAGCGCGATCACGCCGACCACCAGGAACAGGGCGCCGAGCACGTAGTGCAGCAAGCGCCAGCCGGACTCGCTGAGGCTGCCCGCGATGAACTCGTTGATCCCGGCGGCGATGACGACGCAACCGACCAGGATGCCGATCGTCACGATCGAGGCGGTATTGAACCGCAGGATGATCAGCGACAGGACCATCCAGAGGATGCCCGTGATCAGGAAGACCCACCACCACTTGCCGACGTCCCGGGCGACCTGGCGGACGGGTGAGCGCCCTTCGTCGGGCAGCATTGCTTCAGTCATGCCCCCATACTCTGGCATTTTCACATAAATTGTCCGGAGTTCGCAAAAGCTAGACCCGGCGTACCTTGCGCAGTACCACGGTGCCGAAGAGCCGGTCGTGCAGCGCGCGGCGGCGGGGGTCCCACAGCACGAAGACCATGCCGGCCAGCCAAACGATCGGCAGCAGCAGCCCGACCGCGGCGCGCAGCAGGGATCGGATTGGGCCGAGGTGCTCGCCGTCCTGGCGGCGAACCATGGTGCCGAAGACCAAGCCGCCCAGCGTCTGCCCGGTACCCCACCACAACAGTCCAAAGTAGAGGATCGGCAGCAGCGCCGCGGCTATCTGGCACAAGCTTTTGAGCCATCCGGGCGCCTCGCCCGTGATCGCCGCCCACATGGAGGGCGGTCCGTTGGCCATGATCGGGACGACGAGAGTGAGCACCACGGCGTCGACGATGAGGGCGGCCATGCGGGTGACCAGCCCCGCATAGTCTGAGCCGGGCACCTCTCAGGCCTTGAACAGCTTACGGAACGAGTCCTCAAGCCGGTCGTCGGCCCGGGCCGAGTTCTCCTGCAGCTCCTCGGTCGCCTCGGTGACGATGCCGTGGCTCTGCTCCGCGATGAGCCGGCGGATCCGCTCGTCTTTGGAGAGATCCTCGATGATCATCGGGACCACCTGGGTGCGGATCTGCGGCATGACGCCGCTGATGACCTTGGGCACGACGTTCTTGACGATGTGCGGGGTCATGTCGTCGACGACCCGCGGGATGACGTTGCGCTCGGCCCAGCGGATCGAGTCGTCCATGGTCCGCGCGAACCAGCCCTTGGCCTCGAGCTGGCCGACCCGGATGGTCTTGGTGCCGCGGCTGCGAGCCTCGTCGAGGAACTCCCGCACGCGTTTGGGCGGCCGGGGCGACACATTCTTAGCTGTGTCGCGGGCTTTCTTGGCGGTGTCCTCGGCCCGGCGCAGCGCGTGGCGGGCGGTGTCGCGGCCCCGCTCCGCCACCCCGACGAGGACGGCGAGGGTCTCGGGCACCGGCTTGCCAAGCAGTCTCAACCTCTGCCCGGCCAGTACGGTGGCACCCAGCGCGAGCCTGCCCAGAGGGGCACGTTCGTTCATCCTCTAACTGTGGCACTCCTCGGTGTCTTTTACCGTGATTTGCCCCAAAATAAGAGGCGTGATCACGTACAGCTACCCGGCCTCGGTCGCCAACCTCACCAGACTCTCGGCGTGGATGAGCGCGATGCCGCCCGGATGGCGGGCCGCTCTGATGCTCAGCGGCGAGCGGGTGCTGCTGTCACTAGAGTTGCCGCAGGCCGTTGACGAGCAGGGCGGCCCCGAAGCCCAGCGAGGTGAGGAAGACCAGCAAGTCGTTGTGGCGCAACAACCATTGCGTTGAGGGCCGGGCGAACATCGGAAGGATCACCGTGAGCGTGCCGATGAGCGCGAACATCCCCGCCGGGACGGCGTCATCGGCCGCCGAGAGCTGGTGCGAGCCGAGTTCGAGCGCCGCCGCGATCAGCATGCTCAGCCGCAGCGGATCGATCAGCAGCAGCCGCGCGGCCGTTGCCGCGAGCCGATCCGGCGGCAGCTCACCGAGGCCTTCCAGCCCCCGCAACGTATGCCGTGGGCCGCGCCGCATCTCGATGAAGTGCCTGATCGCCCAGACCAGCAGCACCAGCCCTAAGATGATCTTTATGGCGCTCTCCCACGCCGGGGCCGCGTCCGCCGGCCGCACCGGGGCGCCCGCGAAGAGCGCCAGCGCGAGCACCACCACGAAAGAGACAAGCCACCACGTGACGCAGAAGATAATTCCCTTTCGTGTACCCTCGCGGCCGCCGGTCAGCACGACGACCGCAACGATCGGCAGTGGCGCGACGAGCAACCCGATCGCGTAAGGCAGCATCTCGCGCAGAGCCGACCCCATGGCCTGACGTTACGCAAGCAACCAGGTCGCCCGTGCGGGCATCGATCAACTTCTCGCTCGAAGAAAGCGGGACAGCACTGTCATGATCGTTTGACTGAGCATTTTCCCAAGAAATGCTGCCTCAAGTCGTTGGGAGGCAGCACTTTCCCCGAAAATGCGAGATCAGACGATCAGGCATTCGAGCACGGTCGGGTTGGCTTGCAGGGCAAGCTCGCAGCAGCGTTCGAGCTCCCAGGAGAACTGTTCCTCGGCCGGCCCGTCGAGGTGGGTGGGCGGTTTGTCGAGGCTCCAGAACAACTCTGTCGGCGCGACGAAGACGCCGCGGCGGTCGGTGTCGGAATCCGGACCGGCCAGACCATAGGCGCGCGACCCGACGACAGACGAATAGATGGTGTGGTCGCGCACCAAAGCAAGCTCTGCCATCGATCCGACAGCATTAATCAGTTGCCGCCCTGGCCGAGGATGTCACCCAGGATGTCTTTGTTGCTCTGTGGCGCAGGCCACTCGCCTTCGATCCGAGTAGGGGAACCCTGCGCGGTTGGCTGGCCACTATGGCTCGTCGCCGGGCCATCGACGTAGTTCGTCGTAAACAGCGTCAGCATCGTCTCATTTCCTTCGGCCGCGAAGGCGTGGAAGATGAGGTTATGTCCGCGTTGCTGGCCCAACGGGTGCGGGCCGAGGTGGCCGCGCTACCGGTGGCGCTGCGAGAGGTGGTCGTGCTCGCCTACCACCGCGGGCGCAGCCACCGCCCGGTCGCAGCGCTGCTCGGCATCCCCGAAGGCACGGCGAAGTCGCGGCCGCGGCTGGCCCTGCGCCGCATGGCGGCGGGCCCGCGCCGGGAGAGCGCGGAAGGGGCGCGGCCGTGAGCCTGCGCCGGCGCACCCTGGAGGCGGCCTTCGCGCAACGGCCGCCCGCGCCCGACAACCCTTTCGGCGCTTCGGTTTCCGCGCTCGACGCGTTGATGCGCGAGCTGGTGCCCGCCCAGTACGACCGGATCGTCATCTACGACTGGACCGTGGCCCACGTCCTGGTGCACCTGACCGCGACCGACGGCCTGCTCGCCCACTCGCTCGGGCTCCAGGCCCCGCCGCCGGTGCCGGGCGAGGACCTGCTCGCCCGCACCCAGCGGATGATCGCCGAGGCCCCGCCGGCGGCCGAGGTCAGGCGGGCCTGGTTCGATCAGGCGATGGCGATCGCCCGGGTGCCGCTGGGCGACGAGGTGCTTCAGGTCGGCCCGATTCGCTTGCCGGGCAAGGACCATGCGACCGGCCGCGCCTTCGAGACGTGGATCCATTCCCGCGACATCGCCGCCGCCGTGGGCCTGCCGCGGCACAGCCCGCCGCCGAAACACTTGCACGCCATGGCGAATCTGGCGATGCGGCTGCTCTCCTCGCTGGTCACCCAGGCCAGGTTCGTCCTGACCGGTCCCGCCGGTGGGGTGTGGGATCTGGGTCGGCCGACCGTCGAGCTGACCATGGACACGCTCGATTTCTGCCTGCTCGCCGCCGACCGGCTCAGCGTCTCGGCCCTCGACCATCAGGTGCGCGGCGACGAGGAGATCGCCGGGCGGGTCCTGGCGGTTGTGCCATCCTTCGCCGGCCCCTGATCGAGGCCGGCACAGGAAGGCTTTCAGCGGGTGGCGGAGACGGCGCGCGTGTGCGCCCACGGGCCGCCGTGCCAGAAGCGCCAACCCAGATCGGTGATGATGACGTTCTTCAGCCTCATCTCGGTCAGCTGCGCCGCGTATGCGGGGACGTGACGCAGGTCGGCGATGACCACCCGGCCGCCGGGGCGCAGGATGCGGACCGCTTCCGTGATCACCCTGGCCCGCTCGGCCTCCTCGGCGATGTGGTGCAGCGCGAGGCTGCTCACGACGAGGTCGATGCTGGCGCTGTCGATGGGCAGGTTCTCCAGGTTCTTCAGGTCCGCGGGGAGCAGGTCGACCTTGACCTGTTCGGCCTCCGCGTTGCCGACCGTCCGGCGCAGACGGTTCTCGCGGTCGACGCCGATGGCGTGGCCCAGCGGCACCTTTCGCGCCGCCAGGATGAGCACCGCTCCTCGGCCGCACCCGAGATCCACGATCCGCTCGCGCCCCGTCAGCCGCATGCCCTCCAGCAGCCGGCGCCAGACCGCGAACCGGCCGCGCCTGGCCGTGTAGACCAGGCTGGCGCAGCTGAACGCGAAGGCGAGCGCGTAGGCCAGGGGGAACAGCCACCACCAGCCATCGACGCCGATCGCGACGGCCACGGTGAGGACGAGGAGGCAGACCGCCGTGACGGCCAGGGCGAGCGCCGCGGACGGTAGATCGAAACCGTAGTGGGCGCGTGTATTCATACTTGTCATTATGGCCATAATGTGCCTGTGTGGCAGCAGGCTTGGAAGGCTGTTGGCGGTGGGCCGGTTTCCGCCGATCCGCGATTTCTTTCCTTGGTACCTCGAATGCCCGCCCGCCTGCCGGTAAGTGAGCTGGCCGGGGCGTGCGTCGCCGCCTGCGCGCTGGCGGCCGCCGAGTTCCGCGGCGACCCCGGTGAGGTCACCATCGACATGCGTCGCGTGACCACGGCCTTCACCAGCGAGCGCCACCTTCGGGTCGGCGGCCGCTCGTTCACCGCGTTCGCCCCCTCGTCGGCGTTCTTCGAGGCGGCCGACGGTTGGGTGCGCACCCACGGCAACTACCCGCACCACCTTTCGCGCCTGCACGCCGCCCTCGGCCCCGACCTGGCCACCGCGATCGCCTCCCTTCCCGCGCTGGAGGTGGAAGAGCGGGTCAGCGCGATGGGCGGCCTCGCCGTCGCGGTACGCACTCCCGACGAGTGGGCCGCCCACCCGCAAGCCGTTGCCGTCGCCGCGCAACCCTTGGTGCGCTTCACCCGCGGCGACCAACCGCTCCCGCCGCGCCCTCGGGTGCTGGACCTGACCCGGGTCATCGCCGGCCCGGTCGCCACCCGGACCCTGGCCCTGCTCGGCGCCGACGTGCTGCGCGTCGACGGCCCCGCGCTTCCCGAGCTGGAGGGCCAGCATCTCGACACCGGCGTGGGCAAGCGCAGCACCCTGCTCGACTTCTCGCACGCCGCCGACCGCGCCACCTTTGCCGACCTGCTCTCCGCGGCCGACGTCATCGTCACGGGCTACCGCCCTTCCGCCCTGGACAAGTACGGCTTCGAGCCCGCCCAGCTCGCCCAGTCCCACCCGCGCCTGGGCATCGCCCGCCTTTCCGCTTGGGGCACAACAGGTCCATGGGCGCGGCACCGCGGCTTCGACAGCCTCGTCCAGGCCGCCACGGGTATCGCCGTCATCGAGGGCTCCGCCGGGAAGCCGGGAGCCCTTCCCGCCCAAGCCCTGGATCACGGCACCGGCTACCTGCTCGCCGCGGCGATCCTGCGCGGCGGGCGCGGCGCCTATGTCGAGGCGTCGCTGGCCCGTACCGCCCAATGGCTCCTTGAAAACGGCGCCCCGGCTCAACCCACGCTGGTCGAGATGGACGGGGATACCTATGCCCAGCCGCCCTTCGGCCCCACGGCGTGGCCGGCCCCCGCCCGCCTCTGGGGAACCGACCCTCCACAGTGGACGGACTGAGACCCGCCGTCACGCGAGTACGTTCAACTGCCTTTCAGCCCAGCCATGAAGCAGCACCGCATACTCCGACGGCATACCCGCCAGAGTCGACCTGAGGCCCTCCTCGAGCCGGTATCGAGTCACGACCGAGATCCGCCCGGTGGCCGATCTCGCGCGGATGAAAAGCTCGGCCGCCGAACCCAAGTCACCATGGCAGCCTCGCCGCGCCGCGATCTCCAGGTAGGGCAGCGCCGACACCAGCAGGCGAGCGAGCGCGTCCTTGCCGGTCACCTCATCCTTGGCCAGGCTCGCGAGCGTGATGCTGATGCTCTCGTCGGAGTGCTGCTCATCCCACGCCTTGTCCTCCAGCCACGGCAACGACTTCTCGAGCAGGCACTGGCCGAACGTGTCGGCGAGCACCGAGTCACCCCGCACCCCGTCGACCTCCGGATGGATGGCGAGCGCGACCGGCTTGATGAGCGAACGGGCGACGAGGAGGTACCGGTAGAACGGCGCCGTCCCCAGGTGCCGGAAGATCAGTGCAAGCTGGGATGGGCTCAGCGAGAACGGAAGCGTGGGCATGGTGTACTCCGCCGCCTGCACCAGCGGTACATCGGAGAACAGCACCCGGAGCCCATCGGCCAGACCCTTCCAGTACCGGCTGGACTCCAGCTCCGCCCGGTCGATCAGCGCGCACAGGCTCGCGGCCAGGGACAGTGCCCTGCCGCGCCCCGGCCCGGGAACCCACCTCGCTGCTCATGTCGAGCGTGTGATTGAGCATGCGGTCGGCTCCGTTGTCGACCCTCTGCTCGATGAGCTGGAGCCCGATCTGGCCGACCATTTCCCACTCAGCCTGGGCGACCTTGGAGCCAAGGATCCGCCAGATGGTCTCGATCGAGTCGTAGCTGCTGACCAGATAGTCAGCGGCGTAGAACTCGAGGAAGGTCGGGTGGGTGAACCCGTAGATGGGTTGGGTCTCGGTCGTGCCGATCTCGGTCAGCACCCAGGCCCGCCCGATGCAGAACTCCAGGAAGGACTCGGCCACCTCGCGCGCCTCATCCGGGTCGATCCGGCGGTGGATGAGATAAACGCGACACCAGTTCGAGCACCTTCCGGCGGGGAAGGTCGGTCTGCCGGCCAGCGTTGAACATCTCCCAGGCCAGGTACTTGACGGCACCCCGCAGGCGGCCGTGAAACGCCTCGGGCACCTGGATCCCGCGGATGGAGTCCCACTTGTTGAAGACCATCAGCGCGCAGTGCTCATAGAGCAGCGCCCGATTGCGGGGTATAGCCTGCTCGCTGGAGTATGTCGCGCACAGCAAGGACAGCAGCAGTGGGTTTGACCGCAGATCCGCCACCGACCTGCTCTCCCGCAGGAAGGCGGCTCCCAGCGAGTGCTGCTCGTTGTCGCGGTCGTCGAGCGCGAACCACTTCGCGACATAGTGCCCGACCTGTTCGTGGTCGAAGTGCAGCACCTCGACAATCGGGAACTCGCGCGAGTCGAAAGCGACCGCCGGCGATGCCGCGAGAGCGTCGGCGCTCATAGGCGGCTGCTGCCGCGAGTAGCCGACCCGGCGGCTGGTCACCAGGATGGTGACCAGGGGATAGAGGTTGGAGAAACTCTCGATCAGCTCGATGATGCTACCCCGCAACGCCAGATCCACCACCTCGTCCAGCCCATCCAGGATGACTATGGCCCGGCCGTGCAGCAGAAGATACTCGACTTCGTGGTCATCGAATTCGACATTGTGTCGGACACTCGCCACGCCCTTGAGATAGTCCTTGATCGGCCTAAGCCCTCGCTTGAATTGGGAGGACAGCGTTCTCAGCGCGAGGACGAAGGGCACGCGCTGTTCGTTGTCGTCCGTGGCGAGCAGATGGGCGAGCCGCGCCACCAAGGTTGACTTGCCCGCGCCCGGATCCCCCAGCACCACCGATGTCCGCCCCAGCTGAACCAGCTCCGTCAGGTCCGTGATGCGCTCGCCGCTGGCGTGCGAAACCAGTCGCGGCGGCACGTAGAGATCGTCCCAGGAGAGCGTTCGGTTGAGTGCCACGTGCGGCAACCGGACCCGGCCGAAGGCGGCGCCCACCTGCCCGCGCATGGTGGCCGCGCGCACCTCGATCTGGGCCAGGGACGCTACCGATCGCATGACCTCGGCGTTGCGCGCCGCCATCGACGCGAGGTGAGTCAGCAGCGGCATCTCGCCGAGTGTCAATCCGGAGTGGCGTGCCTGCATGCGAACCTGTTCGCAGGCCGCCTCCATGGAGGTGATAATCGAATCGGTGATTTCCATGCGGCTGCGGTCCGGGATGCCCCGGAGCCGAAGCGCGGTGTTGACCTCATCGCGCACCAGCGACGGCAGGTCAGCCGTCACATAGAACCGGGAGATGAGCAGGTGTGCGACTTGGCATTCGAACTCCGGCGAGCGTAGGTAGTCGGCGAGCACCTTGACCCGCTCCGGCTCGAGCCGCGTGAGGGCCTCCGAGAGATTGTCGACCCGTGGAACGATCCGCAGATTGTTCACGAGCGTTGCCGCGTGTTGCGTGTCCCAGAGCCGTCGCGCGGCCCACCTCGTTGCAGTGCCCAGCGCACTCCCAAACTGAGGCCGAGATCGGTTGTCACAGCGCCTCCACACACAGGGCCATTCCGGCACCGGCTACCGTATCAGTGACAATGACAGACGTGTATGCCTATCTGAAGTCGGTGAACCGGAACACCGAGATCATGTCGGAGCGGCGCGGATCCGGCGACGAGCTGTTGTAGAAGGACGCCTCCACGCCCACCCAACCTCGGAATGCCCCGGTGTCGTCGATGATCTGCATCATCGGCTTGACGTGGGAGTTGCCCGTGTAGCAGAACTCGCCGCGCTCCATCGCCAGGCAGGTGCACCAGTGCCACAGCGTGTCCCGGCGGTCGGTGTTGGACAGCTTCTGGATGAAGTACTGGATCGAGCTGACGTTGGCGTCCGTGCCACCACCGTAGTGGGGGCAACCGCCGGTGGCCTGGCACGCGCCCGTCGACGACGGTTGCAAATACGTCAGGCACCACGTGGTGGTGGTGCAGGTGGAGAACGCGGTGTGGTTGAAGACCTGCCCGAAGGAGGTGCCGACGCTGTCGCCCGACCAGCCGACGTGGTCGAGCCGCAGCGTGCCGGTGAACCCCTTGACGGTGCTCATCGCGCGCCGGGTCGACAGCGCCGCATTGCTGCCGTAGCCGTACCCGTAAAGGGCTTTGGTGTTGTACTTGAAGTCCAGCCGAGTCATCAGCCCATCCGGTGACGGCCGCACATACCACTCGTCGGTCCACACCCCGCTGCTGACGTTCCAGTGGATGCTGACGACATCGGCCGAGACGGAGAACGTGCCGGTGCGGGTCTCGCCCGCGGCGGCGGTGAAGCCGCCCGCGGTGAGGATCTGGCAGGTGCGCACGCGACTGCTCGACGAGCCGGCCAGGGTGGAGCAGGAGCTGTCCGGGGTGGTGCCGGTGCCGACCCGGGCGACCGGGTTGCCCTGCGACCACACCCACATGCGCGCCGTCACCGTGCCGGAGGAGCTGAACTCGTAGGTGCCGAGCCTGACCCAGTTGCCCCGGAAATTGTTGGCGAGATGGCCGAGGCTCACCACGTAGTTCGCCTTTCCACCCGGCAGCGCCACGGCGGCGGCGGGCGCTGGGGTGACGACGGCGCCGGCCGCGCCGGCCAGCGCCAGGGTGGCGATCGCATGGATCGTCCGGGAATGACGAATAGACATCCCGTTATGGTGGAACGTCCGGGCCGCGGTGCCAAATTGGAGGGTCGCGTCAGCGCCGTTTCAGCTTCTCGTCCACAATCGACGGCGACCGTTTACAGCTACCCCACCATGAGGTGAACGATGGGTCTGTTTGACAAGATCAAGGAAGCCGCCGGCGATCTGGTCGATGGCGCGAAGGACAAGGTCAGCGAGGCCACCGGCTTTGAGGCGGACAGCCTGATCGAGGCCGGCGGCGGTTTCGCCGACGCCGCGCAGAGCGTCGATGACGCCGTGTCGTCGTTGCAGGAAGGCAAGCTCGGCCAATAGGAATCCTATTGGCCGTCAGTCTCGGCGACGATGCGCCACCTGCCGACCGGCTTGTACTCCGAGTCGGTGATTTCGGCCTCGTCGCCGGGCACGAGCTGGTAGTACTTGAGGTTGCCACCCCAGTAGCGCAGGATCCGGCCCAGCTCCTGCTCCGTGTTGGCGCTGTCCCAGGCATCCATCTGGACCTCGAGCAAGAACCTAGTCATCCCGCGATCATAGGCCCGGCCATCTTGGCACGCAGGCTCTCCGGCGCCGGGTGGTTCAGCTCGGGCAGCTGCTCCACGATGTCGAGGGCGTGGCGCCACGCCTCGCGCGCCCGGTCACCCTCGCCGAGGGCGTGCAGGCTGTCGCCGAGCCGGTCGCTGGTCTCGGCCTCGCTCGAAAGGTCGCCCCGGCGCCGGAAAAGCTCGAGCGCGGCGGTGAAGTCCGCCACCGCCTCGGCAAACGCTCCCAGGTGATGGTGGTTGTATCCGAGGCTGTCCAGGGTGAACGACTCGCCCTCCTCGTTGCCCAGCTCGCGGTGGAGCTCCAGCGCCTGTCCACAGTGGACAAGCGCCTCCTCGTGGGCGCCAAGCCTTCCGTGGCACCAGCCGACGGCGTTGAGTGCATAGGCGGTGCCTTCCCGGTAACCCGCCTCGCGGTAAATCTCCAATGCGCGTTGCGCCGCCGGCAGCGCGGCGGCGGTGGCGCGGTCGCCGTCGAGCAGCCGCGATAGGCTCAGCAACGCCAAGGCCTGCTCGGCCGGGTGGCCCGCCTCGGCGAAGGAGGCGACGGCGGCCTCGATGTGGGCGCGGGCGTCGGCATGACGGCCCAAGGCTGCATCGGCATAGGCCAGACCGCGCCGGGCGTGGGCGAGCGCATAGGGGTCGCCCAGGCGAAGCGCCGCGGCCAGCGCGGTGCGCTGCACCGCCTCCTGCTGGTGCCACAGCCCTTGGTACGTAAGGTAAACCCGCATCGACCAGGCAATCTGCCATGCCTGGGTGTCCAGCCCCGCCTCGAGGGCCTGCGCGGCGACCGCCACGATGCTCTGCCGTTCCGCGGCCAGCCACCGCATCGCCGCGTCATAGTCGGCAAGCTGCTCGACGTGCACACCGGGCGCGGGCGGTTCCAGCCCGATCGGGTGGTCGGCGCCGAGCAGGATCGCGGCGCGGTGGGCGGTGTGCAGGTAGTGGTCGCACAATCCTTGCAGCGCGGCGGCGCGCGCCGTCACGCGCTCGGCGGCGAAGGCCCGCAGCAGATCGTGCATCGCATGCCGCCCATGATCCCGGAAGTTGCCTGGCAAAAGCCCGCCTGGTGCCTCAAGATCCCGCAATTTGCCCGGCAAAAGCCCGGGGCGGGTGGGCTCACCCGGTCTATTGCCAGGCAAATTGCGGGATCTTGGCGAAGCGGAGCCCCGGGGCATCAGCAGGTTGGCCCTTGCCAGTTCGCCCATGAGCTCTCGCGCCCGCGGCAGCGGCACCGCGGCCAGGCTGGCCGCCGCGCCGGCCGAGATCTCCGGTCCGGGGTGCAAACCCAAGCGGCAGAACAACTCTGCTGCGCCGGGGCTGAGCGCTCGCAGCGACGCCGAGAAGACCGCCCGCACATTGGACAGCGCGTCGCCGCCGTCGAGCAGGTCGAGCGCGCCCCCGGACACTCCCATCTCCTCGGCGAATGACGACAGCCGCGCCCGGGGCTGCGTGGCGGCGCGCGCGCCGACGATCGCCAGGGCCAGCGGCAGGCCGGCGCAGCGCGCGATGAGTTCGTCGACGGCGGCGGGCTCGGCGCCGACGCGGCGGGAACCCAGGCGGGCCACCAGCAACTCCCGCGCCGACTCCGGGCCGAGCAAGTCAAGGCTGATCAGCTGGCCGGCGAAGCCCATGGGGTACAACCGGTGACGGCTGGTGATGACGGTCACGCAGCCGGGGGCCTCGGGCAGCAGGGGCCGCACCTGCTCCAGGTCGCGCGCGTTGTCAAGCACGACAAGGATCCTGCGGCCGCAGACCAGATCGCGGTAGGCCCCCGCTTGATCGTTCAATCCCGACGGTATGCGCCGCGAGGGTACCCCCAAAGCTTCTAAAAACCCGCGCAACGCCTCGGAGGGGTCCACCGCCGGTCCGCCCGGGCTGAACCCCCGCAAGTCCACATAGAGCTGGCCGTCGGGGAACATCGACGCGACGGCGTGCGCCCAGTGCACCGCCAGCGCGGTTTTGCCCACCCCGGGGGCGCCCGAAAGCGTCACCGTGCCCGCCCCGTTGGCCAGAAAACCGTTGAGGCGAGCCAGTTCCGGCTCCCGCCCGGCGAACCCGGTGATCGCCGGCGGCAGCTGCGCGGGCACCAGCGCCCCGGCGGTGGGCGGGCTGTCCGGGCGCAGCAGCGTCTCCTCCAGCCGCCGCAGCGTCGGGCTCGGCGCGATCCCCAACTCGGCGTCGAGGCGGGTGCGCAGGGCACGGAAGGTCTCCAGCGCCTCCTCGCGCCGCCCGGCGTGATAGAGGGCGAGGATGAGCTGCCGGTGCATGTCTTCGTCAAGGGGGTACCGGTCGGCGAGCCGCCGCAGCTGGGGGACCAGACCCTCATGCTCACCCAGGCTCAGCCGCGCCTCGGCGAGCTCGCGCACCGCCGCGATCCGCAGATCCTCCAGGCGCTGCGCCTGATCCCGAAGCCAGGACAGACCGTCGGTGCCCTCCAGCGCCCGCCCGCCCCACAGTCCCAGCGCCGCCACCAGTTTCTCGGCCGCCTCGGCCGGGTCGCCGCAGAGCCGCGCTTCGCGGATGAGGCGCTCGGCCAGCAGCGCGTCGACCTCGTCGGCGGGAATGTCCAGCAGGTACCCGGGGCGCCGGGACAGCAGCCGGTCGTGCAGCGCGTATTCCCGCCGCAGGTAGGACAGGTGGCTCTGCAACGAGTTCATCGCCGTCGCCGGTGGATCGCCCTCCCACACCACCTCCAGCAGCATGCCGGCGCTGACCGGTTGGCCGCCGTGCAGGGCAAGCACGGCGAGAAGGGCCTGGCGCCGCAGGCCCGCCACCGGTCGCACCACCCCGTCGACCTCCAGACCGACGGGGCCGAGAAGCCGCACCCGCACCGGTCCACTGTAGCCACAACGACATCGATGGGCGCGTCATTGACAGACACGATGTCGCAAGACCGACTGCGGCCAAGCCGTTCGCCTGGTCATGATGACCGGATGCGGTTGTCCGTAAGGCTTCTCGGCTCCATCGACCTGTGCATCGACGGCCGTGCCGCCTCGGTGTCCGGCCTGCGTCGCAAGGCCGTGCTGGCCGCGCTCGCCCTGCACGCCGGCGAGGTGGTCACCACCGACCGGCTGATCGGCGTCGTGTGGGGTGACGACGGCGCGCCTTGCCGTGCCGTCAACACGTTGCAGAGCCACATCTCCTACCTGCGGCGGATGATGGGCGGGCTCGGGGCGATCACGGCGCGGCGCCCGGGGTACCGGCTGGAACCGGAGCACGTGACCGTCGACGCGCTCGAGGCCGAAGAGCTTGTGCGCCAAGGGCTGCGGCAGCGCGATCCGGCGCGGGTGCGGGCTACGCTGGGCGAGGCGCTGGCGCTGTGGCACGGGCCGTCCCTGGCCGATCTGGCCGGGCTGCCCTGGTTCGAGGAGCAGGCGGGCCGGCTCGACAGCGTGCGCTGGACCGCAATGCGCGGGGGCATCACGGCCCGCCTGGAGCTGGGCGAGCACAACGCGCTCGTGCCCGAGCTGGAGGTGCTGACCAAGGAGCAGCCGTTCGACGAACAGCTGCACGCCCAGCTGATGCTGGCCCTGTACCGCAGCAACCGCCAGGCCGACGCGCTCGCGGTTTACCACCGGCTGCGCCGGGCCCTCGCCGAGGAGCTGGGCGTGGAACCCAACCCCAGCCTGCGGGAGCTGGAGTGGGCGATCCTGCGGCAGGACGCGTCACTGCACGCGCCGGCGGACGACCTCCCCCAAGGCGGGATATGGATCGCCGGGTCGGCCGTCACAGCCGGGCGGTGGGCCGGTCGTCTATCCGACAGATTCCCGGACGGCCGGTTGAGGGTCGACCTCAGCGGCGTCGATCCCGCCGAGGCGCTGCGTGGATTCCTTGAGGCGCTTGGGTTTGCGCCCGAGCACATCCCGCCGGGGCTCAATTCAAGAATTATGTTGTACCGCAGCGCGCTCGCCGGGAAGCGGATGGTGATCGTGCTCGACGGTGCCCGCGACGCCGCCCAGGTGCGCCCGCTGCTGCCCGGATCACCCACCTGTCTCACGCTCGTCTCCGGACGATCGGCGCTCACCCCGCTGGCCGTCACCGAGGGTGCCCGGCAGCTGCCGTCACTGTAGTGGCTCACATCAGCTTCGCTTCAGCGTGCGGTGACAGCGTGGGGTTGTGCTTCCCAGAGGGTTGCCTCCGCGGCGGCGGCACAGACCCCAAACGCCGCCGTTACCCGGGAAGCCGGCTACGAGGGGACCGAGTACTGGTCGTGCCGGGCCAGGAACTCGGTCCACTCCTCGTCGGACAGGCTCCGACCGGACTCGCGGATCTCGGCCAGCTCGCGGAAGTACCATTCGCGCGGCGGCCCCGGCGCGAACAGGATCAGCATCGACGAGGGTTCGTCGGACAGGGCCCGGAAGCCGTGCACGCCACCCATCGGGACATAGAGGAAGTCGCCCGGGCCACCCTTCACCCAGGCCTGCCCGTTGAAGAATTCGACGGTACCCGATAAGACAAAGAACGACTCGGAGAAGGTCTTGTGAAAATGGGCGTCGGCGCCGGCCGTGCGCGGCTGCATGTTCCACTCGAACAGCCCGTACTGGCCCCGGGTCGCGCTGCCGGGCGCCACGAAACGCACATGCGTGCCGGAGTTCTGGAAGGTCAGGCTCTCGACCTCATCGCGGGCGCGGAACTCGGCGCTGTTCGCTCCTGTATCACGCAAGTAGGTCATAAGCTTGACCCTATAGGGTTCAATAGCGATGTGGACCTTGTAGCGCCCTTCAGCGGCACCCTGTTCATGCCGGACAAGGAGTTCCTGAACTCGCGCTCGCCCGCGCTGCTCGCCGACGGCCGGGTCGCCGGTTACATCCAGTGGTCGACCTGGACGCAGCGGTTCAGCGTGCTCGACGCGAGCGGGGCCGTGGCCGCGGAGTGCCGTCCCCAGGGCATCTTCCGCCGGCGGTACATCGTGCTGGCCGTACCGAGCGGGCGGACCGTGCTGGATCTGAAGCCGGGCGCGTTCCGGCCGTTCAACGGGGCCGAACTGACCGTGGCCGGACGGCCGTTGCGGGTGCGGCAGGTGAGCATGTGGTCGGATCGCCGGTTCGAGTTCTATGCCGGGGAGCGGCTCGTGGGCCGGATCCAGCCCACCACCGGGGTTTTCAGCTTCCGTCCGGACTCGTACGCTTTCGAGCTGCCCGCGCCGGTATTCTCCGGCCTGGAGGCGATTTCGCTGGCGCAGGCGATGCGCACGGTGGCCCGCGGGATACGCCAGGCCCACGCCTCCTCGTCCTCCGGCGCCGTCTGACCTTTAGCGCCCGCCCTTCCCGCTCCGCGTTGCCTGGCCGCGTTGCCTGGCCGCGTTGCCCGGCCGCGTTGCCCGGCCGCGTTGCCCGGCCGCGTTGCCCGGCCGCGTTGCCTGGCCGCGTTGCCTGGCCGCGTTGCGATCTAGCATTTTCCCCGAAAATGCTGCCTCGAGGCGTTGGGAGGCAACATTTTCGGGGAAAATGCTAGATCAAACGATCATGATGTTGCGGGGATGTAGGTGGGTCCACGGTCGAAATCCTGCAACAAACCTGCAAACGCTTTCCCTTGTACGGCGGAAAGCGCTTTCCCTATGCTGATAGTCCACTTCTCAAGCTCCATGTTTCGATATCCGAAAGGATGCGTCGTATGTGGACGATCCCGCGTAGGGTGCTGGCGCCGGGCGCCGCGGCCACCCTCGCTGCCGCGGTGGCCGCCGTAGCGATCGCCGTAGCCTCACCGGCAACCGCGGCCACGCTTTTCAGTGATGATTTTGAGGATGGTAACTCGGTTGGTTGGACGAGTTCGGGTGGCACGTGGGCTGTGGTCTCTGATGGCACACAGGTCTTGCGCCAGTCGGGTACCAGCTCTGACGCCCGTGCTCGTGCTGGGACCGTCAGCTGGACCAACTACACCGTCACCACTCGGGTGAAACCCACGGCGGTCAATGGTGCCAACCGGTTCGCCGCCGTGCTCGCCCGGGTCCAGTCCAACACCAGCTACTACTATCTGGCGTTGCGTAGCAACAATACCGTTGAGCTCAAGAAGTTGGTGGGTGGTTCGTCGACGACGTTGGCTACCGGTGCGGTGACCTTCACGCTGAACGCCTGGTATTCGTTGAGTCTTGAGGTGTCGGGCACGACGCTGCGGGGGTCGGTGAACAACGGGACTGCGTTGGTGGCCAATGATTCCCAGTTTGCTTCGGGTCAGGTGGGGGTGGCTACGTTCAACGCCGCGGCCAACTTCGATGATGTCATCGTCACCAGCGGCGCGCCGACTTCACCGTCACCGTCGCCGTCCACCTCCAGGCCGCCGTCCCCGTCGGCATCCCCGTCGCCGTCGGCGTCGCCGTCGAGTTCTCCCTCGCCCACGGGCAGCCCACCAGGACCCGGCCAACCCGACGGCTTCGCCAGTGTCAATGCCTTGGGGCAGAACGGAACCACCGGCGGCGTAGGTGGCCCGACGGTGGTGGTCGACACCACCGACGAGCTGCTCACCGCGATCGACACCATCGGACCGATGGTGATCGAGGTGCGTGGCACCATCAACATCACCAGCAAGCAGGGCGTCCGTCCTAATAAGACAATCATCGGTGCGCCCGGCGCCACCATCAACGGCGGCGGATTCGATTTCTACCGTTCGTTCAACGTGATCATCCGCAACCTTACCTTCACCAACGCCGAGGATGACGCGGTCAACGTCGGGCAGAACTCGCACCACATCTGGGTCGACCACAACACCTTCCGCGCTCCCATCGACGGGTCCATCGACATCGTGCGCGGGGCGGAGTACGTCACCGTCTCCTGGAACCACTTCGACCACACCGACAAGACCATGCTCATCGGGCACTCGGACGGCAGTGGCGGTGAGGACATCGGCCACCTCAAGGTGACCATCCACCACAACTTCTTCAATACCAGCCGCCAGCGGCACCCGCGGGTGCGCTGGGGGGACCCGGTGCACGTCTACAACAACTACTTCCTCGCCAACGAGCTTTACGGCGTGGCGTCCACTCAGGATGGTGGTGTCCTGCTGGAGGGCAACTACTTCGCCAACGTACCGTTCCCGTGCTTCTCCGCCAGCGGCTACGCCGACAGCGGCCCGGGCCGGCTCGTGCAGCGCAACAATATCTTCACCGGCTCCGGCACGTGCGAGGTGAACGGCTCGGTCGCCGATCCGCGCTCCTTCTACGCCTACACCGTGGACAACCCGTCCACGGTCCCGACCTCGGTGCCGGCCGGGGCGGGAGCCGGACGCCTATAGAGCATTACACCCTCGGAAGAGGTTGGGGGGCGGCACCACCAGCGCTGCCCCCCAACCGCGAAAGCCGCCGCGCCATGCACCGGCTTCACGCTGGAAAGGGCCGCTCTCCGGTACCACATATTGGTTTTAATCCGCTCGCAGCGTTCCTGCTCGATGCCGCGATGACCGCCGCTATTTTCGGCATCGTTGTGGCGATCGAGTTCATCACGGGCCTGTTCTCCTTGCTCGCCGCCCTGACTTGGTAGTCGTGCGGCGGCGAAGCTCCCGCAACGGCACCATAATGATCACCGCGAGCACGAGGTAGCCCATCACCGCGAGGAGGGGGAAGAACAGGCCGAGGCCGATCATCGCCAGGTAGCCGGCGAGGCTCGGGGTCAGGCGCCCGGACAGCGTGCGGATGTCCTCCCGGGCGGCATCGCCTCGCACCAGCCCGGCCCGGATGGCGTATCGCCAGATGACCGACACCAGCAGTGCACAGGCGACAAGGCAGCCGCCGTAGAAGGTTACCGCGACGCGCTCCTCGGTCTCCCGGTCTATGTAGTTGGCCAGGAGTTCTGTCGGGTACGGCAGGAAGGCGACCACCATCAGAAGGAGCAGGTTCAGACGGGTGAGTGTGGTGGTCACCCGTCCGAGGTACTCGGTGATGACGACGTGCGCCGACCAGACCGCCCCGATCGAAGCGAAGCTGACGAGGTAGGCCAGGTAGGCGGGCCACTGGTCCAGAATGTCCCTGAGCAGGTGGTGGCCGGAGTTCTCGGGCACGCCGACCTCGAGCACGAGCAGGGTGATGGCGATGGCGAACACGGCGTCGCTGAAGGCCTCCATACGCGACGTA
>Ga0075418_10000136_pt1 | contig 65687 bp, 65 predicted proteins | sample SoiMetdeltSBSDD2_FD_81776 | JGI IMG/M metagenome (GOLD analysis project Ga0075418, IMG submission 81776) | Bulk soil microbial communities from a Populus tree surrounding site in Tennessee, USA - Soil MetaG P. deltoides SBSDD2 | ecosystem: Environmental > Terrestrial > Soil > Tree plantation...
CGCCCCGTCCCCTCCGGGGTTGCGGCCAGGACGGTCGTCTGCTGCGTTACCCTCCTCGACAATATCGACATATTGCCTTCGTCGGGCGCCTTGCATACGGTCCGTCCTGGCCACAACGCATCACGCGTCTACCATTGAGATAGGTTCTTACTCATGATCGGCCTCATCTCCCCAATAGACGGATCGCGTTATCCATACGCGGGAAACGCGCGTCCGGATGTGGCGGGGCGCCACATCCGGACGCGGACGGGGCCGCGTATAGAAGGCGCTGGAAGGACGCCAGCTCAACCTGTCAAAGGAGCCCTGATGAACCACCATGACGAAAAGCCCGTGGCGCTGCAGCGGCGCCATTTCCTTCGTTCCGCCGGCACCGCCACGCTGTCGGCAGCTGGCGTTGCCCTGCTCGCCGGCAATGACGCGCTGGCACAGTCCGCCCGCTCGAACCCTGCGCAGGACGTCAGCATCCTCAACGTCGCGCTCGGACTGGAGCACGAGGCGATCAATGCCTACCAGCTCGGCGCGCAGAGCGGCCTGCTGCAGAAGCCGGTGCTCGACGTGGCGGTGCTGTTTCAGAGCCACCACAAGGGGCACCGGGACGCGCTGGTCTCGGCCATCCGCAACCTCGGCGGGACGCCCGTGGAAGAGAAGGCGCTCAACGACTATGCGATGGCCCTCAACGCCGGCTCGCTCAGGAACCAGAACGACGTGCTGGAACTGGCGGCACGTCTGGAGCTCGGCGCGACCAACGCGTATCTCGGCGTGATTCCCTCGTTCAGGGACGTGGCGCTCGGCAAGGTCGCCGCACGCCTCGCCGCGGACGAGACCATGCACTGGAGCATATTGAGCAACGCGCTCGGCAAGCCGCTCCCGGCCGGCGCGCTGTTTTTCGGCGCGTAAAGGAGCAGGGGGAAGGGGCCCCTTCCTGAGAATCCGAGGAGCCTTCCCGTTCCCCCCGCACCCCCCGTCAGGAGCAGGGGGAACAGGTCCCTTCCGGAAAGGCTTCCGGATCCTTCCCGTTCCCCCCGCACCCCCGTTGCACCATGACATCTTTGTCGAGGAGAGGACAGCATGCGGAAGTGGCTCTGGGGCGCTCTTGGCTTGTGCGTCCTCAATCCTGCGCAAGGTGCGCAGCCGGGCGACGCGCAGCGCGGAAGGGAACTGTACGAAAGCCGCTGCATCGCTTGCCACTCGCTCGACGCGAGCCGCGTCGGGCCGCAGCATCGGGGCGTTTTCGGGCGCCGCGCGGGCGCGGTGAAGGACTACGACTACTCGCCGGCGCTCAAGAACGCGGGGCTCACCTGGAATGAGCGCACGCTCGACGCCTGGCTCACCGACCCCGAGAAAGCGGTTCCCGGGCAGAAGATGGGTTACCGGGTTGAGGACGGCAAGGACCGCGCCGATCTCATAGCCTATTTGCGCCGTGAGTCGACGAAATAGGCGGCTCGTGCGGATGGTTTTTGAAAAAACGAAGGAGGCGCTGAGGCAGCCACATCAGGCTGCCGGGAAAAGCGCCGACGACGAACGCGCAGTGCCCGCCCTCCTCGGGCTGCTCCAGCGTGACCGCCGGACTGACTTCATGCGGCGCGGGCAGCGCTTCGCGTGGAAGAAACGGATCGTTTCTGGCGTTGATGACGAGCGTCGGCACCGCGATGTCCTTCAACCCGGGCTTGCTGCTCGCTCGCGTCCAGTAGTCGTCGGTGTCGCGGTAGCCGTGCAGCGGTGCGGTGACCACGTCGTCGAACGCCCGCAGGGTCTGCGCAGCACGTATCCGCGCGGGGTCGAGCAATCCTGGATGCAGCGCGTGCTTGGCCAGCGCCTTGGGCTTGAGGGACACCAGGAAGTGACGCGCGTAGAACAGGTTGAAACCTTTCCCCAGTGCATCTCCGGAAATCATCAGGTCGAGCGGGGCCGACACTGCTGCTGCACGTTCCACCCCGGTGCATGCTTCGGCCCCGCTTTCGCCAAGCCATTTCAGAAGGGCATTTCCCCCGAGCGAAACGCCGGCGGCGTAGAGCGCCCCGGCTGCGTTTCGTTCCCGCAGCCGCCGCAGTATCCAGTCGATTTCCCGCGCATCGCCCGAATGATAAGCGCGCGGCAGGCGATTGGGCTCGCCGCTGCAGCCGCGAAAGTTGACCACGACGCCGCGCCAGCCCGCGTCGCGCACCGCTGCCATCAGCGCCGCGGCGTAATGGCTGCGCGACGATCCTTCCAATCCGTGGAAGAGCACGACCAGCGGTCGTGCAGTGACGAGTGACGAGTGACGAGTGATGGGTGCAGCCCCCTCGTTCCTCGATCCACTTCGTTCGCCCGCGGCCACTCGACACCCGATACTCGACACTCCTTGCTCTTCAGCGAGCCAGTCGAGGTCGATGAAATCTCCATCAGGCGTTTCCCACCGCTCGCGGCGATACGTCAGCCGGGGCCGCGGCGCAAACAGCGAGGCGTAGATCGTCTGCGCGTGCCCGCCCGGCAGCCACCACGGCGCGGCGTACGCTGCGCCTTCAAGGGATGAGGGCAAGGCGCACGTTGCGACCGCTGAACGGTGAATGGTGATCTGGCATGGGACCGTGTTTTACGGATCACCGATCACGGGTCACGGTTCACGCATTTCGAATCAAGCCGCCGCTTGCGCCTTCCTGGAAACGCCTGCGGGGAGGGCGCCCATGTCCAGGTCGTACAACTTGCATACGTTCGTCGTCAGCACTTTCGTTTGCGCCGCCGGAGACAGATGCCCCAGGTCGCGCTGGATGACCTTGAGCGAGTTCGGCCAGGTCGAATTGGGATGGGGGAAGTCGTTCGACCACATGAGATTGTCCTCGCCCCACCAGGCGAGGTTGCGGCCGCCGACCCGATCGTTGAAAAACGTGGCGAAGACCTTCTCGCGGATGTAATCGCTCGGATCCTTCGTGACCGGCACGGGGTTCACGTCGCGGAAGCGGCGATAGTAATAATCCCATTGCTGGACCATGAAGGGGAGCCAGCCCGACTCGTTCTCTACGGACACGAGCTTCAGTCCGGGATGGCGCTCGAGCACACCGTAGAAGATGAAATCGAAAAGCGCGTTGACGATCTCCGCGAGCTTCAGGTTCACGCTGCCGCGGTATTTCTCGATGCCCTGGCGATCCTGCGCGTGATAGCCGTGGCCGGTCAGGATGTGCAGGCTCACCGGCGCTTTCAGCGCCTCCACCGCCGCCCAGAACCTGTCGTAGTGCTTCGAGTGAAAAGGCAAGTCCGGATGCGGCGCCTGCCAGATCAACGCGCCCTTGAGCCCCGCCTTGTGGCAACGCTCCAACTCTTTCACGGCATGGTCCACGTCGTAAATGGAAATAGCGGGAACGCCGATCAGGCGCTTCCGGTCGACGCTGCAGTAATCGATAAGCCAGTCGTTGTAGACGCGGAAGCACGCTTCCTGCAAGCCGGCATCCGCCTGGGCAAAGAGACCCAGACCCAGCGTCGGGTAGAGCACCTCGGCGCTCAAGCCGTCGACTTCCATTTCCCTGATCCGCGCATCCGGATCCCAGCCGCCGGCCTGCTTCTGAAACCCCTCGCCGATCTTGTGGGGCGGAAACAGGGGAGCGGCCTCGCGATATCTCTCCGGCACTCCCTTCTTCCAGAGATCGACCGGCTCCATCACATGGGAATCGGACGAAACGATGACCCCGTCGATACCGCGAGCGAGAGTATCCATGACGCTATCCTTTCACGTATGCCGCCGCGCCAGTACCGGCGATCTTGCCGAATACCGATCCCGAAGTGAGCCCTGTGCCGCCGGGGTAGTTGTGATAGAAGATGCCGCCCACCAGCTCGCCCGCGGCGAAGAGCCCCGGTATCGGATTGCCGCCGGTGTCCTGCACCTCGCCGTTGTTCGTGATCTTCAGCCCGCCGAAGCTGAAAGTGACACCGCAAGTGACACCGTAGGCCTCGAACGGAGGGTCCTCGATCGTGTTCGCCCAGTTCGTCTTGTCGATCTTCAGGCCTTTCGTACAGCGGCCGTCCTTGATCGCCATGTTGAAAGGCTTGTCGTTCTGCACGGCCTTGTTGTACTCGCGGATCTCGCGCAGGCAATTCTCGGCGTTCACGCCCTCCATCTTCTTCACCAGCTCCTCGAGCGTGTCGGCCCGGACCTTGGTGACCTGCTTGATGCGGTACTCGTCGCGCAGCATGGGGATGATCTTCTGGTCGAAGACCTGGTAGGCCATCATGCCGGGCTGCTCGAGCACGACCCGGCCGTACTTGGCATAGGTGTAGTTGCGGAAGTCCGCGCCTTCGTCCACGAAGCGCTCGCCGTTCGCGTTGATCATGATGCCCCAGGGATAGCTGTGCTTCTGGAACTGGTCGCCGACGTTGACGTCGCCGAAGGGCGGCGCGTTCAAATCCCAGCCTACCGCGTGGCAGCCCGACCAGTGACCGTAGGCCATCGCGCCGATCTCCAGCGCCATCTTGATGCCGAGGCCGGTGTTGTAGCGGGTGCCGCGTACCTTGGCGAGGTCCCAGCCCGGTCCGAGGTAGCGCGCGCGCATCTCCGCATCGGATTCGAAACCGCCGCACGCAAGGACCACCGATGTCGAGCGGATCTCGACCTTCTTGCCCTTGTGCTTCGCGCGCACGCCGAGCACCACGCCGTCGTCGTTGGTGATGAGGCCGATGGCGGGCGTCTCGTAGAAGATCTTGATGCCTTCGCGCTCGCACGCCTTGTGCTCGTTCTCGATCAGGCCGGCGCCCCCGCCCCAGGTCTCGGCGGCAAGCCCGCCCCAGAATTTGTAGCGCGTGCCGTTGTCGATCTTGTACGACTGGCGGCCGTAGCTCGCCTGGAACTTGACGCCCTTCTTGCGCAGCCACACGAGCGTCTCGAAGCTGCGTTCGATCAGGATCTGGCACAGGTCGGGATCGGTGCGGTACTGCGTAATGCGGCCCATGTCGTCGTAGTAGGCCTCGGCGGTGTACGAACCGTAGTCGTGGGTCTTCTTCTCCTGCTCGGTGAGATCGGGAATGATCTGCGCGAGATCATCGACGCCGTTGTAGACCACGCGCATCAAGCCGCCGGTATAGCGGCTGTTGCCGCCGCAATCATCGAGCGGCGCTGCCTCGAGCATGATGACGTTCGCGCCGGCCTCGCGTGCGGCGAATGCCGCACAGCAGGCGGCGTTGCCCGCGCCGACGACGATTACGTCGGGTTTTCCAAAGTCGGTGGTGCTCATCGTTCCTCCGGAGTGTTAAGTGTTTAGTGTTTAGTGCTGAGTTACGAATTGCCCGGCGTAAAAACTCAACACTCAACACTCAGAACTCAAAATTGCCGTCAGTGTAGCGTCTTCGGCGGGGCTGCGCGCCGCGGCTCCGCCTCGCTCACCGCGCCCGCCGGTGCCGGCGAGGCGTGATGCGCGACCATGCGCCAGCCGCGCTCGGTCCGCAGGAAGATGTTCGTGGCGATGACCGGCGCGCGCGCGCGCGGCTCACCCACCACCGCGATGTGCTCGTACACGCTGTGCACCGACAGCATCATCCCTTGCAGGTACTGGCTCTCGCGCAGCCGGAACGAAAGGCGCTGGCCGCTCGCGAATATCTGCCGCCACGACTCGCGCACCTGCTCCACGCCGGTGACGCGCGCGCCGTTCGGATGCACGCAATACACGTCGTCGTCATCCCCCCACACCGCCATCATCCCTTCCAGGTCGCACTTGGTGAGCGCGTCGTAGAACGCCGTCTCGGCATCCTGCGGAGTCGGGAACAGCGCCTTCTTTACGACGGGATTCTGGGACACTGGCGGGTGCTCGCTGCGGTCAGGCGATTCTAGTGCCGTTCCGGGTTTTTTTCCAGAACGGGAATGGCGGCGGCGAGGGCGCCGGTGGAATCGATCGCCGAGAGCACGCGGTCGGCGGTTAGTTCGACCATGCACTTGAAGTGCCCGAGCGGGCACTCCCGCTTGAAGCAGGGGCTGCACGGCAGATCGAGCTTCAGGATCCGCGCATCGCGCGAGAGGGGCGGGGTATAGGCGGGGCTGCTCGAGCCGTACAGCGCAACCAGCGGTTTTTGCAGTGCGGCAGCCACGTGCATCAGGCCGGAGTCGTTGCTGACCACGATGCGGGCGGAGTCGAGAACGTCCAGGGCTTCCGCAAGAGTGGTGCGTCCGCACAGGTCGCGGACCGCGCCCGGGGCGAGGCGCGCGATCTCGGACCCCGTCGCCGCATCGTTCGCGGAGCCGACCAGCCAGACCGCGAATCCCAGCCCCGCGAGCCGTTGCGCGAGGTCTGCAAAATGACGCGCCGGCCAGCGCTTGGCGGGTCCGTATTCCGCTCCCGGGCACAATGCCGCGGCGGGACGGTCCGCGTCCAGACCCAGCCGCGCGAGCGTCGCGTGGCGCTGCGCTTCGTCCACGCGCAGCGCGGGCGCCGGCAGCAGGTCCGGCAGGGTTTCTCCGCGCGCGAGAGACAGCGCGGCATATTGCTGCGAGATCTGCGGATGGCGCGTCCTGGCCACGCGGCGCGCGTCGTTCAGCAGGCCCCAGCGCAGCTCCCCGAGGTAGCCGGTCCTGACCGGCACGCGGGCGAGCCATGGGGCGAGCGCGGACTTGAAGGAGTTGGGGAGAACGATGGCCTGGTCATAGCCCTCACGCGCCAGCTCGCGCGCGGTTTGCCGTTGCAGTTCAAGCCGCAATTCGCCGTGACCGGCAGGACTTCCTGTCGCGCGCCGCACCTCGGGCATGCGTTCGACGAGCGGCAGGGTCCAGGACGGCGCCAGCACGTCGAGCGCGAGCGCGTCGTGGCGGGCGTGCAGCAGCTTGAAGAGCGGCTGGGCGAGGACGGTGTCACCGATCCAACTGGGCGCCACGACGAGGATACGCATAACGCGGGTCTCCTCGTGGCTCAGTGTTGAGTGTTGAGTGTTGAGCGTTTAGTGAGTTTCAACAAACTCTGTGAAAACTCATCAACTGAGCACTCAAAACTCAAAATGCATCACTCAAAACTCATCACTCAAAACTCATCACTCGGCGCTCAGTGTCCCGACACCTTGGCGCCCGCTTTCAGCGTGTAGCGCGTCCCGCAGTAGGGACAGAGCTCCTCGCCCGACTTATCGATCGGCAGGAACACGCGCGGATGTGCGTTCCACAGCATCATGGAAGGCATGGGGCAATGCAGCGGCAGATCGTCCGCGGTGACTTCGATGTGTCGTGCCTTGTTGACGGTTTTTTCAGCCATGTGATTCCTGTTCTCAGCTATGACCTATGAGCCTGAGTTGTTTTGACGTGGCCCCCCAGCTCAAAGCTCACAGCTCAGAGCCGCAGCGGTCACGCGGCAACGGGCGTGAGCCAATCCTTGTACTTCTCCGATCTGCCCAGCACGCAGTCGAAAAACGCCTTCTGCAATTTCTCGGTGACCGGCCCGCGCTGGCCGCTGCCGATCGCGCGGCTGTCCAGCTCGCGGATCGGGGTGACCTCGGCCGCGGTGCCGGTGAAGAAAGCCTCGTCGGCGACGTACACCTCGTCGCGCGTGATGCGCTTCGCCACCACCGGCAGTCCGAAATCGCCCGCGAGGCGGATCACCGAGTCCCGGGTGATGCCCTCCAGCGCCGAGGTGAGCTCGGGCTCGTACAGCGTGCCGTTCCTCACGATGAATATGTTCTCACCCGCGCCTTCCGCGACGAACCCGTCCACGTCGAGCAGCAGCGCCTCGTCGTAGCCGTGCTGCGTCGCCTCGTGGCTCGCCAGGATGGAATTCATGTACGTGCCCACGGACTTCGCCCGGCACATGGTGACGTTCACGTGGTGACGGGCGTAGGAAGAAGTCTTGACGCGTATGCCGTTCTCGAGCGCGTCCGGGCCGAGGTAGGCGCCCCAGGGCCACGCGGCGATGGCGACGTGCACGCTCACCCCCTTGGCGGAGACGCCCATCGCCTCCGAGCCGTAGAACGCGAGCGGACGGATGTAGCACGAATCGAGCCCGTTGGCGCGCACCACTTCCTTCTGCGCCTCGATCAGCGTCTGCTTGTCGTACGGAATCTTCATGCCGTTGATGTGCGCGGACCGGAACAGGCGCTCGGTGTGCTCGCGCAGGCGGAAGATGGCGGTCCCGTTCGCGGCCTTGTACGCGCGCACGCCTTCGAATACGCCCATGCCGTAGTGCAGGGTGTGCGTGAGAACGTGCGTGGTGGCATTACGCCAGGGCACGAGCTTGCCGTCATACCAGATGTGCCCGTCGCGATCAGCCATGGACATGAGTGCGCTCCGTCGAAAACCGTCATTTTAGCAGTCCGATCCCGTCCCGGTCCTCCGCACTGCGTTCGCGCGGCGGCCGGAGGTGGTCAACTCCAGCCGCCCTGAGTAGAATGGCCACAGTCCGGCGGCATTGGACCCCGATCAAAGCCTTCCAGCGCGGTCGCCAGCCGCGGTACAGGGAAGAAAACAGAAGCCGCAACCGCGTAATGGCTTTCGATCTGCGCACTTGGCTGCAGTCCCTGAGCGACCGGGTCATCACCGACCAGGACTCCGAGCAGGAGAAGCTCAACAAGCAGCTCCTGATCTTCGCCTCCGGCCTGATGGGATTCGCGGCGATGGTGTGGGTCGCGATCTACCAGGCGATGGGCATCCGCTTCTCCTCCACGGTGCCGTTCAGCTACGTGGTGACATCCGCGTTCGCACTTGCGCTCTACCTGGCGCGTACCAACATCCCGCTCGTGCGTAGCATGCACGGCAACTTCCCGCTCTACCGCTTCATCCAGACGCTGCTGTTCCTGTTCGTGCCCTTCATCATGCAATGGAGCATCGGCAGCTACATCAGCTCCTCGGGCGTAATGCTGTGGGCGCTGCTCGCGCCGCTCGGGGTCATGATTTTCCAGGGAGCACGCGAGTCCCTGCCGTGGTTCTTCGCGTACATCGTCCTGACCGCGGTGTCCGGGTTCTTCGATTACTATCTCATCGAGGGCGTGGAGGCGGGCGTGACGATGCAGAGCATCGCGGTGTTCTTCGCGCTCAACTTCGCCGCGATGTCGACCATCATCTACCTCCTCATCAGCTACTTCGTGCGCCAGCGCGACCAGCTCGCGACGCGGATCTCCGAGCAGAACGAGCTCCTGAAGGACGAGCAGGAGAAGTCCGAGCGGCTGCTGCTCAACATCCTGCCCGGCCCGATCGCGCAGCGGCTGAAGCAGCAGCACAGCATCATCGCCGACGGTTTCGCCGACGTGACCGTGATGTTCGCCGACATCATCAACTTCACGCGGCTGTCGGAGGAGATGTCGCCGCGGCTGATGGTGGGACTGCTGAACGAGGTGTTCTCGCACTTCGACCAGCTCGCCGAAAAGTACGGCCTCGAGAAAATCAAGACCATCGGGGACGCCTACATGGTTGCCGGAGGCCTGGGCGAGCAGCACCGCAGCGAAGTCCCGGCGGCCGGTGACGGCGAGCGCGACTACAGCACCGCCATCTGCACGATGGCGCTCGACATGTGCAATTACATGGACACCCGTTCCGGCTTCAAGCGCGCGCGGCTGCAGATCCACGTAGGCATAGGCACCGGCCCCGTCGTAGCCGGGGTGATCGGGATGAAGAAGTTCATCTACGACCTGTGGGGCGACACCGTCAACATCGCGAGCCGCGTCACCGACGAAGCGGGGGCGAGTCAGATACTGGTCGACGCCGTTACTTTCAGGCGGGTGCGCCACCTCTTCGAGTTCGGGGAACAGCAGACGCTGACGGTCAAGGGCAAGGGCGAGATCTCCGCTTACCGCCTGGTCGGCTACCGGACGCAGGTGATGGAGCGCACGGTGCCCGGGCCTATCCGGTAACGTCACCCATCACGCTCTCCCATAGCTGCTGCACCGCCCGCCGCTCCTCCGCGACCGATTCCGGCGCAACGCGGGCGTATTGCTCGCCTTGCAGGCGCAGGGCGTGCTGCAGCCGGCGAAACGTGCGGTAGGCATCGTGCGCCGCGAGCGCGGGCGATTCGGCCGTCAATTCCAGGTGCGCGGCAAGCTTGAGCAGCGCGAGGTTGCCGATGTTGCCCGTGAGCGCCGCATGGCGATGAGCGTGGGCGAGCACGAGGTACTGCACGATGAATTCGACGTCGATGATCCCGCCCCGGTCGTGCTTCAGATCGAATTGAGCCGTGACGTTGGGGTGCCCGGCGAGCAGCTTGCGGCGCATCTCCGCCACCGTGCGCTTCAACTCCGCCGGGTCGCGGGGCTGGCGCAGGACCGCCACGCGCAATTCCTCGAACGCCCCGCCGATCGCGGGGTCGCCGGCCACGTGGCGCGCGCGCGACAGCGCCTGGTGCTCCCACGGCCAGGCGTGGCGCGACTGGTATTCGCGGAAGCTCTCGAGCGGGCTCACGAGCAATCCGCCGGCTCCGTCGGGACGCAGCCGGAGGTCGGTTTCGTAGAGCACGCCGGCCGACGTGATGGTCGTCAGCCAATAGTTCACGCGCTGGGCGAGGCGTGCGTAGTTTTCCGCCGCTTCGGGAGCCGGATCGTCGTACAGGAACACGACGTCGAGATCCGAGGCGTATCCCAGCTCCTTCCCGCCGAGTTTTCCATAGCCGATCACGGCGAAACGCGGGTCGATGCGATGCGCCTGGCGCACGTTGCTCCAGGCGAGCCGCACGGCGCGTTCGAGGATCACGCCGGCCAGGTCGCTCAGTTGGTCGCTCAAGGTCTCCAGCGGGAGCAGCCCGGCGAGGTCCTGCGCGATGAACCGCAGCGTGTGCACGTTCTTGAAATGCCGGAGCACGTCCATCTGCTTTTCGGTGTCGCCTTCGGCATCCGCCAGCTCCGCGTCGAGGCGGCCGCCCAGCTCCGCCCAGTCGGGTGGGGCATAGAGTGCGCGCGTATCGAGCAGCTCGTCGAGCAGGATGGGATGCCGGGTGAGGTACTGCGCGACCCAGGGGCTGGCGCGCATCAGCTCCGCCAGCTGCTCGAGCGCCCGGGGGTACTCTTCGAGCAGCGCGAGGTAGGAGCCGCGCCGGCTTACGGCGCCGAGCAGGTCGAGGACGCGCTCCAGGGTCGCGTCGGCCTTGGATCCCGCGGCGGCTTTTTCGATGGCCACCGGCACCAGGCGGTCCAGCCGTGCCTGGCTCGCGGCAGGCATCTCGCGATAGCGTGCGCCACCGCGCATGGCCTTCAACCGTTCCGCGATCGCAGCGGGCTCCCGGTAGCCCAGCGCGGCAAGGTCGCCGGCGGCGCTTGCGGCGAGCTCCCCGTCAACCGGATGCCAGAGGCGCGCGTTAGGATGGTTGACGTCGGGCGCGGCCGCGAAAATATCCTGGAAATGGCGCGAAACGCGCTCCCGGTGCGCTGCGAGCCCGGCCGCGAGTTCGCGATAGTCGGCTAATCCCATCATGCGCGCGACGCGTTCGCGATCTTCCTCCGCTTGCGGGAGAACGTGCGTCTGGCAGTCGTCGAGGTACTGGAGACGATGTTCGAGGTTGCGCAGGAAAACGTACGCCTCGGTGAGCTCCCTCACCGCCTGGCCGGGCAGGAGATTGCGGCCGCCGAGGAGGCCGAGCACCGCGAGCGTCGGGCGTGCCCGCAGGGCGGGCTCGCGCCCGCCCCGGATCAGCTGAAATACCTGCGCGACGAATTCGATCTCGCGGATCCCGCCGGCGCCCAGCTTGATGTTGTCGGCGATGTCGCGGCGCTCGACCTCGAGGCGGATCTGGCGGTGCAGCTCGCGCAACGCCGCGAACGCGTTGTAATCGAGATGGCGCCGGTAGATGAAGGGGCGCGCCAGCTCTTCGAGCTCCGCTGCGCGGTCGCCGGTCAGCGCGCGGGCCTTGATCCAGGCGTAGCGTTCCCATTCCCGGCCCTGGGTGATGAAGTAGTTTTCCAGCATGTCGAAGGAAGACACGAGAGGTCCGCCATCGCCGTACGGCCTCAACCGCATGTCCACGCGGAACACGTAGCCTTCCGCGGTCATCTCGGACAGGACCGCGATCAGCCGGCGTCCGAGCCGGGTGAAGTACTCGTGATTGCTGATGGAGCGCGCTCCGACTGTCTCTCCCTCCTCCGGATAAGCGAATACGAGGTCGACGTCCGACGACACGTTCAGCTCCGTGCCGCCCAGCTTGCCCATGCCGACGACGTGCAGCTGCTGTGCGCGTCCGCCCGGCCCGCCGGCAGGATGCCCGTGCCGGGCACGGAGGTCCTCATCGAGCGCCGACAGGGCGTGGCGCGTGGCGACCTCGGCGAGCGCGGTCGTCGTCGCCATGACTTCGGCGAGCGAGGCCGCGCCGCCCAGGTCGCGGGCGATCAGGTTGAGCATCACGCGCTTGCGCAGCGCGCGCAATTCCCGCTTGAGGTGTGCGTCGTCGCCGGTGCCCGCGGATTCCAGCGTCGCGAGCATTTCGGCCGCGCCGAACGGGCGGTCGACGGGTGTATCCGACCGCAGCCGGGGCTCGGCCGCGAGCAGCCGGCTGGCATAGTGACTCAGGTCTGCCGCCCGGTCGATGAGCGCGTCGGGCGAGGCACACGCCGGTGCGGTGTTGTGGTTGTAGTACGGCATCCCGGATCGGGGTAGAATAGGCAATAAGTAGAATACCCTAAGGTCTTGAGTCAATATCGCATTTTGTCTCTTATTCTATCGGTCATCGGGCACAAGTGACACGACCTGTCAGGCTCGGGTGGTTGCGTGTCAGCACGCTGTGGGTCTACCGCGCGGTAACGTGGAGCATTATTGTCGCCGGCTTGATGCTTGCCGGTGTCGTTCTGACGCTGCGCTACTGGGTGCTGCCCAACGTCGAGCACTACCGCGAGGACATCGCCCGCATCGTCAGCGAGAAGGCCGGGCAGAAGATCACGATCGGCAGCATCAGCGCCAACTGGGACGGCTTGCGCCCGCAGTTGATGCTCGAGCAGGTCACCGTGCACGATGCCGCGGGGCGGCCGGCGCTCGAGCTCTCGCGCGTCGATCACACGCTTTCCTGGCTTTCCATCCCGACGCTGCAGCTCCGGTTCTATTCCCTCGAAATCCATTCGCCCACGCTCAACATCCGGCGAGACCCCCAGGGAAAACTGTCCATCGCGGGCATGGAGCTGACGGGCAAGGAGAAGGGCGGCGGATTTGCGGACTGGCTCATCAACCAGCGCAGGATCGAGATCCGCGACGCGACCATCGTGTGGCGCGACGAGATGCGCGGCGCGCCCCAGCTCGATCTGAAGAACGTCCGCCTGCAGCTCGTCAACCGGGGCGGCAACCACCAGTTCGGCCTGCGCGCCGTGCCCCCGGAACAGCTCGCCGGACCGCTCGACGTGCGCGGGATTCTGACCGGCACGACCGTCACGGCGCTGGATGACTGGAACGGGAAGCTGTTCCTCGATCTCGACTACGCCGACATCGCCGCGTGGCGCGCGTGGGTGCCGTTCCCGGTCGAATTTCCCCGCGGTACCGGCGGCCTGCGGACCTGGCTCACTTTCGCGCAGGACCGCCTGACCGACGCCATCGTCGACCTGCGCCTCGCCAACGTGCGCACGCGCCTCGAGAAGAATCTGCCCGAGCTCGATGTTACCGAGCTTTCCGGGCGCCTCGGCTGGAAGATGTCCGCGTCCGGCTTCGAGGTGACCACGACGTCGCTCAAGCTGACGACCGCCAGCGGTCTCACGCTACCGCCGATCGATTTCCTGCTGCGCTTCGACGCCGCTTCCGGCACGCGCCCGGAGCGCGGGGAGATCAGCGTCAACGTGCTCGATTTCATGCCGCTCGCGGCGCTCGCCGATCACCTGCCGTTTCCCGTCGACGCGCGCAAACAACTGGCGGAGCACGCGCCCAAGGGGCACCTGGAGGACGTGCAGGTGCGCTGGACCGGCGACTGGCGCAATCCCGCCGAGTACAGCGCCAAGGGCAAGTTCGTCGGGCTTGCCATGAACGGCGCGGGCAAGGTTCCGGGCTTCCAGGGCGTGAGCGGGTCGATCGAGGGCACCGAGCGCGGGGGCACGCTCCAGTTGAACACGCAGAGCGCCGTCGTCGACATGCCGCTCGTGTTTCGCGAGCCGCTGCAGTTCGACGTGCTCACCCTGCAGCTTGCCTGGTCGCGCGCCGGCGGCGAGACCGAGGTGCGGCTGAACAGCATATCGTTTTCGAACTCCCATCTCGCGGGAAACGTTTTCGGCACTTACCGCACGGCGGGCGATACCCGCGGCATCATCGATCTCACCGGCAGCCTCACCCGGGCCGACGCCCGCCATGCCAGTCGCTACATCCCCCTCGTCGTGGGGCAGCGCGCGCGCGAATGGCTCGACGTGGCATTCATCTCCGGCCAGTCGAACGACGTCTCGCTGCGGCTGAAGGGCAACCTGAACGAATTCCCGTTTACGGGCGGCCAGTCGGGCGTGTTTCAGGTTGCGGCAAAGGTGACGGAAGGCACGATCGAGTACGCGAACGGCTGGCCGAGGATCGAGAGCGTTTCGGGGGACCTGCTTTTCCGCGGCAATCGCATGGAAGTGAACGCGCGCCAGGCGACGATACTCGGCGCCCGCGTCGGCCCCGTTCAGGCCGAGATACCCGATCTCCTGGAGGCGGACAAGGTGCTGATCGTGACGGGAGAGGCCGAGGGGCCCACCCGCGAGTTTCTCACCTTCATAGAAAAAAGCCCGGTAAACGGCATGATCGACCACTTTACTGACACCTGGCAGGCGCAGGGGTCCGGAAAGCTCACGCTCAAGCTCGAGTTGCCGCTGCGCGCGACGGAGAAGGGCCGGGTGGCGGGCGCCTACCAGTTCACGAACAACACGGTCGTCGCCGATCCGGATCTGCCGGCGATCGCGGAGGCGAGCGGGCGCGTCGAGTTCACGGAGTCCAACGTGCAGGCGCAGGGGATCACCGGGACGTTCATTGGCGGCGCGATCACGATTTCCGCCAGTTCCCAGAAGGACGGGTCGGTTCGCATCGCCGCTCAAGGGCGTGTCAGTGCGGACAACGTGCGCAAAGCAGGCAACGTACCGCCGTGGCTGCAGGGCTTCCGCGGGGCTGCGGACTGGCGGGCGGTCCAGACTGTGCAGAAGCGCGTATCCGACTTCGTCGTCGAATCGGATCTGCAGGGGCTGGCGCTGGATCTGCCTGCGCCACTCGGCAAGGCGGCCGGCGATACGCTCGCGCTGCGCTACGAGAGACGCGCGGTCGGGCAGAACCAGGAGCGCGTTACCATCGGGCTCGGCGACATCGTGAACGCGCACCTTGTGCGGCGCATGGAGGGCAAGCGCACGATCATTCCCCGCGGCACGGTGCGCTTCGGGGGCGCGGCGCCGGAGCCGGAGAAGAACGGCATCTGGATCGGCGGCGCCGTCAAGGCGCTCGATCTCGACGGCTGGATCGCCCTGACGCGCTCCGGCGTGGGCGACGCGCGCGTCGATTGGGGGGGCGTCGAGTTGAAGGCCGACGCGGTCGATCTCTTCGGCCGTCGCTTCAGTCAGCTTGCGCTGAGCGCCGTGATGCAGGGTGGGTTGTGGCGCGGTACGGTCGCGGGGAAAGAGCTGGAAGGCAACGCCTCCTGGGAGCCGCAGGGGCAGGGCAGGATCGTCGCGCGAATGAAAACGGTCACGATCCCTCCCGCGCTTCCCGCCGCGACGGAGGCGAAATCCGTGGGCAAGCTCCGTGAGCTGCCGGCGATCGATCTGATCGCCGAGAACTTCGTCAACAACGCTGCGCAGCTGGGACGTCTCGAGCTCCTCGCCAGCCCGGCGCCCGACAGCTGGCGCATCGAGAAGCTGAGGATCACGAATCCGGATGCCGTTTTCACCGCGGAGGGCATGTGGCAGACCGGCCTGACCGAGCCGCGCACGCAGATCAGCCTGCGGCTCGACACGCCCGACGCCGGAAAACTGCTGACCCGCCTCGGCTTTCCGGAAGGCGTGCGCAACGCCAAGACGAGGCTGGAAGGCGCTCTCGCGTGGACGGGACCGCCCTACGAATTCGACTACCCGTCGCTCTCGGGCGGCCTGCTCCTCGAAGTCGGCCGTGGACAGTTCACGAGGTTGAATCCGGGTATCGGCAAGCTGCTGGGCATCCTGTCCCTGCAGGCGCTGCCGCGGCGGCTCTCGCTGGATTTCCGCGACATCTTCAGCGACGGGCTCGCGTTCGACGACATCCTCTCGGCGATCAAGATCGACCGCGGCGTTGCCAGCACGGACAGCTTCCGCATCCAGGGCCCGTCGGCGCGCATCGTGATGGCGGGCGAGGTGGATCTCGCGCGCGAGACGCAGAAGCTGCGCGTGCGCGTGTCGCCGAGCGTGAGCGATGGTGTGTCGATAGCCGGGGCGCTGATCGGCGGCCCCATCGCCGGGGTGGCGGCCTTTCTTGCGCAGAAGATACTGAAAGATCCGCTCGACCAGATGGTTTCCTACGAGTACGCCGTTACCGGCACGTGGACGGAACCCAACGTCTTGCGCTCCGGCGACCGCCCCGCGGCCGGAGCGCCGGGGCCGGACAGGCCGTAAGGAATCTCCGCTCCTCGCCGCCGCGCATATTCCCTACGTGGAATTTCTCGAGTAAATGCCGTGAGACGCGTCCTTGGAATTTCATTGGTCGCGTGTGCAGGGGCGTTAGTCCCTGCACACGCGACGGCGCAGTCGTTTGCGGTTCCGGCCGAGTTGTGGGACCGGCCGCGCAGCGCGGCCACCGTGATGGCGCAGCCGGCGATCCGGCAGGCGGTTGCCGCGTGGCTCGCGCAGCCGGCCGCTCGCGTCGTGATCCGCCACGGCCCCGGCCAGGAATCGCAGCTGCAGGCCGAGGAGATCCGCACGTGGCTTACCGCGCTTGCCCTCGAATCCGAGGGGCTGACGCTGCGCGGGGATCTGAAGGGGAGCGAGCCCCTGCTCCTCGAGGTACTGCGTGACTAGCAAGCCCACCGTTCGCGTCTCTCGCTCCGCTTTCCTGCCGGGCGTCACGCGCATCGCGGCGGTGCAGATGGTCTCCGGCCCGGAGGTCGAAGGGAATCTGCGGGAGGCCGGACGCTTGATCGCGCTGGCGGCGGAGAAAGGCGCGCGTCTCGTCGCGCTGCCTGAGTATTTTCCGATCCTCGGTCTGCACGAGCTCGACAAGGTGGCGGTACGCGAGCAGCCGGGCAGGGGGCCGATACAGGCCTTCCTCTCCTCGACGGCGAAAAAGCATGGTATCTGGCTCGTGGGAGGCTCCGCGCCGCTCGCTTGCGCCTCCCCGGGAAAAGTGCGCAACACCTGTCTCGTCTACGACGACCGGGGCCGGCTCAAGGCGCGCTACGACAAGATCCATCTCTTCGGGTTCACCATGGGCAAGGAGAGCTACGCGGAAGAACGGACCATAGAGCCGGGCGAAAAAATCGTCACCGTGAAAACGCCGTTCGCGCGCCTTGGCATCTCGATCTGCTATGACCTGCGCTTTCCGGAGCTGTATCGCGCGATGAAGCAGGTGGACATCATCCTGGTTCCGTCCGCGTTCACCGCGACGACCGGCAGGGCGCACTGGGAAACCCTGATCCGCGCGCGCGCCATCGAGAATCTCGCCTACGTGCTGGCGCCGGCGCAGGGCGGCCACCACCGCAACGGACGCGAAACCCACGGCGACAGCATGATCGTGGACCCCTGGGGCACGGTGCTCGAGCGCCTGCCGCGCGGCCCGGGCGTGGTGGTGGCCGGGATCGACTTGAAGCGCGTGCGCGGGCTGCGGCAGAGCCTGCCGGCGCTCGCGCACCGAACTTTGAGCCGCTGCTGAGCTTGCAAGGGCGTGACTCGTGACCGGTGACTCGTGACTCGATTACGCAGGTCAGCGTCAAGTGGCTGATTCTACGTGTCACGGGTCACCAGTCACGGGTCACTTCCCCCGGGCTTGAACCATCACCGTCGGCCATCATCTATACTGGATGCCCATGAAACCCGAAGACAGAAACGAAACCCGCAGCCTGGAGCGCGAAACCTCGTTCGCGACCGCCAACCAGATCCTGCTTGCGCCCTACGCGCTCGACGGCAACCAGCTCGAGACCGTGTTCGGCCAGATCATGGCGCATCGCGTCGAGTACGCCGACCTCTACTTCCAGTACACGCGCAGCGAGTCGTGGAGCCTGGAAGAGGGCATCGTCAAGTCGGGCAGCTTCAACATCGACCAGGGGGTCGGCGTGCGGGCGGTGACCGGCGAGAAGACGGCGTTCGCTTATTCGGACGATATAAGCCTCGCGGCCCTTACTTCGGCGGCCCACGCTACCAGGGCTATAGCGCACCAGGGCCAGGCCGGGCGTACCCAGGTAATCGAGCGCGCGGCGGGACACAACCTCTACGTGCCGCACGATCCGCTGGCAAGTCTCGGCGACCGCGCCAAGGTCGAGCTGCTGGAGCGGGTCGAGCGCCACGCGCGCGCCCTCGATCCGCGGGTGGCGCAGGTCATGGCGTTCCTCGCCGGGGAATACGAGGTCGTCCTCGTGGCGCGCTCCGACGGCGCGCTGGCCGCGGACGTGCGCCCGCTGACGCGGCTCTCGGTGCAGGTGATCGTGGAGCAGGGCGGGCGCCGCGAGCAGGGCAGCGCGGGCGGCGGCGGGCGCTTCGACTATGCCTATTTCACGGAAGACGTGCTCAAGGACTACGCGAAGAAGGCCGTGGACCAGGCGCTCGTCAATCTCGAAGCTCGGCCCGCGCCCGCCGGTACCATGACGGTGGTGCTGGGTCCGGGCTGGCCCGGCGTGCTGCTGCACGAGGCGATCGGACACGGACTGGAGGGCGATTTCAACCGCAAGGGCACTTCGGCGTTCAGCGGCAGGATAGGCGAGCGCGTGGCGGCGCCGGGCGTGACGGTGGTGGACGACGGCACGATTGCGCGCCGGCGCGGCTCGCTCAACATCGACGACGAGGGCCAGCCGACCCAGAGGAACGTCCTGATCGAGAACGGCGTGCTGAAGACCTACATGCAGGACAGCCTGAACGCCCGGCTCATGAAGGTGCCGCCCACCGGCAACGGGCGGCGCGAGTCGTACGCGCATATCCCGATGCCGCGCATGACCAATACCTACATGCTGAACGGCGACCGGAGCCGGGAGGAGATCCTCGCCTCGGTCAAGGACGGCATTTATGCGGTGAACTTCGGCGGCGGGCAGGTGGACATCACCAGCGGCAAGTTCGTGTTCTCGGCGTCCGAGGCCTACGTCATCGAGAACGGAAAGGCCACGTACCCGGTCAAGGGGGCGACGCTGATCGGCAACGGCCCGGACGCCTTGACGCGGGTTGCCATGATAGGCAACGACATGGCGCTCGACACCGGCGTGGGTACCTGCGGCAAGGAAGGGCAGAGCGTGCCGGTCGGCGTCGGCCAGCCCACGCTGCGCATCGACGGCCTGACGGTTGGCGGCACCGCTTCGTAGTTGCCACTGATCACGCTTTTCCGGCGGGGCCAATCGCGCCCCAATGTGCATCAAGCCTGCTGTATAATGCCTTGATTTAATGGCATTACGCTCTATGGAATACCGCACCGACGATGTTCGCATCCGGGAGATCAAGGAGCTCACGCCACCTTCTCACCTGCTGCGCGAGTTTCCCCTATCGGAAAAGGCCGGCAAGACCACCTACGAGACGCGGCACGCGATCCATCGCATTCTGCATGGGGCCGACGACCGCGCGATCGTGATCGTGGGCCCGTGCTCCATCCACGACGTGAAAGCAGCCAAGGAGTACGCCGGCAAACTGAAGGAAGCGAAAGACCGGCTGGCTGCCGACCTCATGGTGCTGATGCGCGTGTATTTCGAGAAGCCGCGCACGACGGTGGGCTGGAAGGGGCTTATCAACGATCCCAGGCTCGACGGCAGCTTCAGCATCAACGAAGGCCTGCGCGTCGCCCGCCAGCTGCTCCTCGACTTGAACGAGATGGGCGTGCCGGTCGGCTGCGAGTTCCTCGACATGATCACGCCCCAGTACATCGCGGACCTGGTGGCGTGGGGCGCGATCGGGGCGCGGACCACGGAGAGCCAGGTGCACCGCGAGCTCGCCTCCGGCCTGTCGTGCCCGGTCGGGTTCAAGAACGGCACCGACGGCAACGTGAAGATCGCGGTGGACGCGATCCGCGCGGCGCAGGCGCCGCACCATTTCCTGTCCGTCACCAAGGGCGGCCATACCGCGATCGTCTCCACCAGCGGCAACGAGGACTGCCACATCATTCTGCGGGGCGGCAGCAAGCCGAACTACGACGCCGCGAGCGTGGATGCCGCAAGCCGGACGCTGGCCGAAGCCGGCATACCGACCCGGCTCATGATCGACTTCAGCCACGGCAACAGCAGCAAGAAGCCCGACAAGCAGGCCGAGGTCGGCGTGGACGTTGCGCGCCAGATCGGAGGCGGGGACGAGCGCATCGTGGGCGTAATGTTCGAGAGCCATCTCAAGCCCGGCAGGCAGGACCTCCTGCCCGGCAAGCAGCTCGCGTACGGGGTGAGCATCACCGACGGCTGCCTCGGCTGGGAGGAAACCCGGCAGGTGCTGGACGTGCTGGCGGAGGGCGTGCGTCAGCGGCGGCTGAAGGCGCAGTCCGAGTAACGCGTCGAGGGGCGGAGCAGGGGCCCCGAACGTTGTTTGTTCGGGGATGCGACCCCCGGTGACGCGCACCGCCGCCAATGAGTGGTAAGTAACAGAGTAATGCGGCAGGGCTGACCGGAGGAGGTACGGCACATGGCGCAGGAGGTAATCGACGCGACTCCCGACCTGGGACTCGGACATCTGGAACGGGTCGGCAAGGGCACCGCGATCGCCGACCAGATCTACGGGCTCGTAGGGAGGTCGCTGTTCTTCGCCGAGTTCTCGCGCGAGGACATCTCCATCCTGGCGGGATATATGGATGTATTCCGCGTGCAGCCCGGCGAGCTCATCATTACGGAAGGCGACGGCGGCGATTACATGCTGCTGATCGTGGAAGGCTACGTGGACATCCTGAAGAAAGGAATGCGCCAGGAGCAGCAGCATATGACGACCGTCGGGCCGGGCATGACGCTGGGCGAGATGTCCATGATAGACGGTGAGCCGCGCTTCGCGACCTGCATCGCGACCGAGCCGACCGTGTTCGCGGTCCTGCACCGCGACGACATGGCGAAGATCATCCTCGACCATCCCAGCCTTGGATCCAAGATTCTCGTGAAGCTCGTCTCCATGCTCTCTTCGCGTCTGCGCCAGACGAGTGCGCGGCTGCTGCAATACCTCGAAGGCGTCTGACGACAGGGACAGCACTTCCCCTCATGCGTTGCCCCTGATTCGATTTTTCTTGGCGGCCTCGGCGATCTTGGCGGTTCAGTTTCGCCGCCAACTGCGTTCATCCGTGTTTATCTGGGGTTGCTTTGCCTCCGCGGCAGGCGCGCAGCCGGTTTCCGTCGCCGACGACGCCGGCAGGACCGTCACGCTTCCCCGACCCGCGCAGCGCATCGTCGCCATAGCGCCCGCCCTCGCCGAGATGGCGTTCGCGGCCGGAGCGGGAAGCCGACTGGTGGGCGTGGCGCGCTACAGCGCACTGCCGGCGGGCGCGCCCGTCCTGCCGGAGGTGGGCGACGCCGTGCGCGTGGACCTGGAGCGCATCGTGCTGCTCAAGCCCGATCTCGTGCTCGCGTGGCAGAGCGGCAACCGGACGGGCGATTACGAGCGCCTGGAAAAGCTGGGGTACCCGGTTTTCGTCACCGAGTCGCGCCGGCTGGACGACGTCGCCCGCACCCTGCGGGCCATCGGCGATCTCGCCGGCACGCGGGCGGAAGCAGGGCGCGCGGCGGCGGAATTCGAGCGCGGCGTCCGGCAGCTGCGCGAGCGCTACGCGAAGGCGAGGCCTGTCCGGCTGTTCTACGTCATCTGGACGAAGCCGTTCATGACGGTGAGCGGCGCTCACATCATCAGCGACGTGATCGCGCTCTGCGGGGGAGAAAACGTGTTCGCGGACGTGTCGCAGCTGACGCCGACCGTGTCGCTGGAAGCGATCATCGCGGCGAAGCCCGAGGCGATACTGGGAGGCGGCTCGGCGGGCCGCGAGGAGGGATTTCGGAGAGACTGGAGGTCGTCGGCGCCCCGGCCGTTGAGCGGGCTGCCGGCGTTCTACATCGATCCCGACGCGATACAGCGACAGACGCCGCGGATACTGGAGGGGGCGAGAGCTGTTTGCGCAGCGCTGGAAGAGATAAGAGTCAGAAGGGAAACACCCGCGGCCGCAATCCCGCGTGGAACCAGGTGATCATCGAGTAGATGTCGTACACCGGCAACCCGATCTCGGCCTGCAGCGCGGCGGCATAGGGCGGCATGTTCGTGCACTCGAGCACGATCGCGCCGACCTCGGGATGGCGCGTTACGAGCTCCTTTCCCGCATCGACGACGTCGCGTTCCGCGAGCGCAACATCCAGGTCATCCTTCTCCGCCTTGACCAGCACGCGGAAGAATTCGCGCCCGTTCTCGGTGCCCGCGACCGGCGTATCCGGCGGCACGCTCGCCGCTTCGAGGTGCGCGCGCGTAAGCGTGGCCGCGCTGATGGTGACCACGCCGACGCACCTGCCGGCCGGCAAGGTCGCCTGTACCCACGGTACCTGCATGAGCGCGGAGGTCGCGACCGGCACCCCGGCCGCGGCCGCCAGTTCCTTCTGGTACAGCGACAGAAAGCCACAATTGGTGGTGATCGCCTCGGCGCCGAGGCGCACCAGTTCTCGCGCGCCCTGGATGAAATCCGGCAGCAGGCCGTGGGCCCCGTGCAGCACCACCTTTTCCGGGCTCGCTCCGCGCACAACGTGGTACAGCACGGGAAACGGCCAGGTCGTGCCGTTGCCCATGTCGCCGGCGATGCGCGGGAAGCGCGCTTCGAGCATCAGGATGCCGAGCGGGACGCCGTAGAGGGCGCGGCCGCCGCGGGCGATGGTCGACGGACGGGAAGCAGCCATTCTTTGCGCTCCATGAAGTGGTGCGGCCTTCAGGATGTGATGATATCGTGAACCCATGGATCCGGATTCGAACCCGAGCATCACCCCCTATCCTGACGGGCCTTATTACGTGAATGACATCACGAGATTTTCGAACCGGCAGGGGCCGATTCGAACCAGGACCTCGGTCACGGTGGTTCTGTGCCGGTGCGGGGCCTCCGCGACCAAGCCCTTCTGCGACGGGACGCACGTCAAGATCGGGTTTTCTTCCGCGAAGCTGGAGAGCTCCGGCGAGGATGGCTTCGACAGTGCGCCGACTTCCTCCGCCGGGCGGCCCGATGACGATTCGCCACAAGACACTGCGGCGATCTTCGTTGCGCCGGATGGACCGTACGTAGTTACCGGAAGCCCGGAGCTGCGAAACACGGTCCCGGGCGGAGGTGCTTCACGGACGCGCTTTGAGCTGTGCCGGTGCGGAGGATCGCGCAACAAGCCCTTCTGCGACGGCTCTCATCGTAGAATCGGATTCAAGGACGAGAAGAACTAGAGGCTCGTCCACCCCGCATCCCGTTTGACGCGCACCGGGTGACCAGGACATGAGTGCCAGTCAGTCGCAAGAGGCCTTTCGCATCGAGCCGGCCACAGACGCAGACGTGCCGGTGCTGCTGCGCCTGATCAGGGGGCTCGCGGAGTACGAGCGGCTGTCGCACAGGGTCGTCGCCACGGAAGAGGGCTTGCGTGCGGTGCTCTTCGGGCGCCGGCCGGTAGCGGAAGCCATACTTGCGCGCGTGGATGCCGAGACGGTGGGGTTCGCCGTTTTCTTTCCTTCGTTCTCCACCTTCGCGGGACGGCCCAACATGTACCTCGAAGACTTATACGTCGAGCCGCCATGGCGCCGGCGCGGCGTGGGACGCAGGCTATTCGCTTACGTGGCGCGCGTCGCGGCGGAGCGCGGCTGCGGGCAGGTAAGCTGGTCGGTGCTCGACTGGAACGAGCCTGCGCTCAACTTCTACCACCGCCTGGGCGCCGAGCCGGTGACGGAATGGGTGAGCTACAAGCTCGGCGGCGAGGCGTTTCGCCGGCTCGCAAAGGATGAAGGATAACGTTTACCCGCCGCACCGAGTCACTGAAACGTTAGTGCGGCGGGCGAAATCAGCACCCCGAACTGCTCGCACCAGATCACCACGCTCCCGTAATTCGCCAGGTTCACCCCCGCCGGTACCGGGAAGTTCTGGCTGCCCTTGAATGCCTTCAGCCGGCCGAGATCGACGTACATGGTTTTCGCCACGTTGGTGGAAGGGATGACACTCTTCTCGGGTACCAGGTAGACGTGGAATTTCGGTCCCGGCCCGACCTCGAAGTCGTTTTCCAGGTGCAGGAGATCCTGGTAAACGGTCACGCCGCCCTTGCCGTGGTGGATGGGGTCGTTGGGATTGGCGTGGATGAACGCGCCCTTCGCGACGAGCTTTCTCGATGCGGGACTCTCGACCTGTTCCTTGCCGACGATATCTGCCAGGAAGATGTAGGGGTAGACGAAAATCCCCAGCGCAAAGCCGGCGGCGGAACCAAGCACCGCGCCGGCTATGAAGACCAGGATGGACGTTTTCATTCCTGAAATTCCGGATCAACGATTCGAATTCGGAATCCTGTCTTGCCGCGCGCGGTGGCGCGCGTAATGAACGGGAGTGCGGCTCCCATTCATTCCAGCACCGCGCGCACTGCATCTATCAGCGCCGATGGCTGCGCGGGCTTGGTGAGATAGCCGTCGGCGCCAAGTGACAGCCCCTTGACGATGTGCTCGCGTCCGCTCATCGAGGTCACCATGATGGCGGGGATCGCGTTGAGGAGCACGTGTTATTGTAGCAGAGCGCACTTGCGCGCCGTGAACGATATGCCATTGAGAAACCCGACCCGCGTGTCCGAAAACGACGTGCCGCTGGTGAACTGGTCCCGGCTGGAGGAAATACGCGAATACGACCCGAAGGGAGTGCTCGTGCGCAAGGTGGTGCGGTCGTTCGTTGGCGAGGGCAAGTCGCGCATCGCAGCGATCGCGTACGCAGCCAAACGCGGCGACGCTGCGGCTCTCGCGTCCGCGTCCCACGCGCTCAAGGGCGCCGCCTTGAACGTCGGCGCTGCCGCGCTCGCCGAGCTGTGCGCCGTCCTGGAGGCGTGGGGCAGGGAGGGTCGCATGGATGGAGCCGCCGCGACCGCGGCGCTGCTCGGACAGCGGTTCAGGGAAACGGCGGGCGCGCTCGAGAAGGACTTCCCCGCGCAGGCGCGGCGGTGGGACAAGACTTCAGTGTCGCGCCGGACGACCAAGCAGAAACCAAGGGCTGTCCGCCGGAAGCGCTGAGCCAAGGCAACGCCTCGAGTAACCGGGCAAATGTCAGGTTGCTACATCGAATGTCGGATAAATCCCACGGACCAACGGGTAATCAGCCTACTCCCTGTGATGGGAGATTTGCCCAAGATGCAAAGTTGTCACGATAAGCTACTGAAGCAGCGGGCATTCTTCGCCGGGAGCTTCCCCCAACCAGGTTTGGACAAAACACATGGTTACGCCCTCGGATATTCTCAATGCCAGGATATTGGTCGTCGACGATGAGGAGCTCGCAGCCGTATCACTCTCGGGAATACTGCAGGACGCCGGCTACACCGCCGTTACGTTCACCACAAACGCATGCGAGGTGCGCGAGCTGCACTCCAAATACAGCTACCACCTGATCCTGCTCGACCTGCAGATGCCGGAGAAGAGCGGGTTTCAGGTGATGAAAGAACTGAGCGCGATCGGATCCGATGCCTACCTTCCCGTGCTCGCGCTGACCGCAGAACCAGCTTACAAGCTGCAGGCGCTCAAGGCAGGCGCCAAGGATTTTGTCTCCAAACCGTTCGATCCCGAGGAAGTGTTGACGCGGATCCACAATATGCTCGAAGTGCGCCTGTTGCATGACGAAGCGCGCGACAAAGCCAAGGCTCTCGAGCCCCTGGCGCTATACGACGCGCTGACGGGGCTTGCGAACCGGCGTCTTCTGACCGACAGGATCTCAGCGGCGATAGCCAACGCGCGACGCAACAACAGCGCGATGGCGGTCGTCTATCTGGACCTGGACGGTTTCAAAGAGGTCAACGACACGCTGGGTCATCGCCACGGAGATGCCCTGCTCAAGATGGTCGCCGGGCGTCTGGTGTCCGCCGTGCGCGAAGAGGACACGGCAGCGCGGCTGGGCGGCGACGAGTTCATGATTGCGCTGTGGCACGTACGCGATGCCGGCGATGTCGCTACCGTGGCATCGAAGCTGATCGAGCAGGTATCGGTGCCTTATTCACTCGAAGGCAATGCCGTCAGCGTCACCGTCAGCGCGGGCGTCGGCATCTACCCTGCCCACGGCGCGGACGCGGACACGCTCATGAATCGAGCGGACGCGGCCTTGTACGTCGCCAAGCGCGCTGGCAAGAACGCTTTCCGGATCTCGCAACCACCGGACGTGCCAGCGGTGACATGACATCACCACGTAAGGGTGTTGTGGCCTCACAGAATCCTTACGCACTCGCCCTGGAAGATGATCGGCCCCGTCGGCGCGCCCGTTGGCGAGCCGCCCGCCGGCTCCACGCTCAAGGCCATGCCCCACGCGCCCTGCATCTTCGCGGTGACCGCTTTCGGCAGCTTCATGACCTGCACCTCGTCGAGGCTGACCTGACCGAGGGAAACCGGCGCCGCCTTGCCGCCCGGCAGGAGCCACAGCTCCCACGACGTGGTGGGCGCCATGGTGGGATGGTCCTGCACGATTTTCACGCGAATGTGAGGATCGCGCATGGCCTTCATCGGCGGCCAGGCGACGACCATGGCCGGCTTTCCGCCGCTGTCGGACATCACGGCGACCGTCGATATCGGCGGCTCGGGCCGCGGCATCAAGCCGATTGCAACGCCGAGGGCCACGACGAAAGCCGCGCTCGTAACGGCGAACGTCCGCCAGAACGCCAGGCTCTCCCACCAGCCGGTGCGGCGCGCCGCGCGCCGCACGCGCCGGTTTATCGCGCGCCATACGCTATCGGGCGGGGCGATCTCCTTTCCCGCGTGCGCGAGCGGCGTCAACCGCGCCTCCCACTCGGCGACCACCCGCCTCAAGCCGGGGTCGTAACGCATCAGCGACTGGAACCGCGCCCGCGCGCGCCCCACGAGCGTGCCGAGGACATATTCGGCAGCAAGCCGGTCGCGAAGCTCCGGGTTTCGATACGACGCCATGTCAGCAATACAATCCTTCCTCCATCACGTGCCTGAAAGGCACGTCTTCAATCGCTCCAGTCCCCTGCGCACCCAGGTCTTCACCGTGCCCAGCGGTTCCTTCATGTGGCCCGACAGCTCGGCGTGCGACAGTCCGTGAAAAAACGCGAGCACGATGCTCTGCCGCTGCTTCGCCTCCAGTTGCTCCAGGCAGCGCGCGAGTTGAGCCGCTTCCCCCGCGGCGGCCAGCCGTTCCAGCGGGCCGGGCGCCTGGTCCTGCCAGGCTTCGACGGCGATCTCGTACTCCTCGCCCGTCGTCTCGGACTGCGGCCGGCGCAGCCAGTCGAGTGAGCGATTGCGCACGATGCTGGTCATCCAGGTCAATGGCGCACTGCGGGCCGCTGCGTAGTCTCCCGCGTGGTTCCAGATATTGACGTAGCATTCCTGCAACACCTCTTCGGCCCAGTCCTGTCTTCTCAATATACGGAGCGCGACCCCAAATAGTTTCGCCGACGTAAGCGCGTACAAATCCGCGAATGCACGCTGATTTCCGAGCGCGCACTGGCCAAGGAGCCCCGCCAGCCGTTCGGCCAGGGCGTCCGGCGAAGAGGGGGTGCTCACGGATAGGCCTGCATTGTTGCGGCCGAAAGGATGAAGGATGAAGGATGAAGGATGACCTTTGCTGCGAGAGTTCCTAACAGGTCGTCCTTCCGCCCTCCAGGTTCATCCTTCGCGCCGACGAGGCGCCAGGTCATCCTTCCACGTTCCACGTTCATCCTTGTTTTCTGTTCTTGCCCTGCTGCCACAGCACGTCGCCGCGGCCGGCGCGCCGGTTGAGCGCCCGGGCGACCACGAACAGCAGGTCCGAAAGCCGGTTCAGGTAGCGGACCGCAAAAGGGGGAGCCGTATCCTTGGCCGCAAGAGTCACGACGCGGCGTTCCGCCCGGCGGCACACGGTACGGGCGACGTGGGCGCAGCCTGCCGCGCGCGTTCCGCCGGGCAGGACGAAGTCCTTGAGCGGCGACAGCTTCGCGTTGAAGCGGTCGAGCAAAGTCTCGAGCCGCCGGATGTGCGCGGCGCTCATGATCGCATGCCCGGGAATGCTGAGCTCGCCGCCCAGATCGAACAGGTCGTGCTGCACCCCCGTCAGGCAGCCGCGCACGTCTTTCGGCAACGGCTCGGCGAGCAGCACGCCGATCGTGCTGTTCAACTCGTCCACTGCCCCGATGGCTTCGATGCGAGGCGCATCCTTCGCCAGGCGCGAGCCGTCCGCCAGCCCGGTGGTGCCCGCGTCACCGGTACGCGTGTAAATCTTCGACAGGCGATTCCCCATACGGTCGCAATTATATCGACGCCTCGCGCGCTGCGCCCGCTACAATGGGAATACCTCATGAGCAAGTCCCGACCCTTCACGCCTCCTCCCTATCTCGGCCTCGTAGTTGCTCTCGCTGCCGCCCTGTTTCCGGCAACGGCTCATGCCGCAAGCGGCGGGTCTGTCGCCGCGTGGTGGGTCTGGCCGCTCGCCTTGTTTCTCGTCTGCTTCGTGCTGGGAATGATCGCGGTGCCGGCCGGTATAGGCGGGGGCGTCCTCTTCGTGCCCATCGTCGGCGGTTTTTTTCCATTCCATCTCGATTTTGTCCGTGGCGCGGGACTGCTCGTGGCGCTCGCGAGCGCGCTCGCCGCGGGGCCGTCGCTGCTGCGAGGGGGGCTCGCGGATCTGCGGCTGGGATTGCCTCTTGCGCTCGTCGCCGCCGCAGGCGCGGTCGTGGGAGCGCTGGTCGGGCTCGCGCTGCCGACACGCCTCGTCGAGGTCGCGCTCGGCGTCAGCATACTGTGCATCTCGGCTCTGATGTGGAGGGCGCGGCGATCCGAGTATCCGGTGGTCGCGCAGCCCGATGCGCTCGGCGCCGCGCTGCGGATGAGCGGTGTTTTTCACGATTTCGCCATGCGGCGAGAGGTCGCGTGGCAGGTGCACCGCACGCCCATCGCGCTCGCCCTGTTTGCGGGAATCGGCATGCTGGCCGGTGTGTTCGGGCTGGGCGCAGGATGGGCCAACGTGCCGGTGCTCAACCTGGTGATGGGTGCGCCGCTGCGGCTGTCGGTGGGAACGAGCGGCTTTATTCTGTCCATCGTCGATTCTGCGGCGGCGTGGGTGTACATCAACAAGGGGGCGCTGCTTGCGATTGTCGCGGTGCCCTCCGCGATCGGCATGATGATGGGGGCTTTCATCGGAGCGCGCCTGCTCCGGGTGTTGAAGGCCGCGACGATACGCAGGGTCGTGATCGTGGTGCTCGTGCTCGCGGGCGTGCGCACCCTTGCCAAGGGTGCCGGGTGGTGGCTATGAACGAGACAGGGGCTCCGCGCGCGGGCAATCCATCCCCCGAGCAGCTCCGTTACGCGCGCCTGCTCGACTGGTGCATGAAGACCGGGCTTGCCGTGCTGATAGCGGGATTTGTCGTCTACGTTTCCGGCGTGCTGCCGGTCCTGATTCCGTTCGAGGCGTTGCCGCGGTTGTGGACGCTGCCGGTCGCGGACTACGTGCGGGAGAGCGGGATGGCCACAGGTTGGGGGTGGCTCGCCATGGCGGATAAGGGCGACGTGGTGATCACGACGGGCATCGCGATACTCACTGGTGCTTCGGTGCCATGCCTCGTGGCGCTGGTCCCGGTCTACGCGCGGGCGAGGGACTGGCTGTACCTGACCGTCACCGTGACCCTCATCGGCGTTCTCATGCTGGCCGCATCGGGTGTGCTCGTGGCGCACTGAGGGAGGGAACCGGTTCGCTGCACCGCCGTGATTTTTCGGTATAATCCGCGCAGCGAGTCATCCAAAAGACCGCGCGGCGGTCAGCAACAAGAAGGCGCCAGAATGAAAATTTCCAGCATGGTTCCGGTGGTGATTGCCGGCGTACTTACGGCGGCGAGCGTGCCGCTGTACGCAGCCGAAGCGGGAGATCCGGCTGCCGGTGAGCGCAAGACCACGATGTGCCAGGGCTGCCACGGGATTCCCGGTTACAAGACGGCTTTCCCGGAGGTCTACCACGTACCCAGGCTCGGCGGGCAGCACGCCGCCTACATCGTGAAAGCCCTGCAGGAGTACAAGGCGGGCAATCGCAGCCATCCGTCGATGCGCGCGATTGCGGCAGGCCTGTCCGACAAGGACATGGCGGACCTCGCGGCTTACTATGCCGCCCCGCCCGCAAAAACCGCGGCGAAGTGATAAGGGGAATGCCAACGATGAAAGCGCTACTGATCGCATCCTCCTGCGTCCTGCTCGCGGCTGCCGTTCCCGCGGTGGCCGGCGATGCGGCGGCCGGCAAGGAAAAATCGAAGACCTGCGCCGCGTGCCACGGCCCCGATGGCAACAGCCCCGCCGCGGATTTCCCGCGCCTCGCCGGCCAGCACTACGACTACCTGCTCCGGGCGATTTCGGAGTACAAGTCCGGTGTCCGCAAGAGCGCGATCATGATGCCGATGGTCGACAAGCTCACCAGGCGCGACATGGAAGACCTCGCGGCTTATTTCTCGCAGGAGAAGGGGCTTTTCAACAAGTGATGAGTGATGAGTGATAAGTGATAAGTAACGCGCGCCGAGGCGCGCGTTGTTTTTTCTGGTCACTGGACGGCGGCCTCTACCAGGGGCAAGGCGAGAATTCGGGATCATCATGTCGGCCGCCCCGCGCGTCGCCCGGGGGTCGCATCCCCGGAAACCGGGGCCCCTGCTCCGCCCCTCGACGCGCCCGGTCACTCAGTCTTGTGCCGGTACTCGCACAAATCGCGTATCAGGCACGCGGGACATTCGGGCTTCCGCGCCTTGCATACGTAGCGCCCGTGCAGAATCAGCCAGTGATGGGCATCGCGCTGGAATTCCTCCGGCGTGAACTTCATGAGCTTCATCTCGACCGCCAGCACGTCTTTTCCGGGCGCGATGCCGGTCCGGTTCGCTACCCGGAAGATGTGGGTGTCCACCGCTATCGTGGGTTCTCCAAACGCGGTGTTCAGGACAACGCTGGCCGTCTTGCGGCCCACGCCGGGTAGCGCCTCCAGTTCTTCCCGCGTGCGCGGGACCGCTCCACCATGGCGCTCGATGAGAAGCTTGCAGGTCGCGACCAGGTTCTTCGCCTTGGTCCGGTAGAGTCCTATGCTCTTGATATGGCGCTCCAGGCCCTTGCGCCCCAATGCGAGCAGCGCCTGCGGCGTGTTCGCGACCTTGAAGAGCCCCTCCGTGGCGAGATTGACGCTCTTGTCCGTGGCCTGTGCCGACAGCACCACCGAGACCAGCAGCTCGAAGGGGGACTGGTAATCCAGCTCGGTCGTCGGCTGCGGATTGGCGGCGCGCAGGCGTGTAAAGATTTCGTGGCGCTGGCGGGGATTCAAGGTGTAATAAGCGATACGCTACTTGTGCTGAATTTCACAATCCGCGATGGCGCTGGCAGATCTGTGACATTATAATCACCGCCATGACCCGTCCTCGTTTTCCTATCCTGGTTTTGGTCGCCTGGTGGTCCGCGGCGGGCGCCCTGCACGCCCAGGGGTTCAAGTTCTCGAACGAGGAGCAGGTAGACAACGCAGCGCAGGCAGAGCGACAGGCGAAGGTGCAGGCGCAACTGGCGATGCCGTGCAGGGACAAGATCAAGAACCAGAAAATCATGGTCCTCATCGGCGAGGACCGGAACGGTGTAATCTCGGCGAGTCAGGGTTCATACACTCCGCACGTGGACGCGATCAATCAGCGCCTCAAGTCCCTGGGTCTCAGGACCTACAGTCCGGAGGAGATCCGCAGGCAGGTCGCGCAAGCGGAAATAGACGCGTATTTCAGGAACGATCCGGATGCGGCGATCAGCGCCTCGAAGCGACTCGCGGCGCAGTACATTCTTCGCGGGCTGATTGCGACCCAGAGCGGCCGCAATGCGATCATCAACGTCAATCAGGTGAACGTCAGCATGAATTTCACCCTGACAGGGGCGAACGGCAGGATGATTTCCCAGGCAGGCGCGAAGAACGAAAGCTATGCGGGCCGTGACACCAGCGGCATGGCGCTCACCCTGATCAACGAACGTGCCGACGAGGTGGTCGCCCAGCTTTACAGCGACTATTGCCTGAAGGCAGGGGTGCAGGAGCCGGCCGCTGCACGCAGGAAATGATACCCAACGATGGAGAACTAGCATGAACGCGATACGGCAATCCAGGTTCGCAGGGGCCGCGGTCATCGCGGTATTTGTTTTGACCGCGAGCGCAGGAAGCGACGCGACCGCCCAGCCGCGTTTCGGCAATCCGTCGCCGACGGCCGGCAGCGAGACCTCGCAGCGCGCCAATGCGGCAGCCGACCAGGCGGCGTACCAGGAGGTTGAATACGTCAACAAGGGAACGAAAGGTCCCGCCCTGGTGGTGATTCCAGGTGAAGTAAAGAGCAACAACGCCTCCTTCACGCAACGGTTCCTCCCCAACAACATTGCCGATTTCGGCGAGCTGGAGCTGTCGCAGGCGAACTTCACGGTCCTGGAACGCAGCAATCTGGGCAACCTCTTGCAGGAGATATCGCTCGCCTACAACCTGGGTGACGTCGACAAAGCGCGTAAGACCATGCAGATGGGCAAGCTCAGGACGACCAAGTGGGTCGTCAAGTTCGACATTCTCAAGGCGGAACAGGTCGCCCAGAACTCCGAAGGTTTCGACGGCCGGTCAATCGGCAGCATCATCGGAATATTAGGTGGCAGCAGGGGTTCGGCCGCCGCGGGCACGGCTACGGGCTCTGTGCAGACGCGGGAGTCGAGCGGGGTATGGCTGATTGGCATGCGCTACAAGATCATGGATGCCAACACGACCGAACAGGTTGCGCAAGGCTACAAGGAACTCAGGATGGAGGTCGGCGCGAAAGCCACGAGCGTCCTGGGCGTATCGCAGAGCGCCCAGGGCGGGGTCGGGCTGGACACCATGGTGCAGCGCCTGGTTCAGACTGCGGTCTACGAGATCGACTCCAAGTACAAGTAGACGCTTTTCTTCAGGTCTACTGACTGAATCGCCGCGCGGCCCGTCTCGACGGACGCGCGGTTTTTGCGTGGGGTTCCGGTAAGCGCGTGGAGGGGAGCGATATGTCCACAGTGACCATGCTCGGGAAGTACGAGATCCGGCGCGAGCTGGGCAAGGGGGCGATGGGCATCGTCTACGAGGGTTTCGACTCGGTCATAGAGCGCACTGTCGCGATCAAGACGATACGCCCGGAACAGCTCGAAGCAACGCAGGCAGCGGACGTGCTGGTGCGATTCAAGCGGGAAGCCCAGGCGGCCGGCCGTCTCAATCACCCGAACATCGTCGGGGTCTACGACTACAGCGAGGCCACCGTCGAAGGCGAGGGCTCGCGTATCGCGTTCATTGCCATGGAGTTCGTGAAGGGCAAGGAACTCAGGGATTATTTCGAAGCCAACGAGCGATTCCTCACCAAGGATGTCGTGCGCATCATGGGTGCGCTCCTCGATGCGCTCGAACACGCGCACGAGAACGGCGTCGTCCACCGCGACATCAAGCCGGCCAATGTCATCCTGCTCGCCGACGGCAGGATCAAGGTGGCGGACTTCGGCATAGCGCGCATCGAGAACTCGGAGCTGACGCGGGCCGGCACCGTCATGGGCACGCCCTCGTACATGTCGCCGGAGCAGTTTCTCGGCGTTCCGGTGGACAGCCGGACCGACATCTTCTCCTGCGGGGTGATCCTGTACCAGTTCCTGACCGGCGAAAAACCGTTCGTGGGCAGCACGCACACCATAATGTACAAGGTGCTGAACGAGGAGCCGTTGGCGCCCTCGACGCTGAACGTGGCGCTGCAGCCGGCTTGGGACGCGGTAGTGAAGAAAGCCATGGCCAAGCAACCCGCGGATCGCTACCAGACCGCGGCGGAGTTTTCTGCAGCGATCAAGACGGCCGCAACTGCCAGTCGCGGCTCGAGCGACCAGACATTTGTCGATGCGAAGAGCGCGGCAGCGACCGATGCGACGGTTGTGAACGCGACCATTCCCGCGGGGGCGGCCCCCACACCTGCTGCGCGGCAGCCGATTGCGGCCGCAGCGCCCGCACCGGCCACGGCACCCGCTGCCGCGGTTCCTGATCGTGCAGGGTCAATCCCGCCGTCCGCAACGGCGAGGACGCGGACCAACGCTGCCATGTTGTTCGGTGGCGCTGCAGTCCTGTTGATCGCGGTTGCGGTGAGCTATCTCGTCCTGGGCAGGCGCGAGGCGCCTCAGGGCGCCGCGCAAAGCGCTCCTGTCGCGGGCGCCGTCGTGGCCAATGCCCCCGCGCCGGGAGCCGGTACTCCTGCTGTTTCCGCCGGAGCGCCTGTGGTTGCCGCACCGGCTGTTGCCCCTGCGGAACCGGGCACGATGATCATCAGCGCGCTGGGCCTGGCCGATCCGAAGGATCCCAGGTTCAATGGCGACCCGGCGGCGGCGCAGGCGGCGGCGCGTTCCGATGCCAGGCGGCAGCTGGTCGACAAGGCGCTCGCCCTGTACGTCGACCGGAGTTCGCTCGACAAGAACTATGCGGTGATCGAGCAGAAGCTCATGCCGCGTTCGGGCGCTTTCATCAAGACCGTCATTCAAGAAGGCGCGCCCGCAGCCGGCAAGGACGGGTTGATCGAGTCCGAAACGCGCGCGGTAGTCAAGGTACGCGACGTGCAGAAATCGCTCAACCAGATGTCCAAGGACGAACGCATCGACTTCATACGCAACAACGGCGATCCGAGAATCTCCATCCTGATGGTGATCCGCGACGGGGAATCCGCGAGCGCCTTGCCTCCCGGGCGATCGCAGCTTGCCGAGAATATGGTGAAGGAACGGGTCAAGTCGTTCGGCTTCCGCGTCTGGTCGGCGGACGGGGAGGTGAAGACCGGGCCGAATGCCAAGACCGCGGACTTCGAGATCCAGGGAGAGGTGCGGGTGAAGCAACTCTCGGCCAAGCTCGCGGCATCCGGTCTGACCATCACCAAGACCACCTTGACTTCATGGACTGTCAAGGCGATCGACAAGGCGAGCGGTGAAGAGATCTATCTCAACACCATAAGCCCCAAGGGCCAGAGCTGGGCCACCGAGGACCAGGCCCTGGCCGAGATAGGCAAGCTGGTCGGCGATGAATTCTCGAAGAACTTTTTTCTCCAGCACTTCAATTTCGGCTCGCAGCCGATCCTGCTCAAAATCGCGGGCCTGCCGGATGCGCGCAGCGCGCAGCAGGTGCTGCGCGAGCTGCGCGGCATCCGCCAGGTGCTGGACGCGCAGCTCGCAGCCGGTTCGAGCGCGTTCCAGCTGCAGCTGGCCGAAGGCAGCGCCACCGACATCGTTCAGGAGGCGATACTGAAACCGCTGAACGCAAAGCTGGGGCGCAGCTGTTTTGCGCTGGCGGGCGCGAGCGGCGCGGAGGTCAACGTGAACTTTTCCGCCGCCTGCGCGGAAGAGGCGGTGCGGGCCAGACTCGAAACGGCTCCTCCAGCGGGCCTCTTGAATGCCGAGGATCCCCGCAGCAAGGCCCTCCTCAAGGCTATCGGCTGGAAAACTATCTAGCCGCGGAGCGTGAAATCGACCGTTTCGTCGCTCGACTCGGCCATGCTGTGGCCGAACGTGATGCGGCCCTGGTTCCGGAGCATTACCTCTTCCCGGCGGAGGGCGATTTCGGCTTCCCCCGTAAACGTGACGAACGTGCCATTGGTGCTTTGATCTACCAGGAAGAACTTGTCGCGGCGCCGTTCGATGCGCGCATGCACGCGCGATGCTTTGCGGTCGGCAAGGACGAACTCGCAGCCGGCATCGCGGCCCAGGGAGATGGTCCCGTTCGCCTGCTCGAGAACGAGTTTTCGCGGGCCGTGGGCAAGGTGCAGCTCGATCTTTTTCGCGACCGTCACCGTCGACTGCGTGGCCATCGTGAGGTCCTCGCCATGCTGCCAGAGCACCTCGCAGACCTCGATATCGTCCAACTTGCCCTTGACCGAGAGCGCGGCGATTCCGCGGGTGGACTCACGCAGCGCCGGCGAAAGCTTCTCGACCGTCGCGCGGGTGGTGATGATTTGCATGCCCTTCGCAAGCCCGGCCATGCGCGCCGCGAGATTCACAGTGTCGCCGAATACGTCGCTCGCATCCTCTATCACGGAGCCGAAATGGAAACCGACCCGTATCGCCCGCTTGACATCGGCCACCGCAGGCAAGGCCGCGACCTTCACTTGCATGTCGCTCGCGGCGAGAAAGCCGCTGTCCGCACTCGGCAGCACGCACATGACCTCGTCGCCTATGGTCTTGATGACCCGGCCTGCATAGTGTGTGACAACGTCCCGCATCATGCCGATGCATTCGTCGATCAGGTGCTTCGCCCGGGTATCGCCGAGCGTGTCGTACAGCTTGGTGCTGCCGGAAATATCCGCGAACAACACGGCCAGTTCGGATGACTCACGTGACATAGTGCCGGGAGGATGCCTTCACTCGCGTCCCTCGTGACAAAACCACAGGGATGGTAGGGCAATTGTGGATTGCTGGCAATGCCGGTTATGAGAACAACCGCACGAACTACGCGGCGGCTACTTCCTCATCGCGATCTGGAACGTAGTCGCTCGCGGGCATGCTGCATAACACGCTCTATCGTTTCCCGCTTGACGCGCTCCGCTGCTTCGTTGCGCGCGGCGGCACGCCTCGCTTCCCGCTCCGACTTTTCGCGCGCAAGGCGTCCGGTGCGAGCCGCATAGCGGCGGCGGGCCAGGGCCGCGCGCTCCTTCCGGGGCAGCGCAGGAACCGTCTCCACCATCGCAATGCAGTCCACGGGACAGGGCGGGATGCACAACTCGCAACCCGTGCATTCGGCGGCGATGACCGTGTGCATGAGTTTCGCCGCGCCGGCGATGGCGTCCACAGGGCACGCCTTGATGCAGAGCGTGCAGCCTATGCATACGGCTTCGTCGATCACGGCCGCCATCGCGGGCTTGAAGACGCCGAATTCCGGAGCGAGCGGCTCGAAAGACCGCGCGAGCAGGGCCGCCAGATCTCGTATCGTCTCCTCGCCGCCCGGCGGGCACTGGTTGATCCCCGCGCGACTCGCCGCGATGGCCTCGGCGTACGGCCGGCAGCCTGGATAGCCACACTGGCGGCACTGGGTCTGCGGGAGGAGGGCGTCGATGCTATCTGCGAGCGTTTCGCTCATATCAGCGTAGCGTGAAGGTTACAATCTCGCCGCCCGCCTCCGCTGCGCTGTGCCCGAACGTGATGCGCCCGCGGCTGCGCAGCATGATCTCCTCCCGCCGCAGCACGAGCTCCGCTTCACCGTCGAAGGTCACGAAGGTGCCGTTGGTGCTCTGATCGATCAGGAAGAACTTGTCGCGTCGGCGCTCGATGCGGGCGTGCACGCGCGAGGCCTTGCGGTCGGCGAGGACTAACCCGCAGGTCGCATCCCGTCCCAGCGACACGGTCGCATCGGCGTTCTTCAGGACCAGTTCTCCGGAGCCGTGAGCGAGATGCAGCTCGAAGCGCGCCGGCGTCGCCACGCCCGCCGAAGCCGCGGTCAACGTCAGATCGTCTCCGATTTCCCAGATGACTTCACAGACCTCGATGTCGTCGCCCTTCCCCTTGATCGACAGGGCGGCGATCCTGCGGGTCGTTTCCTTGAGCGCCCGGGACAGCTGCTCCACCGTTGCGAGCGTGGTGATGATCTGCGCGGCCTTGGCGAGCCCGGCCATGCGCGCGGCGAGGTTCACGGTATCGCCGAAGACATCGTTCTCTTCCTCGATCACCGGGCCGGCGTGAAAACCGATCCGGACCGCCCGTTTCGAGCCGGACACCGCCGGCATCGCCGCTATCCTGGTCTGCATCTCGCTGGCGGCCAGAAGCCCGCTGCCGGCGTCGGGGAGCACGCACATGACCTCGTCGCCTATGGTCTTGATCACGCGGCCCGAGTAGTGCCCGACGATATCGCGCATCGCCCGGATACATTCGTCGACCACTGTCTTGGCGCGCGCATCGCCCAACGTGTCGTACAGCCTGGTGCTGTCCGAGATGTCGGCAAAGAGCACTGCCAGCTCCCTGGTTTTCCTATCTGCGTTCATCTGCGGTTTGCGTTTGATTCCTTACACAATTCCGCGACGCACTCCCGCACCAGCGCCGGCCCGCGGTACACCAGCCCCGTATAGAGCTGGACGAGTCGGGTCCCGGCCGCGATCCGCCCGGCCGCGTCGTCTGCACTCATGATACCGCCCACCCCGATTACCGGCACGGTTCCTGCCAGCGAATTGACGAGCGCCCGCGCGGCCGCGTCGGCGCGTGCCGTGAGGGGGGCTCCGCTCAACCCTCCTGCTTCCACGCCGTGCGGCAGCCCCTCGACGCCATCGCGCGCGAGCGTGGTGTTGGTAGCGATGACCGCTTCGATCTCGAGGCGCTTCAAGGTGTCGGCGATGGCCCCGATTTCCGCCGGGCCGAGATCCGGCGCGATCTTCACCGCCAGCGGCACGTGCCTGCCGTGCGCCTGCGCGAGGGCACGCTGCTCGCGCTTCAACGCCGCGAGCAGCCGGTCGAGCTCGTCGACTTGCTGCAGCTCGCGCAGGCGCTGCGTATTGGGCGAGGAGATGTTCACGGTCACGTAGCTCGCCAGCGGGTACACCTTGCGCAGGCAGGCAAGGTAGTCATCGGCGGCGTGCTCGATCGGCGTGTCCGCGTTCTTTCCGATATTGATGCCGAGCACCCCGCGGTAGGCGGCGCGCCGCACGTTCTCCACGAGCCGGTCCACGCCGTCGTTGTTGAACCCGAGCCGGTTGATGACCGCCCGCGCTTCGGGCAGCCGGAACATCCGGGGCGGCGGATTGCCGCGTTGCGGTCGCGGCGTGATCGTGCCGATTTCGACGAACCCGAATCCCAGCGCGGCGAGCGCGTCTATGAACTCTCCATTCTTGTCCAGTCCCGCCGCCAGTCCCACGGGATTGGGAAAGCGGAGTCCCATGACCTCGCGCGCGCATGCGTCCGTCGCAGGAACCGCGCCGGGAACGAGCCCGAGACGATGTACTGTTCGAAGCGAAGCAAGCGTCAGGTGGTGCGAGGTTTCGGCGTCCAGTGCGAACAGCAGCGGCCGGATTACTGCGTACGGCGTCATTGCGCTATTCTACCGGGCCGTAGAAAGTGTTTCGAACTGGAGTAGGGGAGCACGAGGGGAGTATTCCCCTCGTTCATTCATGGAAAAACGCTTTGAGCTCATCATCCGCATCACGGCCATGGCGCTGCTCGTGATCGGCTGCCTGATGGTGCTGCGGCCGTTTCTCGCCGCGATCCTTTCCGCCGCGATCCTGTGCTTCTCGACCTGGCCGGTCTACGCGTTTCTCGAGCGCAAGCTCGGCGGGCGGCGCACGCTCGCCGCGCTCGCCATGACGCTGATCGTGATTCTCGTCCTGGTGTTCCCGCTCGCGCTGGTCGCCGCGTCGTACGCCGACGAGATCCCGGACGCCGTCGAGTACGTGCGCGTCCTGCTGTCCGGGGGGCTGCCCCCGCCCCCTGACTGGGTGGCCTCGATCCCGGTCATCGGCGAGAGCGTGGATGCGTACTGGCGCGAGCTTGCCGCCAGCAAGGCGCAGCTGGACGCGCTGGTGAAGCGGTGGCTCGCGCCCGCGCGGGAGGGACTCGTGGCCACGAGCCTGTTGATCGGGGAGGGCGTGCTGCAGCTCACGCTGATCGCCTTCGTGGGCTTCTTTCTCTATCGCGACGGCGAGGCGGTCGTGCAGTCGCTGAAGAACGGGCTGAACCGCGTCGCGGGTCAGCTGACCGGCCGGCTGCTCGGCATCGTCGGCGGAACGATCAACGCCGTCGTATACGGCATCATAGGCACCGGGATCGCCCAGGCCCTCGCGGCAGCGATCGGCTTCCTGATCGCGGGCGTGCCGGGCGCGCTGATGCTCGCCTTTCTCACGTTTTTCCTGTCGATCGTGCCGGCGGGTCCCCCGCTGATCTGGGTTCCCGCGGCGATCTGGCTCTTCGTCGACGACAAGCCGGGCGCGGGCGTGTTCATGGCGCTGTGGGGCTTCTTCGTGATCAGCATGGTAGACAATATCGTCAAGCCGATCCTGATCAGCCGCGGCTCGAGCCTGCCCTTCGTGCTGGTGCTGCTCGGTGTGTTCGGCGGCGTGCTTGCTTTTGGGTTCGTGGGGATATTCCTGGGGCCGACGCTGCTGGCGGTCGGCTTCAACCTGTTGCGGCAGTGGACGGCGACGGCTGCTGTGCCGGAGTCACCGCATTCATAGACCCGAGGAGGTCCATGGGTCAACTCCCGTGAGGCTCCCGGCCGTAGAACGTCACGTAGAGCAGCAGGATGACCAGCCAGCACACCACGCCGGACCACAGGACATGGGTGAGGAAGTGCGCGCCCTGCAGCATGCGCCCGAATCCCAGCACCAGCCCCGCGCTCAAGCCCAGGATCAGGCCGGCACGGGCCAGCCGAGGGCTGCGCCGTGCGCGACCCGCGAAGTAGAACGCCAGCAGCGAGAAACCGGTGGATGCGTGCCCTGCCGGAAAGCAGTGGCCCGGTGCCGCAGCGGGCGGCGCGGGTTCCAGCAATTTAGTATAGGGAAGGAGCCCGCCGTATTGCTCGAGATCCCAAGGACAGTGCTTGCCGCTGACGAGCTTGAGCGAGGTGACTGCGGCCGTCGACAGCGCAATCGATGCGCTGACGAAGAGGAGCAACCGCCGGTGCGGCCTCAACGCGGCAACCGTGAATGACAGCAGGAAGCCCGCGATCGCGAGCCCGGCGATCAGCGCGACGACATACTTGGTCCAGTAGTGCAGCACGACCTCGAGGAAGGCGTTGTAGCGCAACGGAAAGCCGCCGATAAGGGGATCGAAGAACCAGCTCTGGACGAGGCGGTCGAGATCGGTGGCTTCCAGAGCCAGCAATGCGGCGGCTCCAGCGAGCGGCAGGGTCACCAGCAGCCAGTCGAAGCGAGGCTCGGGGAGGGCGATGCTGGTTCTGTTCGATGTCACGGGCGTGCCGATGGGCGAGACGACGGGGAGGCTATCCCCCGGCACGTCAGGAGCGTGTCAAGAAAGTGTGAAGGAACCGTGAGCTTTCCCGGGCGCCGCGATGGATTCGTCGCTGCTGTCTTTTCGCTTCGTCACCTGCAGCCGATTTGACGCTTCGTTGGCAGGTTCTTCACAATTCCCTGACACGACCCCCGGTAGGCTGGTGGGCCCGTATCCCCGGGCTTTTTGGCCTGCTCAATGTCTCTCCCGCATGCGGCTCGCGAAGGAGCACGGAGTCGCTGGTCACGCCTCCGCCGCGACGGAATAGCGCTGCCCCTTCCGGCGCTCAACCTGTGCGTCGCGATCTGGCTGCTCGCCCTGCTGAATGCGCCGTTCTGGCGTGCGCTGTGGCGCGCGGTCGGAGGCTGGGACGCCCATCGCGCCGGCTACCTCCTGTCGCTGCCGGTGCTGGCGCTGCTGTGGGTATGGCTCCTGCTCGAATGCCTGACATGGGGCCGCGCCGCCAAGCCCGTGCTGGCAGCGATTCTGCTGGTTTCAGCGGCCGTGGCATACATGATGAGCGTGTACGGCGTGGTCCTCGATCGCACGATGATCGCGAATATCGTCGCGACCGACCCTGCAGAGGCGGCCGAGCTTTTCAGCTTCACGCTGCTCGGCTGGCTGCTCGTTCTCGGCGCGGCACCAGCCTGGCTCCTGCTGCACGTGCGGATACCCGGCCGCCCCTGGCATCTGCGGCTGCTTGGCAAGGCTGTCACCTTCGGTATTCTCGTTGGTAGCGCGGCGCTCCTCGTCGTGCCGTCCTTCCAATCGTACGCATCCCTGTCGCGCAATCACCGTGACCTGCGTCTGCACCTCGTGCCCTCGAACTACCTCGCAGCCGCACATGGCTATCTCAAGGCGCACCTGGCGGTCGAGAAGCGCCTCGAGCCGGTGGCGCTCGACGCAACGAGGAGACGCGCGGCCGATAGCAGCGAGTCGAGGCGCACGCTCACGGTGCTCGTCATCGGTGAAACTGCGCGCGCCGCGAATTTCGGGCTGAACGGCTACGCGCGCGAGACCACACCGGAGCTGGCGCGCGAAACCGATCTGATCAGCTTCACGGCGGTGCGCTCCTGCGGCACGTCGACGGCCGTGTCCCTGCCGTGCATGCTTCTGGACGTAGGCCGCGCCGGATTCAGCGACGGGCTCGCCGCACGGCGCGAGAACCTGCTGGATGTGCTGCAGCGCGCGGGCTATGCCGTGCTGTGGCGCGACAACAACGGCGGCTGCAAAGGCACGTGCGATCGTGTTGTTTACGAAGATCTCACGCGACAGAGCGTGCCGGGCCTGTGCGCCGGCGGAGAGTGCTACGACGAGATCCTTCTGCACGGACTGCAGGAGAAGCTGGATGCCTCGAACCGCGACACGGTCGTCGTCCTGCACATGAAAGGGAGCCATGGACCGGCCTACTATCTTCGATATCCGCCGGCCTTCGAGCACTTCAGCCCGGTCTGCAGGACGAACCAGTTCGAGCGATGCGAGCGCGAGACTATCGTGAACGCATACGACAATACGCTGCGCTACACGGACCACGTGCTTGCGCGCACGATTGCGCTCCTCCGCCGGAACGCGAATCGCTACGACGCGTCTCTCCTGTACGTATCGGACCACGGCGAGTCGCTGGGTGAGCGCGGCCTGTACCTGCACGGCATGCCGTACGCTCTCGCACCGTCCGAGCAAACCCACGTGCCGATGGTGATCTGGCTGTCTGCAGGCGCGCAGGAGCGGTTCGGCATCGACACGGGCTGCCTGCGCGGGAGCCGGGGCGAAAGCCTGTCGCACGACAACCTCTATCATTCAATGCTCGGCCTGCTGGATGTGCTGACCGTCGTGTACCGCTCCGAGCGCGATGTTCTTCGAGCCTGCCGCACCCCCGGCGAATGGGTGGCGGTCTCGGGAAAGACCCACTAGGAGCGCACCGGCGTCCACCGGTGGTTCCACGGCCTGTCTCTTCCGATGGACGGCGACGCTCCCGCCGGCGGGCGAAGGACCTAAGGGAAGGTGATGGCGAAAGTGCTGCCGCTTGTCGGGGTGCTGGTGACTTCGATGCGCCAGCCGTAGTGGTCGCAGATCCGTTTCACGATGGCAAGGCCGAGACCGGCGCCGGCGGACGCGCCTTCCGCCCGAAAGAACCGGTCGAATATGCGCGGCAGATGCTCCGCGCTGATGCCGTGCCCCGAGTCGGATACCGTCAGGCGCTTTGCGGCGTAGGCGATCCTCACGAAGCCGCGCTCGGTATAGCCGACGGCATTGCGCACCAGGTTCGCGAGCACGAACCGCAGCGCCTGGTGGTCGAGATCGAGCACATCGTCGGGTTTGATCGCGACCTCGATCGTCAGGCCCTTGCGGGAGATCTCGGGGCGATATGGCTCCATCGCCTCCGCCACGCACTCGGCGAGCACGACCGGCTCGAGCTTTCCGGCCTCCTGTCCGCGCGCAAGCAGGAGCAGCGCCTGTATCTGCTCGCCCATGCGCTGCGCGGCTTCGCTGACGCGCAGGACGCGCTCGCGGGATTTGCCGGAGACCTCGGCATCCGCCAGGAGCAGCTCGCAGCTCGTCTGAATCGCGGTGAGGGGGGTACGCAGCTCGTGGCTGGCATTGGCGGTAAACTCCTGCTCGCGCCTGATCATCAGATCCATGCTTGCCTGGTAGTCATCGAACGCCCGCGCCAGTGTCGCCACTTCCGGATCCTGACCGGATCGGGCAAGGGACTCGCGTGCGCGGCCGGGCTTGAGGTTGGCGACTGCCCGGGATAGATCCGCGACCTGCGACACCAGGACGCCGGAAAGCCAGTAGCCGAGGACCAGCGAGACCAGTGCGGCGGTGAGCACGGAGACTACGACCAGCAGCTTGAACTCCCGCTCGCGCTGCTCGTGCAGCCCGACTTCGTACGAGACGATGTAGCGGACGCCGGCCGCATCGCGCACGAACGCATGCGTTTCCTGGCTGCCGACGAATATCTCATGGCTCCCCACAGGGAGCTTCCGCAGGTGCTCGGGCAACCGGGCCTGCTCCGCAGCGCCGCGCACTATGTAGCTCTTGAGAGTGGATCCCTGCTGGGGCACGTGGCCCGGTTCCTCGCGATGGCGCTGAACGAGGTAATCCATTTCCTCGGTGATGATCTGCTGGATCAGCGCTTCCTCCATTTCCTCGGAGGCTGTATAGAGCGTGAACCCGAGCGCGCCCACGACCAGCAGGCACGCGAGTGCGAGCGCTAAGGCTATGCGTAGGCGCATTCCCGGCTTGAACATGGTCATTCGCGCCGGAGGCGAACTCGCTCGATCATCTCGTCTTGAGCCGGTATCCCATGCCATGGACGTTCTCAATGGGGTCGTAGCCGCCAGCCTGGGCCAGCTCGCGCCGCAGCACGTGCATGTGGCTGCGCAGCGTGTCGCTGGTTTCCTGCTCGCCGCCCCACACCGCGTGCTCGAGCTCGCTGCGGCTGAAGACGCGGTTCGGCCGCGCCATCAGTGTCTCCAGCAGGCGCACGCATTTGGGCGGCAGCTTGACGTCCTTGTGCCCGAAACGGATCGCCAGCGTCTCCGGGTCGAACGACAGGCTTCCTGCAGTGAGGGTGCTCGCGGTGACACGTCCGGCGTGGCGCTTGTGCAGCGCCAGCAGCCGCGCCTCGACTTCCTTCAGGGCGAACGGCTTTACCAGGTAATCGTCGGCGCCGCGCGCGAAGCCTTCGAGCTTGTCGTCCAGCGTGTCGCGCGCCGTCAGCATCAGCACGGGCGTGGAGTCGTGTGCTTCTTCGCGCAGCTTGCGGCACAGCGCCGCGCCGTTCATCCCGGGCAACCCCAGGTCGAGCACGATGGCGTCGAATCCGCCGGTCACGGCCCGGTGGAGGCCGGTCACGCCATCGGCTGCAGTATCGGGAACGTGGCCGCGTTCTTCGAGGAAGTCGTACAGGTTCGCGGCGATCGCCGGGTCGTCTTCGATGATCAGTACGCGCACTGGAGAGCGAAAGAGACCGGTCACGCCTTCCGGGGTGGGGCGACCGGTTGCGCCTTCCGGGGTGGGGCGACCGGTTGCCAGCGGCCGTCGATCAGGCCCTGCATCGGCTGGAACTGGATCTTGTACGCCATCTTGCGGCTCTGGGCGATCCAGTAGCCGAGGTAGAGGTAGGGCAGATCCAGGCGGCGGCACAACTCGACCTGCCACAGGATGTTGTAGGTGCCGAAGCTCGCGCCCTCGATGTCCGGATCGAAGAAGGTGTAGACCGAGGACAATCCGTCGTGCAGCTCGTCCACGATCGAAACCATCCGCAGGGCGCCGTTCTCGCGGAATTCGATCAGCTTCGAGTCGACGTTGCTCTGGAGCAGGAAGTGGCGGTACTGTTCGCGGCTGTCGTGATCCATGCCGCCGCCGGAGTGGCGGCGCGACTGGTAGCGCAGGTAAAGCGCGTAGTGCTCGGGGCTGTACTTGAGCTCGAGCATGTCTGCTTTGAGCGCCTGGTGGCGGCGCCAGGTCCTGCGCTGCGCGCGCGAGCGGGTGAACTCCTCGGCCTGGATGCGCACGGGCACGCAGGCGCGGCAGTGGTCGCAGTACGGGCGGTAGGTGAAAGCGCCGCTGCGGCGAAAGCCCGCCCGCACCAGCTCGCTGTAGACGGGAGCGTCGATCAGGTGGCTGGGCGTCGCGACCTGCGAGCGCGCCATCCGGTCGGGCAGATAGCTGCAGGGGTACGGCGCAGTCGCGTAGAACTGCAGTACCGACAGCGGAAACTCAGTCAAATAGGTCATCGTCCAGCCGCCAAATACCCCCGGTCTGCGGGTAGTTTACCAATTCCCCGAGCTTTCGGATAAAGGCTGCCCGGGGGACCTCGCGCGCTCCCAGCCGGGCCAGGTGCGGGGTTGTCATCTGGCAATCGATGATGCCGTAGCCCCAGCGCTCGAGTTGCCGGGCCAGATGCGCCAGCGCGATCTTGGAGGCGTCCGTGGCGCGGGTGAACATGGATTCGCCGAAAAACACCCGTCCCAGCGCGACGCCGTAGAGGCCGCCGGCCAGCTCGTCCCCGATCCAGGTCTCGAGCGAGTGGGCATGCCCGGCGCGATGGAAGGCTTCGTATGCGTCCACCATCTGCGGCGTTATCCAGGTCCCCGGATTGCCGTCGCGCGGCGCGGCGCAGGCTTGCATCACGGCGCCGAAGGCGGTGTCGGCGCGCACCTCGTAGTCGCCGCGCCGCAGGCGCTTCCCGAGCGAGCGCGAGATCTTCAGCTCCGCCGGAAACATCACCATCCGTGGATCGGGGCTCCACCACAGTATCGGCTGGTCCTCGTTGAACCACGGAAAAATCCCTCTCCGGTATGCCTGGAGGAGGCGAGGTACGGAGAGGTCCGCGCCGGCGGCGAGGAGTCCGTTGGGCTCCTTCAACGCCCGGCCGACCGGGGGGAAGGCGTCCTCTGCTGTCAGCCACGGGATCATCGCGACATTCTACGGGCTTGCCCCGTCCTCCCGGCGGGCGCCAGCCGGTGAAATAGGCCCGTTTCCGCGTTCTTCTCCGGCATTGGCCGCGGCAGGGCATGGCTATGATCGATTCTCAGGACAGTTGCAAGGGACGCATGCCAACGGCAAGCCCCGCATTGACCAGGTACGAGGAGAGCACACATGGACGGGGATGTTGCGGCAGACGTTTCGGGGGCAAGCCGGTTCCTGCGTTTCGCAGGCAAGCCGGCGCGCTGGTCCTCGTCGCGGCTCGCCGTCGCCATCGGGCAGCTCGTCGTGTTCAGCCGGCGTCAACCGGACACGACGCTTGGCGAATTGCAGGCGGCGGTGCTCGGCTCGATCGAGGGCAGGCCGGGCTTTTCCACCGACCGCGACGTGCTCCTCGAGGAATTCGACGAGCTGATCGAAGTCCACGGCTCGAGCGCAAGGCTGGCCGAAGTCTTCCTGTGAGGTAGAACATGTCCATAGGCGAGATCTGCGACAAACGGGTACCCACCGCGCCGGCGGCGACGACGGTCCTGGCGGCGGTGAAATCGATGCACAGCTGCGGCGACCGCATGATCGTGGTTACCGACGAGCGTGGCGGCAGACGAGTCGCCGTGGGCGTCGTTACGGACTACGAGCTGCTGGGCGTCATGGCGCAGGGAGAAGATCCGTCGCAGATCACCGTGAGGGACATCATGTGTCCCTGTCCCGCGTTCGTGTCCGAAGCCGATGACGTTATCGACACGCTGTGCTGGATGCACCGGCACCATCTGCGCGACGTCATCGTCCACGGCAAGGGCGGCGCGCTCCTGGGGACGGTAAGCCTGAACCAGCTGGCCGACAGCGTTGCAAGCGAGTTGAGCGAGGTGGCGTCGTCGCCGGAGGCTGACTGCGTTCAGGATCGTGCTTTGCACTGAGCGAGGCGCGCGTCGGAATCCTCCGACACGGTTTCGTCTGCAACTTGACCGGATAGCCGCTGTCCCAAGAAGAGTAAGAGATCAGCCTGCCCGTCTGTCAGCCAGCTAACACGGGAGTTGAGGCTGTTTCCGGCTTCTTTTCCCGGGATTGGAGCACTGCAGGCGGGGGATATGATTTCTGAAATTGATGGAGATCACCACCATGGGCGCGAGACCGGAGATACAACCTGCCAGAATTGAAGCGGAACGCTTTTTTCCCTTTACGGACGCGCCGCGCCCCTGGGCCTCCGAGCGGCTCGAGGCTGCCATGGAAGAGCTGGCCGGATACATCCGGCGCCAACCGGACGTCACGCTGGGCGAGTTGCGCGCGGCCTTCCTCGGCACCGGCTTCACATGGTCGGCGGATGGAAAGCTGGCGTTCTCTCCCTCGCGTCTGGCGCTCATCGATGAATTCGACGAGCTGATCGAAGCCCACGGCTGGGACGCGCGGGCCGCCGATCTCTTCCTGTAAGCCTTCCTCCCTCCGGCAGCGGTTGAATCACCGCCACGCCGCCGGTATCCTGCTGCTTCAGCGCCGGCTGACCAGAAAGCCGACGATGAACCCGATCATTCCGGACACGCCGACGGCGGTCCACGAGTTCTCCTTGACGTAGCGGTCCGTCGTAGCGGCCGCTTCCCTGCCTTGCACGACGACCGTGTCCTTGGCGCGGGTGAGCGCCGTCTGGACGCGGTTGCGCGCGGCGGCGAGCTTCTCGCCGGACTCTGCCGCGGTCGCCCTGACGAGTTCCTCGACGTCCGTCGCGAGTATCCTGACGTCGGCGACGAGCTTTTCTGCGGGTGCATTCATGGCTGACTCCTCATGGTGGGTCGTTGGTCGAGCGCGCAGGCTACGCGCGAAAGTGGGTCCCGCACGGGATCGTCCCACAACTGGTAGGGCAGAAAGAACGAGGGAGAAGTTCAATCCCGATTCGCGTTCGAACCGGGGACGGCGGACAATGGGCTCGCCATGCCCGAACCGCCGACTGTCGCCGGATGCGGACGCCGGATGGAATTGTCCGGGCCCGGCGAGCCGCTGCGGCTGGTAGTGCGCAATCGCGGCACACCGGGACCCGGACAGGTCCTCATTCGCGTGTCTGCCTGCGGCGTGTGTCGCACGGACCTTCATATCGTCGATGGCGAGTTACCGGCGCTCGACCGCCCGGTCGTGCCGGGACACGAAATCGTCGGCACGGTAGCCGAGTCCGGGCCCGGCGCGGAGCAGTTCCAACCGGGCGAGCGCGTCGGCGTCCCCTGGCTCGGTTGGACCTGCGGGGCTTGCCATTACTGTGCCAGTGGGCGGGAGAACCTGTGCGGCGCGGCCCGCTTCACCGGCTACCAGATCGACGGCGGCTACGCCGATTACGCCATCGCCGATGCCCGCTACTGCTTTGCCCTGCCGCACGGCTGCACCGATGCCGAGGCCGCGCCCCTCCTCTGCGCGGGACTGATCGGTTACCGCGCGCTCGTCATGGCGGCTGATGCCCGGCGGCTCGGCATCTACGGCTTCGGCGCTGCAGCGCATATCGTGGCGCAGGTGGCGCGGTTTCAGGGACGCAGCGTGTACGCCTTTACCCGTCAGGATGACCGCGAGGGGCAGACGTTCGCGCTCTCGCTGGGAGCGTGCTGGGCGGGCGCGTCGAGCGAGCTGCCGCCCGAACCGCTCGACGCGGCAATTCTGTTCGCACCGGTCGGTGCACTGGTCCCCGCCGCCCTGCGCGCCGTGGCGAAGGGCGGGACAGTGGTCTGCGCCGGTATCCACATGAGCGACATACCGTCGTTTCCGTATGAATTGCTCTGGGGCGAGCGGCGGATCGTCTCGGTTGCCAACCTCACGCGCAAGGACGGAACGGCGTTCCTGGCGCTCGCGCCGAAAGTGCCGGTGAAGACGACGATAGAGACCTTTGCGCTGGAGGAAGCAAACACGGCCCTCGCGCGGCTACGCGAGGGGAAGATCAACGGCGCGGCGGTACTGATGATGAATGGGGCTTGAGGGCATGACGGACCATCCTGCGGCGTTTCTGAACCGTCTCGGAGAGTTGGAGATCTCCTACCTGCGTGAGACCGACCCCGTCCGGCAGTCGGGATTCGGCGGAGGCCACGAACGCTGGCGTACGGAACGGGCTTTGGTCCTCGATGCCGTCTCCGGCGATGGCGATTTCCTGGACGTCGGCTGCGCGAACGGCTACCTGCTGGAATGCCTCGTCCAATGGGGACAGGCACGGGATGTCCGTCTGACGCCCTACGGGGTGGACTACGGAGCCCAACTCATTGCCCTGGCGAAACAGCGCCTCCCGCAGTACGCCGCGCACTTCTGGGTGGCAAATGCCTGGGAGTGGACCCCACCTCGACGGTTCCGCTACGTTTACAGCTTGCATGATTGCGTCCCTGCGGCACTGCTGCCCGAGTACATCCGCCGTCTGTTGACGCAGTACGTGGAACAAGGCGGGACCCTGATCATAGGGGCATATGGCAGCGGCTCCAGGCAGGAAGCGGCGCGCGATATTGCGCAAGACCTGGCTGCCGCCGGTTTTCGTTTGGCCGGATCTTCGTCCCGGGGGGCATTGCCTGTGGCAAGGGTCGCCTGGCTCCAGGCAGGACATACCGGCGTTTCCTTATGAATTGCTCATTGAGCCTCTGTTTGAAGCGGCTGTGTCCGTGTGCCCGTTCAGTTGATTCAGATCAAGAACGGCCTGGCATGCTCGCCTAAACTGGTTTCGATGGCGGCAGATGACAAGAGCGCGAATACGGTTGCCGGTGCGCGGAAAGTCGCCGTGGCGACCATCATGCAGGAGCATCGCACGCTCGCCACTGTCCTGTCCGCTTTGCGGCAGCGGCTCGCCAAGGTCGCGGACCAGCATGCAGAAGCGGATTTCGGGTTTTTAGCGGCCGCGTTGTATTACATCAACGATTTTCCGGAGCGCTACCACCACCCGAAAGAAGACAAGCACCTTTTCCCTGCGCTGCGTCGCAGGACCGATCGCTTTGATGCCGTGCTGGACGACCTTCAGGCCGAGCATGTCCGGAGCGAGCGGATGATCGCGTCCATGGAGCACGCCCTCGTGCACTCCCAGGGCGGAGCGCCGGATGGACTCGAATCGTTCAAGTCCACGGTCGATGCCTACGCAAACATGCTATGGGGGCACATACGCAAGGAAGAGGAACTGCTGGCCCTGGCGCCGGACTACCTCGAAGATGAGGACTGGCAAAAAATCGCCGACGCGTTCGACGCCAACGACGATCCACTGTATGGCGCCCGCCGCGACGAAGAATTCGGCAAGCTCTATTCCCGGATTGTGAATTCCCTGCCTAGCAAGATGCGACCGGCAAGGAGCTCTCGGGGAGCCTGGGACTGATTCGGGAGCAGTGCCGGATGTCCCGCGAATCAGGTCGGCGCGCAGCGACACGGGCACAGCGGATGTGCGGCGGGAAGATATCCCGACCCAGTTGACATGACGCAGACGGCGTTTTCCGGGACTGCTCAGTGCTGGTGCTCGTGTTCACGGTATCCGCGCTTACCGTTCTAATCGGGGCGACGCAGCGAGTTGCAAGCGTCAGTTTGTTGGCGGATGTAACGTCCGCGCCTGTCGCCGCCCCGGACTCGGGTGCCGGCATGTCGAGCTGGGCCAGCGACCCGTTAACCTCCGTTTGATCTGGATCAAACTCCGCTTTTTACCTTGCACGTAGACTTTCTTTGTGCCTGTAGACAAGGAAGCTATGGCGTCGGAGAAATGCAAGCAGTGGTCGGTAGTGACGGCGAGCACGACCGCATTCACGGTTTGCTTCATGGTCTGGATGATGTTTGCCGTCATCGGCATTCCCATCAAGCAGGCGCTGGGGCTCAACGAGACCCAGTTCGGGGTTCTGGTTGCGACGCCAGTGTTGACCGGTTCGCTGATCCGTCTGCCCCTGGGCATGTGGACCGACCGCTACGGCGGGCGCATCGTGTTCTTCGTGCTGATGCTCTCCACTGTGATCCCGATCTGGATGATTTCCCGGGGCACCGAGTTATGGCACTTCCTCGTGACGGGGCTCTTCGTGGGCATGGCCGGCGGTTCCTTCACCGTTGGCATCGCCTACTGCGCGCGCTGGTTTCCGCGGAACCGCCAGGGGCTCGCCATGGGCATCTTCGGCATGGGCAATACTGGCGCTGCCGTCACCAAGCTCGTGGCGCCGACCATCGTCGTGGCCTACGGTTGGGCGATGGTGCCGAAGGTGTATGCCGCGCTCATGACGGTGACGGCGATGCTCTTCTGGTTGTTCAGCTTCACCGACGAGAAGCATACCGCGGATGCGTCGCAGGTGACCGTCAGGCAGCAGCTGACCGCGCTGAAGGATCCCAGGGTGTGGCGCTACAGTCAGTACTACTCGATCGTCTTCGGCGGCTACGTGGCGCTGTCGCTGTGGATGACCAAGTACTACATCACCGAGTACGGCTTCGATATCCAGCTGGCGGCGCTGCTAGCCGCCGGGTTCAGCATACCCGGGGGCCTGTTGCGCGCCATAGGCGGCTGGTTTTCCGACAAGTACGGCGCGCATACCGTCACCTGGTGGGTCCTGTGGATCGGCATGGTCTGCCTGTTCTTCCTGTCCTATCCGCAGACCGATTTCACCATTCATACCGTGTCGGGCCCCAGGACTTTCCATCTCGGCCTCAATCCGACCGTGTTCACTATCATCATGTTCACCATGGGCATTGCCTTCGCGATCGGCAAGGCCTCGGTCTTCAAGTACATCTCCGACGACTATCCGCAGAATATCGGGGTGGTGTCCGGCGTAGTCGGCCTGGCGGGGGGGCTCGGCGGCTTCATCCTCCCCATCATGTTCGGCGCGCTGGTCGACCTCACGGGAGTGCGTTCGTCCGCGTTCATGCTGATGTTCGGGATCGTCTGGGTGTCCCTCATGTGGATGTATTTCACGGAGGTGCGGCCGATCGGTGTCGAGCTGGGCCGCAAGCATCCCGAACCCGCGCACTTTTCCTGAACACCGGGAACTGGAGCCATCATGAGCATGCAGGACGCAGCGAGCTTCACAGCCGCCGGCAAACCGGCCCGCGCCGGGTCCACCGACATCGAGAAGTGGGATGTCGAGGACAATGCCTTCTGGGAATCGCAAGGCAAGCAGATCGCCTACCGCAACCTCTGGATCTCGGTGCCGAGCCTCCTGTGCGGCTTCGCGGTCTGGGGCATGTGGGGAATCATCACCGTCCAGATGCTCAACCTGGGCTTCCCGTTCACCCAGGCCGAATTGTTCACGCTGACCGCGATCGCCGGCATCTCCGGCGCGACGATGCGCATCCCGGCCTCGTTTCTGATCCGCCTGGCGGGCGGGCGCAATACCATCTTCCTGACCACCGCGATGTTGCTCGCCCCGGCACTGGGCACGGGAATCGTGCTGCAGCACAAGGACTGGCCGCTGTGGGCGTTTCAGCTGATGGCGCTGTGGTGCGGCGTGGGCGGCGGCAACTTCGCCAGCTCCATGTCCAACATCAGCACCTTTTTCCCGAAACGGCTGCAGGGCACCGCGCTGGGCCTGAACGCAGGCCTCGGCAACTTCGGCGTAACCACCATGCAGGTCGTGATCCCGCTCGTGATGACGGTCGGGATCTTCGGCGCGTTCGGCGGCGAACCGATGACGCTTATGAAGGACAGTGGCTGGATCTTCGGCAAGATCGCGGCCGGAACGCCCACCTGGATCCAGAACGCCGGCTTTGCGTGGCTGCTGTCCCTGGTGCCCCTGGCCATCCTGTGCTGGTTCGGCATGAACAACCTGAAGACGGTCTCGCCCGATACCGGTCATCCACTCGTCGCGTTCGCCAGGATCACCTATCTGTACACGCTGGCCTTCGTGCCCTCCATCCTCTGCCTGTACCTGTACCTGCCTAAGCCGACCGGTCTCGGCCTCATCAGCATGTGGGTGGCGATTCCCCTCGACATCGTAGCCGCGCTACTGGTGATGAAACTCGCGGCGTTCGGTCCGATGAAGGAGGGCGTCGCCAAGCAGTTTCTTATCTTCCGTGACAAACACACCTGGTCGATGACGTCGCTGTATATCGTGACTTTCGGCTCGTTCATCGGTTTCTCGATGGCGTTGCCGTTGTCGATGAAGGTGATCTTCGGCGTCAGCCATGTGCCCGATGCCAACGGCGTGATCCAGCATACGCTGAACAACCCGAATGCGCCGAGCGTCCTTGCGTATGCGTGGATCGGCCCCTTCGTGGGGGCGGCGGTGCGGCCGGTCGGCGGCTGGATTTCTGACAAGGTCGGCGGTTCCATCGTCACTCAGATCATCTCGGCGGTGATGGTGGTCGCCTCGGTCGCGGTCGGCTACGTGATGATGCAGGCCTACGGCTCGGCCACTCCCGAGACGCACTTCCCGCTGTTCCTGGGCCTGTTCATCGTGCTGTTCTTTGCCAGCGGCATAGGCAACGGATCGACGTTCCGCACCATCGGCGTCATCTTCGATCGCCAGCAGGCCGGCCCGGTGCTGGGCTGGACCTCGGCGATCGCCGCCTACGGTGCTTTTGTCGCGCCGATCGTGATTGGCGAGCAGATCAAGGCCGGCACGCCGGAGATGGCGATGTACGGCTTCGCCGTCTTCTACGCGCTATGCCTGGTTCTCAACTGGTGGTTCTACCTGCGCGCCGCTGCGTACGTGAAGAATCCCTAGTCCGTACTCGACCGCGTTTCGGCGCAAAACTTCCAGGAACATCCGCATGAGCCACTTCCTCGATCGCCTGACCTATTTCTCCCAGCCACGGGAATCCTTCGCCGACGGCCATGGCGTGGTCACGGGAGAAGACCGCACCTGGGAGGACGCCTACCGCAATCGCTGGGCGCACGACAAGATCGTGCGCTCCACCCACGGCGTCAACTGCACGGGGTCGTGCTCGTGGAAGATCTACGTCAAGGGGGGCATCGTCACTTGGGAGACCCAGCAGACGGACTATCCCCGCACCCGCTGGGACATGCCCAACCACGAGCCGCGCGGCTGCGCGCGCGGCGCGAGCTATAGTTGGTACCTCTACAGCGCCAACCGCGTGAAATATCCGATGGTGCGCGGGCGCCTGCTGAAGTCCTGGCGCGAGGCGCGCCTGAGCATGGGTCCGGTCGAGGCCTGGGCTTCCATCGTCGAGTCCGACGTCAAGCGGCGCGACTACCAGAGCGTGCGCGGGCTCGGCGGCTTCGTGCGCTCGAGCTGGGACGAGGTTAACGAGATCGTCGCCGCGGCCAACATCTATACGATCAAGAAGCATGGTCCTGACCGCGTGATCGGGTTCTCGCCCATTCCCGCCATGTCGATGGTGAGTTATGCGGCCGGCAGCCGCTATCTCAGTCTCATCGGCGGCGTGTGTATGAGCTTCTACGACTGGTACTGCGACCTGCCGCCCTCCAGCCCGCAGGTCTGGGGCGAGCAGACCGACGTGCCCGAATCGGCGGACTGGTACAACTCCGGGTTCATCATTGCCTGGGGCTCCAATGTGCCCCAGACCCGCACGCCCGACGCGCACTTCTTTACCGAGGTTCGCTACAAGGGCACCAAGACGGTGGCGGTAACGCCCGACTATTCGGAGGTCGCCAAACTTTCCGACATCTGGCTGCATCCCAAGCAGGGGACGGACGCCGCCGTCGCCATGGCCATGGGCCACGTGATCCTGAAGGAATTCTATTCCGACAAGCGCAGCGCGTACTTCGACGATTATGCGCGCCGCTACACCGACCTCCCGATGCTGGTGATGCTGAAGGAGCACGCCTTGCCGGGCGGCGCGACAATAGTGGTGCCCGACCGGTATGTGCGGGCGTCCGATTTCGGGGACAAGCTCGGGCAGGCCAACAACCCGGATTGGAAGACGGTCGCATTCGACGAGGACGGCAAGGTGGTTCTGCCGAACGGTGCCATCGGCTTTCGCTGGGGTCCCGATGGCCGGGCCGATCAGGGACAGTGGAACCTGGAGGCGAAGGAAGCGCATCACGGCAAGGACGTAAGGCTCAGGCTTTCCCTGCTCGAGGGTGCCAAGCCCGTCACCGATACCGCCAAGGTCGGTTTTCCGTACTTCGGCGGCATCGTGAGTGTCCATTTTCCGAACAACGTGCTGCCCGGCGAGAACGGTGACGTGCTGGTGCGCACCGTGCCCGTGCAACGCATCCCTCTCGGGAACGGACAGGATGCGCTGGTCGCCACCGTGTTCGACCTGCAGGCCGCGAACTACGGCGTGGCGCGCGGCCTCCCCGGCGAGCTCGCCGCCGCCAGCTACGACGACGACACCCCGTACACCCCTGCGTGGCAGGAGCGCATCACCGGCACGCCCCGCGACCAGGTGATCGCCGTGGCCCGCCAGTTTGCGGACAACGCCGACAAGACCCAGGGCAGGTCGATGGTGATCATCGGCGCGGCCATGAATCACTGGTATCACTGCGACATGAACTACCGCGGCGTGATCAACATGCTGATGATGTGCGGCTGTGTCGGCAAGAGCGGCGGCGGCTGGGCGCACTACGTCGGGCAGGAAAAGCTCCGGCCGCAAACCGGCTGGACGGCGCTCGCCTTCGCGCTCGACTGGATACGCCCGCCGCGGCAGCAGAACAGCACGAGTTTCTTCTACGCGCACACGGACCAGTGGCGCTACGAAAAGCTGGGGGTCGGCGAAGTGCTCTCGCCGCTCGCGGACAGAAAGCAGTTCGGGGGCAGCATGATCGACTACAACGTGCGCGCCGAGCGTATGGGGTGGCTCCCATCCGCCCCGCAATTGAAGACCAACCCGCTCCAGATCGTGCGCGACGCGCAGGCTGCCGGGATGGATGCGAAGGATTACGCAGTGAAGGGGCTGCAGGACGGCTCGCTCGCGATGAGCTGCGAGGACCCCGACGCGCCCGAGAATTGGCCGCGCAATCTCTTCGTGTGGCGCTCCAACCTGCTGGGCTCCAGCGGCAAGGGTCACGAGTACTTTCTCAAGCATTTGCTGGGTACCAGCCACGGCGTGCAAGGCAAGGATCTCGGCATGGATGACGCCAAGCCGGAGGAAGTGGTCTGGCACGACAAGGCGCCCGAGGGCAAGCTCGACCTGCTGGTCACGCTCGACTTTCGCATGAGCACCACCTGCCTGTACTCCGACATCGTGCTGCCCACCGCCACGTGGTACGAGAAGAACGACCTCAACACCAGCGACATGCACCCGTTCATCCACCCGCTGTCCACGGCGGTGGACCCGGCATGGCAGTCGCGCAGCGACTGGGATATCTACAAGGGCTTCGCGAAGAAGTTCAGTGAGGTCTGCGTCGGCCATCTTGGCGTGGAGAAGGAGTTGGTGCTGACGCCTATGATGCACGACACCCCAGCCGAGCTAGCCCAGGCGCTGGACGTGAAGGAATGGAAGAAGGGCGAGGTGGACCTGATCCCGGGAAAGACGGCACCGCAGATGGCGGTGATCGAGCGCGACTATCCGAACGTGTACAAGCGGTTCACCGCGCTCGGTCCCCTGATGGACAAGGCGGGCAATGGTGGCAAGGGCATAGGCTGGAATACGCAGACCGAGATACGGCAGCTCGGCGAGTTGAACGGGCTCGTCACCGCCGCGGGCGCCACGCTCGGCATGCCCAGGATAGAGACCGACATCGACGCCTGCGAGGTAGTGATGATGCTCGCGCCGGAAACCAACGGTCACGTGGCAGTGAAGGCGTGGGAAGCGCTCGGCAAGCAGACCGGGCGCGACCACCGGCACCTCGCGTTGCACCGGGAAGACGAGAAGATCCGCTTCCGCGACATCCAGGCGCAGCCGCGGAAGATCATCTCGTCACCGACGTGGAGCGGCATCGAAAGCGAAACGGTCTCCTACAACGCCGGCTATACCAACGTGCACGAGCTGATCCCCTGGCGCACGCTGACCGGGCGCCAGCAGTTCTACCAGGACCATCCCTGGATGCGGGCGTTCGGCGAAGCCTGTATCAGCTACCGACCGCCGGTCGATCTCAAGACTACGGCCGGTATCCACAGGGTGAAGAGCAACGGCAATACCGAGATCCTGCTCAACTTCATCACGCCTCACCAGAAATGGGGCATCCACTCGACTTACACGGACAACCTGATGATGCTCACGCTCTCCCGCGGCGGGCCGTGTATCTGGTTGAGCGAGGAAGATGCGAAACGTGCGGGCATCGTGGACAACGACTGGGTCGAGTTGTTCAACCTGAACGGCGCCATCGCGGCGCGCGCGGTGGTGAGTCAGCGGGTCAATCCCGGCATGGTGATGATGTATCACGCCCAGGAAAAGATCGTGAATACGCCGGGGTCCGAGATCACCGGTGCACGCGGCGGAATCCACAACTCCGTGACGCGTATCGTGTTGAAGCCGACGCATATGATCGGCGGCTATGCCCAGTTGAGCTACGGCTTCAACTACTACGGAACGATAGGCACCAACCGCGACGAGTTCGTCGTCGTGCGCAAGATGGTGAAGATCGACTGGCTGGATACGCCGGTCGCCAACGAGCTCGTTCGCCCCGTGCAGGCCCAGGGAGAATCGGTATGAAGGTCCGCGCACAAATCAGCATGGTGCTGAACCTGGATAAATGCATTGGGTGTCACACGTGCTCCGTCACCTGCAAGAACGTTTGGACGAGCCGGCCGGGCATGGAATACGCCTGGTTCAACAACGTCGAGACCAAGCCCGGCATCGGCTATCCCAAGGAGTGGGAAAACCAGGACAGGTGGAACGGCGGCTGGGTCCGCAATGCCGATGGCTCGATTCAGCCTCGGCAGGGTGCCAAGTGGAAGCTCTTGATGCGCATCTTCGCCAATCCCAACCTGCCGCAGATCGACGACTACTACGAGCCCTTCACCTTCGACTACGGCCATCTCCAGAGCGCGCCCGAGATGAGGGCCACGCCGACGGCGCGGCCGCGGAGCCTCATCACCGGGAAGCAGATGGACAAGATCGTCTGGGGCCCGAACTGGGAGGAAATTCTCGGCGGCGAGTTCAGCAAGCGCTCGCAGGACAGAAACTTCGACGACATCCAGAAAGATATCTACGGCCAGTTCGAAAACACCTTCATGATGTACCTACCTCGCCTCTGCGAGCACTGCCTGAACCCGGCGTGCGTGGCGAGCTGTCCCTCCGGCTCGATCTACAAGCGCGAGGAGGACGGCATCGTGCTGATCGACCAGGACAAGTGCCGCGGCTGGCGCATGTGCGTCTCCGGCTGCCCGTACAAGAAGATCTATTACAACTGGAAGAGCGGCAAGGCCGAGAAGTGCATCTTTTGTTATCCCCGCATCGAAGCCGGGCAGCCGACCGTGTGTTCCGAAACCTGCGTCGGGCGCATCCGCTACCTCGGCGTCCTGCTCTACGATGCCGACCGCATTCAGGCCGCCGCCAGCGTCGAACACGATCGCGACCTGTACCAGGCACAGCTCGACATCTTTCTCGATCCGAACGACCCGAAGGTCATCGCCCAGGCCGCCATCGACGGCGTTCCCGATAACTGGATGGAGGCGGCCCGCGTGAGCCCGGTATACAAGATGGCGGTGCAATGGAAGGTCGCGCTACCCCTGCATCCGGAATACCGCACCCTGCCCATGGTGTGGTACGTACCCCCACTTTCGCCGATCAGTGCTGCCGCCAATGCCGGCCACGTGGGGGCGAATGGCGAGATCCCCGACATCAAGGAGCTACGTATCCCGGTCAAGTACCTGGCGAACCTCCTCACCGCGGGCGACACGGTGCCGGTGGTACGCGCATTGGAACGGATGCTCGCCATGCGGGCATTCCAGCGCGCGAAGCATATCGAAAAGCGTATCAACACCGCGGTGCTGCAGCAGGTCGGCATCACCCAGGCGGAAGTGGAGGACATGTACCAGGTGATGGCGATCGCGAACTACGAACAGCGTTTCGTGATTCCCAGCACGCACCGCGAGTACGCCGAGAACACGTTCAACGTGCGCGGCGGCTGCGGGTTCTCGTTCGGCAACGGCTGCTCCGAAGGGACCAGCGAGGTGAGCCTTTTCGGCAGCGAGAAGAAGCGCACCATTCCCATCAAGCTGGAGGTCTGATCATGCTGGGACTCTCGAAACTCGTGCCGGCCTCCGGTACCTTGCGCGTGCTGGCAGCATTGCTGGGCTATCCCGATGCGGCCATGCGCGGCCATCTGGCCGAGATGCGTGACATCCTGCGTAATGAATGCGTGCTGTCTGCCGCCCGCCGGACCGAGCTGGGGGCGCTGATCGGGGCGCTGGAGCGCAACGATCCGCTGGAAACCGAGGCGCACTATGTGGAGCTCTTCGACCGCGGACGTGCCACGTCCCTGCATCTGTTCGAGCACGTGCACGGTGATTCGCGCGACCGCGGTCCGGCGATGATCGACCTCGCGCAAACCTACGAAAAGGCAGGGTTGTATCTGGCGCCGGACGAGCTGCCGGACTATCTTCCCGTCGTGCTGGAGTTCGTGTCCACACAGCCAGCGCGCGAAGCGCGGGCGTTTCTCGGTGAGATAGCGCACATCGTCAATGCACTGTTCAACGCCCTGCGGCAGCGCGACAGCGCATATGCAAGTGCGTTCGGGGCGTTGCTGGAGCTCGCAGGTGAGAAAGCGCAGCCCGTGAAGCCCGTCGCCGAACAGCCGCTCGACGAAACCTGGGCGGAGCCGCCGGTATTCGACGGGTGCTCGACCAAGGGCCAGGCCGGTCCCGGCCAGCCGCAACCCATCCGCATCGTCCGCCGGACAGCTGCCGGACAAGGAGCATCGTCATGAGTGGAGTGTATGGCTTTCTGTTCCAGGTTTACCCGTACGTATGTTTCATGGTTTTCATCGCGGGCAGCTTGATCCGCTTCGACCAGAACCAGTACACATGGAAGAGCGACTCGTCCCAGATGCTGCGCGCCGGGATGCTGCGCTGGGGGAGCAACCTCTTCCATTTCGGGATCCTGTTCCTGTTCTTCGGCCACCTCATCGGCCTCTTTACGCCGCACAGCGTGTACGGGCTCTTCATGAGCGCGATGACCAAGCAAATGCTCGCCGTCGTGGCGGGCGGGATCGCCGGCCTGGTGTGCTTCGTGGGCTTGTCGCTGCTCTTGTATCGCCGCGTGTTCGACCCGCGTATCCGCCTGACCAGCCACCCTACCGACATTGCCGTTCTGGTCGTCCTGTGGATCCAGCTCCTGGTGGGCCTGATCACGCTGCCTTATTCTTGGCAGCACGCCGACGGCAGCGTGATGATGGTGCTCGCCGACTGGGCGCAGCGCATCGTCACGCTGCGTCCGGTCGATGCGACGGCGCTGGCGGTCCTGCCGTGGCCCTTCCTTTTCCACGTTGTGTTCGGCATGACCATCTTCCTGCTGCTCCCCTTCAGCCGGCTGGTGCACGTGTGGAGCGGATTCGCCACGGTTGCCTACCTGTTCCGGCCGCACCAGGTGGTGCGCAGCCGCCGGCTCAATCTGCCCGCGGGCCACAACCAGCCGGGCAGGCCACACGCCGGTATCTGAGATCTCACGGGAAACTATCATGACCATCGTTGCCATCGCCGCCCCGGGAGTCGCCAGCATCAACGGTGTCGCGCTCCACGCGCCGGGCGAATCGCTTTCTCCGGACGATCTGCGTCAGCGCGCCTGCACCGAGTTGCTGCGCCAGGCAGCTCAATCCCGGGGCCTGCTGGCCGCGGGCGACCAGCCGTCGGCTGACGGCATCATCAGCGAAGCCGCGGCGGGGGCGATCGAGACGCTGCTCGATCGGGAGCTCAACGTTCCCGAGCCTTCGGAAGCGGCATGCTACCGCTACTACGCGGCGCACGCGGGCACCTACCGCACCGGCGAGCGCGTCCGGGCGCGGCATATCCTGTTTGCCGTCACGCCCGGGGTGGACGTGGTCGCCCTACGTAAGCGGGCGGAACCTGTCTTTCTGGGCGTGCGTTGCCACGATGGCGAGCCGGCGGCCCGTTTCGCGGACGCGGCGCGCCAGTGGTCCAACTGTCCCAGCGGCAAGCACGGCGGCGACCTGGGCTGGGTCACCAGAGCGGATTGCGCGCCGGAGTTCGCGCGGGAATTGTTCGGTCACGTCGAAGTGGGCGTGCTCCCGCGGCTGGTGCATAGCCGCTTCGGCCTGCACGTGGTCGAGGTGATGGAGCGCGAACCCGGAACGGCGCAGTCCTTCGAATCGGTGCGAGGAGCGGTGGCCATTGCACTGCGGCAGCACGCATTCGTGACGGCGCTGCGCCAGTACCTGCAATTGCTGGCCGGGAATGCCGCGGTGGAGGGCGTGGACCTCGAAGCAGCCGACACGCCGCTGGTGCAATAGCATGGACATCTCGAATTTCGACGACCTTGTGCGTGCCGCGCGCGAGCAGCCCGAGCCGCAGCGCTTGTTGTTCGTCTTTGCCGGTGCCGAGCTGCCCGACGACAGCACGCCCGAGCAGCGTGTGCGCTTTCAAGCCGGACAAGGTGGTGCGCTTACGCCGCTCATGTCCGTGGACAAGGCGCCCGAGGAACTGAGCACATTCGCTGCGCTGGTCGAGGAGTCGCGCCAGTTCGGGCGCGACTGGGCCATCGTATTCGTGGCCAGCCTGTCCGGACGCGCTGGCCGCTCCCCGACAAGCAAGGAAGCCGACCGGTCGCTGCAGCGCATAGTCGAGTCCATCAAGGCCGGTTCGCTCAGGTCCTTGCTCCCCTTCAACCGGAAAGGCGAACCCGTTCTGTTGTCATGAGCGAACCGGTGGGGCTCTGCCCGCCGGTGTCGCGCCGCGGATGATCATGCTCCGGCTCGCGGATTTGAACCGGGGCGGGAGAGGTGCCGCCGAAGGCACTCGTGGCCCATTCGAGGTTGATTGATCTGGATCAAACGCCGGTCGATCGGATGCGTTAGCCTCCATAAGGATTTCTTGCGATACACACCGGCGAAACGCCTGAAGGCAACTGACCATTCAGAGGATGCTTTTCATCATGAAGACTCGACACCTTATTGGCAAGCGCCTGATCGGCGCAATCATGGCAGCCAGCGCACTTGCTGTCAGTATGCCGGTGGCCGCGCATTGCGACACACTCGATGGTCCGGTGGTGGGGGCGGCTCGCAAGGCGCTCGACAGCAACAACGTCAATCTGGTGCTGGTCTGGGTGCAGAAGAAGGACGAGGCGGAGATCCGCAAGCAATTCGACAAGACCGTGGCGGTGCGCAAGGTCAATGCGCTGGCCAAGGATTTGGTGGACATGTATTTTTTCGAAACGCTGGTACGCATTCACCGCGCCGGCGAGGGGGCAGGCTACACGGGCTTGAAGGCGGCGGGCAAGATCGAGCCACCTATCGCAGCCGCCGACAAGTCGCTCGAGTCCGGCAAGCTCCAGGACGTGGCGCAGCTGATCTCCAGGCGCATGGAGCAGGGGCTGCACCGCAATTTCGAGGCGGTTATGAAGAAGAAGAGTTACAACCCGAATGACGTTGCCGCCGGGCGAGCCTTCGCAAGCTCCTACGTCGAGTACACGCACTATGTCGAGCGCCTGTACGATGCGGGCGAAACGCTGGCGCCCGAACACGTGCAGAAACAGGCGTCGGGCCCGGCCCATTCGCATTGAGAGTGACGCGCAAAGCGCCGGGGAGCGGACCATGATGCCGGAAATACCGAAGCCGTTGAAGAGCGAGCATGACGAGTTACACGCCGTGCTCGTGCGGGCGACGAAGGAGCAGGGAGCCCTCGGCGAGGCGGCGAGGGCGGTTTCCCGGCTTTTGCATCCTCATTTCGTCAAGGAAGAGCAGTTCGCGCTGCCACCAATAGGACTGCTGCCGAAACTTGCGAGAGACGAAGTCACTGCCGACATGGAAGGCGTGCTGGCTCTGACCGATCGGCTCGAGCAGGAGCTTGCCGGCATGCTGAGCGATCACAAGGAGATCGTCGAGGCGCTCAAGCAGCTGCTCGCCGCGGCCCGGGCGCAGAACAAGGTCGAGTATGCCGAATTTGCAGAGCATTTGATCCGCCATGCGCAGACCGAAGAGCAAGTGATGTATCCGGCTGCGATCCTGGCCGGTCGCTACATCAAACTCAAGCTCGGCCTTGGCGGACGCTGAGCGGCGCGTACCCGCCCAGTCCATGGAGTCGCCGGCTGCGCCGGGTATTGCGCTCTGGAGCCTCGGTTTCAGGCCCTTCTTCCTGCTCGCCGGCGCATTCGCGACGCTGAGCATTCTTGGGTGGGTCGTCCAGGTTCCAGGCTGGTCCGGTCCGCGTATCCATCTCTCCGATCCACGCTGGCACGCCCACGAGATGATATTCGGATACGCCTTCGCGGTCATCGTCGGGTTTCTGTTCACGGCCGTCCGTAACTGGACCGGTGAGGCGACGCCAACCGGGAAAACGCTCGTATCCATCGCCGCGTTGTGGATCGCTGCCCGCGTGCTGGTCCTCACGCCGTGGCATGGGCTGGCCGCGATCGCCGATACCGCGTTTGCCCTGGCCGCTGCCGCAGGCATCGGGGTTCCGCTGCTGAAGAGCCGCAACCGCCGCAACTATTTGTTCATCGTCCTGGTCGGTGCGCTCGGCGTGGTCAACCTCTGTTTCTACCTTGCGATGGCAGGTGTGATCCAGGTTGCCGTGGACCGTGGGCTCCGCTTCGGCCTGGATCTCATCCTGCTCGTCATGGCGGTGATGGGCGGGCGCGTCATTCCCATGTTTACCGCCAACGCCGTGCCCGGCGCGCAGCCGCGCCGCGTCGCCTGGGTCGAGCGGCTCGCACTGGGCGGCGTTCTCGCGTTGCTCGCAATCGATTTGTCCGGGACGCCTCCGCTCGCGACTGCCGTTGTAGCCGGCATTGCCGCCCTCGCGCATGCCGCGCGGCTTGTCCTGTGGCAGCCGTGGCTCACTGCCGGACGGCCGATACTGTGGATACTGCACGCGTCGTACGCGTGGATCGTCGCCTACCTGACGCTGCGCGCGCTGGCGGCCGCCGACCTGGTCCCGGCGAGCCCCGCCACCCATGCGCTCACGATCGGCGCAATAGGTGGGCTCACCCTGGGCATGATGACGCGCGTCGCGCGCGGGCATACCGGCCGGCCGTTGCGGGCGGACGGCCCCGAGATCGTCGCCTATGCGCTCGTCCAGGTCGCTGCGGTTGTGCGTGTCTTCGTGCCGTTGGCCCTCCCCCAGTGGTACCTCGCGGCGGTGATCGCCTCGGGGCTCCTGTGGAGCGTCTCCTTCGCGCTCTTCACGGTAGCCTTCTGGCCGGTGCTCGTCCGGCCTCGAATCGACGGTCGCAGCGGATGACGATCGACCTCGGCATTGCACGCTTGTTGCATGTCCTTGCGATGGTCGTCTGGATCGGTGGCGTAGCGATGGTCACGCTGGTCGTGCTGCCGGCGGCACGCGCGGCCCGCGATCCCGCCCTGTTCGAGCGAGTGGAACGGCGCTTTGCAGCCCAGACGCGCTGGACACTGGTGATCGCCGGCCTGAGCGGTCTCTACCTGGTCGAGCGCCTGGGCCTGTGGCCGCGCTTCGCCGAGGCCCGGTTCTGGTGGATGCACGCGATGGTGGGGCTCTGGCTCGCCTATGCGCTCGCGCTCTTCCTGCTCGAGCCGTTCGTGCTGCGCGCGCGCTTCGCCGATCGCCTCAAGCGCGATCCGGACGCCGCGCTTGCCCGCATGATGCGCCACCACTGGCTCGTGCTCCTGCTCTCGCTCGCCACCGTCGCCGGCGCGGTGGCGGGCAGCCACGGCCTGCTCTAGCGGCGTGCGCTGGAGGCGCGTGAATGCCGGCCGACCAATGCGTCAGCGCGGCCGGGACGGCGCGCCGAGTCCGATCGGCGCCGGCGCGATCTCGAGGATGCGGTTGAAGAGCCTGTCGAAATCCTCCGTATCGCCGCCCATGGCAAGCGGGTCGCGATCCCTGTTGATCTCGATGTCGAGCCGCGACCAGTCCGTTGCGGTCAAGGCGTTCAGCGCAAGCGGGAACAGGAATTCCTCCTCCCTGCGCATGTGGTCCCGGTAATTGCGCGCGAAGTTCTCCACTTCCCGCTCGAACGCGGGAAATTCCCGCTCGCCGCCTTGCTCGTAGCGGATCATCGCCTGCGCGAGCTCTCGGAGCGACTGCTCGCCGTGGGCGTGTTCCTCCTCCAGCTCGGCGATCAGCGCTCCGCCTTCTGCGCTGCGCTCCCGTATCGCCCTGAAGAGATAGCGGTCTTCCTTGGGATGGTGCATGCGCTCCGAGAACGCGTCGAGGTAGTAGATCATCGCGTGAAACACGCGCGGGTCCACCGTCTTGCCGAGCGTCCGTATCCCCTTGACCAGATAGTCCATCCCGTGCAGCACG